>Ga0190275_10003729_pt1 | contig 10899 bp, 15 predicted proteins | sample Popmic550T_FD_133745 | JGI IMG/M metagenome (GOLD analysis project Ga0190275, IMG submission 133745) | Populus adjacent soil microbial communities from riparian zone of Yellowstone River, Montana, USA - 550 T | ecosystem: Environmental > Terrestrial > Soil > Riparian zone > Trees stand | place...
CCACGATCAGCGCCGCCAGCCAGTAGCGCCCGCCCAGCAGGTCGCCCACCCCGAACACCAGCGCCTCCAGCAGCACCAGCCCGCCCAGCGCGGCCAGCACGGTGCCGGCGAGCAGCTTTCCCCCGTTCCCCAGCAGCGTGTGGACGGAGCGACGCAGCTCGGCGCGGGCCAGCGCGAGCTCCTGGCGCACCAGGGTGGAGGCGTCCGCGCCGAGGCGGCGGAAGAGCACGGCGAACGATTCGCCCGCGCCGTCCTCGGCCGCGGGCGGCACGGGGGCACCGGTTTCTGGGTCGGTCATGTGCGTCGGATGGGGTAAATGCTGGCGGCTGCACGCGGCGGCGCAAAAGCAATGCCCGTTGCCTGACGGTGATTTACGTAGCAGATTGGCGCCGGGTTCATCGCGCATCGCCCGCCCGGAGGGTGGATGAGGAGGGTGTCACAAATCGCCGCGGGCATCGTGCTGTTCCACGTGGACGGCGGCGAGCGGCGTTACCTGCTGGTGCGCTCGGCGCTGACCCGGCGGCCCATCTGGGAGTTTCCCAAGGGCGGCGTGGAGGCGGGCGAGACCGACGAGATCGCCGCCGAGCGCGAGCTGCAGGAAGAGGCCGGCGTGCGCGAGGGCGACTACCGCGTGATCCCCGGCTTCCGCGAGGAGGAGCGCTACGTCTTCACGCAGGGCAAGGGCGAGTCCCGCGTCCTGATCGTGAAGCGCGTGGTGTACTTCGTCGCCGAAAGCCACACCGACGCCGTCACCATCTCGCACGAGGCCGAGGCCTACCGCTGGGCGCCGTACGACGAGGCGCACCGGCTGCTGCGCTTTCCCGGCAAGCGCGCCGTGCTGGAGCGCGCCGAGGTGTTCATCAACCGGATGATGGCGGCACCGTCGCCGGGATGACGATGGCGGTCGCGCCGAGATCGCGCCGCTTCGGCGCACGGGCCGGGAGTCCGCGGAGGCGCTGCCTTCGCGGGCTCGTTCGTTTCTCGATACGTCGAGCCGCGCCGCGTCGACATCCCCCACCGACGATGGACGTCCCCGCCGCCGCGGCATTGCGCCGCGCCGCCGGGCCGGCCCATCTTCCGCGCCCGACGACCGGCCTTCATCACCGCACCATCGCCGCATGCCCGCACTGCCGCCCGACCTGATCGTCCGCGCCCGCCGCATCCACGTGCTGGGCGACCACCCGCCCGTGGAGGCGCTGCTGGTGCGCTGCGGGCAGGTGGCCGCGATCGGCACGCTCGCCGAGGTGCGCGCGCTCGCGGGCGCCGGGGCGCGGGTGGACGACCTGGGCGACGCGACGGCGACGCCGGGCCTCACCGACGCCCACGTCCACCTCACCACCTACGGCCTGTCGCTGAGCCGGGTGGACCTGAACGCCGCCGCCGGCATCCCGCAGGCGCTGGAGATGATCGGCGCCGCGGCGGGGACGGGCGCCGGCTGGCTGCGCGGGATCGGGTGGGACGTGCACCGCTGGGGCCGCCTGCCTACGGCCGCGGAGCTCGACGCGGTGGCGGCGGAGCGGCCCTGCTACTTCCAGAGCCACGACATCCACGGCGCGTGGCTGAACACGGCCGCGCTGCGCCTCTGCGGCATCACCGCGGGGACGGCCGACCCCGAGGGTGGGCAGATCGTGCGCGACGAGGCGGGCGAGCCCACCGGCGTCCTCCTCGAGAACGCGATGGTGCTCGCCGAGCGCCACCTCCCCGCCGACACGCCGGCCGAGCGCCGCGACGCGCTGCTCGCCGCGCAGGCGCGGGTGCACGCGCTGGGGCTCACCGGCGTGCACAGCGTGGAAACCACGGGGCTGGAGGATTACGCCGCCCTGGTGGACGAGGACGCGCTCCGCCTGCGCGTGCTGCAGACGATCCCGCTGACCCGGCTGGAGCACGCCGTCCGCACCGGGCTGCGCAGCGGCTTCGGCGGCGACTGGCTGCGCATCGGCGGGGTGAAGATGTTCCTGGACGGCGCGCTGGGCTCCCGCACCGCCTGGATGCGCGAGCCGTACGCGGGCACGGACGAGCGCGGGATCCAGACGCTCACGGCGGAGGAGTTCCGCGCGCACGCGGAGCTCGCCGCGGGCGCCGGGATCGCCTCCACCGTGCACGCCATCGGCGACGCGGCGGTGGCGCTCGCGCTGGACGTGCTCACCGCCGTCCCCGTGCCGCGCGCGATGCCGCACCGCGTCGAGCACGTGCAGCTCTGCCCGCCCGACCTGTGGGAGCGCGTCGGCCGCTCGGGGCTGGTGGCGTCGATGCAGCCGGTGCACCTGATGACCGACATCCCCGCCGCCGAGCGCCACTGGGGGCACGCGCGCTGCCGCGGCGCCTACGCCTTCGCGCCGCTGCTCGCCGCCGGCGCCACCCTGGCCTTTGGCTCCGACGTGCCGGTGGAGACCGTGGACCCGCGCCCGGGCCTGTTCGCCGCCGTGCGCCGCGTGGACTGGAGCGGCGCGCCCGCGGGCGAGTGGTACCCCGAGCACGCGCTCACCGCCGAGCAGGCGCTGCGCGCGTACACCGAGGGCCCGGCGCTCGCCGCCGGCCGCTCCGCGCGCGAAGGCCGCCTCCTCCCCGGCTACGCCGCCGACCTCGCCGCGTGGGACACCGACCCGCTCGCCTGCACGCCGGACGAGTTGCGGACGATGACCTGCGTGCGGACGATGGTGGGCGGCGAGACGGTGTTCGGGGGATGATGGATTTCGGAGGATGACGGTTTTCGGAGGATAGCGGGAGGATCAAACGGTGTCTGGCGAGACGGAGACGACGGTACTCTACCGCCCCGTGGGGCGAGGCGGAGCTGAAGCTGGTCGAGGCGAGCGGGTGGCGCGCGTTTCCGCCGCGCCTGGCACACCAGCCGATCTTCTACCCCGTGCTGGACGAAGGCTACGCGGTGCAGATCGCTCGCGACTGGAACACGAAGGACGCGGCGAGTGGCTTCGTCGGCTACGTCACCCGCTTCACCGTGGATGCCGCGTTCGTGGCGCGCTACCCGGTGCAGGTGGCCGGCGCGCGCGGCCACCGCGAGCTCTGGGTGCCGGCGGAGGAGATGGACCTGTTCAACGCGAACATCGTCGGCCGGGTCGAGGTGATCGCCGAGTTCCGCGGCGACGCGAAGGGCGATGGAGCCTGAATGCCTCGGCCGCGCGGCGGAGTGGCTGGCGACGGCCGAGCGCGTGGTGGTCTCCACCGGCGCGGGGATGTCGCGCGAGAGCGGCATCCCCACCTTCCGCGACGCGATGGAAGGGCTGTGGGCGCGCTACGACCCGCAGGAGCTCGCCACGGAAGACGGCTTCCGCGCGAACCCGCGGCGCGTGTGGAGCTGGTACGCCTGGCGCCGCCGCAAGGTCGCCGAAGCGGCGCCGCACCCCGGCTACGCCGCGCTGGTCGAGCTGGAGTCGCTCGTGCCGCGGTTGACGGTGGTGACGCAGAACGTGGACGGCCTCCACTCCATCGCCGGCTCGCGTGACGTGGTGGAGCTGCACGGCAACCTGCGCCGCGTGAAGTGCCTGGACCGGCACCACCCCTTCTCCGGCGCGCTGCCGGAGAAGGACGAGGACGCGGAGACCGAGGCCGATCCGCCGCCGTGTCCGCTCTGCGGGTCGCCGCTGCGGCCGGACGTGGTGTGGTTCGGGGAGATGCTCCCCGAGCGCGCCGTGGAGCGGGCCTGGAGGCTGGCGGCGGAGTGCGGCGTGCTGCTGCTGGTGGGCACCTCGGGCACCGTGTGGCCCGCGGCCGAGCTCCCGCACGTGGCTCGGCGCGCCGGCGCCCGCGTGATCGAGATCAATCCCGAGCCCAGCGAGCTCACCGCGGTGGCGGGCGTGTTCCTGCAGGGCAAGGCAGGAGAGGTGCTGCCGGCGCTGGTGCGCGCGGTGGCCGAACGGAAGTGAGAGGCGCAATGAGTGGAATCGAGCACCTGATCGACAACAACCGCGCCTGGGCACGGCGCAAGGTGGACGAAGATCCCAACTTCTTCACCAGGCTGGCCGAGCAGCAGTCGCCCGAATACCTGTGGATCGGCTGCTCCGACAGCCGCGTCCCCGCGAACCAGATCGTGGGGATGTTCCCGGGCGACATCTTCGTGCACCGCAACGTGGCCAACGTGGTGGTGCACACCGACCTCAACTGCCTGTCGGTGATCCAGTTCGCCGTGGACGTGCTGAAGGTGAAGCACATCCTGGTGGTGGGGCACTACGGCTGCGGCGGCGTGCAGGCCGCGCTCGAGGACCAGCGCCTGGGCCTGATCGACAACTGGCTGCGCCACGTGCAGGACGTGGCGCAGAAGCACCGCGCCGAGCTCGACGCCATCGACGGCCACGAGCAGCGCATCGCCCGCCTCTGCGAGCTGAACGTGCAGGAGCAGGTCGCCAACGTCTGCCAGACCACCATCGTGCAGGGCGCCTGGGAGCGCGGGCAGGCCCTCACCGTGCACGGCTGGGTCTACGCGCTCCACGACGGCCTGGTCCGCGACCTCGGCGTTTCGCGCAGCGGGTGATGCGCGGCCGGGGAACTCGGCACTGACCGGTGCAGTATGCTCCCGCACGGCTTTCGGCTATCTTGGATCAGCCCCCGGAATGGAGGAGAACGTGGGAAAGATGCTGGCCGAGCGGCCTTACCGCGTGGACGTGGAGGGTGACGAGATCCTCGTACGCCTGGATTCGAGCGTGATGAGCCGTGAAGAAGTCTCGGAATTGCTCGACGACCTCTTCCTCGAGACGGTGCGACGGCAGGCTTCGCTGAGCGAAGATCAGATCGCCGTCTTGGCCGACGAGGTGAATCGTGCAACGGCGAAGCGGCTCCGGCCGATGATCGACGAGAAGCTGCGTGCCCGCTGACGACCTTCTCGTCGTCATCGATACGAACATCCTCTTCTCCGCGCTGCCCGCCGAAGAGTCACGCGTGTCGAGGATCGTAAAGCGATCTCCCCACCGATTATTCATCGGCGAGACCGCGTTCGTCGAGTTGTTCGAGCACAAGGAGCGCATCGCGCGGTTTTCACGCCTGCGACCGGACGTTCTCGCGCAGGCGCTGCACTCGCTCCTCCGCAAGCTGAACCTGTTCAAAGAAGATCTGATCGCGGAAGGGCACTGGGCGAAGGCCCGCGAGCTCTGCAAAGACATCGATCCGGACGACGAGCGATTCGTCGCACTGGCATTCGCCCTCGATGGGGTCCTCTGGACCGGCGACAAGCGGTTGCAGCGAGGATTGAAGGCAAAGGGATTCTATCGCTTCTTCACGCCTGACCAGGAATGAAAACGGACCCGAGGTGGGTCCGTCTCTATTTGCCCGTCCTGTTTCCTGTCCGGCGACAAGCGCATGGGCGGCTATGCCTCCGGTCGTCCGATATGAGTAGCGTACGGGCATCGCCGCAAACACTTGACCGCCGCCTCCCCAACTCTCGACCCTTCATCCGGCCCCTCCGATGCGACTCATCGCCGCCGCCGTGCTGGCCTGCGCCCTGCCGTCCGCGGCGATCGCGCAGGCGCCGTGCGCGCGGCCCGAGTCCGCGCTGGTGGCGGTCGACCACGTGCCGGTGGCGGTGCGCGACCTGGACGCGGCGGTGGCCGACTTCCGGGCGCTGGGGTTCAGCTTCAAGCCGGGGCGGCCGCACCGCAACAGCATCGTCAACCAGCACATGAAGTTCCGCGACGGCACGGAGCTGGAGCTGATCACCGCCACCGAGCCGCGCGACACCCTCGCCCGCGACTACGTCGACTTCCTGCGCGGCGGCGAGGGCGGCGCGTTCATGTCGCTGGAGGGGGCGATGGACAGCGTCGCCGCCGCGCTCGGTGGCTCCGCTCCCGGCCTGCGGCTGCAGGACGGCGCCTATGCGAAGATCGCGGGCTTCCCGGTGGGGAACCCGCTGCGCTACCTGTTCGTGATCCGCCTCGACTCGCGCCCGGTGGACCTGCCCGAGCAGGTGACGCACGCGAACACCGCGGCGCGGCTCCACGCCGTCTGGCTGCGGCGCGCGGCGCCGTCGGTCGAGCGGCGGATGCTGGCGCGGCTCGGCGGCCGCGTCTGCCCGTCGGCCATCGCGCTTCCAATCGGCCGCGCGGGCGAGGTGCGGCTGCGCGGCGGCAGCGTGTATCTCGTGGCGGACGGGAACGCGAGCAGCCGCCGCGCGGTGGCCGGCGTGACGGTGGAGGTGGCGGATCTCGCGGCGACGCGGCGCGCGATCCGGCTGCCGGCCGGCGAGGTCGTCGCGGGCCGGGACGCGCGCGGGGCGTGGCTGCGCGTTCCGCCGCGGCGGGCGCACGGGATCTGGCTGGAGCTGCTCCAGCCGGACGGCTGATGACGGGCGGGGGAGGGACGGACTACGCGCCTTCGAGCTCGGCGACCCAGCGCGGCGGGGCGGTGCCGCGGCGGCGATAGGCCTCGGCCGCACGGCTGGCGAGCTGGCGGATCAGGCGGACGCGGTCTTCGTCGGTGAGGCCGGGGAGGAGGCGCGCGAAGAGCGGCTCGGCGGCGGCCAGCTCGGGCTCGCCCTGCACGGGCGGCTGGCCGGCGTACCAGGAGAGGAGCTTCTTGCGCGTGGAAGGGCGGGGAACCGCGCCGTTGAGGAACTTCAGCAGCCCGGCGGGAGACAGGCCGATCTCGTCGCTGAGCGTGTGCAGCGACGCGCCCGCCGCCTCCCACCCGCGCCCGACGGCGGAGCGGAGGACGTCGTCGCTGGGCACGGCCTTGCCGGGGATGCCCATTCAGGCCCCCCCGGCCGGGAGCGCCCGGCGTGTACCATGTTCACAAGCAGGTCTCTTACACTCGGTAGCTTATGAGCCCGGGAGCGCGCGTGCAAGTGTCAACTTGTTGATTTTGCGAGGCGGGATCTCGATTCAGCCTCGCGGCGCGGATCTGGCACGGCGCGGCGAGCGTCCGCCGGATCTGTTCCGATAACAGGACGGTGCCGTTTGCCGCGCGAAGTGAGGGACGAGCAGGGGGTCACGTGGAGCTGTGTCGAGGCGTATGCCGGTCTTTCCGGCGGAACCGGCGACGCCGCGCGCGCCGACGGCCCGGGCGAGCGCTACCGGGTGGTCTGCACCCCCAGCGGCGGCGCGAAGTCCGTCGAGCTGGAGCTCCCCGCCGGCTGGGAGGAGTCGATGAGCGACGAAGACCTGGCGCGCGAAATCGGCCGGCACTCGGATACGGGCTGATCGAGTGGGCCGGCTACCGTTCGCGTGAGCGGTGGCGACCCAGGCTGTTCAGAGTGCTCGCACTTTTCAGTTGCGTCCACTTTGTTGCTTTCTGCACGAGGGCTCATTAGACTCGTTGGATGCCGCGTCCCAAACGCACACAAGTTCGATCATATTCGTACGGTCAACCGTCGGCTGGGCCTGTTCGTCCCCATGGCCGCGACGCCCCTTGATCTCCTTGGGAGGGTGACATGAAGGAGCAGGACTACACCGATCCCGCACTGGAGGAGATCTGGGCGATTCGCGAGAAGATCGCGGCCGAGTTCGACCATGACGTCCAGAAGATGGCGAAGTTCCACATGGAATACGAAAAGCAGTTCGGCGACCGGGTGATTCCACCTCCGGAGCGCAAAAAACCCGAGCGCCCCGCCGCCTGACTCGCATCCCGGTCACTCGATGCCGCCTGACGCTGCTACTGGCGGCGTCGAGACAGAGTACGGCTTCGGTTCCGGACTCGAAGAGATATGGGCGATCAAGGACCAGCTCTCGGCGGAGTTCGACCACGACGTCGAGAAGCTCGGCCGCGATTACATGGAGTATCAGAAGCGGTTCGGCGACCGCCTGATTTCTCCCCCGGACCGCAAGAAGACCGATGGGCCTGCCGCCTGATGCGCCGGGCCGACGATCGCAGCACCCCTGCAGGTGCTCGGGAGGATCGCATGAAGGAGTTCGATTACACCGATCCGGTCCTGGAGGAGATCTGGGCCGTGCGGGACCGGCTCGCGGCGGAGGTGGGCTACGACCTCGAAAAGCTGGGGCGGCTCTGCCAGGAGCACCAGAAGCAGTATGCGGACGAGCTGATCCCGGCCCCGAAGCCGAAGAACGCCAGGCGCCCCGCCGCCTGATCGCCGCGTCCGGGCGGCTCGACGGTGACTGATTGTCGCTCCGGCTAACATCATTGCGACGATCGGCGCCGTCGCCCGGTCGTGATCGCGCTCCTGCCCCTTGCCGCCCGCGCGCGGCGAGGGGCAGTTTGTCGCCGGGCCGCGGCTTTGCCTTGTCCGCGCCCCGACCCGCCGCACCTGGAAGGACCGATGGTTCGACGCACCAAGATCGTCTGCACGCTGGGCCCGGCCTCGTGGTCGCCCGAGCGCATCCGCAGCCTCATCGAGGCGGGGATGGACGTGGCCCGCATCAACTTCTCGCACGGCGAGCTCGAGCGGCACGCCGAGACCATTCGCAACGTGCGCGAGGCCTCGCGCGAGTGCGGCCGGCCGATCGCCGTGCTGGGCGACCTGCAGGGCCCCAAGATCCGCGTGGGCGCGCTCCCCGAGCCCGTGCACCTGGCCCCCGGCGACTCGATCACCTTCGCGCCCGAGGGCGAGCACGGCCCCGGCGAGCTTCCCACCACCTTCGCCGAGCTGGCGCAGGACGTGGAGGTGGGCGAGGTGGTGCTGCTGGCCGACGGGCTGATGGAGCTGATCGTGGAGGACGTGCAGCCGCCGCGCGTGAAGATGCGCGTGATCCACGGCGGCGAGCTGACCAGCCACAAGGGGATCAACCTTCCCACCACGCGCATCAGCGTTCCCTCGCTCACGCCCAAGGACCTGCGCGACCTGGAGTTCGCGCTGGAGCAGGAGGTCGACTACATCGCCCTCTCCTTCGTGCGCTCGGCCGAGGACGTGATGGACCTGGCGCGGCGCATCCCCCAGGGCGGGCCGCTGGTGGTGGTGAAGGTGGAGAAGGGGCTGGCGCTGCAGAACCTGCAGCACATCGTCGACGCGGCGTCGGCGGCGATGGTGGCGCGCGGCGACCTGGGGGTGGAGCTGCCGTTCGAGCAGGTGCCGCTGGCGCAGAAGCGGATGATCCAGCTGTGCAACGTGGCCAGCCGCCCGGTGATCACGGCCACGCAGATGCTGGAGAGCATGATCGAGAACCCGCGCCCCACCCGCGCGGAAGCCTCGGACGTGGCCAACGCGATCATCGACGGCACCGACGCGGTGATGCTCAGCGCCGAGACGGCCACCGGGCGCTTCCCGATCCAGGCGGTGCAGGCGATGGCCCGCATCGCCACCGAGATCGAGGACTCGCACATCCTGGAGGGCGGGCCGCACTACGACTTCCCGCTGGAGCAGCGCGACGGCGAGATCACCACCGCGCGCGCCATCGCCGGGGCCACCGTGGAGGCGGTGCGGCGGATGCAGGCGCCGCTGATCCTGACCTTCACCAGCAGCGGGAGCACGGCGCGGGCGGTGTCGAGCTTCCGCCCGCCGGTCCCCATCCTGGCGCTCACCGACTCGAAGAGCACCTACAACCAGCTCGCGCTGGTGTGGGGGGTCATCCCCATCCTCTGCTCGCCCGAGTCCAGCTTCGAGGAGAACCTGGCCTGTGGCCGCGAGGAGGCGGTGAAGCGCGGCCTGGCGCGCCCCGGCGACCGCGTGGTGGTGACCGCCGGCTACCCGATGCACGTGCCGGGGACGACGAACCTGCTGCAGGTCGAGGTCGTATAGTGCCCAGTGCCCAGGTTCCAGTGCCCAGTGTCGCGGCTCCGACCGTGCCGGGTTCTTCCTGGGCACCGGGCACTGGGCACCGGGCACTGTCGTGAAGCTGCGCTTCCTGGGCACCGGCACCTCGTTCGGCGTGCCGGTGATCGGGTGCCGGTGCGCGGTGTGCCACTCGGCCGACCCGCGCGACAAGCGCACCCGGCACGCGGCGCTGCTGGAGGACGGGGGCCGCCGCCTGCTGGTGGACACGCCGCCCGAGCTGCGGCTGCAGCTGGTGGCCGCCGGGGTGCGCGACGTGGACGCGGTGTTCTACACGCACACCCACGCCGACCACGTGCACGGCGTGGACGACCTGCGCGTCTTCAGCGAGCGCACGGGGCGCCCGCTGCCGGTGTGGGCGCACGAGGGCGACGCGGCGGTGCTGGCGGCGCGCTTCGCCTACGTGTTCGACGCCAGCATCCGCCCCGTGGAGGGGACGTCGAAGCCCGAGGCCGAGCTGCACCACTACCGCACGCACGAGCCGGTGAGCGTTGCCGGCTTCGAGCTGCTGCCGGTGCCGGTGCCGCACGGCTTCGCGAAGGTGCACGGCTTCCGCTGCGGCGGCCTGGGCTACGTGACCGACGCCAAGCGCCTTCCCGAGCGCACCGAGGCCGCTCTCGCCGGGGTGCGCGTGCTGGTGCTGAACGCGCTCTGGTTCGACACGCCGCACCCCACGCACTTCAGCGTGGAGGAGGCGTGCGAGACCGCCGCCCGGCTCGGCGCCGAGCGCACCTACCTCACCCACCTCAGCCACCGCACCGGCGCCCGCGAGCTGGAGCGCCGCCTCCCCCCCGGCGTCTTCGCCGCCTGGGACGGCCTGGAGGTCGAGGTATGATACGGAGTCCGAAAAGCCGGTGCCGGGGGCGGACACGGAAACTGCGGATGCGGGCGTGTCCCTCCGCTGCGCTCCGGGCCGGGCTTCGCGCGCCGTAGGCAACGATACCGCCGTTGCCAACGGCGCCGAGCCGCCGTCGCGCCACGGCCGCGCTCGTTCCCGCGGCATCGACGCGGGCGCGCCGGCGTCTCGGCCCTCCGGGCGCGAATCCCTCACGCGTCGGCGCGATTCGCCTCCCTCACGACGTCGCCCGACGCATCCCCATCCGCCCCCCGCCCCGGCAACCCTCGCGCCGCGCCGATCCGCCACCTGCTCCCCGCCCTTCGTCCCCGCGCGATCGACGACCATCGGCCGTCGGCGCGGGTCATACGGATCCCACGAGCTCCGTTCCGCGGGGCGC
>Ga0190275_10003730_pt1 | contig 10899 bp, 5 predicted proteins | sample Popmic550T_FD_133745 | JGI IMG/M metagenome (GOLD analysis project Ga0190275, IMG submission 133745) | Populus adjacent soil microbial communities from riparian zone of Yellowstone River, Montana, USA - 550 T | ecosystem: Environmental > Terrestrial > Soil > Riparian zone > Trees stand | place...
AGTGGCTCGCCTACCTCCGCCGCAAGAGCACAAACCTCTGACCCCTCCCGCCATCGCCCTTATTGCTACAACACCTCACCGCCAGTCGATCCAAAAATCTACGCTTCTATGTGATCGCCAACAGGAGGGACTCGAGTGACAACTCCTGCCGCTCGGGTGGGATACCTGAGGCACTTCAGTGCCCGCTCGAGGGATTTGAGTGGCGAGTCTTGCCACTCAAGTGGGATACCTGAGGGACCGTGGTCCCTACTTCCTCCCACTTCAGTCCCTACTCGAGGGACTTTGGTGGCAACTCCTGCCACTGAAGTGGGATACCCAAGGCACTTCAGTGGCAACTACCAGGGACTTGCGTGGCAAGACCTGCCACTCAGGTGGGATACCCAAGGCACTTCAGTCCCTACTTGAGGGACTCGAGTGGCAACTCCTGCCACTGAAGTGGGATACCTGAGGCACCGCGGTCCCTACTTCCTCCCACTTCAGTGCCTACTTCAGGGACGTGAGTGGCAAGTCCCACCACTCACGTGGGATGCCTACGCCGCCCTGGTGGCTGCTTACGGAACCTGGATCGCAAGTCCTGTCTTCGAGTGGCACTGACGCCCGCGGATCACTGGTGCAAGCGACGGCAGATCGGGCAAACGCCGGGGACCCGTACTTACATAACCGCGAACCGTTCGCATGAACTCGGCCTCGCTGACGGTGAAGTCTGCGATCGCACTCCGAGCCGGCGTTCCCTTGTCGTGACACGTAACCACGAGACAGGAGAAGGGGAACTGCAGAATCCCCCACTTCCGCGATCCGGACGGCCATCCTCAATCCGAGGCCGCCGGCCACGAAAGCGCCTCCCCGAACCCCGGCACCTCCCGCGACAGCCAAGCCGAGTGCACCGACGCCAGATCCCGCAGCTCCCGTGCGAGAACCGCGCTGACCGACATCCCATCCACCGCCGCCAGCCGCTCCAGGAGGACGGGGGTCAGAGCTTCGTTCTTCGGAGAAAAGCGAAGCTCTTACTCCCAGGCTTGTTTTCATGGTGCCGGCGACCGTCTTGATGACGGACTTGGGGTCTCCCTTTCCCTCCCGTCAGGGACTGCTGTGGATCAACGCCCGTCTGGCCGCGCGACCGCCGACCCGGTCAACGGATGCCCGGGCTCCGGAACCCGGGAGGAAACCGGACGACGCATGCAGCACGGCGCCGGTACGAACGGGAGGCGGCAGGTGCTGAAGGAGCCTCCGCTCAAAACTCCACGTGGGTCACGACGGCTATTTCCCAGCCCCTCATCGTGCTCGCCTGAGGCGAAGCCTCTGCCGCACCTGTCGCGCCGGGCTTCGACCGAGCTGTGTCGGGCCGCGACCACGCCGTGTCAGGCCTCGACCGCATCGTGCGCGGCCTCGCTCCCCTTTTTCGACGATCTCTTCGCAGACTCGCCGCTGCTCGTCCCGGTTCCGCGCAGCAGTCTGCCGGTTCAGGGAGGTATCTGGCCCGCCTACAACATCGCCTCCGCGCTCGTGCAGCACGCGATCGGAGCCTCGGTCCTCCCATGTCTGGAGAGATCTCGGTCAAGCGGTCAGGCGTTCAACTGATCGTGTTCTGCCAAACCAGAGTGCCTGTTGGAGACGCCTGCGCAAGAGTTAGGTAACAACGCGCCAAATTGGGTAATGAATTAGGTAACAACGGTCACGTCGTACGCGCGCTCTGCGCGAGAGCTGCCCACGAGGACGTGAGCGGACCGGCCCACGGGGACGTGGGCGGTCCGATTCGTCCTGCTACCTTAGGCAGCGGGGAGTTCGTAACGACGACCCCATGGTAGCCTTCGGCAACTATTTCTTCCTGGGGGGTCGTCCAGCTCCGGGATGGTCGTGACGAGTGCTAACCTCGGCAACTATGGGTCTTGGAGGGGGATCTCTCCATCGAAACTGGAGCCGCGTGAAGGAACGGATCTTCGTCAGCAGCGTGCAGAAAGAGCTCGCGGCCGAGCGGCAGGCCCTTCGCGACTATGTCCGTGGCGACAAGCTCCTGAGCCGGTATTTCGAGGTATTTCTGTTCGAGGACGTCCCTGCCGCCGACCGTCACGTCGGCGCGGTCTATCTCGGTGAAGTGGCGCGGGCGGCGATCTACGCGCCGGGAGGACGGGGGTCAGAGCTTCGTTCTTCGCAGAAAAGCGAAGCCCTGACCCCATGCTCGCGATCCGGTACCGTAACCCATTGTGCGGCTTGTATTTCAGGCGGACGCTCAACCGCACATTAGGTCTAAGCGACGGCTATGCTCATATCCTGTGTCGACGACCTTTTCAACCAGGTGAACAGCAAGTCGGGCACGTTGAACTGGGCTTTATATTTAGCCGCACAGTCCTCCAGAGCCGCCAGGAACCCGTAAATTGCGAATGGATATCCGGGCGCCGTCTCAAGTTCTTTAATCCAGTCGTTCCAGCCGCTCTCGCTCCGCAGGTGATCTATCCAGTACATGGCGGCAAGGTACTCAGCAACTGGATCCAGGTTAAATCGCACAAAGGTGGTACCCAAAGGTTTATCCTCGTCGAGGACGCCGTTGGAGATAAGAAGCCGAATTACATCTGCCTTGCCCAAGTCGAGACTCGCGTTCGTTACCGCCGCACGCGCATCTTTCAAGGCGATTTTCCCGGGCGCATACGCAGTGCCTAGACAGCACTTCGCGAGGACGCGTGCGGCAGCGATCATCGCGTCGTCTTCGACCCTGTCGAGCGCGTTCTCGTCCTTGGGATTCAGGCGACGCAGGTACGACAGGATCGCGTCGGCCGCTGACCCGGAGAGGCCAGCGACCGAACCCGTGCGTCGCCAGAGGTCTACGGCTTGGTCTGCGATGAGGGTCACGATCAACGGTGTAACCGTGGGCCAATCGTCCCGATCCTTGAAGACGGCAATCACTCCCTTGCGCACCTCCTGCGCTTGCTTCAGTGATAAGTCCTCTTGGACGTCGGGCCTGAGGAAATATTCGGCAACGAAGTCTGAAAGTCCTTCGCCGTCGATACCGCGCGGCATGAGCTTCGTGACCGGTTTCGTACCGAAATCATGAGAATATCTCGTCGTGATAACGAGGGCATTCACCTCTACGTTCTGAAAGACCTTGCCGACGGCAGCCCGGGTCTTAGCCGAGCGCTCCGATAAGCCGTCGCAAATGACGAAGATACGCCTGCGACGTAATAACTCCCTGACGAGGTCTTCATCCAAATCGTCGCCACTTCCCAACATCTCGCGCAACTTACCCTTGACCTTTGCAAACAGGTCTTCAGCCTCCTCATCGACGAAGACCGGGATCATGTAGTAGGTGGCCAGCCGCGCCTCCGGGTGTGGGTCGAGAGCCCACTTAGCGAGTTGGCCAGCAAGCGTGGACTTTCCGCTTCCTCCACGGCCGACGATCTCGATAAGCGTTCCCCCATCGCGCTCAAAAAGGTAGCCGAACTCCTTCGACCCCGGCTGCGTGATGAGCTGCCTGCCGGGCTCGACCTCGAAGGGCAGAGGGATGAATAGCTTCCTCTGCTTTAGGAATGCAATCCGACTCAAGGCCTCCGCGGCCCGGTCCCTGTGCTTGAGTGTCCATACGTCGAGCGTGTCGTCGTGTTCGATGTACTCCTTTTTGATGGAGGGTGGCAACTCTTCAAGTTTGACCTTCTCATTCCTAAAATCCTCCAGCCATGCCTGGCGCGTTCGGCTGTGCTTGGCAAAGAAATCGACACCGACTAAGCCGAGGAGAAGTTTCGCCAACCTGACATAACCGCTCGGCTCCGGCAGGTCCATCGCTTTCTCTAACGAGAGACGCTCGTATAGCCTCAGAATCCAAAGCGGCGCCGTGAACAGCAGAATTACGCAGGCGAACACATATGTCGCCACTACGACCGCGACGGCGATGGCCGCGACTAGCCCCCACGAGGGCTCTTTCTTCTTGGGCGGAGTCGTCAGCACCTGCGTCAGGGTGTTCAGCGTTTTGGTCTTCTCTTCCAACTCGTTTGTCTTGCGAACGAGCAGACTTTGCATCTGCTTTAACTGCTCATCCTTCTTCGCTAACAGACCGGTCAGCTCGTTGATCTTGGCGTTATCAGCGGCAGCCGCTTTACTGAGTTCGGCGATCTGTGACCGCAAAAGGGTTTCGCGCTCCCCTTGTCCCGTAGTCGACATTTCGTCGCGCAGCTTGGCTAGTTGAGCGTCCAGCTGTGCTACCTGGTGCTGAGCTTCTCTCACTCGTGCTTCTAGACCGGCCGCGTCTGCGCGGTATACAGCAGCTTGCCGACGCACCATTTCTAGTTCAACTTGAGCTCTTTCAGCGCGTATAAATGCCATCTCCATCTGGCGTTTAGAGAGCAACGCTATGAACGCTGCCACCCCGACGACAAGAAGAACGAATGCGAGTGACGTGGCGGCGAACCGCTTCCGCCTCGTCGTGTGCTTTGTGAATTGAATCGCGCGCTCTACTCGATAGAGAATTGACTCCGAGGGCTTCCCAGATTGCAATGCATCGTATTGTTCGTAGTCGAGGGCAACTCCTGGTACCAGATGCGCCCAATCCGTCAGAGTGAGTGAGTCCTCGAAATTGATCAGGATGATCGGCCGATTAAGCCTTGAGAACACTTCGATCTCATACCGAACGTGGATTGACTTTGCAGAGCCCGGGGTTACAAGCACGACCATCGCGGAAGCATCCTCGAGAGCTCTCCGTAGGCGGTGTGCCATGCTAGAGCCAGGAGGCGAAGTAGACCTGTCAAGAGCGGCGATATAGCCCCTTTCGGCAAGCTGGTTTGCGAGTGCAACCGCGTAGTCCTCGCTGTCTAGCCGTGAGTAGCTGATGTAGATGTCGCTGCCGAACACGAGGCGGCGAAATGCTGAGTTGATTCGTCGTAACATATCGTGGAACTGCTACTTGCTCCTGCCGGAGCGTTCGAAAGAGATAGCACCAAACGCTGAAGGTCTAGCCGAAGTGTATTACTGCGCACACCGGATGTTCAACGAGCCTGGGGCATCCTGCTGTTTTTGATGGCATCGGAGGCGCCGCTGGAGCACCTGGCCACCACACGCTTGCCGCACTTGCCGACCATCTCCCTTTCGAACTTAAATAGGTAACAACGCGCCAAATTAGGTAATGAATTAGGTAACAACGGTCACGTCGTACGCACGCTCTTCGCGAGAGCGGCCCACGAGGACCTGCAGGGACCGGCCCACGGGGGACGTGGGCGGTCCGATTCGTACTGCGGCCTTCGGCGGCCGGGCCGTTCGTAGCGACGACCCCATGGTAGCCTTCGGCAACTGATTTCTTCCTGGGGGTCGTCCTTGCGAACTGGATCTCGTGTGATGTGTGTGGTGGCTGTGCTTTCGGTGGCCACGTTCCTGTCTGGCGCTGAAAAACTTCCGATCGAGAAGCACATCCGTACCCTCGCGGCCGATCAGATGGAGGGGCGCGGTCTCGGGACGAAGGGGCTGGACAAGGCGGCCGATTACATCGAGAAGGAGCTGCGGGCCGCGAAGCTGGAGCCGGCGTTCGGGAAGTCGTTCCGGCAGACGTTTCCGGTGAAGACCGGGGTGGCTCTCGGGGGCGGGAACGTGCTGCAAGGGGTGGCGAACAGCGACTGGACGCCGCTCGGGTTCTCCAGCCCCGGCAAGTTCTCGGGGCCGGTGGCGTTCGTCGGGTATGGGATCGATGCTCCTCCTTTGAATTACCGGGAGTTTGAGGGGATCAATCTGAAGGGGAAGGTGGCGGTGATGCTGCGGTATGAGCCGCAGGAGCGGGACGACGCATCTCCGTTCGACGGAAAGAAACCGAGCCGGTGGTCGGCGATGCGGTACAAGGCGATGAAGGCGCGCGATCTGGGCGCGGTGGCGGTGATCTTCGTGACCGGGCCGGTGCAGGATGAGGGGCTGGATAAGCTGCCGGCGCTGGCGAATGACGGGCCGGAGAGTCCGGCGGGGTTGCCGGTGCTGCAGGTGAAGACGTCGGTGGCGCAGAAGTGGGTCGATCTGGCGGCGTTCCAGAAGGAGGTCGACGCCGATCTGAAGCCTCGGTCGCGCGTGCTCGACCGGATGCTCTCCGGGACGGTGGACGTGAAAGCTTCGTTCGCCGAGGCGCAGAATGTTGCCGGGATCCTCCGGGGCCGAGGGAAGCTGGCGAGCGAGGTGGTGGTCCTCGGCGCGCACTACGATCACCTCGGCCATGGCGGCAGGGGGTCGATGCGGCCGAACGATACGGCCATCCACAACGGGGCCGACGACAACGCCTCGGGCACGGCGGCCGTGCTCGTCGCGGCGAAGCGGCTCAGCGAGTTGCTGCGCGATGCGAAGGACCGCCGCACGGTGGTGGTCGCGCTCTTCTCCGCGGAGGAGGTGGGGCTGGGCGGCTCGGCGCACTTTGTGGCCAACTCGCCGCGGCCGGTCGAGAAGATGGTGGCGATGGTCAATCTCGACATGGTCGGCGCTCTGCGCGACGACAAGCTGGTGGCTCTCGGCAGCGAGTCGGCGCCGGAGTGGCGGGCGATGCTCGACCGCACCGGCACCGAGACGAAGCTGACCGTGAGCTCGGGGGGCGACGGCTATGGTCCCTCCGACCAGACCAGCTTCTACGCGAGACAGATCCCGGTGCTGCACTTCTTCACCGGCACGCATGACCGTTATCACACGCCCGACGACGACGCGGACGCGGTCAATTTCGCCGGCGCAGGGAAGGTCGCGGAGCTCACCGCCCGGGTCGTGGCCACGGTCGCGCGCGGCGAGGTGAATCCGACGTACGTGCGCGCGTCCGCCGCCCCGGCGATGCAGGGTGACAGCCGCGGCTACGGCGCGTGGCTCGGTACCGTTCCCGATTTCAGCGCCATGGAGTCGTCCGGCGGCGGTGTGAAGCTTGCCGACGTCCGCGCCGGCAGCCCCGGCGACAAGGCGGGGCTCAAGGCGGGCGACGTGCTGGTGGCGATGGCCGGTACGCGCATCGAGAACCTCTACGACATGACGTACGCGCTGCAGGACCACAAGCCGGGCGAGACGGTGGACGTGGTGGTGCTGCGCGGAGCGGAGCGCGTCACGCTGCGCGCCACCCTCGGCAGCCGCGCCGCGATGGGGGGGCCGCCGGCCGGCGCGCACGGTGCCACGCCGCCGCCGCTCGACATCAAGGCCGGCAAGCCGTTCGAGAAGGTGTTCGACGGCGAGAAGCATCTGAAGGACATCCGCCAGCTCACATTCGGCGGCGAAAACGCCGAGGCGTACTTCAGCCCCGACGGGAAGAAGCTGATCTACCAGTCGACCGCGGAGCGCGGCGGCTGCGACCAGCAGTACGTGCTCGACATCACCAGCGGCGAGACGAAGATGGTCTCGAGCGGGAAGGGACGGACGACCTGCGGCTACTTCCGCTATCCGCAGGGCGACCGCATCCTCTATGCGTCCACCGAGGCGGCCGGCGCGGGCTGCCCGCCGCCGCCGGATCGCAGCCGCGGATACATCTGGGGCGTCTACCCGTCGTTCGACATCTACACCGCGAATGCGGACGGCAGCGGTGCGAAGCGCATCACCGAGACGCCGGGCTACGACGCCGAGGCGACCTGGTGCCACAAGGGAGGGAAGGTCATCTTCACCTCCGTGCGCGACGGCGATCTCGATCTGTACGAGATGGACGAAAACGGCGGCAACGTGAAGCGCCTCACCAGCACGCCCGGCTACGACGGCGGCGCGTTCTACAACGCCGACTGCACGGAGATCGTCTGGCGCGCCTCGCGGTTCACCGATCCGGCGCAACTGGCGGAGTACCAGACGCTGCTCCGGGAGGGCTTCGTCCGCCCGTCGAAGATGGAGCTGTACGTCGCGAAGGCCGACGGCAGCGGGGCGAAGCAGATCACCAGCAACGGCGCAGCGAACTTCGCGCCCTTCTTCACGCCGGACGGGAAGCGGATTCTCTATTCGTCGAATGTGCTGGACCCGCGCGGGAGGGAGTTCGACATCTTCCTGGTGAACAAGGACGGGAGCGGGGAGGCGGAGCGTGTGACCACCGCCCCGGCGTTCGACGGGTTTCCGATGTTCAGCCCCGACGGCAAGTGGCTGGTGTGGGCCTCGAACCGGGCCAACCCGGAAGGGCGGGAGACGAATTTGTTCGTGGCGCGCTGGGTGGAGTAGCGCGGGGGCAGATGGGACCGATAGGACCTATGGGACCTATGGGACTGATAGGACAGATGGGGTGCGCAGTCCCATTGGTCTCATTCGTCCCATAGGTCCCATAGGTCCTATCGGTCCTATTTCTTCCACCGCCCCTTGACAACCTCGCCTCACCGACTTACTGTACTAGTCATCTAATACAGTGAGTCAGAGGCCATGCACGACACCAACACACGCACCGCGGTAAACGCCGCTCTCGTCATCGCCGCCCGGGAGTTGCGGGAGAGGTCACGGCTCTTTCTCGTGGCCGGGGCGATGGCGCTCATTCCATTTGCTACAGCCTTCGTTCCGGGAGCGGGTGGCGAACGGGGGACGGTCATTGCCACCGTGGCGGGCGCGCTCGCCGTGGCGTACGCCTGCAGCATCGCCCTGATGCAGGGCGTGACCATCATCGGGCGCGACTTGTCGGAGAAGCGGCTCACCTTCTTCTTCTCCAAGCCCGTCCCGCCGTGGACGATCTGGGCCGGAAAGGCGGCGGCGGCGTTGCTGACGACCGCCGTGGCCGGCGCGATGGTGGCCATCCCGGCGTTTCTCCTGTCGCCGTCGCGGTGGGCGGAGGTGTGGGCGGTGAACGGCAGGACGGTCCTGCTCCTCACGATCGTGCTCTGCCTGGCGGTGTTCTTTGCCGGGCACGCGGTCTCGACGATGTTTCGCTCCCGCTCGATCCTGATCGCGGTCGACGCGGTCCTGGGTGCGGCCACGCTCGGCGCGATGTTCCTGATCGTCCGTCCGCTCTTCGTCTACCACGCCACCTGGCTGTGGGGCGGGATGCTGGCGGCGATGGGCGGCGTAATCCTGGCGATCCTCGCCATCGTCCCGGCCGGACAGCTTGCGCGGGGACGCGCCGACGCGCGGCGCAGCCACGTCGCGCTTTCCCGCCTGCTGTGGCCGGCCGTCGCCGTGGTGCTGGCACTCGGCGCGGGGGCCACGCTCTGGTTGACCTCCGGGACCATCGCCAGCTTCGACGGCTGGGGGCAATTCGACCATTCCCCCTCGGGCCGGTGGGTTTTCGTGAGTGGCTCCGACAGGATGCGCGGGAGTCTCGGGGCGAGTTTTCTGGTCAACACTGCCACGCGCAAGGCCGAGCGCCTGGACGCCCCGTCGGTGGATGCCGCGTTCTCGCGCGACGGCCAAGTCGCCGCGTGGCACCGGGAGATGCCGGAACTGCCACAGTGGCGCCGGAACGAGGCGGACCGGCGGACATGGCATCGCGAAGGACGGATCGTCGTCCGGAGCCTGGAACCGGGCGCGAAGGCGACGCTGCTGCCGGCGCAGCTCGACTGGAGCGAGCGAGAGCCATTGTTGAGCGATGACGGATCGCGGGTCCTGGTCGTCGGTTCATCCCGGATGCGCACATTCGACGCGGCGAGCGGGAAACTGCTCGGGGCCGCGCAGCGACACCAGAATTCGAGGATCCTGGCGGCGTGGTTCGCGACACCGTCGCGAATCCGGCTGCTCGAGCAAAGTTCGGGCGCCAAAGCCGTCGATCTCTTCGAGTGGAACCTCGGGACGCGCACCATCACGCGGACAGGCCAGGTGCCGGTCGCGGAGCCGATCGATCGCCGCGACGTCAGTGTGACGGCCGACGGCACGCTGCTGTATCTGAGCCGCGACGCGAAGCTCGTGGACGCGGTCACCGGGACGGTGCGTGCGACACTGCCGCTTCCGGTGACGCGCGCAAGCCGGGCACGGATGCTCGCCGACGGCACGATCGTGGTCATGCAGGGCTCGAAGCTGCACATCTTCGACCGCGCCGGCCGTTCGGTGAGGGAGATCGCGCTGCCGCGGCTCGCCTTCGCGGTCGTGACGGGGCAGCTCGGGGATGACAGGGCGCTGCTCTTCGGGGGGCCGGACGAGAAGCGATTCGGCGGTTCGATGTACGTCGTCAACGTCCGCACCGGAATCATCGAAAAGACGATGCCAAGGCTCGTCGGTCCCCGGGTCGAGTGGACCCTCGACCCTCGCCTGACGCGGTACCCGGCCGATGCCACCTTCGCCTCCACCGACTATCGAAAGCTCATCTACTGGAGCCTGAAGCAGGACTAGAAATGTTCGACATCAACCCAACCACCGCCGCTCCGATCTGGCGCCAGATCGAAGAAGGAATGCGGCGCATGATCTCTCTCGGGACCCTCACGCCGGGCGCCGCCGTGCCGTCGGTGCGCGAGCTCGCTCAGCATCTGCGCGTGAATCCCAACACCGTTGCCCGCGCCTACCAGAGGCTGACCGATGCGGGCGTATTCGCGGTCCGGCGCGGCGAAGGGACGTTCGTCGCCGAGACGCCGGTCGCACTCAAGAAATCAGAGCGCAACGAGACCCTGCGGGACGCGGCGGCCACCTATGCCGGCACCGCAGTCGCCGTCGGTGCGTCGCTCGAACAGGCCGCGGCGGAGCTCGAGTCGAGCTACGAACGCCTCGTGCGCGAACACAGGAGGAAAGCATGACATCCGCGATTCAGGCCTCGGACGTGACCGTCCGCTATGGCAAAAAGACCGCCGCCGAAGGCGTGACCCTTTCCGTCGAGCCGGGCTCCGTCTACGCGCTCCTCGGCCGCAACGGTTCCGGCAAGTCGTCCCTGGTCCGGGCCATCCTCGGCCAGCTTCCGGTCGACGGCGGCAAGGTTGAGCTCTTCGGCGAAGACGTCTGGCGCCACCGGGCCCGGCTCATGGAGCGCATCGGCGTCGTCCCCGAGGATGCCGACGCGCCGCCCGACATGCGCGTGCGCGAGCTGGCGTGGTTCTCGTCGCG
>Ga0190275_10003731_pt1 | contig 10895 bp, 10 predicted proteins | sample Popmic550T_FD_133745 | JGI IMG/M metagenome (GOLD analysis project Ga0190275, IMG submission 133745) | Populus adjacent soil microbial communities from riparian zone of Yellowstone River, Montana, USA - 550 T | ecosystem: Environmental > Terrestrial > Soil > Riparian zone > Trees stand | place...
AGGACCCGGTCGAGAACTCGATCGCCTTCGCCCGGTTCGTGGACGGCGACTTCGGCTGGAACATCAACGACCCGGGCCACGGCTTCACAATCGCGAACCTCGCCAGGCCGCTCGACGCGGCGGTGGGAGCGCCGCTCGCTGCGGGAGGGAAGCCAGGTCCGCTGCTCGTCACCGACGACGCCGAGGTCGTCCCGGACCCGCTGCAGGGATTCCTCAGCGACACGCAGCCCGGCTATCTCGACGATCCCTCACGGGCCGTCTACAACCACGTCTGGCTGCTCGGGGACGACGCCGCGATCTCGGTCCCCTTCCAGGCGCAGGTCGACGAGCTGACCAAGCTCGCTCCGGTCGAGGCGGGGATCGAGCCCGAGGCGCTCGGGTCCGACTCCGACGAGCCCGAGGCCGCTGGAGGCAAGAAGGACGACAAGGACTCCGGTGGCACGCCGGACGATTCCGGCTCCAACCCCTGAGCGGGATAGGGTCTCGGCTAATGAGTGAGGCAGAGCGTGCCGACCGCCGCAATCCCGCGCACCACACGACGGTCGACGACATCCGCGCGCTCGCCGGTCCCTCCACCCCCCACTTCGCGCTCCAGATTCGTAATCGGATCGCGGCGCTGATCGAACGGCTGCCGGGGGACGACCCGGCGCGGATCGAGGGCGAGCGGCAGATCGTCCGGCTGACCGAGCTGGCTCACCACACCGGCGATCCTCGCGGGCCTGGCCCCTCGGCCGATCCGCTGCGTCGCGACGACGGGGCCGGCTGAAGCGGAGATGATGTCCGCGGTCGAAACCGACGCGGCACGCGAGCGAACCCTGGCGCTGCTCACGGAGGACGCGCGCTCAGCGGCGATCACCGCGGCGGGCGGATACCTCGACCTGCTCGGCGAGGACGAGACGCCGAAGAGCACGGGCCCGACTCAGGACCTGATGCTGACCCGAGTGGTGCCGATGGTCTACGAGCGCTGGTGGCGACCCGGTCTCGGTCGCGTCTTCAAGGGGCTGACCGGCCCGGGGATGGAGGAGGAGATCCGGATCGCCCGGCTCCTGCTCGGGTTGTCGAGCGGCCACGCCGTGCTCGACGTCGCCTGCGGCCCCGGCAATTTCACTCGCTCGTTCGGTCGTGCCGTCGGTGACGCCGGCCTGGCGGTCGGCATCGACACCTCGACGACGATGCTCGAGCGCGGCGTTCGCGACACCGAGCGAAACGGGCCGGACAACGTCTGCCTCGTCCGAGGCGACGCCACGGCGCTGCCCTTCCTTGCCGGGAGCTTCGACGCCGTCTGCTGCTTCGCCGCGCTGCACCTGTTCGCGGATCCGTTCGACGCGCTCAGCGACATGGCGCGGGTACTCACGCCCGGCGGCCGGATCGCGATCCTCACCTCGGTCCGCCGTCAGGTTCAGCTGCCGCCGCTCAAGCCGGTGATCGAGCGGACCAGCGGGATGCGCGTCTTCGAGCACGACGAGATCGTCACCGCCCTACAGGCCCGCGGCTTCACCGACGTCCACCAGCGCGTCAGCGGGCTCGTCCAGTTCGTCGGTGGGAGGCTGGCCTCATGAAGGAGGTCGCGCCCGGGGTGCAGAGGCTGTTCGGATTACCGCCGAACGCGATCAACGTCTACCTCGTCGACGACGTGCTCATCGATGCAGCCACCCGTCTCGCGAAGCGCCGCATCCTCCGGCAGGTGATCGACCGGCCGTTGTCGATGGTGGCGCTGACCCACGTCCACCCCGACCATCAGGGCGCAGCCCATGCCGTCTGCGAGGCGCGCGGCATTCCGCTGGCGTGCCACGTCGACGGGGTCGCGGAGATGGAGGGACGGGAGCCGCCCCCCAACAACAGCCGTGGCGAGAAACTGATCCAGCGCGCCTGGAGCGGCCCGCCGCACCCGGTCAAGCGGCCCCTCGCCGACGGCGACGAGGTCGCCGGCTTCCGCGTCATCCACGCGCCCGGTCACGCCAAGAGCGAGGTCATCTTCTTCCGCGACTCCGACCGCGTCGCGATCTGCGGCGACGTCATCAACACGATGAACCTCTACACCGGCCTCCCCAATGTCCAGGAACCGCCGCACGGCCTCAGCCTCGACCCGATGCTCAACCGCCAGTCGATCAAGAAGCTCGCGGCGCTCGAGCCGACGGTCGTCCTCGCCGGGCACGGCCCGCCGCTGCGGGACGTGGAGAAGCTGCAGGACTTGGCGGCCAGGTACTAGACCCTCTGGATCAGCGTTCCGGTCCCGAGTCCCCCGCCACAGCACATCGTGACGAGGCCGACCTCCTTGTCGGAGCGCTCCATCTCGTGCAGGAGCGTCGTGACGAGACGGGCGCCGCTGCCTCCCAGGGGATGACCAAGCGCGATCGCGCCGCCGTTGACGTTGACGCGGTCCCAGTCGGGATCGTGCTCGCGGCGCCAGGCGGCGACGACTGAGGCGAAGGCCTCGTTGACCTCGAACAGGTCGATGTCGTCGATCTTCATGCCGTTGCGCTTGAGGATCTGCTCGGTCGCCGGGATGGGACCGGTGAGCATGATCACCGGATCGACGCCGACGGTCGTCTGATCGACGATCTTCGCCCGCGGGGTGAGCCCGAGCTCCTTGGCCTTGTCGGCGGTCATCAGCATCACCGCGGCGGCGCCGTCGGAGATCTGGGATGAGTTGCCGGCGGTGATCTTGCCGTCCTCCTTGAACACCGTCTTGAGCTTGCTGAGCGACTCGATGTTCGTGTCGGGGCGGATTCCCTGGTCGGTGTGGAAAGTGTCCCCGTTGACCTGGAAGGGAACGATCTCGCGCTCGAAGCGTCCCTCCTGGGTCGCCCGGGCGGCGAGCTGGTGGGAGCGGACGCCGATCTCGTCGAGCTCCGAGCGGGGGATCTCCCACTGGTCGGCGATCATCTCGGCCGAGATCCCCTGGGGAACGAGGTTGAAGCGCTCGGCCAGGTGCTCGGAGAACGCCATGCCGTGCTCCTGCATGACGGAGAAGCCATCGGCGAAGGAGATGTGACCCATGTGCTCGACGCCACCGCCGATCGCTACGTCATGGACGCCGGAGGCGACGAGCGCCGCCGCGAAGTTGATCGCCTGCTGGGAGGAGCCGCACTGGCGGTCGACGGTGGTCGCGGGAACCTCGATCGGCAGGCCGGCCTCGAGCCAGGCGTTGCGCCCAATGTTCATTCCCTGCTCGCCGAACTGCTGGACGCAGCCGCAGACGACGTCGCCGACCTCGAGCGGGTCGATCCCGGACCGCTCGATCAGCGCGCCGTAGACCGTGGCCATCAGCGTCGAGGGATGGACGTCCTTGTAGTAGCCCTTCTCCTCGTGGCCGCGCCCGACGGGCAACCGCGCCGCCTCGACGATGACGACCTCACGTCCGCTGAACTTGCCGTCCGCGTCACTCATCTTGCTCATGCCTTTCGTCGCTTGAAATCGGGGAGGGGACGATAGAGCGTCGGGGTCGGCGGACGTCCTGAGTGAGGTCGATCACAGAGTCACCCCGGGGATACGGAACGGGCCGTTCGCTCTGTCAGACTCGCGCCCGTCATGAACTGGAAGCGTCTGCTCACCATCCCCGCCGGGCGCCGAGCGAAGTGGCTCGTCTTCGGCATCTGGCTCGTCGCGATCATGGCGATCGGGGCGGCCGGGCTGCCGGAGAAGTTCGACGAGGCCCAGGAGAACGAGTCGACTTCCTTCCTCCCCGGCGACGCCGAGTCCACGAAGGCGCTGGAGGCGAGCGAGCGGATCCAGGGCGACGAGCTCGCGCCGATCGTCATCGTCTATCAGCGCGACGGCGGCCTCACCCCCGACGACCTCGAGCGTGTCGAATCCGATCGCGACGAGCTCAACGCCGACCTCTTCGAGCAGGTCGACCCCTACAGCGAGCCGATCGAGGCGCCCTCGGGCGACGCGGTCATCATCCAGGCGAACATCCGCGGCGACGGCGAGAGCGACACGATCCTCGACCCCGTCGATCAGGCGCGCGAGCTCGCCGGCGACGAGGATGGGCTCTTCGTCGAAGTCGCCGGCGGTGCCGCAATCGCCGCCGACGCCATCGAGGTCTTCGAGTCCATCGACGGCACGCTGCTCCTCGCGACCCTGGCGATCGTCTTCATCCTCCTGCTCTGCGTCTACCGCAGCCCGATCTTCTGGTTCTTCCCGCTGCTGGCGGTGATCTTCGCCGAGGTCGCCGCGCGCGGCCTCGGATACGGCCTGACCGAACTCGGCGTCACCGTCAACGGCCAGTCGGCCGGGATCCTGCCGGTGCTCGTGTTCGGCGCCGGCACCGACTACGCGCTGCTGCTCGTCGCCCGCTATCGCGAGGAGCTCCGGACCACCGAGGACAAGCACAAGGCGATGGCCGAGGCGCTGCGCCGCGCCGGCCCAGCGATCCTCGCCTCCGGGCTGACCGTGATCGCAGCCCTCCTCTGCCTGACCCTCGCCGACGTCGAGGGCACCGCCGGGCTCGGGCCGATCGGCTCGATGGGGATCGCCGTCGCGATGCTCGCGATGCTGACCGCGCTGCCGGCGCTGCTCGTCATCGCCGGTCGCTGGGCCTTCTGGCCGTTCATCCCCCACGTCGGCGACGAGGCGGCCGATGAAACGCACGGCTTCTGGCGCCGGACCGGCGAGCGAATCGCCGCCGCCCCCCGCCGGGTCTGGATCGGGACAGTCGCGTTCCTCCTCGTGCTCTCCCTCGGCTGGCTTGCGATCGACCTCGGCCTGACGCAGGGCAACCAATTCCGCGACGACGTCGATTCCGTCGCCGGCCAAGAGCTGCTCGCCGAATCGTTCCCGGCGGGAGCCAGCGCGCCGACCGAGGTGATCGTCTCGGACCCGGCGCGCGCTGAAGCCGTCGGCGACGCGCTGACCAAGCTGGCCGTGATCGAGGAGGTGCGACCCGTCGGCGAGGGCGAGGACGGTGCGCTCCTGTTCGCGACCCTCAGCCTCGATCCGTATTCGACCGAGGCCTTCGACGAGGTCGACTCGATCCGCGACACGGCCAAGGAGGCCGGAGGCGAGGACACGCTCGTCGGCGGGCCGACCGCGGTCGAGAAGGACCTCCGCGACGCCGCTGCCCGCGACTCGATCCTGATCCCGCCGATCACGCTCGTCGTCGTCTTCCTGATCCTCGTCGCGCTTCTGCGCTCGATCGTCGCCCCGGTCGTCCTGATCGGGACGGTGATCCTGTCGTTCGCCGCTGCGCTCGGCGTCGGCTACGTCGTCTTCGACCTGATCTTCGGGTTCCCCGGAAGCGACCCGTCGCTGCCGCTGTTCGCGTTCATCTTCCTGGTCGCCCTGGGAGTCGACTACAACATCTTCCTGATGGCTCGCGTGCGCGAGGAGACCATCAAGAGCGGTCCGCGGGAGGGAACGCTGCGCGGACTCGCCGTCACCGGCGGCGTGATCACGTCCGCTGGCCTCGTCCTCGCCGGCACCTTCGCGGCCCTCGCCGTGCTGCCGCTGATCTTCCTGACCGAGCTCGGCTTCGTCGTCGCCTTCGGCGTTCTGCTCGACACGTTTATCGTCCGCTCCGTGCTGGTGCCGGCGATCACCCTGGACCTCGGGAGACGTACCTGGATCCCCTCGAGCCTGAGCAAGGGCGGCGAGAGCGGAACCGAGGGTGCGCCCCCGGCGGCTTCCGGGGCCCCCGCCGCTTGAGCGGATCCGACGTGGCGACGGGATATCTCAGCCCGGCGGTTGCCGGCAGCGGCGCGATCGCCGTCGGCCTGGCCGCCTCGGCCGCGGCCCTCGGTGAAGTCCGGATCCTCGCCCGCAGCGAGGAATCCGCGCAGCGCGCCGAGGAGGGGGTCGAGAAACTCTGCGGCAAGGTCGAGGGCGCCGACGCCTCGCGGGTGCAGGTGACCACCGACCCCGCGGCGCTTTCCGGATGCGATCTCGTGGTCGAGGCGATCATCGAGGACCACGACGCCAAGGCCGAGCTGCTCAGAACCGTCGGCGAGGCCTGCCCCGACGCCGACCTCGCGACCACCACGTCGTCCCTGTCGGTGAGTGAGCTCGGCGAGAGCGCCGGCGTCGCCGAGCGCTTCTATGGACTCCACGTCTTCAACCCGGTCACGCGCATGGAGCTGGTGGAGCTCTGCGTCCCCGAGGCCGTCCGCGACGGCGTCGGCGACCGGGCGCGCGCGTTCTGCGAGGCGCTCGGCAAGCACGTGGTCGACGTTCCCGACCATGCCGGCTTCGTCGTCAACCGCCTGCTCTTCCCCTACCTCTTCGACGCCGTTCGCCTGCTCGACGAGCTCGACCTCGACCCCGCCGAGATCGACGCGTGCATGTCGATGGGCACCGGCCAGCCGATGGGGCCGCTCAAGCTCCTCGACTTCGTCGGCATCGACGTGGCGGTGGCGATCGGCGAGAAGCTCCACGAGGAGAGCGCTGAGGAGTACCACTCACCGCCGGAGCGGCTGCTGCAGATGGCGAGCGACGGGAAGCTGGGTCGGAAGACCGGCGAGGGTTTCTACGAGTACTGAGTTGGGCTCGGTCGCGAAGGTCGTCTCCGGCGGGCAGACGGGCGTGGACCGCGCGGCACTCGATGCCGCGATCGCGCTCGGGCTCCCTTACGGCGGCTGGTGCCCACGAGGCGGCTGGGCGGAGGACTTCGGCGAGCCTCCGGGGCTGCCGGCTCACTATCCCGGGCTGACCGAGACGCCCTCCGCCGAGCCGGCGGAGCGCACCGAGTGGAACGTCCGAGACAGCGACGCAACGCTGGTCCTGGTGGCGGCCTCTGGCGGGAGATCAGCCGGGACGGAGCTGGCGAGAGAGATCGCGGAGTCTCTGGGCCGGCCGCACCTGGTGGCCGACGTCGCCGAAGAGCTCGAGGTCCGCCGCTTTCTCGCCTCGCTGCCCGGCGGCGTAGTCCTCGGCATCGGCGGACCGCGCGAGAGCGAGGCTCCGGGGATCTACCGCGAGGCGAGAGCGCTTCTGGAACGGGTGCTTCGCTGCGAATAGTGCCCCGCAGAGGTACCCAATTCGCAGTGAAGCGGCCGGGCGACCTTGTTTCGTCGCGGATCGTTCCCGCTGGGCGGGACTTATACGGGACGAAACGCCCCACCAGCGCCAAGAGGACCCCGCCGCAACCCTGGTCGCTACCCTTCCCGCTCCGCCTCCACAGCCCGGTGCTCCTGCGTCGCCGCGCTGTCCGGGTGGATGCGCAACGCGACGATGCGGTTCTCCCGCACGGACTCCACCCGGATCGTGTGGCCGTCGGCGCGGATCGTGTCGCCGCGCTTCGGCAGCCGGCCGAGCGCGCTGAAGACGTAACCGCCGATCGAGTTGTATGCGTCGGTCTCGACCGGGAGATCGATGCCGGCGTCCTCGACGTCACCGAGGGAGACGTGGCCGCGGACGTACCAATCGCCGTCGGTGAGCTTGCGGACGGAGTCGCCACGCGGGTCGGTCTCGTCCTCGATCTCGCCGACGACCTCCTCGAGGATGTCCTCGACCGTGGCGATCCCGACCGTGCGGCCGTACTCGTCGACGACCACCGCGATCGAGCTGCGCTGGCGCTGGAGCTCGGCGAGCAGGTCGTCGAGGGCCTTCGTCTCGGGGATGATCGGCGCGTCGCGGACGGCCGGCTCGATCGAGGCATCGGGCCCGGCGCTCATATACAGGCGGACCAGCGAGTTGTTGTGGACGATCCCGCGGACCCGGTCGGGGTTGTCGTCCTCGATCACGACCAGGCGGGTGTGGCCGGAGGCGACGCAGCGGCGCAGCGCGTCCTCGACCGTGTCAGAGGAGTCGACGGTGACGACCGCGGGAATCGGGGTCATCACCTCGCGCGCCTCTTGCTCGTGGAGGTGGAAGACACCGTCGAGCATCCCGGCCTCCGACTCCTCGAGATCGCCGCCCGAGTGAGAGTCGGCGATCAGCGCCTTGAGGTCGTCGGCGTTGTGGTGCTCGTCGATGCTCTGGGGGTCCACCCCGAAGAGCCGGATGATCGCATTGGAGGCCCGGTTGAGGACCCAGCTCAGCGGACTGAAGAGCCAGTGGAAGGCCTCGAGCGGCCGCGCGAGCATGAGCGCGGCCTGCTCGGCTCGGTTGATCGCGACGATCTTCGGGACCTGCTCGCCGATCGTGATGTGAAGTGACGTCGCGATCGCGAAGGCGATGGCGAACGAGAGCGCCGTGATCGCCCCCTCCGGGAAGACGTCCTCGAGCACCGGCTCGATCAGCTTCGCGATCGCCGGCTCGCCGAGGAAGCCGATCCCGATCGAGGCCATCGTGATCCCGATCTGGCAGGTCGAGAGGTAGCGGTCGATGCCGTCGAGTTGCCTCAAGACCGCACGGGCCCGCCCGCTCCCGTCCTCCGCCAGCGCCTCGAACCGCGAGCGCTTTGACCGTACGAGCGCGAACTCCGCGGCGACGAACATCCCGTTGAGCAGGACGAGGACGACCAGCGCGACGAGGGCCAGCGCGGTCATCGGCTACCCGGCCCTCGCGGGCGGGAATCGGTACTTCGAGGCAGGTCGTCGTCAGGCATCGGCGACAGGGGCCGAGGTTAGCAGCGGGTGATGCGCCAACCCGGCTACCGTCCCCCGCCGTGGACCAGTCGCAGACTCCCTACCTCGATGCGCTCGTCATGGTCGCCGCCCGCGAGCCCGGGCGCTTCCACATCCCCGGGCACAAGGGCGGGCCGGGGGCGGACCCCGGGCTGAGGGAGGCGCTGGGGGAAAAGGCGCTGGCGCTCGACCTGCCGGCGGGGATGGACGAGATCGACCTCGGCCCCGACCCCCTGACGACGCCCTTCGCGCTCTCGCAGGCGCTCGCCGCCGAGGCCTGGGGCGCGAAGCGGTCCTGGTTTCTCGTCAACGGCGCATCGGGAGGCAACCACGCTCTCTGCCTGGCGCTCGCCCATCTCGGCGAGGTGGCGATCGTCCAGCGCAACGTCCACTCCTCCGTGATCGACGGCCTGGTCCTCTCAGGACTGAAGCCGCGCTTCGTGGCGCCGGCGATCGACGACGATCTCGGCGTCGCCAACTGCATGACGCCGGAGGCGCTCGAGGAGGCGCTCGCCGTGGACCCCACCCCCGTAGCCGCCTTCATCGTCTCGCCGACGTACTTCGGGGCCGTCGCCGACGTCGAGCGACTCGCCGAGATCGCCCACGCCCATGACGTACCGCTCGTCGTCGACGAGTCGTGGGGGGCGCACCTCGCCTTCTCCCCCGAGCTGCCGACGAACGCGCTTCGAGTGGGAGCCGACGTCGTCCTCAACTCCGTCCACAAGCTCGGCGGCAGCCTGACCCAGTCGGCGATCCTTCACCTCGGCTCCGACCGGATCGACGGCCGCATCGTCGACCGCTCGGTGACACTGGTGGAGTCGACGAGCCCGAGCGCGCTGCTGACCGCCTCGCTCGACGCCGCCCGCCGCCACGCCGCCGTCTGTGGCGAGGAGCTCCTCGCCGAGACGATCGCCTCGCTCCGCAACCTGCGCCGCAAGGTCGTCGAGATCGACGGCCTCAACGTGCTCGACGAGGAGATCGCCGAGGCTCCCAGCGTCTTCGCCTGGGATCCGCTGCGGCTCTCGGTCGACGTCCGCGGGACCGGCGCGACCGGCAACGAGATCGCCCGCCACCTGCGAGTCGAGCACGACATCTGGCTGGAGCTCTACGCCGAGAATGTGATCGTCGCGGTCTTCGGCATCGGCGAGGAGGTCGGCGTCACCGGCGAGCGGCTGCTGAACGGGCTCCGAGACGCGGTGGGTCATCTCGCGCGTGAATCGTCGGCACCGCGCGAGAAGTTCGCGCCCCCGCCGCCGTGGGGACCGACCGTCATGACTCCCCGCGACGCGTTCCTCGGACCGCAGGAGATCGTTCCCTTCAACGATGCCGAGGGGCGCATCGCCTCGGAGTCGCTCGCCGCCTACCCGCCCGGGGTCCCGAACGTGCTGCCGGGCGAGCGCCTCAGCCGCGCCACCCTCGACTTCATCTCCGACTCGCTCGACCACGGCGGCCAGGTCCGCGGTGCGAGCGACCGCTCGCTGCAGACGATCAGGGTGGTGATCGAGTGAGCGACGACGCCAAGCCCGACTGGGGGGTCGACTCCGAGTACGGCCGCCTCCACGACGTCCTGCTGTGCCCGCCCGACAACTTCCGCTGGCTGCCGACGAGCGTGATCTCCCGCGGGACGCTCGAGAGCGGGCGCACCTATGACGCCGAGCTCGCCTCCTCCCAGCACCGCGAGCTCGTCGGCGCCTACGACGAGGCCGGCGTCGACATCCACTGGATCGAACCCGACCCGCACCTGCCCTACCAGGTGTTCGCGCGCGACTCGAGCGTCGGTACCCCGGCCGGCGCGGTCGTCACGCAGCCGGCGCAGCCGTGGCGACGCGGGGAGTCAGCGCCGGTGCTGCGCTTCTACGCCGACGCGGGGATCCCCCTCCGAGGCGTGATCACCGCCGGCTCGCTCGAGGGCGGCGACGTGATCATCGTCGAGCCCGGCAAGGTGCTGATCGGCAACGGCGAGGAGCGGACGACGCAGGCCGGCGCCGCGCAGCTCGGCGCGATGTTCTCCGAGCTCGGCTGGGACGTCCGGATCGAGCCGATCCCCTCGCATTTCGTCCACATCGACGTGCTCGTCTCGATCCTCGCGCCGAAGCTCGCCGCGGTCTGCGTCGACGCCTCCTCCACCGGCCTGGTCCGCTGGCTGCGAGACGACCTGGGCTTCGAGATTCTCGACGTCTCGGTCGAGGACGCCTTCGGCCTCGGCGTCAACGCGATCTCCCTCGGCGAGGACCGGGTGATCTCGACGCGGCGCTCCGAGCGCCTCAACGAACAGCTGCGAGCGCTCGGCATGACCGTCTTCGACCCCGACCTCGAGATGTTCACCCTCGGCGGCGGCGGCGCGCACTGCCTCGCCCAGCCGCTGCGCCGGGAGCGCATGGCTTGACCTCG
>Ga0190275_10003732_pt1 | contig 10894 bp, 6 predicted proteins | sample Popmic550T_FD_133745 | JGI IMG/M metagenome (GOLD analysis project Ga0190275, IMG submission 133745) | Populus adjacent soil microbial communities from riparian zone of Yellowstone River, Montana, USA - 550 T | ecosystem: Environmental > Terrestrial > Soil > Riparian zone > Trees stand | place...
CGCCCACAGCCGTCGATCCGGCCCGAGCTTCTGGCGCGCGGCGGCCAGTGCGGCACGGACCTCGGTGGGATGGTGCCCGTAGTCGTCGTAGATCGTCACCTGCGGAGTATCGGCGATCAGCTGCATGCGCCGCCCGGCTCCGGCGAATGTCCGCAGACCCTCGGCGAGCTCGTCGAGGCCCGCGCCCAGCTCGTGCGCCACGACGAGGGCCGCGGTCGCGTTGGTAACGTTGTGCGCGCCCGCCAGCGACGTCCGCCAACGTCGGTCGAACAGGAAGAACGAGGTCCCGGCCCGGTCGAGCTCGACGCCCGTGGCCTGGACGGTGCCGCCCGACCCGTATCGCACGATCCGTCCGTCCCAGCCGTCGAGGCGCGCGGCCAGCTCCGAGGCACCGGGGTCGTCGGCGGCAATCACCAGCAACCGACCCCCGACGGCCGGGTGGTCCGCCATGCCGCGGACGAAGCGCTCGAAGGAGTCCATCACCGCCGCCGCATCGGCGAAGTAGTCCGGGTGGTCCATCTCGACGTTCGTCACGATCGCCATGGCCGGGTGGTAGTTGAGGAAGTTATCGCCGAACTCATCGGCCTCCACGACGAACGGCGCTCCCCCACCGCTGCGCACCGATGCGCCCCAGTCCTCGATGAACGCTCCGACCTCGACGGTCGGGTCGAGTCCGGCCGAGGCCAGCAGGTGGCCAAGCAACGCGGTGGTGGTCGACTTGCCGTGCGTGCCGGTGACCCCGATCCCGATCCGACCCGGCTCGGCCATCAATTCGCCGAGGAGCGCCTGCCAGGTCGCGACCGGGAGCCCCGCAGCCTCGGCCGCGGCGAGCTCGGGGTGGCCGGGAACGGCAAGCAGGGATGGCGAGATCGCCAGCCGATCGATCCCGGCCAGGTGCGAAGGATCGTGCCCCTCGAGCACCGGGATGCCGGCCTCGGCCAGGGGTGGCGTGTACGGGGATCGCGCGTCCAGGTCGCAGCCGTCGACCAGCGCGCCGGCACGATGCAGGAGCAGGCTCGCCCCGGCGGCACCCGAACCCGCGATGCCGATGACGTGGATCCGCTCGCCGGGCGTCACGGCGCCGATCCATCCTTCGCAACGCGGCGAGCCAGCTCGAGGGCCGCGAGCACGGAGGCGCGCTTGTTGCCGTCGCGATCGTGGGGCCATGTGTGGCGCTCGACCGTGGCGGAACCGTCGCGCAGGGCGGCGGCCAGGTAGGTCAGGCCGACCGGCTTGTCGTCACTCCCGCCATCCGGTCCCGCGATGCCGGTCACCGAGACCGCGAGCCGCGCAACCGGGAACCGCGCCAGCACGCCATCGGTCATCGCCTCGGCGACGTCCGAGGACACTGCCCCGACGCGGTCGATGAGCTCAGCCGGCACGTCCAGCAGCTCCTGTTTCGCCGCGTTGGAGTAGCTGATGATGCCGCCGAGGAAGTGGTCGCTCGACTTCGGGATCTGGGTGACGACGTGGCCCAGCAGGCCACCGGTGCACGATTCGGCGGCCGCCATCTGCCAGCCCAGCTCGGTGAGCGTCCGCCCGAGGCGGCGAGCGGCCGCGTCGAGCTCGTCATCGGTCGGCGGGCGCATCGGTCTATCGGTAGTTGTTGAACTGGAGGGCGACCGGGTAATCGAGCGCGCGGAGGTCCGCGATCACTGCCTGGAGCTCGTCCTTGCTCTTGGCGCTGACGCGCACGGCGTCACCCTGGATGGACGGCTTCGTCTTCGGGAACGCGTCACGGATCCGCTTCGACAGCTCCTTCGCCTGCTCGCTGGTCAGCCCGCGCTTCAGCTTGATCTCCTGCCGCACCGTGCCGCCACCGGCCGGCTCGACCTTGCCCCACTCGAAGATCTTGAGGCTGAGGTTGCGACGAATCGCCTTCGACTCCAGGAGGTCCTTGGCGGCGCCGGCCCGGTACTCGTCATCGGCCGTCAGGGTGATGGCCTCCTTGCCGAGCTCGAACGCCACCTTGCTGCCCTTGAAGTCGTAGCGCGTCGCGATCTCGCGGCGTGCCTGGTCGATCGCGTTGACCAGCTCCTGCTGGTCGAAGTCACTCACCACGTCGAAGGATGAATCGGCTGGCATCTGGCTCCACCTATCTTCGTTGTCCTGGTGTCATTCGCTCGGCCGGATTCGCCACTCGATCACCGCGCCGTCAGCCCCCATGGCCCCCAGCCCGATGCCATTGACGAGCAGTCGCACGGCCCCCGCGTTGCCGGCGCGGATGCGCAGCTCATCATCGGCCTCCAGCGTGACGCTGTCTCCGTCCGACGCGATGCCGCCCGAGACGTTCGCCACCGGCGTGCCATCCTCCTCGACCTCGAGGTACGAGTCCCCGTCCACGAGCCGCACGGTCGCACGCAGCGCGTCTCCGGGCTCGACCCGCACTCTGCGGACGACCGGCTCGCCGCCCTCGACGGCCAACGTGACATCCCACGTCCCGGCTCGCAGCGCGATCTCGCCGCCGAAGGCGCCCGATCCGTCCGCCTCGACCGTGACGGGGTCGGGAGTCGGCGGGTCGGCCGGATCGAGATCGACTGGTTGCCCCGCTGCGTCGACGACCGTGAAGTTCGGCTCGACCGGCTCGACGAAGGCGGCGCTGACGGAGACCGTGGCGGTCGGCGCCGCGCTGCCGCTCAGCGGGACGGCCCCGGTGACCGATGCCTCGGGAGCGGGCTCAGTGACGGTCAGCACGACCACGGTCGGCGATGGGCTGCCGTCGACCTCGCTGGCCACGACGATCGTCCGCTCCTCCGGTTCCGAGTCCCGCTGTGTCACCGGGTCGCGGGCCACCAGGCGCACGACGTTGGACCCGGGTCGAAGGTCGACGGTGACCTCGAAGTCACCCTCGGCATCGGCCTCCACGCTCGGGTTCTCGGGCAGGTTCTCGACCGTCACGGTGGCATTCGGCGAGGTGACGCCGCGGAGCGTGATGCTGCGCTCCGGGTGCTGGTTCACGTTGCCGGCGGGCTCGGTGATTCGCAGCTCGGGCGTGCGGGCGAAGTTCACGAACTCGAACCCGAGGTAGGCAATGAACCCGCCGACCAGCAGGGTCAGGATGGCGGCCACCACGGCGCCGGGGGTCACGACGAAGGCTCGGTTGCGACGGCCGCCGAAGGGCCGGGGCGGAGCGGGCGTCATCGGACGCTCGGCCCGCAGCTCGGCGGTCTCGAGGCGGTACAGGTCGATCAGGTATTCCGGATCGAGGCCAAGGTAGGCGCCGTAGTTGCGCAGGAAGCCCTTCGTGTACACGGAGCCCGGAAGCTCACGGTACTCGCCCCGTTCGAGGGCGGACAGGTAGCGCTCACGGATCTTCGTCTCGCGCTCGACGCGCGGAAGGTCCACGCCCTTCGACTCGCGGGCAGCACGGAGGACCTCGCCGAGCTTGTGGAGCTCGTCGGTCACTCGTCGTCCTCGTCGGGATCGACATCACCGCCCCAGCCGTCGCTCGTCACGAGCACCTCACGGAAGCGGCTGCCATCGGCGGGACCGACGATCCCGCGGTCCTCCATCTGGTCCAGGATGCGGGCCGCGCGCGCGTAGCCGATGCGCAGTCGGCGCTGGAGCAGGGACGCCGACGCTTTGTCCGAGCGGCGCACGATGTCCACCGCCTGCGTCAGGAGGGCATCGGCGTCGTCCTCGTCGTCTCCGTCGCCGGGGCGTCCGCCGGGCTTGCCATCGCGCTTCGGCGCGGTGATCTCCGGACGGTACTGCGGTCCGCCCTGGCCGCGCCAGTGGCGCGCGACCGCTTCGATCTCGGCGTCGGTGACCAGCACGCCCTGCAGCCGCACGGCTCGCGGCGCGTCGATCGGCTGGTAGAGCATGTCGCCCCGTCCGAGCAGGTCCTCGGCGCCGGTCGTGTCCAGGATCGTGCGGCTGTCGATGCCGGAAGTCATGGCGAAGGCGATGCGCGACGGGATATTTGCCTTGATGAGCCCGGTGATGACCTGCACCGATGGGCGCTGCGTGGCGACCACCAGGTGAATGCCCGTGGCTCGGGCCAGCTGCGCGATGCGGGTGATCGTCGACTCGACCTCGTAGGCCGACACCATCATCAGGTCGGCCAGCTCGTCGATGACGATGACGATGTACGGCATCCGCGGCTGGCCGGGCCGCAAGGCGTCGTTGTAGCCGGCGATATTCCGCACGCCACGGGCCGCGAACTCGGCGTATCGGCTCTCCATCGTGCCGACCGTCCACTTCAGGGCGTTGACCGCCTTGTCGGGTTCGACGATGACCTCGGTCAGCAGGTGCGGGATGCCCTTGTACTGCGCCAGCTCGACGCGCTTGGGGTCGATGAGGATCAGCTTGACCTCGGCCGGCGTGGCGTTCATCAGCAGCGAGTCGATGAGCGCGTTGACGCACACGCTCTTGCCAGAGCCCGTCGCCCCCGCGATGAGCAGGTGCGGCATCTTCGACAGGTCGGCGCTGAACGGCTGGCCGGCCACGTCCTGGCCGAGCGCGAATGCCAGCTTGGAGCGCTCCGCAGCCCCGGCGAAGTCCTTGCTTGCCAGCACCTCCTTGAGGGTCACGAGGTCGAACGCGGCGTTCGGGATCTCGACCCCGACATACGGCTCGCCGGGGATGGGCGCCTCGATCCGGATGCTGCGCGCCGAAAGCGCGAGGGCCAGGTTGTCGGACAGGCCCTCGATGCGGCTCAGCTTGATGCCCGGCTCGACCTCCAGCGCGTACTGGGTGACAACCGGTCCCTCCTGGATGCGCGCCACCTTCACGCCGATTCCGAAGTGCGCCAGCGTCTCGCGGATGCGACGCCCCTTGGCCGACAGGTCGAGCTGCGCGGCCGACGACTCGGGGGCATCCGCCAGGAGGTCGAGCGCCGGGAGGTCCCATGACCGCTCCGTGGGCTCGAGAGCCGCGTCTGACGCCTCGCCGGCGGCTGCCTCGGCGAGGTGCGCTTCCTCCTCGTGTTCCAGGTCGGCAATGGATGGAGGCGCATCGTCCCCTGAGCCGGCGTCCGGCCCGTCAGCGCCGATCGGGAACGCGGCGGCAGCCGGGGGCACGGCGACCGCTGCGCGCGATCGGCCGTTGCCGTTCGTGGTGGTGCGTTCGCGTCGCACGATGAGCGGCGGCTCGTCGTCCAGGTCGTGGCCGCCGCTCAGCCGGTCTCGCACCCGGTCGATCAGTCCGGGACGCCCGTCCGCGACGGGCGCCGTCTCCGGGCGCGGCGCCTCTCCCGCCCGTGGCCGCCTCGCCGATGCCCGTCGGGCGTCCGCGGCTTCGCGATCCATCCGATCGTCACGATCGGCCAGGTAGCCGGCGACAAGGTCGCCGATCGTCATGTTGAAGTACAGGAGCAGCCCGACGATCGCCAACAGCACGAGCACCACCCAGGCGCCGGCATCACCGACGGCCCCCTTCAGCAGTGCGCTGACTCCGAAGCCGATGACGCCGCCGCCCTGACCGGCATCGATCGCATCGGCGGCCAGCTCACCGCCGCCCACCGTCATATGGAACATGCCGAGCAGCGAGATCGCGAACAGCGCCGCGCCCGTGGCGGCCATCCAGCGCTCCGCCGGCATCGTCTTCATCCAGAGCATCACCGCGAAGCCGGCCAGCAGCGGAGCGGCGAACGCGATCCCCCACCCGAGGAACGTGGTGAGGAAGTCGTGCCACGGACGGATGATCGCGCCGGCGTCCGGGGCGAACAGCGCGATGACGCTGATGATCGCCAGGAACAGCAGCACCAGCGCCAGCCCTTCGCGGACGAACCGGCCGCTGAGGACGAAGGGCGTCGGCTGCCGGCGGCGCCGAGTGGTCCGGCGACGAGGCGTCGATCGTCGTCGAGTCGCCACGGTCCTGGTCAGACCTCCATCACGATTGGCAGGATCATCGGCCGACGCTTGGTGCGCTGGTGGAAGAAGCGGCTGAGCGTGTCGCGGATCTTCGTCTTCACATAGCCTGCCTCGGCGGTGTGCTCGTCCTCGTGGCGTTGGCGCAGCGCCTGCAGCAAGTGGTCGCGCGCCTCGCCCATGAGTGGATCCTCCGGGTCGGAGAGGAAGCCACGGCTGACGAGGTCGGGCTGCCCGACCGGCTGTCCGGTCTTGCCGTCGATCGTCAGGGCGACCATGACCACGCCGTCCGACGCGAGCATCCGTCGGTCGCGCAGCACGACGCCGTCGATCCCGTCGATGGCCGCGATGCCGTCCACCAGGACGGCGCCGGCAGTGACCGTTCCGGCCATCCGGGCACGCTCGCCGTCGAACTCGACGACCTGTCCGTTCTCGAGCACGAAGATCTTGTCGACATCAACGCCGGCGCCCTCGGCCAGCAGTCCGTGCTGCACGAGCATGCGGTACTCGCCGTGCACCGGGATGAAGTGCCTCGGCTTCACGAGGCCCAGCATGAGCTTGAGCTCCTCGCGCGATCCATGGCCCGACACGTGGCAGTGGACGAGTGGCTCGTAGTGGACCATCGCCCCTTCCTTGAAGAGGTTGTCGATCGTCTTTGCTACCGCCTCCTCGTTGCCGGGGATCGGCGAGGCCGAGACGATGACCGTGTCGCCGGGCTCGATCGTGATGTTGCGGTGATCCCGGTTGCTCATCCGGGTCAGGCCGCTCATCGGCTCACCCTGCGAGCCGGTGGTCATGACCACCAGCTCCTCCTTGGGCAGCCTCTGCAGCTGGTCCTTGCGCACGAGCGTCCCCTCGCGATCGTCGAGGTAGCCACGCTCGAGGGCAATGGCGGTGTTCTGCTCCATGCTGCGGCCCAGGGCGACCATCTTGCGGCCGTGCGCCCAGGCGGCGTCGATCACCTGCTGGACGCGGCCGATGTTGCTGGCGAAGGTCGCCACGATCACGCGGCCCGGGGCCTCCCCCACCAGCCGGTTCAGGCTCTCGCCGACCGTCGCCTCCGACAGCGTGTAGCCGTCCTTCTCGGCGCGAGTCGAGTCCGACAGCAGGAAGTCCACGCCCCGGTTGCCGATCTCCGCGATCAGGCCGAGGTCCGCGCGCCGGCCGTCCGGCGGGGTGTGGTCGAACTTGAAGTCGCCGGTGTGGACGACCGTGCCGAGCGGCGTCTGGATCGCATAGCCCACGCCGTCCGGGATCGAGTGATTCACCCGGAAGGGCGTGATGCGGAACGGCCCGACGGCGAACTCGCGTCCGGGCTCGACGATATGCAGCGGCGTCGAGTCCAGCAGCTTGTGCTCACGCAGCTTGCCCTGCACCAGGCCCTCCGTGAGCCGCGTGGCCCAGATCGGGGTGCCCGGGATCTTCGGCAGCACGTAGGGCAGCGCGCCGGTGTGGTCCTCGTGACCGTGGGTGAGGATGATCCCGCGCACCCGGTCGCGGTGCTCCTCGAGATACGAGGCGTCCGGGATGACGAGATCGATGCCAAGCATCTCCGGCTCCGGAAAGGCGAGGCCGCAATCCACGATGAGAATCTCGCCATCGGCCTCGATGACGGTGATGTTCTTGCCGACCTCGCCCACCCCGCCGAGCGGGATGATGCGCAGGGATTCAGGCATTCACTGCTCCTGGAAGAGAGTCATCTGTTCGGTGTCGTCCGCCGGCGCCACATCGTCGTCGACCGGCGCCACGGCCTTCACCGCCTGGACCGCCGCCATTCGCTCGTCCTCGATCGCCTGGCGGGCCGCCAGCAGCGCCGCGGGCAGGCCACGAATGTCGCGGAACAACGTCTCGCGCAGTGAGGCCTGGTGCAGCGCCGCAGCAGGATGGTACATCGGGAAGACGTGCTGGCCGCTGTATGCCCGACGAAGGCCACCGTGCACGGCACCGATGCGGGCGCCGGGGAGATAGCGCTGCAGCGAGTGGCGCCCGAGTGTCACGACCACCGCCGGGTCCAGCGACCGCTCCTGGCGGTCCAGGTATCCGGAGCAGGCGGTGATCTCCTCCGGCTCGGGGTCGCGGTTGCCCGGGGGCCGGCACTTCACCACGTTGGTGATGAACACGTCGGCACGGGCCCAGCCGATGGCGCCCAGCAGCTCGCTGAGCAGCTGGCCCGCCGGCCCGACGAACGGCCGGCCGGTGGCATCCTCTCGTGCGCCGGGACCCTCCCCCACCAGGAGCACGTCGCTCAGGAGGTTGCCCTCTCCGGGGACGGCGATCGTGCGACGCGCGGCGAGCGGGCAGCGGGTGCAGCCGCGGACCTCGTCCGCGACCTGCGCCAGCTCCGCCTCCGAGCCCATGAGCCGGAGGGTACCGCTCCGCCGCGTCTGCGCGGCACCGGCATCGGCCTAGGAGTTGTCGTCGCCGCCCGCGCCGGCACCCGACTTGGCCATGTGTCGCTCCATCGCCGCGCGGCGGCTCAGGTTCACGCGACCCATGCGGTCGATCTCGGTCACGATCACCATCAGCTCGTCGCCGATGCTGACCACGTCCTCGACGCGAGGAACCCGGTAGTCGGCGAGCTGGCTGATATGGACCAGGCCCTCCTTGCCGGGCAGGATCTCGACGAAGGCACCGAAGTTCATGATCCGGGTGACCTTGCCGAGGTACTCCTTGCCGACCTCCACGTCCTTGGTGAGGCCCTCGATCCACTTGATCGCCTTCTGGGCGGCCTCGCCGCTCGTCGCGGCGATCTGGATCGTGCCGTCGTCCTCGACGTTGATCTCGGTGCCCGTCTCGGCGGTGATCTGGCGGATCACCTTGCCGCCGGCGCCGATGACGTCGCGGATCTTGTCGACGGGGATCTTCAGCGTCGTGATGCGCGGCGCATACGGGCTGAGCTCCTCGCGGCTGGCGCTGATGACCTCGGTCATCTTGCCGAGGATGTGCATGCGGGCGTCGTACGCCTGCTGGAGCGCATCGCGCATGATCTCGGTGGTGATGCCGGCGACCTTGATGTCCATCTGGAGCGCGGTGACGCCCTCCGCCGTGCCGGTCACCTTGAAGTCCATGTCACCGTACGCGTCTTCCTTGCCGGTGATGTCGGTGAGGACCGCGTAGCGCCCGGTCTCCTTGTCGGTGATCAGGCCCATCGCCGCACCGGCGACCGGTGCCTTGATCGGCACACCGGCATCCATCAGAGCCAGCGTCGAGCCGCAGGTGGAGGCCATCGAGGTGGAGCCATTCGAGCTCACGACCTCGCTCACGACGCGAATGACGTACGGGAACTCCGCCTCGGTCGGCAGGACCGGGAGCAGCGCACGCTCGGCGAGCGCGCCGTGGCCGATCTCGCGCCGGCCCGGGCCGCGCATGAACTTGGCCTCGCCGACCGAGTACGGCGGCATGTTGTAGTGGTGCAGGTAGCGCTTCTCGGTCTCCGGGGAGATCGTGTCCATGCGCTGCTTGTTGCTCGACGGCCCGAGGGTCGCGATGCTCAGCGCCTGGGTCTGACCGCGCTGGAAGAGGCCCGAGCCGTGGGTGCGCGGCAACACGCCGACCTCGACGCTGATCGGGCGGATCGTCCGCGTGTCGCGGCCGTCGATCCGCACGTTCTCGCTGAGGACGAGCTCGCGAACCGTCGACTTGGTCAGGACGTCCATGAGCGCGGAGCCGATGCCGTGGCGGCGCTTGATGTCCTCGAGACGGTCGCCCTGCTCGGATCGGTTGTACGAGTCGCGCGCGCGGCGCACCTCGTCGGCGATGTCCTGGCGGACCGCGTCGAGTCGCTCGGACAGGCCCTGCGTGAAGTGGATGAGCAGCTCGGCCGCGGCCTCAGCGTCCGGCATGGCGCGATGCGCGACGGCGTGCTCACGACCGAACACGAAGCGCACGAGGTCGCCGAGCTTCCAGGCTCCCGCATCGGGGTACAGCTGGTAGCCGAGCTCCAGGGTGTCGAAGACGGCGGACGGCCGCCACTTCACGTCGTTCGGCAGATGGCGAAGGACGAACGGCAGGTCGAAGGCGACGTTGTGCGCCACGATCGGTGTCTCGCCCACCCACTCGCTGAAGCTCGCGAGCACCTCCGAGGCGGTCGGCGCGTTGGACACGTCGTCCGTCTTGATGCCGTGCACCTGGTGGCCGACGATCGGTCGGCCGGGGTTCACGAGAGACTCGAAGCGATCGACGATCTGCCCGTCACGCACGCGGAGGGCGGCGATGTCCACGATGTAGCCGTTCTCCGGCTTCATCGAGGTCGTCTCCAGGTCGAAGACGACGAACTCGTTGCGCCCCTCGGACAGCAGCTTGCCGAGCTTGGCGACCGAGTCGGCCTTGGGGCCGACGAACGGCTCCTTCTTCGGGGTGCCGGCCGAGGCGACGAGCCTGTCCTGCAGCTCGATCGACTTCTGGAGCTCCGCGTGGCCGTAGGCGATCGCGTCGGCCATGACCGTCTCGGGCAGGATCTTCGCGCCGGCCTCGACCATCATCACCGCGTCGCGGGTGCCGGCGACGACGAGGTCGAGCTCGCTCTCGGCGAGCTGGCTGTTCGTCGGGTTCGTGACGAACTCACCGCCGATCCGGCCGACGCGAACCGCGCCGACCGGGCCCTGGAACGGGATGTGGCTGATGCTCAGCGCCGCGGAGGCGCCGTTGAGAGCGAGGATGTCGGGATCGTTCTCCTGGTCGGTCGAGAGGACCGTCAGGACGACCTGGACGTCGTTGTAGTAGCCCTTCGGGAAGAGCGGGCGGATCGGCCGGTCGGTGAGGCGCATCGCCAGGATGGCCGCTTCCGAGGGGCGCGACTCGCGCTTGATGAAGCCGCCGGGGATCTTGCCCGCGGCGTACATCCGCTCCTCGTAATCGACGGTGAGCGGGAAGAAGTCCGCGCCCTCGCGCGCCTCCTTGGCGGCGACCGCAGTTGCCAGGACGACGGAATCGCCGTAGCGGACGATCACCGCGCCGTCGGCCTGCTCGGCGAGCTTTCCGGCTTCCATGCTGAACGGCTTGCCGCCGATCTCAGCTTCGTGCTTGATGGACACTGATTCCTCCAGTGAGTGGTGCGACATCGGCGCTGGCTGCGTGGCGCGCTC
>Ga0190275_10003733_pt1 | contig 10894 bp, 12 predicted proteins | sample Popmic550T_FD_133745 | JGI IMG/M metagenome (GOLD analysis project Ga0190275, IMG submission 133745) | Populus adjacent soil microbial communities from riparian zone of Yellowstone River, Montana, USA - 550 T | ecosystem: Environmental > Terrestrial > Soil > Riparian zone > Trees stand | place...
ATCACCGGCGAAGTCCTCCACGTTGACTGCGGCTACAACATCATGGCGTTCTAAGCGCAGAAGTCAGAACGCTGAACGATGAATTGAAATACAGCTTTACAGCTCATCCTTCAGCGTTCTGACTTCTGACTTTCAATTATGGCTGACACGAAAAACACCGACGCGAACACTCCGCAGGGCCTGACGCAGGACGAGCAACTGCTCGAGACGCCGCGACAGGACGAGTTCACGCACACGGACACTTGGCGCGTGTTCCGCATCATGGGCGAGTTCGTAGAGGGTTTTGACGACCTCGCGAGCGTGACGCGCGGCGTGGCGATTTTCGGCTCGGCGCGCACGCCGCAGGAAGATCAGTTCTACGCCGCGGCGCAGGAGACCGCCGCGCTGCTCGCCAAAGCGGGCTTCGCGGTCATAACGGGCGGCGGCCCCGGAATCATGGAGGCCGCGAACCGCGGCGCGTTCGAGGCCGCCGGTCTTTCAATCGGCTGCAACATCGAGCTGCCGTTCGAGCAGAGGCCCAACCCCTACCAGACGCGCACGCTCACCTTCAAATACTTCTTCGTTCGCAAGACGATGTTCGTCAAGTACAGCAACGCCTTCGTCATCTTTCCGGGCGGCTACGGCACGCTCGACGAGATGTTCGAGGCGCTGACGCTCATACAGACGCGCAAGATTCGTAACTTCCCCGTCGTCCTTTTCGGCTCGCAGTATTGGGGCGGGATGTTGAAGTGGGTGGAAGACGTGATGCTCAAAACGAAGTACATCGCGGCGGACGACTTCAAGCTCCTGTACGTCACAGACTCGCCGTCGGAGGTTGTTGACATCGTAGTCCGCAGTCAGGACGCGCTCGGAAAAATGAACCCCGCGGCTTTCGACTACTGAGCGGCGCGCGCGGTGTAAGGCTACTGCCCTTCCTGCGCGGCGGGTGGCGGGGGGGCGGACTTTTCCGCGGCGGCCTGCCGCGAGACGAGCGGCGGGAATGCGTTGGACATGAGCCAGTCGAAGTACGGGGCGGAGACGTGCGTGATGGGCACGGCGACGATCTCAGGCGTGTCGTATGTGTGAAGCGAGCGCACCTCGCGCTCAAGCTCGTCGAAACAGGCGGCGGTAGTCTTCGCCAGCAGAAGAAACTCAGGCGCGCGATGCACCGCGCCCTCCCAGCGATAGACCGACTCCATCTGCGGCATGATCTGCACGCACGCCGCAAGGTGCGCCCCGACCAGCATCTCCGCCAGCCGCGAAGCCTCTTCCTGACTCCCAGCCGTCAACAGAACCACGATGGCCGCCGAATTAACTTCCGCCACGACAAACCCTCCGGGTTTGGAACGCTGAAGTCGGAACGCTGAACGCGGAACTGAAAACCTTTATCTTTCAGTTATGCGTTCAGCGTTCATCGTTCTGACTTTCTTCCTCGTCGGTCATGCCTGTGAGAGGCGTCGTGTCTCCCGCGAAGAAGGAGTCGTAAAGCTCCTGCGCGCGGTCGAGATCGCGCTCGTCAACGAGTATGAGAGCGCCCGGCGAGGTTGCGGACAGGAGCGGCGAGAAGGCATCGGCGCCGCCCGACTGCACGGCTGCTCGGACGCCGTTCTGCTTCAGAAGGTCAACGACCATCTCGGCCTCGGCGGGCGAGCCGACGTTGTGCAGCGGCACTAAGCTCGCCTCGCTGTTGTCGTGCAAGGTGTTCTCCGGCGTCAGACGCTCGACCAGCTCCGCGTCGTCGTCCGCGCAACGCGAAATGCCGGCCTCGTACTCGGCCTCGCAAACAGGACAGAACATAGTTTCCCCCGGCCCCGGATAATTTCGATGAATCGCGTGCATTATAGGGGTAAAAGGGTGAAAGGGTAAAAGGGAAAGAGCGAAGGGGAGACGGGGGACAGGGCGACGGGGCGACTAGAGAATGGGGCGAAGTGATGAGTCAGTTTCGTATCTCCCCATCCCCCTGTCCCCCCGTCTCCCCGTCTCTATCTCCTTATTTCGTCGCGCGGACGGCGCGCTCGAACGCGATTTCCTCGAAGTGCGTCATGCGTTTGAAGTCGCCGAAGCGTCGGTTGATCTCTTCGTGCGTGAGGCGCTGGACGCGCTCTGTGCCGAACTCCTCGACGTTGAAGGAGGCCATGACCGAGCCGAAGATGATCGCGCGCCGGAGCGCCGCGTCGTCAACCTCGCTCTGGCTCGCCAGATAACCCATGAAGCCGCCCGCGAAGGTGTCGCCCGCGCCCGTCGGGTCGAAGACCGACTCCAAAGGGTATGCCGGGATCGCGAAGTAAGTCTCCGGCGTGAACATCGCCGCGCCGTACTCGCCGCGTTTGACGACGAGCGCGCGCGGCCCCCACGAAAGAATCTTGCGCGCGGCGCGGATTAGATTCGGCTCGCCCGCGAGCTGTCGCGCTTCGGCGTCGTTGATGATGACGACATCAACCTCGCGTATCGCGGCCTCGACCTCGCGGGGCACGGTCGTGATCCAGTAGTTCATCGTGTCGAGCGCGACAAGCTCCGCGCCGCGCACCTGCTCGCGCACCTCGCGCTGCAAATCCGGCTGGATGTTTCCGAGGAAGACCATGCGCGCGCGCTTCGACTCTTCGGAGAGCTTCGGCTTGAACTCCGCGAAGACGTTGAGCTGCGTGTCGAGCGTGTGCGCCGTGTTCAGATCGAACTCGTAGCGCCCGCTCCAGAAGAAGGTCTTTCCATCGGCGACTCTCTCAAGGTCGTCCGTGTTGATTTCGTGCTGCCGGAAAACCGACATCTCCTCGTCGCCGAAGTCGCCGCCGACCACGCCGACCACGCGCACGTTCGCGAAGAAACTCGCCGACAAAGAGAAGTGCGTGGCGGAGCCGCCGAGCATCCTCTCGCGTTTACCGAAAGGCGTCTCGACCGCGTCGAACGCCACAGAACCGACAACCAATAATGACACTTGGGAATTTTCTCCTACGAAGAAATTAAAAAGCATTCAGCATTCAGCATTCAGCGGTCAGCCTTTTATCTTTAGCTGACCGCCGAACGCTGAATGCTTCTGATCTACTGCTTGTTCTCGCCCATCGGCTTGCCGTCGCCGAGTTGGCTCAGGGCCGCTTCGGCCTCCTTGAGAAAGTCGCTCTTCGGGAAATCCTTGACGAGACGCGAAAGGAAAAGGCGAGCGTTGGCGCGCAGAACGTCGGGCGCGAACTCCTGCGCTTTCTCAGGCGGCGACTTCGGCGGGAGCTGCTTGCCCTTACCTTCGGCCAGATAGATGCCGCTCATGCCCGCGATGTAGAGGGCTTCGTCGAGACGCGTGAACTCCGGGTAGCCCGCGATCAACTCGTCGGCGCGCTTGTAGGATGCGTAGTACGCCTTCTTGGCTTTGAAGTAGTGGCGCGCGACCTTCAGCTCGTGCGTCGCGGTCTTCTCCGCCTCGACATCCTTTATCAGCGACGGGTCAGGCCCGCCCGCCACAGTCCCACTCTGCGCCCGCGCCTCCGAGGCCGCGCACGAAACGGCCAATGCGAGGCCGCATACGATTAGTAAAGATTTCTTCATTAGGAACACCTCATTTTGCGTGACAGGTGACGGGTGACAGGTGACAGGAAAGAACAGGTTTTAATCTTGTCACCTGTCACCCGTCACCTGTCACGGCCTTTGGTACTTTTTGATGATCGCTTCCAGATTTTTCGTTGTCGCGTCGGGCCAGAGGTCGGGCGCGGTGAAGATTGCGTTCTTGAGGGCCGAGCCGCAGGAGCATGCGCGCTCGCTCTTTGAGAGACGCTTGACGGACTCGCGCATGATGACCTGCGCGTTGCGGACGTTCTTGTTGAGGTATTCGACGACGGCCTCGACCGAGACCGCGTCGTGTCCCTCGTGCCAGCAGTCGTAGTCCGTGACGAGCGCGAGCGTGGCGTAGCAGATTTCGGCCTCACGCGCCAGCTTCGCCTCCTGCAAGTTGGTCATGCCGATGATGTCCATGCCCCACGAGCGGTATACGTTCGACTCGGCCTTCGTCGAGAACGCAGGCCCCTCCATGCAGAGGTACGTGCCGCCACGGTGCGCGCTTACGTCCGCCGCGCGACAAGACTCCTCAAGCACGTCGCCCAACTCCGCGCAGACCGGGTGCGCGAAGGTGATGTGCGCGACTATCCCTTCGCCGAAGAAGGTTGACTCGCGTGCGCGTGCGCGCGTGCGGTCGAAGAATTGATCGGGGATGACCATGTCGAGCGGCGCGTACTGCTCTTGCAGAGAGCCGACCGCCGACGCCGAAAGTATCCGCTCGACGCCGAGCAGCTTCATCGCGTAGATGTTCGCGCGAAACGGCAGCTCCGTCGGAAGCAGCTTGTGCCCGCGTCCGTGGCGCGGCAGGAACGCAACGCGCTCGCCTTCCAGAGTGCCGACGATGAATGCGTCCGATGGCTTGCCGAAAGGCGTCTCGACGCTGACCTCTTCGATGTCCTTCAATTCAGGCATCTGATAGAGGCCGCTGCCCCCTATGATGCCAATCTTCGCGGTCGTCATTTAAGAATCCTTCTCTTTACTATCCGCTATTCGCCCGGAATGAATCCGTCCTGCTCTCCCTCAAAACCGACGGCGCGCAGCCTGCCGTCCTCTTCAACGACGCGGCAGAGCGGCGCGTCCGCGTCGTGATAGAAGAGACAGAGCCAGCCTTCGCGCGCGGCCCGCGGCAGAAGACGGCGCTTGGCTTCGAGAGTCTCGACGGGATATAGGTCGTAGCCCATTATCCACGCCGCGGGGACGTGTGCGCGCGTCGGCACGAGGTCGGCGAAACCGAAGAGAGTGCGGCCTCCGCTTTCAAGTCGCACGCATTGCATCGTGCGCGAATGGCCCGCGACCGTTTGAAGCCGGAGGCCGGGCACGACTTCGTAGTCGGCGGGTTTCAGCTCAAGTTGCCCGCTCTCCGCGAGCGGACGCCAGTTCTCCGGCAGGTAGCTTGCGCGGTCGCGCTCGTGCGGCGATTCGGCGTGCGCGTGCTCGCCTTGTGAGACGAAGTAGCGCGCGTTGGGGAACGAAGCGACGGCGCGGCCCTCTTCGTCGAGCCTCGTGTTGCCGCCCGCGTGGTCGAAGTGCAGGTGTGTGTTGACGACGACGGTCAAGTCCTCAGGCGCGCATCCAGTGATGGCGCGGAGCGACTCGCCGAGCGTGCGCTCGCGGCGTATGCCGTACATTTCCGCCTGCCGCGGCGCCCACTTGTCGCCCATCCCCGTCTCGATGAGGATGCGCTCGCCCGCGCCCTCGACGTAGAGGCAGTTGGCGTTGAGTAGCACGCGGTTCAACTCGTCGGGCGGCGCGACGCGTTGCCAGAGCGAGCGCGGCACGACGCCGAACATCGCACCGCCGTCGAGGCGGAACTCGCCGTCGGGCACGACCTCAACACGGTAATCGCCAAACTGCATCACAATTTAATGCTGGGAGCGCGGGCATCCCTGCCCGCCAAAGCGTGCTACTGCACGCTTCAAATCTTTCGTCACTGCTCAAGCTTGAGCATGAAGGACGCGCTGTTCGCGCTTTCGCGCTCAAGGCGGGCAGGGATGCCCGCGCTCCCAGCAAGGCTACTTCTTCTTGGGCGCGGGCTTCGGCTTCGAGGCGGGAGGCGTCTTGCCCTCGTCCTGCGGCTCCGGCAGCATCTGCTCCTCCGACGGCTGACCACCAAGACCGCCGTGCGGCGACATTGACGTGGGCGGCGGCATGTCGGGAGCTTTCACGGGGAAGTCGTCGGGCACTTTAACGTCGGCTTTCTTCGCGATCTCCTCGATGGCCTTTTCGGTCTTCTCCGCGAGGATGGCGTCTTTCGCGATTTCGCGTGGCGCGCGCGGCGGCGCGAACGGGTTCTGATTCGGCGTGCTCGGCTTGATGAGAATGTGGCGGACGTGAATCTGCTCTTCGGGTTTTCCCTCGGCGTCTTTTTCGGTGCGGCGTCCGAGCGACTTGATGACGTGGAAGCCGAAAGGCGTCTCGACTATGTCGCTGACCTCGCCATCCTTGAGCGCGAACGCGGCGTCCTCGAACGGCTTGACGACGCGGAACTTTTCGCGCGAAGGCGTCTCGCCCTCGACCGCGCGCCCGAACCACGGCAGGTCGCCGCCGCTCTCCTTCGCGCCCGGCTCGTCGGAGTTCTCTTTCGCGAGCGCCTCGAAGTCTTCGCCGGCGCGTGCGCGCTTCAAAATATCTTCGGCCTTGCCGCGCGCGGCCTTCGGGTCCATCTCAGGATGCTCGGCGAAGTATTTCTCGATCTCTTCGTCGGTCGGCGCAAGCTTCTTGGCGAGCTGCGCCTCGTATATGCGGCTGAGCGCGACGGCCTGCTGAAACTGTATCTGCAACTGCGCGGCGCGATCTTTGTCAACGCCCGCGGCCCTGCCCTTCTGCGCCAGCACGCTCATCTGCGCCCACTGCTGTCGGAACTGCTCTTTGATCTCTTCCGTAACCTTCTGCCCCTCCGGCACCATACCGAGCTTCACAAGGTCTTCGAGGTACGAGTCGGCCTGCTTCGTCTTGGCGGGGTCTTTGATGAAGGCGTCTATCTCCTCCGGCGAAGGCCGCATCTCCTCCGGCTTCACCTGTGCGTCGCGCTGCTTTTTGACGAACATCTGCGCGACGACGAAGACCTTCATCGCCTCGAACTGACGCTTGACTTCGGGCTTGTCGGCGATGCCTTCCTTCTCAGCCGCCTGCGCGACGGCGAGAATTTTCCTGATCTCGTCGGCCAGCTTCTTGCGCTCTTCGGGGCTACCCGACAGCTTCAGGCGATCAGCCGGCGGGAACGTCTCTACTAGCGTTGACATGTCCTCAGCCGTCATGCTCGTCATAGCGTGCGCGCCGCCGTACTTCGACTGCCAGAAGATGAGTCCGATGGCGGCGATGACGACGGCCACGACGATGATGATGGCCTTCGTCGCCGCGCTCATGCCGCTTGACGCGCCCTTCGGGCCGCCGCCTGCGCTGACCACTTTACCGGGAGCGGCGGCGCTCGCTTTGACGGGAGCCGCGGCGGTCACGTCGGTCGCCTCGACGGGGGACGCAGCATCAGTCGCCTCAACGGGAGACGAAGCGTCGGTCGCATTCGTGTCAACGGCGGCTGTGTCTGTCGTCGCTTCACTCTGCGTCGCCTCAAGCGAGGCGACTGCCGCGCCGCAGCCGGGGCAGGCGGTCGAATCGTCGGGCATCTGTGTTCCGCATTTATCGCAAGTTATCATTGCTCATCCTTCCAAACAGTCCAGCTAGCGAATCGTTCGACTCTATCTGTGACTGAAAAATTGTCGCCACTTAAAAAACTTGAAAGACATCGTGACCCGGCGTCCGGCTCGTTAACCGGGCGCAGGCACGCGCACTAATTTTTACGCCTTTGCGTGCTTCCCGCTTTCGGCTTTGGAGTTGTCGAGCGCGGCTTCGTTACGGTGTTACTCTTTGCCGGAGTTTGCACCGCCGGGTTGGCGACGGGCTTGCTGCCTTTCCCTTCGGGAGACTTACCTTCGACAGACGCTCCGGCCTCGTCGCCGACCAGGAAATCTTCCGCCACCCTGACGCGCATGCGAACCGCGATCTCTTCGTAGAGCCTGTTAGCCTTCTCTTCCTCGACCGCCTCGCGCGCGCGTTCACGCGGAGACTTTACAGGGCTGCTTCGAGCCGCGGCATTATAACCGATGAGAATGTGGCGCGCACGCACCTGCTCGAGCGGTTCCGCCAAACTGGTCATCCGACGCCCCTCGACCTTGATGATGTGTAGGCCGAACTGCGTCTCGACCACGCCGCTGACCTCGCCCTCCTTGAGTGCGAACGCGGCGTCCTCGAACGGCTTGACCATCTGCCCGCGACCGAACCAGCCGAGGTCGCCGCCCCTCTCCTTCGCGCCCGGCTCGTCGGAGTTCTCTTTCGCGAGCGTCGCAAAGTCTTCGCCCGCCTTCGCTCGCCGCAAAACATCCTCTGCCTTCTTACGAATCAGAGCGGAGTTCAACTCAGGATGGCGCGCAATGTACGCGTCAACTTCGGCCTCGGTCGGCGCAACACGCGGCTTGAGCGTCTGCGAGTAAGCGCCTGCTAGGAGCCGCGCCTGCCCAAGCATGATTGCGAGCTGCGTCTCGCGGGTGCGGTCGAGACCGGCGGCGACGCCCTTGCGCGCGGCGACCATGACGCGCCCCCAGTGTTGGCGGAGCTGCGGTCGCTGCTCGTCCGTGATGGGCGCGCCGCGGTTCGGCCCGTTCTTCCGATAGTCTTCGAGGAAGAGAGCTAACTGCGCCTCCTGCGCCGGCTCTTTCAGTAGCGCGTCAATCTCCGCCTGCGAGACGACCTGCTCCGGCCCCGCAGCGCCCTCGCGCTCGCGCTGCTTGGAGTAGACTCGCGCGATGGTGAAAGAGCGTTGAAGGCTCATCTGCAACTTCAGCTCGGGGCGTGCCGCGTAGCCCGCCGCTCGCGCCTCTTCGGACACGGCCAGCATCTGGCGTATGTCGCGCGCGAAGCTTCTGCGCTCCTCCGCGCTCGCGGCAAGCTGCGCGCGCACGTCAGGCGGAAGGTCGAGGCCGGCGACGACGAGCGACATATCCCTCGGAGTCAGGTTGATGCCGCCTTGTGTCAGCGCGGGGCGGTAATTCATGCGTGCAGCTTCGATGATTTCGGGGCGCGCACCTACCGAGCGTAACTTCTGTTCAGCGTCGGGCGTCATCTCGAAGGAGACGCCGCGCAACTGTATCTGCTGAATTAGCTCTGTAGTCGAGAGACCACTAATCCCGACGGCCTTGACGAGTCCCTCGCGGCTTATAGGCTTCTTCGCCTGTGCGCCCGCAGCGTTCTGTGCCAAAGTGAACGCTGGGAACGCAAGCACCAAAAGTGAGACAAGAAGAGTTTTTCTTGAAAACAAAAACAACTATCTTTCTTCCTTATCTTTGGTTTTGGCGTCTGACGTGTGCTCGACGAGTTCGAGCAGAACGCCTCCCGTCGAACCGGGATGCACGAACGCGACGAGGCAACCGCCCGCGCCCGTTCGCGGCTCCGCGTCAATCAAACGCGCGCCCCCGGCTCGGAGCCTCGCCAGCGCGGCGCGTATGTCCGGCACGCGCACGGCGATGTGATGAATCCCGGCTCCGCGCTTCTCAAGAAATTTCGCCACCGGGGAGGACTCGCTCGTCGGCTCAAGCAGCTCGATGCGCGGCTCTCCGGCGGGCAGCATCGCAACGCGCACGCCCTGATCCTCAACCACCTCCGTGTGCTTGACCTCAAGCCCAAGCGCGTCGCGCCAGAACGCGAGCGATTCGTCTAAGCTTCGCGTCGCGATGCCAATGTGCTCAATCTTCATACACGTTAAAAAACTTTGGAAACCTATCGCCGCGAAATCATCGGCCCTTGCCGGAATATCTGTAGGGGCAGGGCTTGTCCCTGCCCGCTCAAGTTTCACTGTCACCAAGCTTGAGTTTGATTGAATCAACGCGGGCAGGGACAAGCCCTGCCCCTACAGTTCTGACGCGTTGATGATTTCATCCACCGCCGAGTATGGATCGCGACGCTTGTCGGCGACCTCAAGCGAGAGCGCGTCCAGACGCTCGCCAACGCCGTCGCCTTCGAGAGCGCGCGCGAGCAGACGCTCTCGTAGCAGTTCGAGTATGCGCCAGCGCGCGACGGCGCGGCGTCGCCCGCGTGCGCCCTCCGCGTCCTTCTGAAAGTCTCTGTAGCTCTCGACGGCTGCGGCCAACTCTTCGAGACCCTTGTTCTCCGTGGCGACGGTTTTGACAATCGGCGGCGACCAACCGTCGGGCCTGTGCGCGAGCGAGAGCAGAGCCTCAAGCTCTTTCTCGGTTCTGAGAACGCCGTCGCGGTCGGCCTTGTTGATGACGAACACGTCGCCTATCTCCATGATGCCCGCCTTGATGGCCTGTATGTCGTCGCCCATGCCGGGCACAAGCACGACGACAGACACGTCCGCCGTCTTCACTATCTCGACCTCGTCCTGCCCGACTCCAACGGTCTCGACGATAATCTTCTCGTAACCCGCGGCATCCAGAATCGCCACGGCGTCAACGGTCGCGCGCGCAAGTCCGCCCAAGTTGCCGCGCGTCGCCATCGAGCGTATGAAGACGCCGGGGTCGAGTCCGAGCGCCTGCATGCGTATGCGGTCGCCCAAGATTGCGCCGCCGGAAAAAGGACTCGAAGGGTCAACGGCGACGATGCCGACGCGCTCGCCGCGCTTGCGGTAAAGCCCCGCGAGCTTATCAACGAGCGAAGACTTGCCCGCGCCCGGCGACCCCGTGATGCCCACGACGAGGCCGCGCCCCGTGTGCGGGAACACGGCCTTCATTAAATCAGATGCGCCTTCCGCTCCGTCCTCGACCTTCGAGATGGCTCGCGCCACCGCGCGCGGCTCCCCCGTCAAGACTCGCTGGACTAGGCTTAGACTCTCCATGGACGCTTAGGCAGCAGGGGACAGCCGTTTCTTGAGCAAGTCGGTATCGGCGCGAGTTTCTAACAAGTCTCGCGCAAGGATATCCAATTTTGAATCTATGATCTCAAGCCGTGACAGCACCGCTTCCCAAATAGGGCGGGTTTCACGTAGCCTTGAGTCAACCTTTTCTTCCAAAGTGGTCATGCGATTATTGAGGTTCGCTAATTCTCTCAGCACACGTGTCTCGAACGGGTTGCCACCTTCCAGCCTCTCTGTCTGTTCTTCGCTCATTTGAAACCTCCTTCAGCGCAAGCGATTTAAGTAGCAGCGCTTTCCGAACAACTGTTAAGGATCATCCGCGCCGCTTCTTCCACGTTCATTCGAACCTCGCCGAGAGTCTCGCCCTGCGTGTTTGCGCCGGGCAGTTCCGCGATGTAGCCGACGTATCCGCCCTCCTCGGCCTCCTCGTAGATGGCCGTCAGATTCAATTCAGTGATTATGTCTTTAAGTTCTTTACTCATATTCAAGTGTTGCTCAGAATCTGTTTGG
>Ga0190275_10003735_pt1 | contig 10893 bp, 10 predicted proteins | sample Popmic550T_FD_133745 | JGI IMG/M metagenome (GOLD analysis project Ga0190275, IMG submission 133745) | Populus adjacent soil microbial communities from riparian zone of Yellowstone River, Montana, USA - 550 T | ecosystem: Environmental > Terrestrial > Soil > Riparian zone > Trees stand | place...
CCGCCTCGAGCTGGCGCCGCCGGCCCGGCGCCTCGGGGTCGGGGACCATGACGACGGCGTAGCCGCCGGCGCCCGCCCCCACCGCGCCGCCGGCGAGCCGTCGCGCGAGCCGCGAGGCGGTGGCGTCGACGATCTCCTCCCCGGGCGCGGGGGCGCCGGTGGGCGTGCCGTCGGCGCCGGCGACGGACGTGACCGGCTCGGCCGGGCGATCGAGCGGCCCCACGCCGTCCGGGGATGCGTTCCCACGGGGGCGGGTGGGACCCATCCCATCGGTCTCCTCCGGCCGCGCCGGCTCCGCCATCCCGGCCACGATCGCGGCCACCTGCGGCGGCAGCGGCCAGCCGGCGGCCGCGGCGGCCGTGCGCACGGCCTCCTGCGGTGCGGGCGGGTCCTGGGCGAGCAGGCGCACGAGGCGCCGCCGCCGCCGCTCGCTCTCGCCCGCGGCGGCGGACTGCGCCTCGGCATAGCCCTCCGCCGACTCGGCCGACAGCTCGTCGATGTACTCGAAGATCGCCTCGCCGAGGTCGTAGATGACCTCCGGCGGGAGGCCGCCCCCGCGCCCGGCCTCCACGAAGCGCCGCCATGCCAGGCGGGCCCCGACGCGGTAGGCGGCCAGCAGCGCGTCGAGGCTGCGGCCCGCGTGGAACTCGCCGCGGCCGAGGTTGACGTAGGTGTCGGCCGCGCTGCCGAGATCCGCCGACGGGTCCACGATCAGGTCGACGAAGCGGTTGAAGGCGACCTCGACCCCGTAGCGGACGAACTGGCCGAACTCGCCCTCCATGGCGCGCGCGTAGTCGGGCACCTCGGCGGCGATGGCCGCGATGGTCTCGTCGGCCAGGCGCGGCAGCACCGGGCGCAGGACCTCCGCCGTCTCGGGCGGCAGCGCCTCGAATGGCCGCGTCGTCTCCATTGTCACGAGGCTACAACTCGCGGTATCCGTCGCCACGAGTCGGCTGCTGGCGCAAGCGTGCACAAACACGCACATCCGTGCTACAACGTGCACGATGATGCTGACCGCGGAGCGCCGCCGCGAGATCCTCGACCGCCTCGGGCGCGACGGCAAGGTGGTCGCCGCCGAGCTCGTCGAGGCGCTCGGCGTCTCGGAGGACACCGTCCGCCGCGACCTGCGCGAGCTCGCCGGGCAGGGCCTGCTGCAGCGGGTCCACGGGGGTGCGCTCCCGCCCACCCCCACGACGCCCGGCTTCGCGGAGCGCCGCGAGATCGACCCCGCCGGCAAGGCGGCGATCAGCGCCGCGGCGGTGTCGCTGGTCCGGCCCGGCGACGTCGTGCTGGTCGGGGGAGGGACGACCACGCTCGAGTTCGCCCGCCGCCTCCCCGACGATCTGCGCGCCACCGTGATCACCACCGGCCCCGACATCGCCGTCGCGATCGCCGACCACCCGGGCCTCGAGGTCGTCGCGGTCGGCGGGCGGATCCATCCCGAGTCGCGCACCGTGGTCGGGGCCGACGCCGTCGCGACCGTGCAGGAGATCCGCGCCGACCTGTGCGTGCTCGGTGTCTGCAGCCTGCACGCCGAGGCCGGGCTCACCCTGCTGCACCGGGACGAAGCGCTCGTCGAGCGGGCCATGATCGCGGGCAGCCGGCGCGTCGCGACGCTCACCGGGGCGGAGAAGCTCGGCTCGGCCGGCCCGTTCTACGTCGCGCCCGTCGAGGCCATCACGACCCTCGTGACGGACCGGACCGCGCCGGCGGCCGAGGTCGAGGCGCTCGCGGCGCACGGCCTCGAGGTGCTGCGGGCATGAGCCCCGACGCCCCCGCCCGCGCGGCGCGTCGCGCCGTCACGATCATCTTCCTGCTCAACGGGCTGCTGTTCGGCGCGTGGGCGACGCGCATCCCCGCCGTCAAGGACGGCCTCGATCTCTCGGAGGGCCGGCTCGGGGTGGCGCTCGCCCTGATCGCCGTCGGCGCGCTGTCCGCCATGCCGGTCTCGGGCTGGATGAGCGCCCGCCACGGCAGCCGCTGGACGACGCGGCTGACCGCGGTCGCCTTCTGCCTGGCCACACCGCTGCCGGCCTTCGCGCCCACCTACCCGACGCTGCTCCTCGCCTGCTTCGTCCTCGGCGCCTCGGGCGGCGCGCTGGACGTCGCCATGAACGCCCACGGGGTCGCGGTCGAGCAGCGCCACCCGGCGCCGATCCTCTCCTCCTTCCACGCCGCGTTCAGCGCGGGCGGGCTGATCGGGGCGGCGAGCGGCTCGCTGGCCGCCGGGCTCGGGATCGACGCCCGCGTCCACCTCGCGACGATGGCCGTGCTCGGCCTCGCCGCCGTGCCGGCCGCCGGCCGCGCGCTGCTGCCCGGCGACGTCGACCACGCCGAGGACGACGCGCCGCTGCTCGTCCGGCCGCCGCGCCGGCTGTGGGCGCTCGGTCTGATCGGCCTGTGCGGGCTGCTCGCCGAGGGCGCGTCGGGCGACTGGAGCGCGGTCTACGTGCGCGACTCCCTCGGGGCCGGCGCGGGCGTGGCGGGCCTCGCCTTCGCGGCCTTCTCGCTGACCATGACCGCGGGGCGCCTGATCGGCGACCGGCTGACCACCGCGTGGGGCGCGGATCGGCTCGTGCGCCGCGGCGGGATGCTCGGCGCGGCGGGCCTGGGCGCCGCGCTGCTGATCGGCGAGCCGTGGGCGGCGATCACCGGCTTCGCCTGCCTCGGGGCGGGGCTCTCGGCCGTGGTGCCGACGATCTTCCGCGCCGCCGCCAACACGCCGGGCATCGCCCCCGGGGTCGCGCTCGCCGCGGTATCCACGGCCGGCTACACCGGCTTCCTCGCCGGCCCGCCGTGCATCGGCTTCCTCGCGCAGGCGACGTCCCTCCCCGTCGCGCTCGCGCTGCTGGTCGTGCTCGGCCTCGTGATCGCGAGCCTCGCGCCCAAGGTGTCGGCCCCGGTGCGCGAGCCGGTCTCGGCCTAGAGGATCCCGATCTCCGAGTTGTCGCCGACCATGAAGCGGTAGGCGCGCGGCTGGCGGTCGTCGCGCGAGATCGACACGTTCTTGCCGAGCAGCGAGGACTCCATCCGCCCCGCGAGCCCGCGCACGGAGGAGTCCTCGAGCAGGATCGAGTGCTCGACCTCGGCGTTCTCGATCACGCAGCGCGCGCCGATCGCGGTGTAGGGACCGACGTAGGCGTCGCGCAGGATCGCGCCGGCGCCGACGATCGCGGGCCCGCGCACGGTGCAGCGCTCGAGCCGGGCGCCCTGCTCGACCACCACCCGCCCCTCCACCGAGGCCTCCTCCAGCTCGCCGTCGATCCGGCGCTCGAGCGTGTCGAGGATCAGCCGGTTGGCCTCGAGCATGTCGTCCAGGCGGCCGGTGTCCTTCCACCAGCCGCGCACGACGTGCGGCTCCACGCGCCGGCCGTCGTCGACGAGCCGCTGGATGGCGTCGGTGATCTCGAGCTCCCCGCGGCCCGACGGGGTGATCGCGCGCGCCGCCGCGTGGATGCGCGGCGTGAACATGTACACGCCCACCAGGGCGAGGTCGGTGGTGGGCTCGCGCGGCTTCTCGACCAGGCGCACGACCGCGCCGTCGCCGTCGAGCTCCGCCACGCCGTAGTGCTCGGGGTCCGGCACCGGCGTGAGCAGGATGAGCGCCTCGGGCTCGCCGCTGCGAAAGCCGCTCACGAGGTCGGCGATCCCGCCCTGGAGCAGGTTGTCGCCGAGGTACATGACGAACGACGCGCTGCCGAGGAACGACTCGGCGGTCAGCACGGCGTGGGCGAGCCCGAGCGGCGCGTCCTGGACGATGTAGGTGATCCGCACGCCGAAGCGGGCGCCGTCACCGACCGCCTCGCGGATCTCGTCGCCGGTCTCGGGCGCGATGATGATCCCCACCTCGCGGATCCCGGCCGCCGCCATCGCCTCGATGCCGTAGAACAGCACGGGCTTGTTGGCCACCGGCACGAGCTGCTTGGCCGAGGTGTGGGTGATCGGGCGCAGCCGCGTGCCCTTGCCACCGGAGAGGATGAGGCCCTTGAGGTCCTCCACGGCGCCGGAGCCTAGCCGTCGGGCCGCGGACGGCGCTCCAGCGCGCCCCGCCCGACGTGGGCCTCGACGGTCGCGTCGCCGGCCGCCAGCGTGAGCACGTCGTCGCGGTGCACCGGCAGCTCGGCGGCGCGCAGCAGCGGCGTGCGCCCGGCGGACAGGGCCGGCAGCGGCGGCGGGCGCCGCCGCGGGTCGCCGTCGCGCACCAGCTCCGCCTCGGACGCGCCCGCGCGCAGCCACGCCAGCCGGCTGTCGAGCGCGCTCAGCGACGCGAGCGCGACGTCGAGGCGCTCGCCGGGCGCGAGCGCCGCGAGGCAGGCGGCCGCGAGCACGGTCGGCGCGCGCCATGCCTGGGCGCGGCACGCGGCCGCCGCCTCGCTCGACCCCGGCCCGGCGATCGCGCCGAGCAGCACGCCGTTGCGGAACGGCTGCAGGAACGCCTCCCCGCGCTCGCCCTCGACGACCTGCCAGTCGGCGATCGGCGAGGCGCTGTCGCCGCCGCCCCGCCACTTCACGAGCGTCACCGCCGTGCCGGCGCCGTCGGAGGAGTCGAGCGCGAACTCGTCGACCAGCCGCCGAGCGCCCGGGAGCCCGAGCCCGAGCGAGCCGCCCGTGGAATGGCCCTCGCGCAGCGCCCGCCGGGGGTCCGGGATGCCCGGGCCCGTGTCGCGCACCACCACCATCACCCCCGGTCGCCCCTGACGCTCGACCGCCTCGAGCACCGCCTCGCCGCCGCCGGCGTACTTGAGCGCGTTGGTGGCCGCCTCGGAGACCGCCGTGGCGAGCTGCCGCGCCTCGACGCTTGCGAGGCCGCGCCGCTCGCCCAGGCGCGCGGACTGACGCACCGCCTCGGCGACGTCGGACTCCGAGGCGATGCGCACGCGCGCGGCGTGCGGCTCGCTCATCCCCCGGCCGTCGCCCGCAACCGCACGGCGACCACCAGGGCGTCGTCCGTGCCGCGGGAGTACTCCGCGAGCAGGCGGTCGGCCAGCGCCTGGACGCTCCGCTCCGCCGGGCCGCCCGCGAGGTCGTCGAGGAAGCCGGACTTCACGCCGTCGGTGGCGAACACGATCAGGTCGCCGGGGGCCAGCCGGCTCGACGATAGGCGGACCCGCGGGAGCGAGTAGCCCAGCACGCCGCTGTGGATGAAGGCGCTCTCGGCGCGGCCCGGTGGGTGGGCGGGGTCGGGCACCGCCCGCAGCAGCCGGCCCTCGACGTTGCCCACCCCCGTCCAGCTCAGGCGGGCCGCGCCGGGCTCGAGCTCGAGCCGGGCCAGCGTCATGACCGCGCCCCGGGTGCGCCGCAGCGCCTCGTGGCAGCGGCGGACGAGCGTGTCCGGCGCCTCCGCGCGGTGCTCGCGCAGCACGATCGCCGCCGCGTCGGCCGCGTCGGCCGCCTCCCCGCCGTGGCCCAGTCCGTCGATCACCGCGACCAGCGCGCCGCCCTCGAACGCCTCGAGCACCGCGAGGTCGCCGGAGCGGAGCTCGCCCTTCAGCGTCGCGGCCGCCACGCCGCGCTCGAGCGCGGCCGGCCAGTGATCCGACCGGCCCTCGCCAGTCAGCGGCTCCATTTCACGAGTGTGACGGTGGTCCCGGCGTCCGGCGCGGTGCGGATGTCGAACTCGTCCACCAGCCGGCGGGCGCCGGGGAGCCCGAGTCCCAGGCCGTTGCCCGTCGTGTAGCCGTCCTGCAGCGCGAGCTCGACGTCCGTGATCCCGGGTCCCTCGTCGTGGGCGACGACCTCGATGCCGTCCCGGCCCGCGCGGTGCACGACGCGCAGGACGATCTCGCCCCGCTCCGCGTAGGCCGTGATGTTCCGCGCCACCTCCGAGATCGCCGTGGCCAGCAGCGTCAGGTCCGTCGAGCCGAAGCCGAGCTCCTCGCCCAGGGCGCGAGCCTGCTGGCGCGCGCTGACGACGTCCTGGTCTTCCTCTATCGGAACCCGCACTGCCTCATCGGCCACGGTCAATCGGACTCCCCGATCGTAGCCTGGAGCAGCGCCAGGCCCTCCTCGAGGTCGAGCGCCGTGTGGACGTCCTCGAAGTTCATGCCGAGCTGCACCATCGCGAACGCCACCTCGGGCGAGATGCCGACGATGACGGTCTCGGCGCCGCGCAGGCGCGTCATGTGGGCGATCCCGCGCAGCGAGCGGGAGACGAACGAGTCCATCACGTCGAGCGCGGTGACGTCGACGACGATCCCGCGCGAGCGGAAGCGGCCGACCTGCGCCATGACGTCGTCCTGCAGGCGCAGGACGTCGGTGTCCGTGAGCGCCGACTGGATCGAGGCGATCAGAAAGGGCCCCTGCTTGAGGATCGGGACCGCCATCGCGGCTAGCGCGGCTCCGCGGTGGGCGTCGGCTCGCCGTTGCGCAGCACCTCGTAGCCGAGCAGGCGCTCCGCCTCCTCGATCCCGCCCTGCAGGTCGCCGACCGCGTTGACCTTGGAGAGGTCGACGCCGATGGTCACGAGCGTCTGGGCGATCTCCGACGAGAGGCCGGTGATGATCACGCTCGCGCCCATCAGGCGGGAGGCCTCGACGGTCTGCACCAGATGGTTGGCGACCGTCGAGTCGATCGTTGGCACGCCGGTGATGTCGATGACGACGACCTTCGCGCGGTTCGTGCGGATGCCGCGCAGGAGCTGCTCGGTGAGCTGGCGGGCGCGCTGGGAGTCGAGGACGCCGATGATCGGCAGGATGAGCAGCCGCTCGCGGACCTGCAGCACCGGCGTCGAGAGCTCGCGGATCGCCTCCTGCTGCTGGCGGATGACGCGCTCGCGCTCCTGGACGAAGTTGACGCCCACCGTGTTGGCGATGCGGTTGGCCGCCGGCTCGTAGGCGTCGAGCACCTCGTTGAGGAGGTCGAAGTCCGCCTGGTACTTCTGGAACAGCGAGCGCGCGAGCACGTCGCGCAGCAGCAGCACGATGCCGAGGACCTCGTCGGTCTCCACTCCGCGGGGGATGATGCGCTCCGACAGGTTGCGGGCGTAGTCCTGCAGCGCCTCGACGCTGCCCGTCTCCAGCACCTCGACGTAGTTGTCGTAGACCGACGTCGCCTCGGAGAAGATCTCCTCCGGGGTCAGCGCGGTCAGCAGCTGCGCGTTTGTGATGCGGACCGCCCACTCCTCGCGCAGCGGCGTGCGGTTCTCACGCAGGTGCGAGACGAGCTGGCGGAGCAGTGCGGCGCTGGTTCCGTCGTCCTCGGCCATCCCACTCCTCTCTGGCTTCATCCGAGCGCCGGACGGGTTGTCAAGCGCGGGGCGGACAGGATCCTATGCGGGTCACCGCGTGGGACCGAGCACGAGAATGGCGATGTCGTCGCGGGGGCGGTTCTCCGCCGCGGTGAGCACGGCCTGCTCGATGCGCTCGGCGACGGCGTCCGGCGGCAGGCCGGCGCAGGTCGAGAGCAGGCCTGCCAGGTCGGCGTGGCCGAAGACCTCGCGGCGCGACCGGCGGACCTCGGTCACGCCGTCGGTGTAGAGGACCAGCGCGTCGCCCTCGCCCAGCTCGACGGTGACCTCGTTGAGCTCCGGCTCGGTGTCGAGGTCGGCGCCGAGCAGCGTGCCGAGCTCGCCGACCGGCTCGACCGTGCCGTCAGCCCGGACGACCAGCGGGAGCGGATGTCCGCCGCACGCGAGCGTCATGCGCACGCCGCGCGGCACGACCTCGAGGTGGGCGTAGGCGACGGTGCAGAAGCGGCCGTCCCCGCGCTGGTCGCGCAGCGCCCGGTGCAGGAGCGAGAGCACCCGGCTGGGACGGTGCTCGAACGCGGCGGCCGCGCGCAGCGTATGGCGGGCGAGCGCGGTCACCGAGGCGGCCTCCGGGCCCTTGCCGCAGACGTCGCCGATCACGGCCGCCCAGTCGTCGCGGGCGGGGAAGATGTCGTAGAAGTCGCCGCCGACCTCGATCCCCTCGCCGGCGGGGCAGAAGCGCACCGCGGCCGAGAGCCCGTGGACGGTGGGGAGCGTGCCCGGAAGGAGGCTGCGCTGCAGGGTCGTGGCGATGCGGCGCTCGCGGCTGTAGAGCTCGGCGTTGACGACCGCGACGGACGCGAGCTGCCCGAGCTGCGCGAGGATCGCCTCCTCGCGGGCGCTGAACGTGTGGCCGGGCTTGCCGACGACGCGCAGCTCGCCGAGCTCGCGGTCGCGGTCGCGCAGCGCCACCGCGATCGCGCCGTCCGGCGCACGCCCGCCGTCGAGACTCGCGCCCTCGGGCGGCGAGGCGGCGACCAGGGCGCGGGTGGGGAGCTGGCCCTCGGAGGCGGTGGTCATCGCCGACTGCACGTCGAGCACGCTGCGCGCAGTGTCGACCGTCAGCTGGAGGACCTCCTCGACGGTCAGCGACGCGCTGATCCGCAGCGAGGCCTCCGTCAGCGCCCGCAGCTGCATGGCGTGCTCGTGCTCGAGCCGCGCCACCTCCTGGACCTCGTGGTAGCCACGGGCGGCGATCTCGAAGGTCGACACGCTCTCCCGGAACAGCGCGGCGGCCGCCTGGATGACCTCCGCGCGGCGCTCGGGCGTGTCCGCGTTCCGCAGCGCCTCGCCGACAGCGCGGTGATGCGCCTCGGCGAGGTCCAGCACGCTCAGCTGGGCGGCGACGGCCTCTCGCCCTAGGGCGTAGGCCTCCCCCAGCGCCTCCTCGCCGCGGCCCGCCAGAAAAGCGGAAAACGTGGCCGCATACCGCGATCCGAGGTCGAGATCGCGGTGGGCGGCGACAGACCCGTTGTCACCGGTCATCGTGCGGAGCTTACGTCGTCACGGCAAGCACTGGACAAAAAGGACCTATGTTCCAGATGTGACTCCTACTGGACGTGGCGCGTTCGAATCCGTACATTCGCGCATCGACATGACTTGGGCCCCCACCGCTCAACCGCCGGAAGACCCGGCCATCGCCACCCCGCCCGCACCTGCGAAGCCTGCCGTGATGCAGGCACGCATCGAGTGGGCGGGTCCCCTGCGGGCCAGCCAGGACCGTGCCGCCCGCAGGCGCGAGTCGCTGCGAGAGCAGCAAGCGATCCAGCTGTGGCTCCGCCACCTCGCCACCCGTAGGGCGGCAGAACGCTGACAACTCGCTCGCGGTCACCCGGGCGCTCGGGCCCGGGTGCCGCGCCGCATCCCTAGGCGAAGCGCTCACGGGCGCCATGGACGGCATCCGTCAGCCGAGCTTCCGGTGGTCCCACGTGACGCGGCCGACCTCGGTGAACTGCAGGGCGACCCGCTTGGGCGCCTGTGCGCGCATCGCCTCCGCGTGCGCCGGCGTCACGCCGCCCTCCGCGTATCGGCCGGCGAGCTCGGCGCCGTAGGCCTCCACCGTCGCGAGGTCGCGGTGCACGACCGCCTCGCAGCGCAGCAGTACGCCGCGCAGCTCGTCGTAGGCGGTACCGGCCTCCACCTGCAGCGAGCAGCGCGGGTCGCGCTCGAGGTTGCGGACCTTCTGCGACTTGGCGTACGTCCACGACCACAGCTCGCCGGCGCGGACCACGTACCACAGCGGCATCAGATGGGGCCAGCCGTCGCGGCCGAGCGTGGCGCAGATGACCGTGCGCTCCTCGGAGAGGAACGCCGCCGCCTCCGTATCCGTCATGTGGATGGCGGCGCGGCCGGTCACGACGCCGGCGCGGCGGGCGCGAGCAGGCGCTCGACCTCGCTCAGCACCGCCTCGCGCACGTCGGCCGGCGCCAGCACCGCGGCGTCGCCGGCCTCGCGCAGAACCTCCTTGACGAGGTAGTCGACGCCCTTGAAGGCCCACTCGACGATCACTGCGCCGTCGTCGAGCTCGGCCAGGACCGTGCGCTCCTCGCGCGCCCAGCGCGCCTGCTCGGGGGAGATCCACACGTGCGCGATGCGCGACCCGCCGACCTCGCCGGTGCGCGGCCAGCCCTCGACGTCGGCCACCGGATCGAGGTCGGGCCGCGGCTCGTAGCCCGCCTCGAGCACGCGCGCGCTCTTGATCCGGTCGAGCCGGAAGTGGCGCATGTCCTCCTTCGAGGGGTCGTAGGTCGCCACGTACCAGCCCTCGCGCCCGTTGATCACGCCGTAGGGCTCGACCGTGCGCTCGGTGAAGCGGTCCTCGTTCGCGGCGTAGTACTCGAGCTCGAGCAGGCGGCGTCCCGCGATCGCCTCGGCCACGACGCGGGCGATGCCGGAGTCGTCGCCCGCCGCCGACGTGATGTGGAGCCCCTCCTGCACGGGATCCTCGCCGAGCGCGGCCACGATCTTCTCGCGCGCGGACGCGAGCGAGCCGGCGGGGAGGTGGTCGCCCAGCAGGTCGATGGCGGCCACGAGCGCCTTGGCCTCGATCGGCAGCAGGCGGGCGGGGCGGTCGAAGGTGTCGGAGTAGGGCTCGGGGTCGACCTCGATCTCGCCACCGGGCAGCACCTCGGCGTAGAGCACGTAGGCGCCGCCGCCGAAGTTGACCACGTTGAGCACGCTCACGTCCTCGCGCAGCTCGTGCTCGGTCATCTGCAGCTGCTCGCAGACGGCGGCGACCGGCAGGCGCTTGCCGGCGCGCCCCGCCTCGATGAGCACGGAGGCGAGCGTGACGAGGCGCGCGAAGCGCTCCGGGCGGATGCCGGCCTCCGCGCCGCGGGAGCGCGCGGGCGGCTCCTCCTCGTCGGGGGCGTCCGGGACGAGCCGGGGCGCGCCGGGCGGCACCGCCGCGAACGGCTCGCTGCGGTGCAGCTCGCAGATGCGGTCGAGGCGGTCGTGCGCCTCGGCGGCGAGCTCGGGCGGGCCGATGACGCGCGCCTGCTCGCCGTAGCCGAGCGCCCACGCGATGACGAGGCGCGCGATGGCGTAGGAGGTGCGGAAGACGCGCCCCGTGTCCTCGGCGTCGCCCATCTCGCCGTACGGGCCGAAGTTGCGCTCGACGTGCCAGGCGATGCGGTCGGAGACCCGGA
>Ga0190275_10003736_pt1 | contig 10891 bp, 9 predicted proteins | sample Popmic550T_FD_133745 | JGI IMG/M metagenome (GOLD analysis project Ga0190275, IMG submission 133745) | Populus adjacent soil microbial communities from riparian zone of Yellowstone River, Montana, USA - 550 T | ecosystem: Environmental > Terrestrial > Soil > Riparian zone > Trees stand | place...
CACCACGAATCCGATTGAGGCGCAGGCTCGCACCGCTTATGCGCGGAACCCGATTCCCGAAGTACCACTTGCGAACTTCCGTGTCATCGGCGGCCCCACATTTGTGGGCGGCGCAAACGGACGCAGTTACTGGAACGGGGAAAATGGCAACTTCATGCCGCGAGTCGGCTTCGCATACTCTTTGTTTCCCAAGACCGTCATTCGCGGTGGCTACGGCTTGTTCTACAACACGATTGGCGTGAACCTTACGAGCGCCATCCAAACGGGATTCAGCCAGAGCACTCCGATTCAAGCATCGCTTGACAGCGGCGTAACTTATGTCGCCTCGCTCGGCAATCCGTTCCCGAACGGGTTGATCCCGGCGGCAGGTTCTGCCGGCGGACTTCAGACCAACCTCGGGCAGCGGCTCGATTTCTTCCAGGAAAATCGCGTCCAACCGTACGCGCAACGTTGGTCGATGAGTCTGCAACAGGAAGTCGGGATGGGCTTCCTCTTGGAGGCTGCTTATGTTGGCAATCGCGGTACCAGACTGGCTACCACACAAGTGGGAGTCAATGGCGCTGGTAGAAACATCAATGCCGTTCCTCGTGAGTACCTGGCTACATCAACGACGACGCGCGACCAGAACACAATCAACTTCCTAAACGCGCAGTTCCCCAATCCATTCCTCGGTCTGGCTCCGGTTTATACGCAGACGATCAGCCGTGCCCAACTCTTGAGGCCCTACCCGCAGTTCGGCGACATTTATTTCAACGATCCAGCCGGATACTCCTGGTATCACTCATTGCAGACACGCATGGAGAAGCGGTTCTCAGCGGGTTACACCGTCCAGGCATCTTATACGTGGTCGAAGTCGATGGAAGCCAGAGAATTCCTGAACGACACCGATCCGCTTCCATACGAAGTGATTTCGGATCTTGACCGGACGCATGCACTTCGCGCAAGCGGTATCTGGGAGTTGCCTTTCGGCCGCGGGCGTAAGTGGGGTAGCAACATGCATCGCGCCATCGATTTCATCGCAGGCGGCTGGCAGTTGAACGGTGTCTATCAGCATCAAAGCGGACAGCCGCTCGGCTTTGGAAACCGGATCTTCACCGGCAATCTGGATGACATCAATGTTCCGGCTGATGAGCGGAGCGTCGATCGCTGGTTGAATCGAGATGCTGGATTCAACACGGTCGGAACTCAGCAATTAGCGAACAACATTCGAGCCCTTCCGCCGCGTTTCAGCGGAATCCGCGGCCCCGGACAAGATCGCCTGGATCTTGGCATCATCAAGAATTTCAAGATCGCAGAGCGGTACGCTATGCAGTTCCGTGCGGAATCGTTCAATGCATTGAACCATCCGAACCTCGGAAATCCTGGAACGGATCCGACGCAGGCGAGCTTCGGTACCATTACTTCGCAAGGGCCCCCGAGGTCCTGGCAATTCTCGCTGAAGTTCACATTTTAACTACGAACTCAGCAGCAGTTATCGACGGGCGGGGATGAAAATCCTCGCCCGTTTTTTCATCCCTACTTTGTTAATTTCGGAAGCTTTGGTGGCCTGCGGCCATGACGAACTGCTCCCCGAGCCGGAATGTACTCAAGCTCGACTTTGGATTGAGCCGAGCGCAACATCAAGCCTCCTCGACTCATGTCGCCGCGACCGATAAACTCTGCGGGAAATACGAGCCGGTCGCCGAAACATTCCAGTAGCGGGTCCATGTATTTCGCAGTCGCGATACTGCCGAGGAGAATGACCTGCTCCGCCGACTGAGCAAGATGTCTGGCATCGCGTTCGAGCGGGATGCGAAAGCGCGGCTCATCCTGGTGGATATCGATGGCCGCCAGACGCCTTAATTCCTCGCAGGTTATGATCGTATCCGGTGGCAGAAGGCCGGAGCCAGGGGTAATGACGAATGTCGAATCCACTTCTGCGAAGGCGGTGCTATAGGCGACCTTCCCGCGAAAATACAGACCACTGATGAAACTATAAATTTCCCCGATCGCTGCGCCACAGGAACGGAGTTTCAGGGCGAGCTCGAAAGTTGCCCGTTCATTCAAAAGCATCGCTCCACGTGGTCCTCCGCTGTTTGCGGGAGAGAGCAAAAATACCTTACGAGTTGCCAATTGCTATTGTCACTTGAAATGATATGTCTTTGATGCAAACCCTTCCTTTGTTCCTGATACTCGCCTCGCTTGCGCCGGCGGCGGAGAATACGCTAAGGCCGGCCGAGAAGAAAGAAGGTTGGACCTTACTCTTCGACGGCAAGACAATGAATGGTTGGCTCGATCCTGGCAAGAAGGACCAGCCCGGCACAGCGTGGAAGGTTGAAGATGGTTGCCTAGCGACCACGAAGAAGCCTCGCATCGAAGAGGATTTGATCACCGCCAAAAGCTACGGCGACTTCGAGCTGAAGTTCGATTGGCGCGTTTCGCAAGGCGGTAACTCAGGAGTGAAGTATCGTATCCAGAAAGCCGTCTTTGTGAATAACTCGAAGAAGCAGGAAGGGCCCGGCGCGTTCGAAGGCCTGATGGGACGCGAGATGGCGAATCCTGTGTCGGACCGGAAAACAATGGCTTCCGATTCGACCGGCTTTCTCTACACCATCGCATTTGAGTTTCAGTTTATCGACGATGAGCGGCATCGGGATGCGTTGAAGGATGCGTCTCACCAAACGGGAGCTCTGTACTCGATGATCGCTGCCAAAACCAAGGCAGCCAAACCGGCCGGCGAATGGAACTCATCCCTGCTGAGGGTGACGGGTCAGCAGTTTGAGCATTGGATCAACGGAACCAAGGTACTCGAAGGGTCTCTGAAAGACCCCGCAATCGCCGCGGGCGCTGAGAAACGGTGGGGAAAGTACGCACCTACGATTCGTGACATTCTGAGCAACCCGAAGCCGAACGGTCCCATCGCGCTCCAACATCACGGGGACGATGTCTGGTTTCGCAACATCAAGATTCGAACGGCAAACTAGGGACCCATGCGTGCACGGAAAGCGCTTCGCATATCGCAAGTAGGGCTGCGCGGCGTGGTGGGTTCAGGACTGACGGCTGCGCATGTGATCGACTTCGCCTCCGCGTTCGGGACTTTCGTCGAACCAGGTAAGCCGGTGTTGATCGGTCGGGATCCCCGGGCGAGTGGCTCTATGATCCGGGAGGGTGTGGTCGCGGGACTCCTCGCCTGCGGACATGAAGTTGTAGACCTGGGTGTGGTTTCCTCGCCCGTGATCCAACACGCGATTCGGCGCCAGGACGCGGCGGGAGGCATCTCGATCAGTGCAAGTCACAACACCGCAGAATGGAACGCTTTGAAGTTTTTCGGGGCCAAGGGAACGTATCTATCGACGGCCGAAGCGAATGAGCTGCTCGACATTTATCATCTTCGCAAGTTTCGTCTAGTCGACTGGACTGGCGTCGGAAGTCTGCGTGTGGATCACGGAGCAATCGACCCGTATCTCGACGAGCTTGCGGCAGTCTTCGACTTTGAGCAGTTGAAACGTCCAAAAGTGGTAGTCGATTGCTGCAATGGCACGTCGTCCCTAATTTTGAAGCGATTGAATGAACGCTTCGGCTTTCACTTCATCCTTATCAACGAGAAACCGAACGGCCGGCAATTTGCGCATGACCCCGTCATTTCTGCCGACACAATTTCCATGCAACTGGCGCCCCTGATGAAGCCTTTGGGCGCCGACGTCGGCTTTCAATTCGACGTTGATTCCGACAGGGTCGGTGTCGCAACCGAAGACGGAGTGGCGGTGTCGGAAGAGATGATTCTCCCGCTGATCGCCGACTACATGCTGCCCCGCGCCCACGGCAAATTGGTCATTACGAACTTGTCAAGCACGGCGCTACTGGAAGATATTGTTGCGCTACGAGGAGGCAAAGTACTTCGCGTTCCGGTCGGCCGGCAGGCCACTATCGACGCTCTCGCGGCATATCGCAGCGATCAAATCGCGCTAGCGGGAGAGGGCACGGGCGCAGTCATGATGTCGCAGTTCGAATTTGTCTATGACGGCATTGCATCCATGCTCACGATCCTCTCTCTCATGGTGGAGCGTCAACTGCCGCTTGGCGAAATTCTCGCCGCCTATCCACGGTACGTGATGCGCAAGGCCGAGGAGCCGCTGACATCGACCCGTATTCCAGAGTTGCTTGCGCGACTCCAGCAACAGTATTCGAGCGGCAAGATCAATGTGCAGGATGGCGTGCGCGTTGATTGGCCCGGGGAATGGTTTCACGTCCGCGTCAGCCAAACGGAGCCGATCCTGCGGGTTATTTGTGAAAAGAAGGGCGAAGCTCCGACTGCACTGTTCGAAAGCCTGATCGAACAGGTGAGGGAGTCTGTGTAATGCCTCGCGAACACCTGTTGAAGATCGGGGTGTCGGGAATACGCGGAGTGGTTGGTGAGTTCTTAACACCGGCGCTCGCATGCGCCTTCGGCCATGCGTTTGGCACATACGTTGGCCGCGGAACGGTGATGGTCGGCCGCGATACCCGGGCAACCGGACCGATGCTGCAGCATGCCGTTCAGTGCGGTCTGCTTGCCGCAGGCTGCGAAGTGATCGATCTGGGAGTGCTGCCAACGCCTAGCATCCAGATGTATGTCAGCGCATCGAAAGCTCGCGGTGGCATCGCTCTGACTGCGTCGCATAATCCTGCCGAATATAACGCCTTGAAGCTTTTTAACGGCCGCGGGCTTTTCTTCAACAACTATGAACGCGATGAGCTAATCGACCTGTATCACCAGAGCGAGTTCTACCAAGCCGGCAATGAAGAGATCCGCAATGTTCGGACGGATCACGAATCGGCGCAAAAGCTGCATATTGCGAGAGTACTCAAGCATGTCGATGTCGATGTCGTTCGCGCCCGCAAATTTCGTGTCGCGCTTGACGCGGTCAATGGCGCTGGCTCGGTCATGAGTCCGAGCTTCTTAAAGGACTCGCTTGGCTGCGACCTGGTGGCGATCAACACGGATCCTACTCAGCCATTTCCCCGCGAGGCGGAGCCGAAGCCGGAATCGCTAGGCGACATTGCCGCCTTGATGCGGGACAAAAACTGCCAGATCGGATTTGCGCAGGACCCTGACGGAGACCGCCTCGCCGTCATTGATGAGAACGGCCGCGTGCTGGATAACGATGACGTACTTGCGCTGGCGGTAGAGGCGGGTTTGGAAAGGCTACCTGGCGACGTAGTCGTGAACCTCACAACCTCGTCTGTGATCGACGACATCGCGGCGAGATTCGGAAGAAGGGTTTATCGCACGCCAGTAGGCGAAGCAAACGTGGTGGAGATGATACAGGCCGTGAATGCCGCCATTGGGGGAGAAGGTTCCAGCGGTGGGATCATCTTTCCGGCGGTTCATCTCTGCCGCGACAGCTACAGTGGAATGGCCCTGTTCCTTCACCGCATGGCCTCCACGGGTTTGACGATATCTCAGCTTACTGACAGGCTGCCCCGATACTTCAGAAAGATCGGCAAAGTCGGCTATGAGCATGGACGTCTTGGAACGCTCATGCTGCAACTCGAGGACAGCTTTCCGGAGGCTCGCCTCGATCGAACGGATGGATTGAAGCTCATCTGGCCCGAGCATTGGATTCACGTGCGCGCATCCAACACTGAACCGATTTTGCGCTTCTCGGCAGAGGCCAAATCGGAAACGGAAATGAACGATTTATATGACCGGGTGGAATCGTTGTTGAAGTAATGTTCGCCTTGCTTTAGGGAGTGATGATCCCTTTACGCACAGCGTAGAGGACAATCTCGGCAGTGTTGTGTAATCCGAGCTTCTGCATGAGATTTGTGCGGTGCGTCTCGATGGTGTGAGGGCTCAAGTTCAACACCGTGGCGGCTTCTTTGTTCGACTTGCCTTCCGCCAGGAGCTGAAGGACCTCTCGCTCACGTTCCGTCAGCAGCTCATACGAATCCTGAATTTTGCGCTCTCTCATCAGACTCAAATAGTCTTCGAGGAGTGTTTGCGCAATGGATGGCGAAAAGAACGGCCGGCCCGTCGCGACGGACCGGATGGCTCGCTCGATATCTTCGTCGGCGTTGTCTTTCAGCAGATATCCGCGGGCGCCCGCGTCCAGTGCGCGAACAATATAGCTCTCATCGGTATGCATGCTCAGGATGATGACGCGGATTCGCTCGTTGTCGCGAATGATCTGCGCCGCTGCGTCGAGACCGTTCAACAGCGGCATGCCTATATCCATGATGACAATGTTCGGCTCGAGCGACTTCGCCAGTCGCACAGCCTCACGACCGTCCGACGCTTCTCCGATTACCTCGACATCCGAAATGCGATCAAGCAGAAGTTTCAAGCCGGTCCGAACGATCCCGTGATCGTCCGCGATCAGGATGCGTATCATCGTGAGTTTTCGGCATCTCCTTTGGCACCGGACGCGGCAGTCGGATCTCTAGTCTCGTTCCCGAGCCTAGGCTCGATATTAACCTGACGTGCCCGCCCAGTTCGCGGACTCGTTCTTCCATGCCGAGTAGACCAAGACCTTTTTGACTCTTGGTCGTATCGAAACCCTTCCCATCGTCGGAAACGATGCAAACTACCCATTCTCCCCGCGGCTTCACTGACAATTCCACCTTCTGCGACCCAGAGTGACGGGCTGCATTTGTGAGCGCCTCCTGGACTACGCGATAGATGCAAGTACGGTGGGAATCCGGCAACGAATCTACAGTCGGATCGATATCGGCATACATCTCGATGCCGCTCGATCGCGAAACTTCTTTCACTAGCCAAGCGAGCGCGGGAGCCAAGCCCAAATCGTCCAGCATCGACGGCCTGAGCAGCATCGCTGTATTCCGAACGATACGAAGCGTGTGTTCCACCGTTCCTTTTGCGCGCGCGATTCGAGCCGAAATCTCACTTTCGGAGTCACCGTGAAGTCGAGCGATGCTCGCAAGCTCCATCTTTACGCCGGTCAGCATTTGGCCTACCTGGTCGTGCAGCTCTCGTGATAAAAACCTGCGTTCTTCTTCCTGTGCGGTCCGAATTTGTCCGGAGAGCGATCGCAGACCCGCCTCCGCCGCCTGGGATTGGCGTTCCAGCGTAAGCATTCGCACCAGGGTAGCTCCGCCAATGACTAACCCGAATAGGAGCGCCGTAAAGGTGGTCCAAACCAGAGAGGCTCGAAACTCCCGATCGGACGTTGTGATCCGCTCGCGCTCGCGCTGGAAGTTCTCGCTCATCAAGTGTTCGATCTGCGTCGCCAGAGAAAATATCTCCTGACGGCGACGGACGCGCTGACGGAGCATTACCGTGCGTTGCGCACGTTTTTCTTCAGGGCTCCAATCCAGCATGAGTTCAGTAGGATCCCAATACGCGTTGAGCCGGGTTCGCAATTCTGCCAGCGCAACCCGTTGTTCTTTGTCCTGTATCGAGTTCTCCAGGTTGCTAAAGCTTTCGTCCGTTCTTTGCTGAATACCGGCGAATTGATCGATGTATTGCTGAGCATACAAGGGGTCGGAATCGAGCAGAAAATCGCGGGTGAGTATTCCAGTTAGATAAACGTTTGCGCGAATAGCTCCGAGAGACGCTCCAGCTTGAACGTGCGCCTTGTGCAGAATGGCTACACGCTCCTGCGCATTCGTCGCCTTGCGCCACACTGCAAACGCGGATGCGGCCAAAACGAGAAGCAAGGCTGCAAACGCGCTCACGAGCAGGATGGACTTACGTACGCCCATGGATTGTCCTGCTTCTAGTGTCTCCTGAGCCGAACGTAACACTGCTGTTAACCTCCTGTCTCAAGCATGTCATGCATTTACAAGTTTCGAAACGTCGCTAGTGCGATTTGCGATCGAGGCTGGTGTATGTTCGGGATACTTTCTGCAAGACTCAGAAGCTACGCTGAAGGTGAACATGACACCTACGCAAACGGATACGACGGGAGCCTGGACGCGAGATCGTCTTCATGAACTTGTCAGTGACCGGTTGAAGGGGATCAAGTTGATCGCCGTATCTAACCGTGAACCTTACATTCACACGAAGTCAGGTTCTCAAATTCAGTGCAAGGTTCCGGCAAGCGGGCTGACGACAGCACTCGACCCCATTCTGCGCGCATCGAATGGTGTCTGGGTGGCGCATGGTAGCGGCGACGCAGACCGGGAAGTTGTGGACCACCGCAGCCGCGTACGCGTCCCACCCAACGAGCCTTCCTATACTCTTCGCAGAGTCTGGCTTCCCAAACGAATTGAAGACGAGTATTATTACGGCTTGTCGAATGAGGGACTCTGGCCACTCTGTCACATGGCATTCCAGAGGCCGAAATTCAGCTTAAACAACTGGCAGAGCTACCGCGAAGCGAACGAATTGTTCGCTGAAGCCGTCCTTGACGAGGCAGCAGGACAGCCAGCCTTCGTTTTTATTCAGGATTATCATTTGGGCCTACTGCCTCGCATGCTGAAGCGAAGTAATCCGAACCTGATGATTGCGCATTTCTGGCACATCCCGTGGCCCAACTGCGAGGCGTTTCGTGCATTCCCATGGAAACAAGAATTACTCGATGGACTACTGGGAAATGACCTCCTCGGTTTTCACCTGCGCTACCACTGCACAAACTTTCTCGAAACCATCGATAGGAATATCGAGGCTCTGGTTGATACCGAGCACCGTAACGTCTCCAAGAGCGGCCACATCACCGCCGTTCGTCCCTTCCCAATCAGCATCGATTTCGCTAAGCATGTGACAACAGCAGCCAGTTCCGCGGTTCAGTCGGCAACACTTGAGTGGTCCGAAGTCATTGGAACAGCGCCCGAGATTTTAGGCATCGGGATTGACAGAATCGACTACACGAAGGGAATTCCTGACCGACTGAACGCAGTCGATCATCTGCTTGAGGAACATCCCGAATACGTCGGCCGTTTAAAGTTCGTGCAAGTGGGTGTGCCGAGCCGCGTCGCCGTTGAAGATTATCGGCGACTCAATGAAGATCTTGCCGCACAAATCGATCGAATCAACCGGAAGTGGGCCAGAGGCGAATGGAAGCCCATCGTATTTGTTCGAAGACATGTTGATCAGGTTGCATTGATGGCGCTGCACCTAATGGCCGACTTTTGCATGGTTACGTCTCTGCATGACGGTATGAATCTCGTCGCTAAAGAGTTCGTCGCCAGCCGGATCGATGGAGATGGCGTTCTGATTCTGAGCGCATTTACCGGGGCCGCGCGTGAATTGACCGATGCCGTGATTGTCAATCCGTTTGCCGTGGAAGAGGTAGCGGAAGCGATTCACCTCGCCATTAACATGCCTGCCGTCGAACGGCGCCGCCGGATGAACCGCATGCGCGCCGTCGTCTCGTCGAACAATATCTATCGATGGGCGGGGAAGATTGTGCAGACACTCTCAGGAATAGACAACACGGAAAGCGCAGTCGCACCAGACAAATTCGAAGAGATGGACATGTTAGCAACGGTGGGCGCCGGCCGATGAAACATTACCTATCGACACTCAGCGAGATCGAAAATGCCGTATCTTCAGCCGGCCGCATCCTGATCGCCTGCGACTTCGATGGCACTTTATGCCCCATCGAGAAATCGCCGGACGGTGTAATTCTGTCGGATACGGCTACCGAAACCCTGTGGAAGCTGATCGATGCGGGGATCACACTTGCGATTATCAGTGGCCGCTCGCTCGAAGATCTGGCACAGCGAGTCCCGTTCGACATTATCTTGGCGGGCAATCACGGGTTGGAAATTCATTGCGATGGAATCGACTTTAGACAACCCGATGCGGTGAGCATGGAATCTGCCGTCCACTCGGCCTGCGACCTTCTGAAAAACGTCGTCGTGGACTGGCCGGGCGCATGGGTTGAGAACAAGGGCCTGTCGGCGACCGTGCATTATCGCAACCTGAAGTGTTCCGATACCTGCGACTTTCTTTTTGCGGTTAGGCGGCGATTGTCGGAGTTTAACGCGAAACTCGCCTATCGAGCCGGCAAGAAAGCATTGGAGATTCGCCCCAAAGTAGGATGGGACAAAAGTTCGGCCCTGGAGTATATCCAGACGCGAAAAGGACCATTCGATCTCACGATTTGTATCGGCGATGACCGAACGGATGAATCGATGTTTCGGGCAAATCGAGGGCAAGTGAACGTCAAGGTCGGGAATTCGGCGTCGAGCGTCGCAACACAATATGTCACCGACGCACCTGAGGCCCTAACTTTTTTGGATTACTTGGCGACAACCCGGGCAGCGCCGATTGGCGTAGAATCAGAGTTTGCTGGCCGCTTTTGAGATCGTATGATCGGAGTGGTCCTCGTTCAGAGCGAGGTCGAAATCTTTGGCTTGTGCCAGGATCTCTCGAAGGTCTGAGCCCGGCCGCTCCAATTCGTATTGGTAAATCGTTAATAATAAAGCGTCGGAGGCAATCGAGGACGGTTCGTTGGGAATGTAGATTGGGAGAGGACGGGGCGGTCCGAGCGGAGTCCACGCGCCGGTGGCATCCTTTGCAACCAAACGGCAATAGTTCTTCCACACCCTCACTCCGAGAATGTTCAGCCTGTAGCCGATGCATTCTCCCGTACGGTCCGGTACTCGCAACTTAAGGCCCCTGCTTCTATGAAACAGTAATCGGAGGCTTCACCGCTATCCCGAAAATACACCAGACCCCGGGTTACTAGCGCCATTCCCCATGCCATCTAGCGGTTTGCTGGGATGGACCCCACCTGCCCATCGCGGTAAGCTGAAAGTGACGCCGTCCAAGTCGCTGCTACGCCTAACTAGTTGAACTGGAGCTACTTAACTATGCCATCGGGAGCAACTGCGGTTATTCGAACCGAGCCTGTAGGGGCCCATTACTTAGGCGGGGCCAAAGCCTCCGTTGCCGTGTGGGCGCCAAAGGCACGAAGCGTTAGTGTTCATTTTCTTTCCCCTGTTGATCGCATCGTGCCTTTGA
>Ga0190275_10003737_pt1 | contig 10891 bp, 9 predicted proteins | sample Popmic550T_FD_133745 | JGI IMG/M metagenome (GOLD analysis project Ga0190275, IMG submission 133745) | Populus adjacent soil microbial communities from riparian zone of Yellowstone River, Montana, USA - 550 T | ecosystem: Environmental > Terrestrial > Soil > Riparian zone > Trees stand | place...
CTCACCGGCCTCAATTTCCTGGTCACCATTCACCGCATGCGGGCGCCCGGGCTGACCTGGTTCCGGCTGCCGCTCTTCGTTTGGGCCCACTACGCCACCAGCCTGATCCAGGTGCTGGCGACGCCCGTCGTCGCGATCACCCTGGTCATGGTGTTCGTCGAGCGCGCGTTCGGCTTCGGCATCTTCGATCCCACGCGCGGCGGCGATCCCGTGCTGTTCCAGCACCTGTTCTGGTTCTACTCGCACCCGGCGGTGTACATCATGATCCTGCCCGCGATGGGCGTGATCAGCGAGCTGGTCTCGACCTTCTCGCGGAAAACCATCTTCGGTTACAGCTTCGTGGCGTTCTCGTCCCTGGCGATCGCCGTGTTCGGCTTCATCGTCTGGGCGCACCACCTGTTCGTCGCCGGCATCTCGACCTACTCGGCGATGGTGTTCTCCTTCCTCAGCTTCTCGGTGGCGATCCCGTCAGCGGTGAAGGTGTTCAACTGGACGGCGACGCTCTACAAGGGCGCCATCTCGTTCGAGACGCCGATGCTGTATGTCTACGGCTTCTTCGGCCTGTTCCTGATCGGCGGTCTGACCGGCCTCTTTCTCGCCACCCTGGGCGTAGACATTCACGTTCACGACACGTACTTCGTGGTCGCGCACTTCCACTACATCATGGTCGGCGGCGCGATCATGGGCTACCTGGGTGGCCTGCACTTCTGGTGGCCGAAGATCACCGGCCGGATGTATTCCGAGTTCCTGTCGCGCATCAGCGCCATTCTGGTGTTCGTCGGTTTCAACCTGACCTTCTTCCCCCAGTTCATCCTCGGCTACATGGGGATGCCCCGCCGTTACCATGCCTACCCGGATGAGTTCCAGGTGCTGAACGTGCTGTCGTCCGCCGGCGCCAGCGTGCTCGGCATCGGCTACCTGCTGCCGGTCATCTACTTCATGTGGTCGCTGAACCGCGGCGAGGTGGCCGGGCCGAATCCATGGGGAGCGTCGGGGCTGGAATGGCAGATTCCATCGCCGCCGCCGACCGAGAACTTCACGGTGCAGCCGGTCGTGCACGGCGAACCCTACGAATACACGCCGCACGTCGCTCGGGAGGCGAATCTTGTCTAACGCGGTCGCGCACGCAGACGCGCACGGTCACGCCGTGCACCACCCGAACCTGCAGCATCACTTCGAAACGATGCAGCAGCAGAAGGAAGCTAGCTCGCTCGGCATGTGGCTGTTCCTGCTGACCGAAGTGCTCTTCTTCGGCGGGCTGTTCTTTGCCTACCTGCTGTATCGGATGTGGTACTTCGAAGCCTTCGCCGAAGCGAGCCGCACCATCCAGATCGCCCCCGGGTTGATCAACACCGCTGTGCTGATCGGCAGCTCGCTGACGATGGCGCTAGGGGTTCGCGCCGCACAGACGAACGAGCGCTCGGCCACCGTGCGATGGCTCATCGTCACGATCTTTCTCGGCTGCGTGTTTCTTGGCATCAAGGTCTACGAGTACGCCGACAAGTTCGAGCACCACCATGTGCCCGGCCCCAACTTCATCTCCGAGAGCCCGTGGGCAGCCCAGGAGCAGATCTTCTTCAGCCTCTACTTCACGATGACCGGCCTGCACGCGCTGCACATGATCGTCGGCGTCGCGATGATGTCCGTCATCACCTGGATGGCGTACAAAGGCAAGTTCAGCTCGAGCTATTACACACCGGTGGAGATGGCCGGCCTTTACTGGCACTTTGTCGACCTGGTGTGGATTTATCTGTTCCCATTGCTCTATCTCGTCGAGCGGCACAACTAGCCATGTCCGAACACCTTTCGCCCAAAAGCGTCTACTACTCGATCTTCGCCGCCTTGATGGTGCTCACGGTCGTGACCGTGTCCGCGGCCTACGTGAACCTGGGGAACTTCAACGCACCGGTCGCGCTGGCCATTGCCACCTTCAAGGCGACCCTGGTCGTGTTGTTCTTCATGCACGTCAAGTACAGCAGCCGCATGACCAAGCTGATCGTGGTGACCAGTCTGTTTTTCCTGCTGATTCTCGTCGGCGAGACGATGACGGATTACGGCACCCGCGGGCTGCAGGGCCTCTTGGAGCCGCTGCAGTAACGCGACCCCGACCAACGTCGCGACGTGCGATCGGCGGGCAGCTGCGCCCAGGGGACGATGACGACACGAAGGCCCTCCACCACTGGTGGCAGGGCCTTCAAACTTTTGCGTAGGCGTGAAACCGACCGGCTGCCGCGTATTCGAACTGCACTGTCGTCACGCCAATCTCGGCCAACATGCGGAGCAAGGCGGCCCGGTGGTCGGGCGCGCCGGCCCAGGCCGATTCCGCAACGTTCAGCACGGCCACGGCGTGTGTGGCCTTGGCCACCATCCTCGCCAGCAGGCCCCGCACTTGATCGAGATCGATGCAGTCCGCGAAGCCTCGGCTGGCGACCACCACGTCCCACGGCTCGGCGGGATCGAATGCCGCCGGCGTGCCGACCGCGAAACGACCCTGTGGCATCGCGTTTCGCGCCAGGGCGACGCGTTCCTCGGTGACATCGACGCCGCCCACGACGTAACCGTTCTCCCAGAGTGGGTACACGAAAGCGCCAGCGCCGCAGCCCACATCGAAGACGCTCGTGCCAGGCCCCACGTCCAGCGACTCGGCAACATGCTCGACGAATGCGCGCCACGCCGGCTCCGCGCCTTGCTCGGTCGTGGCACCCTCTGCGGCCAGCAGATCTGCGAGAGTTAAGCGGGGGGCCTCGGCCATCACTTCTCGGCGATGCTGTAAAGGAACCGTGTTCCCCGCATGAAGATCTCGCGATCGACCACCGCCGGCGATGCGTCGAACCCGTCGTTCAGGGTGTTCTCGGCGAGGATCTCGAACGTGGGTCCATGGCGGAAAACCAGCGTCGTGCCTTCCCGACCGGCGATGTAGACGCGATTGCTGGCGCCAACCGGGGACGAGAACACATTGGGTGCCTTGTCGAGCCGCTGCAGCTGATAGTGCGGCTTTCCGGTGGCGGCGTCGAATGCCGAGAGCAGACCGTTGTTCGTCTTCAGGACGTAGAGAATATCGCCGTACAGCAGCGGCGACGGCACGTACGGCGTATCGCGGTTCAGCTCCCACTTGATAGCCGGCGTGCCAGTGAGGTCGCCCTTGGCACCCTCCAGCCGAATCGCCTTGAGGTTGTTGCCGCGGAATCCGCTCATCAGGAACACCAGCCCGTTGCCGGCGACTGGTGACGGAATCACGTTCATGGTCGTGCCCGGCGCCTCCCACACGACCGCTCCGGTCTCGAGATCGTAGCTGCGGATCTTGTTCATCGCCGGCACCACGACCTGCTTCCGGCCATTCACCGGCACGACGAGAGGCGTTGCCCAGGTGTCGATCTCGTCACGATCGACCCGCCACAGTTCCTTGCCGGTGCGCTTGTCGAGCGACACGATGAACGACTGCCCCTGGTGATCCCACACGATGACGAGTGAGTTGCCGGACAGAACGGGCGTGGAGCCCTCGCCGAACTCGTTGCGCATCTGCTTGTCGCCGAGATCCTTCTCCCAGATCTTGGCGCCCTGCATGTCGTAGGCGTGAATGCCGCGCGATTCGAAGTAGGCGATCACGTGCTCGCCATCGGTGATCGCCGAGCTGGACGCCCAGGTCCCATTGTCCTGGTGCGACGCTTCGTGCGGGGTTTCCTCGCGAGCGGTCCGCTCCCAGGCGAGCGCGCCGGTGTGCCGGTCGAACGCGAGCACCTTGTACTGATGGGGCACGCGCGGCGAGACGCCGCCCCTGGGCATCCTCGCCGCCTCCCCAGAGGCGCCAACCGGCACGGCCGTCAGCAGGAACAGCCGGTCGCCCCAGATCACGGGAGAGCCGGATCCGCGGCCGGGCACTTCCACCTTCCATTTGATGTTTTGGGTCTCGCTCCACTGGATGGGTGGATCACCGAGTGGCGATACGCCGGACGCCCACGGCCCCCGCCACTGTCCCCAGTAACGGTCCGCGGTTGGCGCGGACTGGCTCGCGGCGCCGGGTTGCAGGGCGAACACAAACAGCATTAGAGAAAGGATCACCCGCGTCGGCATGTTCCGATGATACGGCGGGGCGGGCGGCGGCGTTAACCGGCGAGGCCGGCTAAAACCAGCGCCCGCTGATATTCCTCGGGCGAATTGCAAGGCGTGAAACTGAGCAGTGCAGGGTCGGCTGAACGCAACATCTCTGGCTCGACCCTCCGCGTCCGCAGCTGCGACAACAAACGCCGCAGGCTGCTAACCGACGACGCCTCTCGTCTCTTCTCAGCGGCAAGCACCGCTTCGCGCCGGTACACCGCGCACGTTGTCATCTCGACGCCGTCTATTACGGGCACCGCCGCGTCCCAGTCGCTGCACAACTCGACGAGAAGGGCAGCGACGCCGGGCTGCAGGAGCGGCGTGTCGCAGGCGACCACGAACGCGAGGTCGCGTCGGACGTGTGCCAACGCGCCGACAAGCGCGGGCAGAGGTCCCTGGTCCGCAAGCGAATCCGTGACCACGGGGAAGCCGTGCGGGAGGTGCTGCCCGGGTGCGGCCGCAAGCACGATGTCGTCGACATCGGGCGACACCAACCGGATCACCCGCTCCAGAAGCGTCTCAGGACCGAAGGGCAGATCGGCCTTGGGACGGCCCATCCTCGTGGACAGTCCGCCGCATAACACGATAGCGCTCGAGCGAGCGTGTGACACCAGTGCCATAGATGAGGAGTCTGACTCGGCCTCGACGCCGTCTCGCGCTGGATCAGCCCGGGCGCGTGACCCGTACCCGACGCGCTCGTGGCAAGGCTGCGTCGTGGCACGCGAGGTCGTGTTCGCTACTGTACGAGCTGCTTGAAACGCGGCAAGCCGCGCAGGCTTTCGAACAACGGGTCTGCGGCCGCCTGCAGCTTCCAGATGTGTGGCTGGCGCTTGATCGCGGCCTCGAGCGAAACCATTGCTTCAGAGGGCTGGCCCGATTGTGCGTGCCGCTGCGCCAGCGCGTACATCACGTTCTCCGCGCGCGGGTTGATCTCGAGCGCCTTCTTCAGTTCGACGATGGCCTCGGCGTGCTTACCCTCCTTGGCCAGGTCACTGGCCCGGGCCGTCAGACGCCCTGGCACGCCCATCGTCATGTTCAGCAGGCGCCGGAGCTCCTTGAACGGGTCCTCCGCGTCGTCCACGCGGATGTCGACGATGCGCTCGACGGTGGATTCTGAGTTTGCGGGCAGGGGGCGCATCACCAGGATGCCGGCCGACTGCATGCCTCGCGTGTCGCCCCCCTTTGCCTGTCCGGCGTCGAGCGCGTCCATCAACCGCTCGGCCATCGTCCCCGTGCCGGTCTGATAAGCGGCGGCCATCGCCTTGACCACGTCTTCGCTGGCGAGCGTGTTGCCTTGCGCGGAGAAGTTGGCTCCGGCGGCGTGGCCCGCGAAGTTCCCGAGGTGAACCGGGTCCTTGGGGTCGTTGTTGCGGTCGATCACTCGCTTCCCGGTATACACGGCCGACCGACCCCTGGCATCGATCACGGCGACCTGACGCGAGTCGCGGCCTGGGTCTTCGTCGGTGATGCGCTTCACGACTTCCTCGGGCGCCAGGCCCTGTTCGAGCAGGGCCATCGCCTTGGGACCGTACTGGCGATTGGCCGACGCTTGCGTGGCTACGGCACCCACCCCGAGCTTGATCCACGGAACCGCGGCCCCGGCGCCGAACGCCCGCGATTGCACGCCCACTCCCAGTTCGCCGGTCGCAGGGTCCACGGCGATGATGGAGAAGGTGGAGAACCATGGGTCGAGCGGTTCCTGTGCTGCCGCAGGACGAACGACGACGAAGAGTAGCAAGGCGACAATCAGCTGGGGCATGAAGGTGTCCGATCGTTTCATGAAGGTGTCCGATCCATATCTTCGAGGGCGCGGATGCCGGTGCGCATGCCAAACCAGAACGTGCCGATGCTGATCAGGGCGGCTGCAACAAAACTGCCCGCCATCAACGCCTGCTGCATCGATGACGGCGGCGTTCGGCGAAACCTTTGGAAGAGGTAGACCGATGAAGGCCACCCGACCAGCACAATAGTCACGATGACGAACATCACGGCAAGGATCATGAAGGCCACGCCGCCGTACGATCCAGCCACCTGGGTGGGGTTGTCCGCCGCGAACCGCGGATAGCGAGCGCCAAGGCCGGTGGCGAGCCCGACGAGCGCGAAGGCCATGAAGACAATCGTCACGGCCGCGACGCGTTTGAGGAATGGATCCACCCCAAGCAGTTCGTTGCTGGCGATGGTGAGGCACTCGCTGAGCAGCAGCACGGGGATGAGGCCGGTCCAGAATTTCGACCACAGGAAGTCTCTGAGCGAGATTGGCGCACTGCGGATGATCCAGAAGGCAGGGCCTTCCGCCGACACCATCGGGAACACGAAGCGTACCGCGACGGTGGCCATCACGAAACCCGCCATGCCCAGGTTGAGAAAGGCGTACAGGTTCTTGAGGACGCCGCTCATCGACGGAATGCGCTCGAGGTCCAGCACCCGGAAGTTGTAGAGGTATACCAGCACCAGTGCCATCAACAGGAGCAGTTGCGACCACTGGCTCACGTCCCGCAGGAACACTTTCAAGTCCTTCACGAGCAGCTGCTGCCGGACTGCACGCAGCGGCAGCGTCCCGATTACCACATCGAGCAGACGCCACTGACGGACGCGAACCTTACGCGCCTCCTGTGCCTTGCTGAAGCCCGTGAAGTGCCAACGTTCGAACGCCGCCGCAGCCGCAATTACCGAGACGAGTGCCGAGGTCCATAACGTGGCAGCGTGGAGGAAGTCGGAACCGCCCTGCAGGCTCGCAAACAAGGTTTCGCCCGCCCAGAACGAGGGGAGCATCGGCGTAATGGGCGATTGCAGCGTGGCGAAGAAGTCGGTGACCTCGGGCATCGACTCCACCTGCATCAGGCGCTCCGGCTGCAGGAAGCGCATCAACATCACCAGGCTCATCGCGAAGATGAGGCCCATGAGCATCAGCACGTCGCGGGCCCTTCGGGCCGGGAACACGTTCACGAGGCCGAGCGTGACCATGGAGCCCAAAGCAACCGGGATGATCACGAAGGGCACGACCGTCAGGACGGCCACGGCATAGAACGACAGCGGTGCGCAGCGCGCCAGCCCCACTCCGGCCAGCACCGGGGCCATGAACACCACCACCATCCACGATGCCTGGCCGACGGTGCGGGCGAAGCGGGCATGAAACAGGCGTCGAGCGGCGAGGGGCGCGGTGAGCAGCAGACGCAGGTCGTCAGAGAGGAAGAACGTGGAGAGCGAGGTGACCACGCTGCTGAACGCGAGGAACGACAGAAACGTGAGGAAGAGCCAGGAGAGTCCGAGGCGAATGAGGTAATCCCCCAGTTCCGCGTAGTCCGCGAGCTGTAAGGTCACCCAGAACGCGCCATAGAAGATCGAGCCGGCGACCAGCAGCGCCACGGCCCCGAACAACAGCGCCCTGGGAAGGTCGCCGGGCTCCCTCCTCCGTGCCCGGTTGCGTGACGACCAATAGGACGGCAGCAGCAAGTACGGGAACGGTTGTGGGGCAGAGTGGGCAGCCGCGGGCATCAGATGATCTCGTCAATCTCCTGGAGCCCGCTGCCGCCGGTGAGCTTCAGGAAGAGCGGCGTGAGCTGATCGTCGGCGCTGCCGGCCTGCTGCCGCAAGTCGGCGACCGTGCCGCTGGCGATAATTTGGCCTTTCAAGATGATGCTGACGAGGTCGCACATCTCCTGTGCGACCTCCAGGGTGTGCGTGCTCATCAGGATGGCCACACCCTGATCGGCCATCCGCCTGAAGACGTCCTTGATCAGGCGGGCGCCGCGCGGATCGAGGCCGACCATCGGCTCGTCCACGAGAACAGCCCGGGGCCGGTGGAGGAACGCCGCACTCATGACCAGGCGCTGCTTCATCCCGTGCGAGAAGCTTTCGACCAGCTCGTCTCGCCAGCGGCCCAGCTCGAACAAATCCAGCATTTCCCGGATGCGAGGAGTAATCCCGGCATCGGCGATGCCGTACAACCCGGCGTGAAACGTCAGGAACTCACCGGCCGTGAGCTTCTCGTAGATGAACGGCCGATCCGGGATGAAGCCCAGCGACGCCTTGGCGGCTTCGGGCTCGACGGCGAGATCGTGACCGTTGACGACAATGTGGCCCGCCGTAGGTTTGAGCAGGCCCGCAATCATGCGGATGGTCGTGGTCTTGCCGGCGCCATTCGGCCCAAGGAAGCCGTGGATCTGCCCCGGCTTCACCTCGAGGGTCACGCCATTGACAGCGGTGAACGTGCCGTACTGCTTCACCAGGCCGGTGACCGCGATCACTTGCAATCCCCGGCGGCAGCCATCGACCAGCAGCCGCCGCGCTGGCGCTGGGGCAGTGGCAGCGTCAGCGGCGTCATGTCGGTGGGCTCGCGCCCGACGGTCACGGTCGTGGCCCCGGGCACGAGCTCTAAGTCGAGAATGGTCATCTTGACACGGCCAATCAGAGGCAGGATGGCGACCTGTTTGTCGAGGCCGCCGCGCGCAAGCCGCAGGTGCGTGGCATCGGCCGGAAACTGGTTGAGGGTGGGGTCCACTGGCAGCCAGAGACCGCGTCCGCGGCCCTCGTCCAGGTACACCTCTGGCCACGCGTGATAGTAGAAGGCGCTGCGGACAGAGACGAGGCCCACGGAGATCCGGGCGGGAATCCCCGCCGCACGGGCCAGCGCCACGAAGAGCGCGGTGTGCTCGTTGCAGTCGCCCACACGCGTGCGCAGCACCTCCACCGCCGATGGAAGGCTGACCGTCGGTTTCTTCTCGAGGAGGGCGTTGACATGCCGGGTGAGGCGCTCGGCCCGCTCCCGGACGCCGGTCACCCCGGCCAGGGCACGCGCCGCTTCCGCCTGGATCTCTTCGGCATCGCTTTCGATGAAGGGCTCGGGCAGGAGATAGGAACCGACCTCGGTTGCATCCGCTTGTGCGGTGAATCCGCGCGCGTCGAGGATCTCGATGACATCACCTTCCACGCGTTGACCGACACCCTGCAGATCGGGGCTGGAGAGGTCGGCGCCCTCGAGCCGTAGCCGCAGCCGGTGGACGTCGCGCGGGTTCTCGATGCGCTGCTTCGAGACCGGCACCACGGCCGATGCTTCGAGCAGATCGACCTGCACGCCGCGCGGCACCGCCATCTCGAGAGCGCGTTGCGACGATTCGGCAACCGTGAGCAGGCCCATGGGACTCTCCTCGCGCACGACCTCGCCGGTATCGGTGATCCACGACGTGGTGCTCAGTCCGGCAAACGACATCTCGACACGGAATGCCGGCACCGGCCGCTCGTTGACGCGCACCACTTCACGGCCGCCCACCACGACCGTCACCGGCGCGTTCCTCATCGTCGCCGGATCGAGCATCGTCCACTGGTGACGCCTGCCTTCGGCGAGACCTTCGCTGGCCAGCCGGCGACCCAGGCTGAGCATCAGCGCCGGCGGTTCCGCCAGCGTGCGTACCTCCTGCCGCGTGACCCCGCCGCTGGTGATTGACAGCGTGAGGGTGAGGCCCTCGAGCGTGCCTCCAACTACAATCGGGCCGGTGCCCGGATCGAGTGAAAAGCGGAAGGAACGCAGCGCGAACGTTTTGTCCACGCGGGCCGTGGTCTTGAGCACCGCAGCGCTGGTGGCGCCAAGCAGGGACATCTGCAGCCGGCCATCCTCCTGAAGCTCGAACCCCTCGTCAACAGGAACGATCTGACCAACGGTGAAGCCGATCTTTTCGCCACGGTAGTAGACACCGCGCCACTGCGCAGTGGACCCGTAACGGCTCAAGTCGGTGGCCAGGTTGGCGGCCGACGTCTGAATGTAGGAGCGCTGAACCAGCAGGCCCATGCACGCGAGCCAGGCGACCACGACGACCCAGGACAGGGGTCGGGTGACGCGTCGGGAAAGCGGACGAATCAGTGCCATTCGCTTCGACTTTCCACTTTTGCCTTCTGCCTTTTGCCTTTTGCCTTCTGCCTTCTATTTCCCTCTGCCCGCAAATCCAGCCGTCAGCAATTGCACCTTGAACGCCGACCCGCGCCCCACGATGAACAGCGTCTTCTTGTCGGCTCCGGCGAACGCGATGTTCTGCGGCTGCAGGGAGACTGGGATCGTCCCGAGGAGCTCTCCCTTCGGACTGAACACGTGCACCCCTCCGCTGGCCGCGCAATACAAGCGTCCTTCCGCGTCCACTGCGAGCCCGTCGGCACCGCTGTTGGGCTGACCCGCAGGCGTGTTCGTCACCGCGGGGTACTTCGCAAACGAGCGTGGGTTGCCAGGCGTGCCGTCAGAGGCAACGTCGAAAGCGATGATGTGCTCACCATTGGTGTTGTTCACGTACAGCGTCCTCTCGTCCGGGCTCAACATGATGCCGTTCGGGCGCTCGATCGCCGTGGTCACCTGTGCCGGCTTCCCTCCCGGCGGCACGAAGTACACGGCGGGTGGCAGCGCCGGCGTGGGCGGCGCCTGTCCGGGAGCGGCATTGGGGCCTGGTTCTGAAAAGTAAACCGCGCCGGTTTTGCTCACCACGAGATCGTTTGGACGCCCGTAAGGCTTGCCGTCGAAGTTGTCGGTGATGGTGGCCTCGCTGCCCTTCGGATAGATGACGCCGATTCTCGTCGCGCCAGGCGCCGTCTGCACGGACACTAAGCGTCCTTTTGCGTCCCAGGCCAGCCCGTTCGAGCCGTTGGTGTTGTCGAGAAACAAGGAGGTGGCGCCGGTGTCCTTGTCGATGCGGGTGATCCGATTCGCCTGCGTCTCGGTGAAGATCAAGTGGCCGTCGGGCAGCCCCAACGGCCCCTCCGTGCCACTGAAGCCAGACTTGATCACCTCGATCTTCGTGCCCGCGGCGACCACGCC
>Ga0190275_10003738_pt1 | contig 10889 bp, 8 predicted proteins | sample Popmic550T_FD_133745 | JGI IMG/M metagenome (GOLD analysis project Ga0190275, IMG submission 133745) | Populus adjacent soil microbial communities from riparian zone of Yellowstone River, Montana, USA - 550 T | ecosystem: Environmental > Terrestrial > Soil > Riparian zone > Trees stand | place...
ACTAAATATCCTATCAAAATAGTCAGACTGTTCTTTACCTAAGTCTTCAGCCTCTGTCTCTGGAATATTTGCTAATTTTCTTGCTAGTTTCATTTTGTATTCTAATTGCATTTGACGGGCAATTTGGATTCTCTGTGCTTGTGGAGATCCTGCCCCATGCATTGATTCAGTCAAATAACCAACGGCGTTTCTTCCTAGAGTCATATTTTCTATTAGCCTTAAGATTCGTACCCTTTTCTCTATAGAAATACCCTTTCTGCCTTTCAAATATTTTTCTAAAAGTGGGCCCGTCTCAGGACTTCGAAAATCTTTTTCTGAAGGCATGGTTACGACTAATCCTCCAGCTATGTCTTGAGCTAATCTACTTATTTCATAAGGAAAGCGAGTAACATTATGTTTACAAACATTAGCAAGCATATCATCATTCTGGTAATTACCAGCCTTAGTTTTATATGATTGAAAAGAGGAAGCAACACCAGTACCAAAAATTGTTTCATTAAGATGTGTCATTTCCACCAATTTATCTTTGATATGTGAGGCATTATCTACTCCATTATAATCAGAAATAGATGCTGCTGCACCAATGAGTACATCACCTAATCCTGTTTTACATACATAACTTCTCCGATGATAACAAGTAAACCGCTCTATAAGCATGGCGGCATAATCATATTCTCCATCCATAAAGATAAGTTCGTTAGGAATGAAGGTATTATCAAAAATTATCATTGCTTCCTGACCGGAATATTTAGAATTACCTGCATCTAGATCACCCTCCTCCATACTTCTTGTATCGCAGGACTGTCTTCCATAGATATACGTTATTCCTTCAGCATCTGCTGGCACAGCACCAACTATTGCATAATTTTTATCTTCATCACGCAACCTCATAGTTGGCATGACTAAAATCCAATGAGAATTGATACAACCAGTTTGATGAGCTTTTGCGCCAGTAATATAAACACCATTCTCATCCCGTTTTGTGACATGCACAAATAAATCTGGATCTGCTTGTTGAGAAGGAGAAAGACTTCTATCTCCTTTAACATCAGTCATAGCTCCTCCTATGACATGATTCTCCTCTTGAATTTTTTTTATGAATTCTTTTAATCTTGAATGGTATACTGTATTGTATTTTTCATCAATTTCAAATGTAGTCGAATAAAGAGAATTTAAAGCATCCATACCTACACATCTTTGAAAACATGTGCCCGTCAGCTGTCCAAGCTTTCGCTGCATTTTATTTTGATTGACTAAATCTGTAGTATTTTCGGCAATGTGTAAGAACCTGTTCACTCTTCGACCAGAAAGGGAAGATTCAGCAGATGCAATAGATGGGTCTTCATTAGCTATGTCATAAGTTTCTGCAACAGCATTTATTGATGGTCTAATCATAGGATGGTCCACCGGCTCTTTTACTAATTCCCCAAATAGATATACCTTAAGATTCCTATTTCTTAAACTTTCAATATACTCTTGGCCATTATTGATAGGCATATATTATATATAACGTTTGGATATTATTTATATATATCAGCGTTCAAGTGAACTATTTAAATAGCTTGAATTGATATTTCTAAGATTATAGATTAATTATAATGTGTATATTTTTATTAATACTGTTTAATGGAGTATGAAATTAACCGATTCTAAAAAAGACTCATTCAGACGATTAGCACGAGATCAAGGATACAGAAGTAGATCCGCTTTTAAACTCAAACAAATCAATCAATCTTACCGAATATTGAATAAAGGTGATTGCATTGTAGATATCGGATGCGCCCCAGGAGGGTGGATGCAAATAGCATTACCTGAGGTAGGAACAAAAGGAAAGGTGATAGGTGTAGATATAAAAAAAATTGAACCATTATCTAATGCATTTATTATCCAAGGTAATATTGAAGATGAACATGTAACGGATAACATTCTAAAGATATCAAATTCATGTGTTGATGTTGTTTTATCGGATTTGTCACCAAATGTAAGTGGTAATTGGGAATTAGATCATGCAAGACAAATCGATTTAACCAGAAATGCTTTAAGATTAAGTAGTATAATATTAAAAAAAAGAGGAAAAGCTGTTTTTAAAGTTTTTCAAGGTGATATGCTTAACGAACTAGTCGTCGAATTGAAAAAAAAGTTTAAGAAAGTGATACTTACTAAACCGAATGCAAGTAGACAAGTTAGTAGTGAGATATATTTAATTTGTCTTGATTACAACCCTGGCTAGATCGTTTTGTAATCTATTTCCTTATCGTACTCATAGAAGTTGGTTAAACTTAAAATTAATCTCTTTATTAACTTTGAATCTACTTATATTGCATCAATAAAAAACAAGTTATTGTTATCCTCAAATAGTTTACAAACAAAGTATAGAAAACAAATTTCAAAATATGAGAGGGAAGGATTTTATAAGATCTTATTTTCGAGAAGAGATGTTCGTTCTCATTTCATTAAAAAAGATATCCCATTGACAACTATATTGAGAATTATCAATGCCGCACATCATGCACCCTCGGTGGGATATTCACAACCTTGGAACTTTATACTGATAAAAGAAGAACAAACAAGGATGAAAATTAAGAATTCCTTCTTAAGGGAACATCAAAAGGCAATTAGGTTACTAGAAAATAACAAGGCAAAACAAAACAAATACAAATCTCTGAAACTCGAAGGGATTTTGGAATCAAACCTGAACTTATGTGTTACTTATGATTATACCAGATTTGCCCCTTTTATAATAGGCAAAACTTCGATTCCAGAAACAGGAATATATAGTGTATGTTGCGCAATTCAGAATTTATGGCTTGCAGCAAGAGCAGAAGAAATAGGAATGGGTTGGGTAAGTATCATATCGAATAGAGAATTAAAAAAGATACTAGAAATTCCCAAATATATAAAACCTATCGCCTATCTCTGCCTTGGATATGTTTCGGAATTTTCACAAACACCTGACCTAGAAAAATCAAAATGGCTAAAGAGATTGGCCCTTAACGAAATTATTTATCTCGAGAAATGGGGAAATCAAGTTCGAAAAAATGGATAGTTTTTTAAACGATATTTGGAACAGATATAGATCCTTACCATTTGCTTTGAGATAATAAAGTTAAATTATTATAAAATTCATAATTACTTTACTTTAAGAAGTTAAAACAAATTTATTTGACTATTTTAATCCTTAATATTGGAGTTAATTTTTCTTCTATGTCGATCTTTTCTATGCATAATGAGTTTTATCTTACTATTTTTAATTTACTATATATAATTAAAGTATATTTCATTGGGTTACTATATAGGAAAAGAAATTTCATATTTTACCTTTTTAGTTCATATATTGAATAACCGGTATTGAATAAAATTTCCTGTAATTTAGATTTTGTTATTATCACAATCTTGGTTCCAATTGTCATAACTATTGTCTGACTTACCCATTCAAGATCGAAAGAAATTCAATTAGCAAGTGCTATAAAAAAATGAAACAAGATAATAAAGATGTTGATAAACGTTTGAGGAAAGGCGAAGGAAAGATAAATTCTTTTAATCTAATAAAAAGTATTAAACATTATAAAATATGTTGAAATTGGAGAGTGACATTTTGAAGTTTCTGAAGAATTTTTTCAGATGAATTTGTTACAAATGCGAATTGTGATGTAGAGAATGTTCCTATGGGGATTTTGCAGCTCTCATTCCTTTTTGATCACAGTATATAATGATGCAGGAGATATGGTATTTACATCTGATGTAAATAGTAATTCAATATGTATAATTGATCTTAACAGTTCCAACACTGGTATTTACGTACCTCTGGCTCTCTTGGGAGAGTAGATACAGTATCTATAGCATTCCATGAGGCAGGATGAATATATTTACAACCTATGCTTTAATTCACTATCAACAATTGACTTGCCAACTGTAGATAAACTTTGTAAGAAGCCAGGATTTATCGGCTATATAAGGATGTAAGAATCAAATGGACAAACGATACAACAAATAACTTGAGTAAATACTGTTGGTGAATGTTCTTATGATATATAGGCTGGTGAAACTAGAAAATGCACAGTCTAGGACCATGTTGTAAGGTTAATGCAGTTCTAATGGGATTAATTCTAACAGATATAGTTCACCAATAAGAATCACTGCCAAATAATATTAATACCTCAGATATAATGGCTCAATGTATACTCGATAACAAAGAACAGAACAACCATTATTACCAAACTTGAATGAAAGTACAAAATCATCTTCTACTTTTATCTAGGCTATCATCTAATCAATATATGTATAACAATAATAGTAACATTAAGTCAAACGATAAAAAATAGCCAGTAAACAACTTCCAATATCTTGATTCATGTTATTGAGTAAATTCCAGTTTATAATGGTAATTGTTTTACTCCATATATTGCTAGGAAATATAGAGAAAATATTGTTGTATTACAAGAATTTACATAATATTATTATATTCTCAACATTAAAATTTATGACTAATCTGATATTCAGTTTTGTAAAATTTACCAAAATTTTAACTTAAATATTTAACTGAATCCATAGTTCTATCAAAATGAGAATCATCTAACCGGTCAGCAGGTATACTGGATATATTTAAAATGAACTACTTGGTGTTACAAATTCATCTATCCAAATACTATGTTTTTGGATTCTAATATTCAACCTATCTATCTTCTAATTTATTGAAATCTTGCTTTAATAATATGATAATATTGAGAAATCACTTTAATTGAGTAAACTAAAGACGAAAAATAATATTGATCCGAGGTATTAATGGGGTCGGCCGGATTTGAACCGGCGAACTCCAGCGCCCAAGGCTGGCATCATACCAAGCTAGACAACGACCCCGTACTATCTTACTTTACATTTTTAAAGGTTTAATTTTAAGTTTGGGAAGATTTTCAATAGTAATATGAATCTCTAACTAGTGTCACATCTTGTAATTACTTCTGTAAACGTTTCATGAGGTATAATAGTATGTTCAGATTGCGCAACCATCATCTTGTTTCCCTCTACGAGTGTAGGATAAGCATGAATATTTTTTTTCTTTTTAAGATTATCTAACATATATCTTGCATTTTTTTCATCGTAATTATCAATTACCCATCTCAAAGCAAATGGTAAGGATCTATATCTGTTCCAAATATCGTTTAAAAAACTATCCATTTCTTTGTCCCGAGTGGGTTTCCTTGATATTATTGCAAAAATATTGGCAATTTTACCTTCGTAGACTATGCCTATGCCTTCTTTCAATGTTACGAATGGTTCAATAGCATACGCTTGACCTGATTCTAATAAAAAAGATCCAAATGAATTGATATTTGGAATAGATTTACCAGCATGAATGGTATAACGTTCAAGAGAATGACCACTCAAATTTTTAATGGGAATATAACCACTTTTAATTATTGAGTTTTCGATAGCTTTACCTATATCACTCGATTTTGCCTTGTTCCTTGCAATTTTTAACGCTTCCTTTAATGCATTTTCTGATGCTTTTACTAAAGAATGATATTCATTATTATAGCTAATGGTAACAGCGGTATCGGCGATGTAACCATCAACCTGTACGCCTATATCAATTTTTAGTACATCACCTTCTTCCACTATTTTTTGATCATCGGGTTCTGCCGTATAATGAGCAGCAATTTCATTTAAACTTACATTTACGGGAAAAGCAGGAGATCCACCATTTTCTCGTATCTGTTTTTCTATTTGTTCACAGATTTCGTATAATGTTGTTCCTATGAAATCCTTATTTTTTGCCAATTCTCTTACAGAGCACGCGATCTTCCCTGCTCGTCGGTAACTCTCGATAAAATCCACAATAAACCTTTTATTCTAGAATATAAAATTGTTTTATACACATTTACTCTAATAGAACTATTATCCAGATGAAAATAATAAAATTATTTACTTTAGGATGTATTAGCTTCTAATAAAAATTGTTTTATATTATTATTTTATAAAAATGTGTAATCAGATTGAATAATGAAGATAACATGAACAAGAAAATTGTAATGGTTACTTTATCCATGCCAGATGGAAAGCAGTATGATATTCCCCTAGTAAGTAAAACATTTAGTACAGGTAGAGAAGGTTTTTATGCTCAAATTCCTTCAATGGTGTACAATAATGAAGTTTATGGAGGACAAATACAGGTATGGAAAAAAGGAGCTAATCAAAATAAATAAATTATTTTATATTTTTCTCTTTATGGCTAATTAATTAAATAAAAATAAATTTGTCAAAAAATTAATCCTAATTTGAGAGCTTGGATAGCACAAATAGATTATTCAAAATTTTATATATAATTCTTGATGGAATAGGAGATCTCCCTCATTCTTCAATTAATAATCGTACACCTTTAGAAGCAGCTAGTACTCCAAACTTAGACTACTTAGCAACAAATGGAATTATGGGTGAAGTAATAACTGTTGGGAAAGGAATAGCTCCTCAGTCTGATATCGCAGTTTTTAATATGTTAGGTTATAATTTCAGGGATGTACCATACGTAGGAAGAGGAATAGTTGAATCGATCGGGTGCGGGATTGAGTTGAAAACTGGAGATCTTGCTTTACGAGGAAATTTCGCTACGATAGACGAAAATCAGATAATAATAGATAGAAGGGCAGGTAGGATTATCGAAAGTGAAGAAGCTCAATCTCTGTGTGATACATTAAATTCTTCAATATCATTAAAAGATCCTGATGCATCTGTTATTATTATTCCCACTATCGCCCATCGTGTTACTATAAGATTTAGACACAAAAAAATGGCGTTATCTAATCAAATAACAAATACAGACCCAGCTTATGATAAAGTAGATGGAATGGGTATTGCCAAGAATGAAATATCAGAAATGAAAGTGTTAAAGTCTATTCCACAAGATAATAATGTTTCTTCTATTATATCCTCTGATTTAGTTAATGATTTTAGCAGTCAAGTATATCTTATCTCAAAAAATCATGCTGTAAATAAATCTAGAGAAAAAAGAAATCTTAACGCCATGAACTCAATTTTGTTAAGAGATGCTGGAACCATATTTCCTAATTATGTACCAATAGAACAAAAATATAAAATGAAGGTTGCTTGCGTAGTCGATATGCCTGTGGAGATTGGTATCTCTAAAATTTTAGGTATGAAAATAATTGAAGCAGGAAGCTTAAATGACTATGTAACCAAAGCAAAAGCTACAGCGAAGGAATTACAAAAATATGGTATGATTTATGTTCATATTAAAGGTCCAGATGAATTTGGACATGATGGTAATGCCATCGGAAAAAAACAAAACATTGAAAAAATAGATAGTGATTTTTTTGGAACTCTTTTGAAGGAACTAGATTCTTCAAATGTGGTGATAGTTGTTTCGGGAGATCATTCAACTCCCTGTATAAAAAAAAGTCATACAGATGATCCTGTCCCGCTTCTCATATCAAATAAAATTTTAAAAAATACTAAAATTCAGAGATTTACAGAGTCATATGCTAAAACTGGAGTGATCGGAATGATAAGCGGATCAGATGTTCTAAAGAAAACTTTAGAAATTATGAATGCAAAAAAATAACCTTGAAAAAATTCTTTTTTTATTTAAAATTTTGAGCCAATAAGGTTATCTTTACATAATTCGCATACTTGTTCATCAATATTAGCCTCCATTTTATGATGAACATCACATATAATAAATGAATACCTCATAAAATTGCATAACTCGACGAATTTAGCCATTGTGCTAGGAGTGTATACACGATTTGCCACTAAATCTTGAGCAATATCGTCGATTTTGCGCATGATCTCCAAAATAGATGAAAGTTTATTAATAAGGTCTGTATCACCTCTGGTTCCTCTAATATAATTACTAATAGCAGCCTGAGTAACCCCAAGGACTTTAGCCACGAATTCTTCCTTCATTTTATATTCAATAGTTAATTTTTTTGCCAATATAGCTCGTATCGCAGGAATTAATGATTTAGCCTCTATTTCGGAAGGTAGTAACATCTAATTGTAATAGAAACAAAAATTATTTAAGTTTTCTTTTATTCTAATTTTCCCAAGGAAAAATTATTTACTAGTGAGTGAAAATGCATAAATACAACTTTTAATTTTTTTACATTATATGGTTATAAATAACCTCTTCGTATCTTCTACCGTATTTGTTAAAATGTGGAGATTAAAATGGTAAAGAAAACAAAATTTGGGTTTACACAAGGTCTGAATGTTGCCAGATTAGGATTAGATGAGAGTCAAGTAATTACTGCGTGCCAGATGGCTGATAGACTAGATTTTGATTCCATTTGGGCAATGGATCATACAAATGTTCCTCAATGGAAGAATGCTATTGTGAATGATGCTTGGTTAATGCTTGCAGCAATCGGAGCTCTCACAACTAAGGTAGAATTAGGTACATGTGTTACAGATGCAATAAGACGCCATCCATCAACTATTGCCCTTTGTACTGTGACATTGGATAGATTAACTAATGGAAGGGGTATGTTGGGAATAGGTGCAGGTGAAGCCCAAAATGTAGTAGATTTTGGAATAGAATTCAATAAACCTGTCACTAAATTAAAAGAACAACTTGAAGTAATAGAAAAACTTTTCCTCTCTGATCCAAGTAATAGAGTAGATTATAATGGACAATATTATAAATTAATTAATGCATGTTTACAAGCAAAAAGCATAAGAAAACCACGACCACCAATCTATATCGCTGCAGGTGCTCCAAAAACATTAGAATTATGTGCAAGATATGGTGATGGTTGGATTCCTATAGGATATACTCCTGAATTATTCAAGACGCATGCTAATGTAATTCATGAACATGCTAAAAATTTTGGTAGAGACCTTTCCCATTTTCAATTTGCAAATGACGTGGATGTATATTTTACTGATGATGGTGAAGATGCGTGGAACAAGATGAAAAATGCAGTTAAAGTCAGTCTTTATAAGCCAGAATTGTTAAAAGTTCATAATATTTCTCAGGATTCTGAATTTGATTTTAGAAAATATTTCACAGAATATACAATGGATAAACCAGAAATGATGGAACAGATGAAAAAAGCAGCATTAAAAATTCCTGATAGTGTTGCAAGGACTGCTATAGGAGTAGGAAGGCAGATGAAGTTATAGAAATGCTAGAACGTTTTATCAAGGCAGGAACTAATCATTTTATAATAAGATTTTGGGGAGATGGGTATTTCAAAAATATAGAATTATTTGGAAAGAAGGTTATTCCTTATTTTAGAGAACAAGAACAAAAATAATTATCTTCTTATTTTTTCTTTACCTGTTTAAATATAATCTTAGGGAACTTATTTAATAAAATAATCTAAAATTTGCATATCATTTTTTCTTCTAGGAGTTGGTTCTTTAGCTATTTTTTTAATCCTATTATTTGGTTTATGAGATATAGGAATAGCATTATATCCCATACCGTTAAGTATCCTTGCAAATTCCGCTGCAAAACCATGGATTGTAAATATTTTCTTTGGATTGCATTTTTTTACTACCTGAATTAATTCGTTAAAATCACAGTGGTCACTCAAGGGGAGGGCATAATCTAATCCCATCATGTACTTATAGCGCTGACTACAAGCCCAGCCACTAAATCCTATGGTTATAGTATTATATTTTTCTTTCATAAATTTTAAAAATTTTGAATTTCCATTCATTAATGGTGCTAACATTATCCAGGGAGATTTAGTATTAATTTTTTCATCTTTTTGTGCTTCTGTAAAGCAAGTTGTCTTTCTTAATGATATTCCCATATTGCGGTATACGGTATTCATCACTTCTATACTATCATATGAAAAAAAAGGATCCCAATGCCCAAAAAGATTTGTTAACAATTGAGCTTTTCCTAATGGATATCCCATGAGAATAACTGGATGCCCTTTATCATATGCATCCGAAATTATCTTATTTGCTTGATGAATTATTTCTTTATGATCGGGGAAACTATATTCCGGTCTTCCAAATGTGGATTCAATTATTAGAGTATCGACTTGAGGTATTTTTTTAGGTAGCTTAAGAAATGCTCGTTTTCTTATTGAGATGTCCCCTGTATAAAATATTTCGTTAAAGGCTAGTAATCCTTTCGATCCTAATATGTGACCAGAATCGATCAATTCTAAATCTTTTTCTTCATATATCGTATTTGTAATTTCATAACCTCTTGCATTCGCTATCGCCTCAGTTTCTATTGAAGTAATAGTCTTGATTTTTGATTTATTTCTAGGTTTACGATAAACATGATCAGAATGAGCATGAGAAATAAATACAAAATCATTACTCTCAACCTTGGAAGGATCTAGTAAAATGCGAGTTTGATTATTCTCTAGTAACAAACCATAATCCATTGATCTGATTCGAGAGTTCATGACAAGGTATTCTGTATCATATATTTTAATTGTTTAGATTCTTCGTAATGGATCATCAATTATTACTCTTTGGTATTAATTATTTTATCTCCATGAACACAAACTTCAAAAGAAATGTGCATTAATTATTATTAGAAAAAATATTATGCTCAATATGGCTATATTGATTTCTGGGAGAGGGAGTAATATGAACGCCATCTTATCATCCCACGCACAATCAGAATTAAGAAATATACATCCCTGTGTGGTTATATCGAATAAAAAAGATGCTCCTGGATTAAAAATTGCAAGGGAAAAATTCCATATACCAACAGAGGTACTCCTAGGCAATGGAAAAAAAGGCTGGGAATATGATAAAGAAATAGTTTCTGTATTAAAGAATTATGGAATTTTCCCATCAAATGGTATTATTTGTCTTGCCGGCTATATGCGAATATTGAGTAAAGAATTCGTTAGAAGATACAAATTTAGAATCCTTAATGTACATCCTTCATTGTTACC
>Ga0190275_10003739_pt1 | contig 10888 bp, 13 predicted proteins | sample Popmic550T_FD_133745 | JGI IMG/M metagenome (GOLD analysis project Ga0190275, IMG submission 133745) | Populus adjacent soil microbial communities from riparian zone of Yellowstone River, Montana, USA - 550 T | ecosystem: Environmental > Terrestrial > Soil > Riparian zone > Trees stand | place...
AGCGTGTTTTCGTGCAGCGTCACGCCGACCGCGGTCTCGTGTCCGTGATGGAGCGGAGCGCGCCGTTCAGGCCGACGCGCTTTCCTTCACGGGCAGGCCCTTCTCTTTCATCAGGCCCTGCAACTCGCCCGCCTGGAACATCTCGCGGATGATGTCGCAACCGCCGACGAACTCGCCCTTGACGTAGAGCTGCGGGATGGTCGGCCAGTTCGAATAGCTCTTGATGCCGTTGCGCAGGTCCTCGTTCTCCAGAACGTTGAGACCTTTGTACGGCACGCCGATGTAGTCGAGGATCTGCACGACTTGGCCGGAGAAGCCGCACATCGGAAACTGCGGCGTGCCCTTCATGAACAGCACCACGTCGTTGTTCTTCACTTCATTGTCGATGAACTGCTCGATAGCCATGATGTCCTCGTTTGCGTCGCGCGCTCGGGCTCCGAGTCAGCGCCGTTGCACACATATGTAGCGCAAGCCGGTTGTGCAGCCCAGACCCTTGCGGTTGGGGAAATTCTGAGGAAATTCAGCCCTCTGGGGTGCCGGTCTGCAGCGCCAGAGCGTGCAGTTTCCCGCCCATTTCGCCCTTGAGGGCCTGATAGACCAGCTGGTGCTGCTGCACCCGCGATTTGCCCTTGAACGATGCTGCAATCACCGTTGCGGCGTAATGGTCGCCGTCGCCGGCAAGATCGCGGATGGTCACCTGCGCATCCGGGATACCGGCGCGGATCAGCTGCTCGATTTCGTTGGCGTCCATCGCCATCGCGCAAATCCTAGTTTGCGGCGGCCGCCATATAGCCAGGCAGCCAGCCCTCATGCCGCTCGCGCAAGGTATCTAGCAGAATCGGCTTCTCGCCGGGAAGGGTCAAGGCGTTGCCGTGCGTCATCCCGATGCGGCGGATCGGCACGCTGGCCGTCTTGGCGCGGGCCGCAAGGTTGTCGAACTGATCGGCCTTGATCGTCACCACATAGCGCGCCTGGTCCTCACCGAACCAGAAGCCATGTTCGGTGAGGAACGCGGGCGGGCCATAGATCTTGGCGCCGATACCGGCGGCGAGCGCCATCTCGGCGACCGCGACCAGCAGGCCCCCATCCGACAAGTCGTGTACCGCGGTGACGACGCTCTCCTCGATCAGGCCGCGCACGAAATCGCCCGCACGGCGCTCCGCCATCAAGTCGACGGGAGGCGGCGCACCCTCCTCGCGTCCGCAGATCTCGCGTAGATAGAGCGACTGGCCGATCCAGCCCTTGGTTTCGCCGAGCAGCACGATGAGTTCGTCGGCGGCCTTGAAGGCGATGCTGGCTGATTTTGCAAAATCGTCGATGAGCCCAACGCCGCCGATGGTCGGCGTCGGCAGGATCGCGCGGCCGTTGGTCTCGTTGTAGAGCGACACGTTGCCGGACACGACCGGGAATTCGAGCGCCTTGCAGGCTGCAGCGATTCCCTGAACGCAGCCGACGAACTGCCCCATGATCTCGGGCCGCTCCGGATTGCCGAAGTTCAGGTTGTCGGTGAGCGCCATAGGCTTCGCGCCGACCGCCGACAAATTGCGCCAGGCTTCCGCGACCGCCTGCTTGCCGCCCTCGAATGGATCGGCCTCGCAGTAGCGCGGCGTCACATCGGTCGTGAGCGCGAGGCCCTTCGGGCCCGCTTTCACGCGCACGACGGCGGAATCGCCACCCGGGCGCTGCACTGTGTTGCCCAGGATCAGGTGATCGTACTGCTCCCAGACCCAGCGCTTTGAGCAGAGGTCGGGCGAAGCCATCAACTTCTCGAGCGCCTCAGCATGCGCCATCGGCGCTTCGATCGACGCCGGATCGATCACCTGCTGCCGAGGCGCGGCCGTATGCGGGCGGTCATAGACCGGGGCTTCGTCGCCCAGTTCCTTGATCGGCAGGTTGGCCATCTCCTGCCCGCCAATCCGCACGACGAAGCGCTTGTCGGGCGTCGTCTCGCCGACGATCGCGAAATCGAGTCCCCATTTGCGGAAGATGCCTTCCGCCTCCGTTTCCTTCTCGGGCTTGAGCACCATGAGCATGCGCTCCTGGCTCTCCGAGAGCATCATCTCGTAGGCAGTCATGCCGGTCTCGCGCGTCGGCACCTTGTCGAGATCGAGCACCACGCCGAGATCGCCCTTCGCGCCCATCTCGACCGCCGAGCAGGTCAACCCGGCCGCGCCCATGTCCTGGATGGCGATCACGCAATCCTTCGCCATAATCTCGAGGCACGCCTCGAGCAGCAGCTTCTCGCTGAACGGGTCGCCGACCTGCACAGTTGGGCGCTTCGATTCTGAATCCTCGCCGAACTCCGCCGACGCCATGCTGGCGCCGTGGATGCCGTCGCGGCCAGTCTTCGAGCCGAGGTAGACGATCGGCATGCCGACGCCGGAGGCGGCCGCATAGAAGATCTTGTCGGTTTCGGCGAGGCCGACCGCCATCGCATTGACGAGGTTGTTGCCGTTGTAGCGCTCGTGAAAGCGCACCGAGCCGCCGACCGTCGGCACGCCGAATGAATTGCCGTAGCCGCCGACGCCGGCGACCACGCCGGAGACGAGGTGCCGTGTCTTCGGATGCTTCGGGTCTCCGAACGAGAGCGCATTGAGGCACGCGATTGGCCGCGCGCCCATCGTGAACACATCGCGCAGGATCCCGCCGACGCCGGTCGCCGCGCCCTGGTACGGCTCGACGTAGCTCGGGTGGTTGTGGCTCTCCATCTTGAACACGACGGCGAGGCCGTCGCCGATGGAGATTACGCCGGCGTTCTCGCCCGGCCCCTGGATCACGTGCGGGCCGCTGGTGGGCAATGTCCGCAGATGAACCTTCGAGGATTTGTACGAGCAGTGCTCGTTCCACATCGCCGAGAAGATACCCAGCTCCGTGACGGTCGGCTCGCGCCCGATCAGCTGTAGGATGCGATCGTACTCGTCGGGCTTGAGGCCGTGCTCGGCAACCAGCTCGGGCGTGATGGTCGGTTCGTTCGGAATCATTTGCCCCGATTGGCCTGATAGAAGGCACGCAGCACAGCATTCATCCGCGTGAGATGGCCTTTGCCCTGTTTCCTGAACCAGTCGAGGACATCGTTATCGATCCGCAGATGAACCGATTCCTTTCTCTCCGCGCCCGGGATCACAAGCCTTGCCGTCCTCCAGAACGCTTCGTCAAGCGAATAGGTCGGTGCGCCTTTTGGCGTCTCGAACACCTCACCTCTCGCTTCCATGGCGTCCAAGTCCGCGCGCGAGTATTCTCTGATATCGTCGGCTCCCCGCTTCGTCGACTTTCCACGCCGTGATGATGTGGCGCTTCGCGCCGCGCCACGTGTAGACGACGACGACGTAGCGCTCACCTTCTGCTTCGCCGAGCGCGACATATCGCTCTTCTCCGTAGAGAGCACGCGCATCGACATTCTCGATGAACGGCCCATCAAATATTTTCGTTACCCGGATGAAATCGACGCGCCGTCGGTCGATGTGCTCGCGTCGCTTCGATTCGTCCCAGGAGAATCTCGCCATCTAGGTACACATTTGTGTACACAAGTTCAAGGGGCACTTACGCCACTTGCGCGAAATGGGCGACCAGTCCGGCGAACAGCCCTCGCCCATCGGTACAGCCGACCGCAGTTTCGACGTGGTTCTCGGGATGCGGCATCAGGCCGAGCACATTGAGCTTCTCGTTGAGCACGCCGGCGATCGAATTGACCGCGCCGTTCACGTTCCACTTCGGATCGCGCTTGCCTTGCGCGTCGGTGTAGCGGAACAGCACGCGCCCCTCCGCTTCGAGCCGGCCGATCGTGCCTTCGCTGGCAAAGTAGTTCCCCTCGCCATGCGCGACCGGCACACGGATCACCTGGCCCGCGTTGTAGCCGCGCGTGAACGGCGTATCGGAGCGCTCGATCTTCAAATGCACATCGCGGCAGATGAACTTGACGCTGGCGTTGCGCTGCAGGATGCCGGGCAGCAGCTCCGCCTCGCACAGAATCTGGAACCCGTTGCATACGCCCATCACGAGGCCGCCCTTGCGTGCATGGTTGCGCACCGCGGTCATGATCGGCGCATGCGCCGCGATTGCGCCACAGCGCAGATAGTCGCCGTAGGAGAAGCCGCCCGGCAGCACGACCAGGTCGGTACCGGCGGGAAGCTCGCTCTCGCCGTGCCACACCATCGCCGGCTCGCGGCCGGACACGAGCTTGAGCGCATGCGCCATGTCGCGCTCGCGGTTCGATCCGGGGAAGATGGCGACGGCGGTCTTCATCCGGTCACCTCGACGCGGAAATTCTCGATCACCGTGTTGGCGAGCAGCTTCTCGGCGGCCTCGCGCAGCGTCGTCTCCGCCTGCGCGGGATCGCCGCCTTCAAGCTCGATGTCGAATACCTTGCCCTGCCGCACGCTCGCGACGCCTGCCACGCCAAGCGATTTCAGCGCACCCTCGATCGCCTTCCCCTGCGGGTCGAGCACGCCATTCTTCAACGTGACGGTGACGCGTGCTTTCATCGCGTTGTCTTGGGTCCTCAAATGCGGCGGGGGCCGATCGGCCCCCGCGTAACATGGTCTATGCGGCGTCTCAACGCCGTATCTCAGCCTTTCACCAGGACAGGGCCGGTCCCCTGCGGGCGCTCGCCTTCCGCCATGATTCCCAACCGTTTGGCAACGTCCGTATAGGCTTCCAGCAGCCCGCCGAGATCGCGGCGGAAGCGGTCCTTGTCGAGTTTGTCGTTGGTCTTGATGTCCCACAGCCGGCACGAATCGGGGGAGATCTCATCCGCCACCACGATCCGCATCATGTCGTTTTCCCACAGCCGCCCGGTCTCCATCTTGAAGTCGACCAGCCGGATGCCGACGCCGAGGAAGAGTCCCGACAGGAAGTCGTTGACGCGGATCGCGAGCGCCATGATGTCGTCGATCTCCTGCGGCGTCGCCCAGCCGAAGGCAGTGACGTGCTCCTCCGATACCATCGGATCGCCGAGCTGATCGTTCTTGTAATAGAACTCGATGATCGAGCGCGGGAGCTGCGTGCCCTCCTCGATGCCGAGGCGCTGCGACAGGGAACCCGCCGCAACGTTGCGCACCACTACCTCGAGCGGAATGATCTCCACCTCGCGGATCAGCTGCTCGCGCATGTTGAGCCGGCGGATGAAGTGCGTCGGCACGCCGATCTCGTTGAGGTGCTGGAACACGTACTCCGAGATACGGTTGTTGAGCACGCCCTTGCCCTCGATCACCTCATGCTTCTTCGCATTGAAGGCGGTCGCGTCGTCCTTGAAGTGCTGGATCAGTGTGCCGGGCTCTGGTCCTTCGTAGAGGACCTTCGCCTTGCCCTCATAGATGCGGCGTCGGCGGCTCATGGGAATGTACCGTGTCTTGAGAAAATCCATTGGATGCCGTGACTCCGTGAAACAGTCCGCGGCGGCGCGACCGGGCGATGCGACTCAGCGAACAAGGACCTGCCCGACCGTAGGGGCAACCTAGCGGATCGCAAACCCGAGCACAATCGTCGCACCCCGCGCTCACACGGCGGCCAAAGTGCCGCGTTTCCGCCATGTTGATTTGTGGATTCTGTGCCAATATGCAAGGCAAGATTTTCTTAACCCAAATTGAGCGCGAGGCCATCATGACAACGTTCGACAAGCGCGAGGAAGGCTTCGAGAAAAAGTTCGCGCACGACGAGGAGCTGCGCTTCAAAGCGAACGCGCGGCGCAACCGCCTGCTCGGCATGTGGGCCGCCGAGAAGCTTGGACTGACGGGTGATGCTGCTATCGCCTACGCGAAGGAAGTCGTGATGGCGGATTTCGAGGAGTCCGGCGACAACGACGTTCTGACGAAGGTCAAGAAAGATCTTGAGGCGAAGGGTGTCGCATCATCCGATCAGGAGATCCGGCGCCAGATGACGGATTTGATGGAAAAGGCGATCACCGACATCAAGGCGAGCTGAGCGCTGGCACTCTATTGCGGCTCTGACACCACCGCCGCGACTGCGTCGAGCGCCGCCGCAACATCGCGTTCCACATCGGCGCGCTGCAGCTCAAGTACGCGATAGTCGCGCTCGGCGAGCCAGCCGCGCTTGTAAGCGCGCGCCTTTGCGGCCTCCTCGGTCTCCTGTTCCGGCACGATGTCGATCACCAGCCGCAGCGGAAACGACACAAAATCCGTGATGTGCGTTCCGACCGGCGTCTGCCGCTTAAAGCCGAGCCCGGCGAAACGGCGGTCCTTGGTCAGCCCATCCCATACCGCACGCTCGGCATCGGTCGGGTTTCGTCGCAACAGCCGGGCAAGCCCGCGCATCGGTCCGCCGCTGACATCGCGGTTCGCATGCTCGCCAAGCAGCGCGCGCAGCGCACCCGCCTCGTGACTGTCCAGCACGCCGCCGCGCGCCGGACCTTTCCTCCCCTCCGCGATCGACATGATGACGCCGCTCAGCGTCTGAATGTCCTGCTGCGTCGGCTGCATGCGCGAAAAGATGTTGCGCAGGTTGATCTGCATCGTCTCGCGCTTGTCGGGCGGGCGGAAGAACTCGACCCTCTCAAGTTCGCGCTCGAGGTTGGCGAAGAAGGCGAGCAATTGCTGGCGCGGCGCTGCCTGCGATTTCTGCGGCATGCCGAATGGTAGCTCTGCACCGGACGCGAGCTTGAACCATTCATAGGTGACGATCACCACCGCCTGCGCGAGATTGAGCGAGGCAAAGGCCGGATTCACCGGCAGGGTGATGATCTGGTCCGCGAGTGCGACCTCGTCGTTCTCGAGCCCATTGCGCTCGCGGCCGAACATCACGCCGACTGCTTCGCCCGCCGCCACCTTCCCGGAGGCAATGCGCGCCGCCTCGCCGGCATCGCACACGGGCTTTGCCTGATCGTGCGCGCGCGCCGTGGTGGCGAAGACATAGTGCAGGTCGCCGATCGCGGCTTCGACCGACTCGTAGACCTGAACCTCATCGAGAATGCGATGCGCGCCCGAGGCAACCACATAAGCCCGCTCGGCCGGCCAGCCTTCGCGCGGCTTGACGAGGCGCAGGCGCGACAGCCCGAAATTGGCCATGGCGCGCGCCGCGGCGCCGATGTTGTCGGCGAGTTGCGGCTCGACCAGGATCACGCACGGACCCGGCCGCTCCACCCAGTCCTTCGTCTTGTCGGTCCCGGCGCCGGGCATGGATTTCCTTCACGTTCTCCGGCCGTATACCGGCACCGGCATCGGGTCAAACGGCTCGGGGAATGCCCGAAAAGTCGCCTTCCGCACTTCACAACGCGATGCTATAGCCACGCGCGCCCGAGGCCGGCGCGCTCACGAGCGCACGCCGGCCCTCCCATCAATGTTCAGTTTCCGGTCGGCCCAAACACGCACGGCGACCAAAGGTGCAAGCATGCCAAATCTCGAAATCATGTGGACAAAGGTCGATGAAGCCCCGGCGCTCGCGACCTATTCCCTGCTGCCGATCGTCGAAGCCTTCGTGGGCGCGGCAGGCGTGTCCGTGACGCTGAAGGACATCTCGCTGGCCGGTCGCATCCTCGCCACTTTCCCCGAGAAGCTTAAGCCCGAGCAGCGGATCAACGACGAACTCACCGAACTCGGCGAGCTCACGTTGAAGCCCGAAGCCAACATCATGAAGCTGCCCAACATCTCCGCCTCGATCCCGCAGCTCAGAGCCGCGATCAAGGAACTGCAAGGCAAGGGCTACGCGGTCCCGGATTATCCGGACAATCCGGCGACGGACGCCGAGAAGGACATCAAGGCGCGTTACGGCAAGGTGTTCGGCAGCGTCGTCAACCCGGTCTTGCGCGAAGGCAATTCGGACCGCCGCGCTGCCGGCGCCGTGAAGCAATACGCCCGCAACAATCCGCACAAGATGGGCGCATGGAGTTCCAGCTCAAAATCGCATGTGGCGTACATGCCGGGCGGCGATTACTACGGCTCGGAAATTTCGACCACGGTGGCTACCGCCACCAACGCCCGCATCGAGCTGGTCGGCGCGGACGGCAAGACCACGGTGCTGAAAGCGAAGACGCCGATTCAGGCCGGCGAGATCGTCGATGCCGCGGTGCTGAGCGCCAAGGCGCTCCGCGCTTTCTTCGACCAGCAGATCGCAGAAGCCAAGAAGGAAGGCGTGCTGTTCTCGCTGCACGTCAAGGCGACCATGATGAAGATCGCCGATCCGATCATATTCGGTCACGCCGTGTCAGCGTTCTTCTCCGACGTGATGGCGAAGCACGGCGCAACGTTGAAGAAGCTCGGCGTCAACGTGAACAACGGTTTCGGCGATCTCTTGAGCAAGATCGAGACGCTCCCCGACGCCGAGAAGAAGGCGATCAAGGACGACATCGCGGCCGAGTACGCCAAGCGCCCCGGCCTCGCGATGGTCAACTCCGACAAGGGCATCACCGGCCTGCATGTGCCAAGCGATTTCATCGTGGACGCTTCGATGCCGGCGATGATCCGCGACTCCGGCCGCATGTGGGGTCCCGACGGCAAGCTGCACGACGTCATGGCGGCGATCCCGGATCGCTCCTACGCGCGGCTGTATCAGGCGGTCCTCGATGACTGTAAGGCCAACGGGGCGTTCGACCCCAAGACCATGGGCTCGGTCCCCAACGTCGGGCTGATGGCGCAGAAGGCCGAGGAATACGGCTCGCACGACAAGACCTTCGAGGTGCCCGCGAGCGGAACGGTCCGCGTCGTCGCCGACGACGGCAAGGTGCTGCTGGAGCGCCCGGTCGAGACCGGCGACATCTTCCGCATGTGCCAGCTCCGCGACGCGCCGATCCAGGACTGGGTCAAGCTCGCGGTGCGCCGCGCGCGCATCACCGGAACCCCGGCGGTGTTCTGGCTCGACAAGAATCGTGCGCACGACGCGCAGGTGATCGCCAAGGTCGAGACGTACCTGAAGGATCACGACACCAAGGGGCTGGACATCCGCATTCTGGCGCCGGTCGAAGCAATGACGTTTTCGCTTGAGCGCATCCGCAAGGGGCAGGACACGATTTCTGTCACCGGCAACGTGTTGCGCGACTATCTGACCGACCTGTTCCCGATCATGGAGCTCGGCACTTCGGCCAAGATGCTGTCGATCGTTCCATTGATGGAGGGCGGCGGTCTGTTCGAGACCGGTGCCGGCGGGTCGGCGCCCAAGCACGTGGAGCAGTTCCAGCAGGAGGGCTATCTGCGCTGGGATTCGCTCGGCGAGTTCCTCGCCCTTGGCGCATCGCTCGAACATCTGGCGGACACTTACAAGAACGCCAAGGCGCAGGTTCTCGCCGAGGCGCTCGACACGGCGATCGGCAAGATCCTCGAATTCAACCGTGGCCCTTCGCGCAAGGTTGGCGAAATCGACAATCGCGGCAGCCACTTCTACCTCGCCCTCTACTGGGCGCAGGCGCTCGCTGCGCAAACGAAGGACGCGGAGCTGGCCGCCCGCTTCAAGCCGCTGGCCGAAACGCTCGCCAAGAACGAGGCGAAGATCAATGGCGAGCTGATCGCCGCGCAAGGCAAGCCGGTCGACACCGGCGGTTACTACCAGCCCGATGCCGCCAAGACGTCGGCCGCGATGCGGCCGAGCGCCACGCTGAACGCCGCGCTCGCGGCGCTGTGACGCGGAGCTAGGCGGTAGCCGGCGGTCCGAGGCTAGAGCGGATTCGCCGCGCTCTCTCCGCGCGACGTCGCACCCTTTCTGAACACCCGCCGGTCCACCATGACTTTGATGGCCGCAAGGACGACCAGCGCGCAAAGGGCCGCCTTCGACATCGTCTCCATCGTCCCGTCGATCAGGAGGCCATGAACCACACTGCCGATGACGATGACCACCGCGAGAAACATATGACCGATGCGCCACGTTCGCGGTGCCAGTCCCAATCGCCGGCGGAACGCAGCCATCAGCGCGACGGCGAAGATCGCCCACATGGCAATCACACCGAAGGGGGAGAACGGCGTCGGCGATACGAAGAGAAGCGCGTCGATCATGTCCGGCGGACTGCTGATCCAAAGGCCCCCGACGTGGATCAACACCGCCACGACCAGCGCGCCTCCGATCCAGTAATGTGCGCGCCGCCCACGATACCCCGGCAGCCCCGGTAGATATCCGCCGATGAGCAGAGGCTGAACGAGCACGAGACCCAGCGCGATGATCCCGGCGAATCCCGCGAGGATGTAGACCGGGCCGCGCCATGTGTGCAGATCGCTTGTGGCTGCGAGGGCAACCGGCAGGCAAATGGCAGCCACAAGGGCGGCCCAGATCAGGGCCACCCGGGCCAATCTCATCCTCTTGTTCCCAACTGGGTCAGGCGGGCTGAAGGACGAAGTGCGCCTCAAGGCTCTTGTCTTTTGCGCTCTTCATCAGGGGACGGAGAAAGACGGTTTTGAATTCACCGCTGTCGTACGCGAGGTGACCGTGCGGCTGGCCGAATATGGGAACAATCTGCGGCATCTCGAGACGGAACTTGCCGTCCTTGTCGGTGAGCGTGGCACCGTGACTTTGCGGCTCGTGCTCCTGCCCTTCGGTCGTGTGCGCCCAAATCTGGATGCGTTGCCCGGCAAGCGGAGACCCGTCGCCTGCGCGGCGTACGGTGCCACTCATCCAGAAGCCACCCTTGCCGATCCGATCCACGATCTTCGCGCCTTTGCGGTAGTTATTGGCCCCGCCCGACATCGAAGGGGTCGGCGCGACGCCTTGCGCGCGCGCGGGCACCAGGAGCCCGGAAACCCCGGTTGCCAAGACGGAGCCGCCAGCGACGAGGAGGTTGCGGCGGTCGAGTACCAAGCTGGTCATGTAAGTTCCTCCTGGCTGCGAGGCACCCTGAATTTAGCGCGGTTGCGACCAAATTCCAGTTGAGTGAAGCGAAAGCGCAATAAGGCGCAATAACAGTTCTGTGAACAGGTTGGCCGGTGTTACGTTAACTCAACGCTCTCGATCGCGCCGC
>Ga0190275_10003740_pt1 | contig 10887 bp, 9 predicted proteins | sample Popmic550T_FD_133745 | JGI IMG/M metagenome (GOLD analysis project Ga0190275, IMG submission 133745) | Populus adjacent soil microbial communities from riparian zone of Yellowstone River, Montana, USA - 550 T | ecosystem: Environmental > Terrestrial > Soil > Riparian zone > Trees stand | place...
ACCGAAGCGCAGGCTGCCGAGATCGCCGGCAAAGACATCTACGACGCCGCGCGCGATTACGCGTTGACGATCTACAAGAAAGGGGCCGCTGTGGCCCTCGAGCGCGGCGTGATCATCGCCGACACGAAGTTCGAGTTCGGGGTCTTCGATGGCGAAGTGATCCTGATCGACGAGGTCCTGACACCGGACTCGTCCCGCTTCTGGCCCCAGGACCTTTACGAAGCCGGCAAGCCTCAGCCGTCGTTCGACAAGCAATACGTGAGGGATTGGCTCGACGCGAGCGGGTGGGACCATTCGCCTCCGCCTCCGGATCTCCCTGAGGACGTCGTGCTGGCAACCCGCGACAGGTATGTGGAAGCGTACGAAAAGGTCTCGGGCCGGCCCTTCGATGCGTGGCTCAAAGAGGTCTCTGCTTGAATCGATCCATCACGGACCCCGGCGCGCCCGGTAGTACGCGCGCCGAGCGGTCTCGGGCTTCGGCCCGTCTGGGTCTGACCCTCAGGACGGTCTTGCTTGCACCCAGAGAGGGATTCGAAGCCGCAGCGAAGGCCGCAGAGCGCCGCGCGCGCGCCGGTCGGCGACCCGTCGAAGGGTTGTCCTCGTATGTGATCAGTGCCGTCGGGGGCGCATCTCTGGCGGCGCTGTGGCTCAAGGTGGGTGGTCTATTCAAACTTCGTGAGGTCTGTACCGCCGGTTACGTCGGTCCCTACATCGCCATGACCCTGGTGGTCGGGGCGCTCCTGGCAGTTGTCGCGATGGCCGTGTGGGGCTTGTTGGGACCCAAGGTGGTTAGAGGACTGAGAGGGTCGGCTTCGGGCACGCAACTGCGCCTCGTCTGGGGAGCATCGGCGCTCCCGCAGATCTTCGTCCTCGTCCTGCTCTTACCTCTCGATCTGTTGATCGTCGGCACCGATACGTTTACGACCACGCCACTCAACGAATCCTTGTCCACGGCATGGGCAGCGTTCTCGATCGCGATAGCGGTCAGCCTCGGCATCTGGTCCGTGTATCTGATGTTCCGGGGCATCGATGTCGTGGGTGGGGTCAAAGGCCGGCGTGCGGCTTTAGCAACTGCCGTGGCGGGGCTGTGCCTGGTGGCGGCCATGGCTACGTTCGTGGTTCCGACGCGCTTGTTCGTCACGAAGGAGGCTGCGTGTCCTACTCGGCTCGGGTGAGCGTGATGTTGAAGCAGGGGATCGCCGACCCGCAGGGTCAGACGATCGAGCGAGCGCTCCCGGCGCTCGGTTACAGGGGAGTCAAGAACGTGCGCGTCGGAAAGGTGATCGAGCTCGAGCTTCAGGCAGAGAGTCCCCAGGAGGCGCAGGGACTCGTGTCCGAGATGTGCGAACGGTTGCTTGCTAATCCTGTGATCGAGTCATTCGAAGTGACTATCGAGGGTGAGCAGGAATGAGCGCGCACGTCGCGATCGTCGTCTTCCCCGGTTCCAACTGCGAACAGGATTGCGAGCGTGCGTTACGTGACCTCGGTTGCACTACCGAACGCGTCTGGCATGCAGAGTCTTCATTGCCCGACTCCGACATCGTTGTGCTGCCGGGTGGGTTTGCACACGGCGACTACTTGCGGACCGGCGCGATCGCTCGCTTCTCGCCCGTGATGGAGGCGGTCACCACCCATGCAACGAGCGGCGGTCTTGTGATCGGGATCTGCAATGGGTTCCAGATCCTGTGCGAGGCCGGATTGCTCCCGGGGGCACTGCGCAAGAACTCCGGTCTGAAGTTCATCTGCCGATGGGTCGATCTGAGGGTCGAGAACAACTCGACCGCATTCACCTCGCGAGCCGAGATCGGTCAGGTCTTGAGGATCCCGATCAATCACTTCGAAGGCAACTGGTACTGCAATGACACCGTGCTCGCCGAGATGAAAGAGAAAGGGCAGATCGCTCTGCGCTACGTGGACTCTCCGAACGGGGCGTTGGATGCCACCGCCGGCATCGTGAACTCCGCCGGAAACGTCTTCGGCCTCATGCCCCACCCAGAGCGCGCAACCGAAGAGCTTCTTGGTTCGGAGGACGGCAGGGTGATTCTCGGTTCGATGATCGATCACGTATCCCGAGTACCCCACGCGCAGGTTTCATGAAGGTGGACCCCGGCATTCACAGAGACCTGGGGTTGACCGACGCGGAGTTCGACGCGATCCGGGAGCGATTGGGCCGGGAGCCCAGCTACACCGAATTGGCGATGTTCTCCGTGATGTGGAGCGAGCATTGCTCGTACAAGTCGAGCAAGGTCCACCTGTCCACGCTTCCCACCGAGGGCCCTCACATCTTGGTCGGTCCGGGTGAGGGGGCCGGGGTCATCGAAGTGGCCCCCGGGGTGGCGGTGGCGTGGAAAGCCGAATCTCACAACCACCCTTCGTTCGTCGAACCGTTCAACGGTGCCGCTACCGGTGTCGGCGGGATCGTTCGCGACATCCTCTCGATGGGAGCGCGCCCGATCGCGCTGCTCGACCCCCTTCGGTTCGGCCCTCTCGACGACGCACGCTCTCGCTATCTGGTCGAAGGGGTGGTCTCAGGTATCTCCGCCTACGGGAATTCGATCGGCGTCCCGACGGTAGGCGGCGAGACCGTTTTCGAGGAGTGCTACGCGGAGAACCCTCTCGTGAACGTTGCCTGCCTCGGAGTGATCGAGGACAAGCTGATGCACGGTCGGGCAGAGGGGGCCGGGAACTCGGTGGTTCTCATCGGTTCCTCGACGGGGCGAGACGGGATCGGCGGCGCAAGCGTCCTTGCCTCCGCGGAGTTCGACGAAACCTCGATGGAGAAACGGCCCTCGGTCCAGGTTGGCGACCCCTTCACAGAGAAGCTGTTGATCGAAGCCTGTCTCGAGTTGATCCGCAGCGATCTCCTGGTCGGGTTCCAGGATCTCGGTGCAGGCGGTATCTCGTGTCCGACTTCGGAGATGAGCGCCAAGGCCGGAACGGGGATGCAGATCGACATCGATCAGGTCCACCGGCGCGAGCCGGGCATGGAGCCGTTCGAAGTCATGATCTCCGAATCGCAGGAACGGATGATGGCCGTAGTTGCACCGGCGAAGTTGGATGACGTCTTAGCCGTGTGCCGCCGCTGGGGACTCGAAGCCCGAGTGATCGGAACCGTCACCGACTCGGGCCGTATCGAAGTTCAGTCCGAGGGTTCGATCGTTGCAGATGTGCCCGCGCCGGCTTTGGCCGAAGAAGGTCCCGTTTACGAACGGGCACTCGACCGCCCGGTGTGGGCGGACAGCATCCAGAAAGCTCATCCCGGGGACGATCCACCGGAGGATCTTTCCAGCGCGGTTCTCGATCTCTTGTCGGATCCGTCGATCGCGTCCAAGCGCTGGGTGTGGGAGCAGTACGACCACATGATCTTCCTGGGGACGATCCAGGGCCCCGGTGGGGATGCCGCGGTTATCCGGCTCCCGGACACCGAAGTCGCAGTCGCGCTCAGCGTCGACGGACCGGGACGCTTCTGCTACCTCGATCCTTATGAAGGCGCCCGGCTTGCGGTTGCGGAAGCGGCGCGCAACGTCGCATGCGTTGGAGCTCGCCCCGTCGCCATCACGAACTGTCTCAATTTCGGGAACCCCGAGAAGTCGGATGTGATGTGGCAGTTCGCAGAAGTGATCCGGGGGATGGGCGATGCATGCCGGGCGTTGGGCACGCCGGTCACGGGCGGGAATGTCTCCTTCTATAACGAGACGAAAGGCAGGGCGATCTTCCCCACTCCGGTCATCGGGATGCTGGGCGTTCTGGATTCGCCTGAGAAGTCCGTTGGATTGCGGTTGCGAAGGGACGGAGACTCGCTCGTCCTGTTGGGCGACACGAACCCGCAAGACTTCGGCGGAAGCGGCTATTCCAAGGTGATCAACGGTGTCGTCGCCGGCAAGCCCCCACTGATTGATCTGGATCGGGAACTAAAGCTCCATCGCTTTTTGTTCGAAGGGTGTACGGGCGGATTACTGGTCTCCGCCCACGACCTGTCCGAAGGAGGCCTTGCGATCGCGCTGTGCGAGTCGGCCATCCCCGCCGAGATCGGGTTCAAGCTCGATCTGTCGGTCGAGGAGGACTATCGCTTCCTCTTCGCAGAGTCCCCTTCGCGTGTGTTGGTCTCGTGCGACCCGTCGGCTACCGATAGGTTGATAGCGATGGCACACGAACTCGACGTTCCTGCCCGGGTAATCGGCGCCGTGGGCGGCTCAGAGTTGTCCTTTGGACCCGGCTCGGTCGACCTGGCAGAAGCACGGGATGTCTACACCAACTCCCTGTCGGCTCACATTGCGGGGACGAGCTGATGTCGGGCGAAGCGCGCGATGCGTGTGGCGTCGTCGGGATCTACGCCCCCGGTGAAGAAGATGTCGCTCGTCTGACCTACTACGCGTTGTACGCATTGCAGCATCGAGGTCAGGAGTCGGCGGGGATCGCCATCTCGGACGGCCAAACGATCGTCGTTTACAAGGAGCTGGGCCTCGTTGCCCAAGCCTTCGACGAAACGGTTCTCAGCAGTCTGCGTGGGCATCTCGCGATCGGACACACGCGGTACTCGACGACCGGTTCGACGACGTGGGAGAACGCGCAGCCCACATACAAGAGCTCTGAAGCAGGACAAGTTGCTCTAGCGCATAACGGCAACCTCGTGAACTCGGTCGAGTTGAAGGCTTCGCTTGCCGCGGCCGGCGGGGATCCGACGCCACAAGGAGCCAGGCTCCCGTCTTCCTCCGACACCGATCTGGTCGCGGCGCACATCGCGCGAGCGAACCGCGGCGACATGCGGGAAGCGATCTTGAGTGTGTTGCCAAAGCTGTCCGGTGCCTACTCGTTCACGATGATGGACGAGGGTCGCATCTTCGCCGCACGCGATCCGCAGGGGTTCAGGCCGCTGAGCATCGGACGCCTCCCGAGCGGGGGTTGGGTCGTCGCCTCGGAAACCTGTGCGCTGGATCTGCTGGGAGCACGATTCCTACGCGATATCGAGCCCGGCGAACTCGTCACGATCGATGAGTCGGGCATCGCCAGCGAGCAGCTTCCCACCGCGCCGCACTCGGCATGTGTGTTCGAACATGTGTATTTCGCACGACCGGACTCGAACCTGATGGGTCAGAACGTGTACTCGACCCGCTATCGCATGGGGGAGCGCCTGGCGTCCGAAGCGCCGGCGACGGCAGAGCTGATCATGCCGGTGCCCGACAGTGGAGTGCCGGCCGCTCAAGGCTTCGCTCACGCGGCCGGCATCCCGTACGGGGACGGGTTCGTCAAGAACCGTTACGTCGGACGAACCTTCATCCAACCCACGCAGTCGATGAGGCAGCAAGGGATCAGGATGAAGCTCAATCCCGTGCGCGAAGTGATCGCCGGTCGCCGTGTCGTGGTCATCGACGACTCGATAGTTCGAGGAAACACCACTCGGCAGATCGTCGCGATGTTGCGGGAGGCCGGCGCGCGCGAGGTCCACATGCGGATCTCGTCTCCGCCGATCAAGTGGCCGTGTTTCTACGGCATCGATATGCCGGACCAGGACGACTTGATCGGGGCGCAATTGAGCGTCGAGGAGATCCGGGAGCACATCGGGGCCGATTCACTCGCCTACCTGTCGCTCGAAGGGATGGTGGCCGCGACCGAGATCCCGGCAGACAATTTCTGCACGGCGTGCTTCTCCTCGCGGTACCCGGTCCCCGTGCCGGCGGAGGAATTGCGCAGCAAGAATGTCCTCGAAGAGCCAACGGCTCCCCAAACGTGGCCGCCGGAGAAGAGCTAACCGCCCGGTTCCGAGCCGATGAGGTGGCGCGTGCCGCCGGCATCTCGCGTTCGAAGCTGACCCTCTCCGAGGTAGATCGTCGCCGCACGCAGTTGTGGGGGATCTCGATCTTCCTCGTGGTCGCCGTCACCATGGCGCTGGCCCTCTCGAGCGTGGGCTCGGAGATGCTTCCCGAGCAATTACGTCTGGAGCAGTTCAATGACCTCTCGTCATGGGTGGTTGTCGTCCTCGTGGGTGGACTGACGCTTGCCTTCTTGGTCTATGTGCTGGAGAAGGAGGTCAGCCTTCGGCGTTTGTCGGTCTTGCTGATCGAAGAGCGGGTCCTTTCGGCCGCCCTCTCCAACCGCATCGCCGAGATCTCGCGCCTGTCTGAGGTCGGCAAAGCGATCAACACAACCCTCGAGCTCAAGGATGTGTTGCACATGATCTTGAGCTCGGCGCTGGAACTTCTGGGTGGTGACGAGGGTTCGATCATGTTGCTCACAGACGATTCCCGGCTCGAGGTCGTTGCCTACGAAGGAACAGAACTGGGCGATTCGGCCGAGAAGGTCGGGACGGGGATCTCCGGCAGGGTTGCCGAGAAGCGGGAGCCGATTCTGATCCAGGGCACGGATATTCCCAACGGTCACCCGGAGAGAGGGATCCACAGCGCCATGTCCGTCCCGCTGCTCAGGCGCGACGAGCTCGTGGGTGTTCTGAACGTGAACGAGACACAGAGGAAGAAGGTGTTCTCGGAGCAGGATCTACACGCGCTCGATTTCTTCGCCGAGCACGCGGCGGTGGCCATCGGCAACGCAACCCTCTTCGAGCAAGAGCGGAAGTCGGTCGTTCGTCTCCAGGAGCTCGATCGATTGAAGAGTGATTTCGTCGCTACTGTTTCTCACGAACTAAAAACTCCGCTGACGGCGATCATCGGATCGGCGCAAACACTTAACCGCCGGCGAGCAAAGATGAATCCCGAGCAACAGGCGAGTCTCCTCGCAATGATCGAACGACAGGGGAACCGTCTGTTGCGTTTGGTCGAGGACGTTCTGACTACCGCAAGGATCGAAAGCCGCATCCCCAAGATGCAGCGCGATCTGATCGACCTGTTCGAGGTGGCCGAGACAACCGTCGACGATCTCGCGCACAGCGATATCGGGGCGGGCAGGGAGATGATCGTCACGTCCGAGTCGGAGCACCCGCTCATCTGGGGGGACATGGGGGCCATCCAACAGATCATGGCCAACCTCATAGAGAACGCGCTCAAGTACTCAACTGAACCCGAGAGGGTCTTCGTAACTATCCAAGAGTTGCCGACCGCGATGCTTCTCGACGTGAAAGACGAGGGGCAGGGCATGACGGACGAGCAGATACAAACGATCTTCGACCGGTTCCATCAACTGGATTCCTCGATGACTCGCGACCGTGGTGGATTCGGGTTGGGCCTCTACATCGTGAAGAACCTCGTCGCCGCGCACAACGGTGCGATCGATGTCGAAAGCAAGCCGGGCGAAGGGTCCATGTTCCGCGTACGGCTGCCCAAGCGTGCCGGAGGCGAAGCGCCCTCGGTCTGAAGGTACGCTGCATCGATGCCTGTTCAGGTCGAATCGCGTTCCGGGGTACGTGTGCTGACGCTCGATCGGCCGGACGTGCTGAACGCCTTCGACACTGAGTTCGGCAAGCAATTCCTGGACGCTGTCACCGACGCGGCCGCCGACCCCGAAGTGCGGTGCATCGTGATCACGGGAGCCGGCAGGGCTTTCTCCTCGGGTGAAGATCTGGGTGCACTAGCGGGTACCTACGAGAAGGGCGAGGTCCCCGAGCTCGGGACCACCTTGGTCGAGCGTTACAACCCGTTGATCAGGGCCATCGTGGCTGCCGAGAAGCCGGTCGTCGCCGCGATCAACGGAGTAGCCGCCGGGGCCGGGGCGAGCATCGCTCTGGCCTGCGACTACCGGGTGGCCTCGGCCAAAGCCAAACTGGTCATCGCATTCACGAAGGTGGGGCTGGTGCCCGACTCCGGCGCCGTTTGGTTCCTCAGCAAGATGATCGGTACCTCGCGTGCGTGGGAGCTTGCTGCTTCGGCCCGGCCCGTCGATGCCGCCGAGGCGTTGCAACTCGGGTTGGTCCACCGCGTGGCCGAGCCGGATGAGTTCGAAAGGGAATGGCGTGCCCTCGCCGACGAGCTCGCATCGGGTCCAACGAAGGCCTACGCGCTGACGAAGAGATTGCTTCACCGATCAACCGAGCTGACGCTCGACGAACAGCTCGATGCGGAGGTTGAGGCCCAGACCGAGGCCGGGCGCAGCACCGATCATCTCGAAGGAGTGCAGGCGTTCTTGAGCAAGCGACCACCGAAATTCCAGGGTCGCTGATGGAATCTCGGATGGACACCGATGTCCTGATCGTGGGCGCGGGGGCCGCGGGTCTCTTCTGTTCTTTGCATCTGCCGGCGGAGACGAACGTGCTCGTCGTGGACAAGGGTGCGCGGGGTAGGGGATCGTCCCCCTGGGCCCAGGGTGGCGTCGCGGCGGCCGTTGGACCGGAAGACTCGCCCGAGCTCCACGCGCAAGACACGAGCCGGGTCGCGGCTGGCCATGCCGACGAGTCCGCCGTTGCCGTCCTTTGTGACGAGGCGCCGGAATGCGTTCTGGAGCTTGCGGAGTTGGGCTGCGCCTTCGACCGCAACAATGACGGGTCTCTGCATCTCGCTCGCGAGGGAGGCCAGACGGTCGCGCGCTCGGCACACGCCGGCGATGCAACGGGTGCAGCCATCATGGATACGTTGCGAGACGAAGCTCGATCTCGCGTCAAGCGGATCGAAGCTTCGTGTGTAGCCCTTGCCGTCGCGGATGGTCGTTGCGTCGGAGGCTGGTTGTTGGCCGCCGGGCAGGTCGTCGAGGTCAGAGCCAATTCAGTCGTTCTTGCGACCGGAGGACTGGGGGGCTTGTTCGAGTCGACGACGAATCCTTCTGGCGCAACCGGGGAGGGCATCGTTCTCGCATGGGAAGCGGGAGCCGGCCTCGCCGACCTCGAATTCGTGCAGTTCCATCCCACTGCTCTGGCTGTGGGAACCGGGCCGCAGCGTCCGCTCATCACCGAGGCTTTGCGAGGTGCGGGGGCCCACGTCGTGGACGCCGAGGGCACGCGATTCCTATTCGAGCATCACTCCGACGGCGAGCTGGCACCGCGAGACGTCGTTGCTCGGGCCATCTCGGCTCGTCAGGCCTGGCTCGACTGTCGTCATCTCGATCACGAGCTCTTGGAAAAGGAGTTCTTCACCGTGATGAGGGCATGCCGGGCGAACGGCATCGATCCGTTCACAGACCTTTTGCCGATCGCGCCGGCGGCGCACTACTCGATCGGGGGTGTGCACACGGACCTTGATGGCAGGTCGTCGATCCCCCGTCTCTACTCGATCGGCGAGTGCTCCAACACCGGTGCGCACGGGGCAAACCGGTTGGCTGGCAACTCGCTCGCGGAAGCACTTGTCTTCGGTCGGCGCGCGGCACGCGCCATCGCCGGACAACGAACCGGTCGTGTGAAGGGATTCCCCGCGGCCCCCGAAGTGCGGCCCGCCGGAACCCTGCGCGTGGACGATTGGGAGAACTTCAGGAATCTGTGTTCGAGCTCGCTCGGGATCGAGCGAACCCCGCAGGGATTGTCCCGCGCTGCAGACGTTCTGAATCAGATGTCCATGCTGCCTTTGACGGGGGACCCGGGACTGGGCGAGTTCAGAGCCGCCGGTATCGCAGCGCGTTTGTTGACTCGGTCGGCGACCCTGCGCACCGAATCGCGAGGGGTCCACCACCGAACCGATCATCCAGATCCCGATCCCGCATGGGCCGGGGTGCGGCTGCGGCTGGCTCGTAATCAGTTCCAGCCAAGGGGGGCCTAGGGGTGTCCCCCTAGCGGGCCTTATCCTTTCAGCCAAGCTACAAGGAGGTGGCTGCTCGGATGGAACAACACGATTCGTTCCCGATACTCGGTATCGACTACATCCATTTCTACGTCGGCAACGCCAAGCAAGCGGCTCACTATTACCGCTCACTGGGCTTCACGCCGATCGCGTACCGCGGTCTTGAAACCGGAACGCGTGACGAGGCATCGTGGTGCGTCGAACAAGGTGACATCCGCTTCGTCTTCACCGGAGCGTTGAGTCAGCAGAGCCCGATCGCAGAGCACGTCAAGAAGCACGGTGACGGGGTTCACGACGTCGCGCTCCGGGTTCCCGATGCAGAGGAAGCGTTCAGGGTGGCGACCGAACGCGGTGCTCGGGCGGTCATGGAACCCCAGGTCTCCGAGGACGAGCACGGCAAGATCGTTCGAGCGGCGATCGCGACCTATGGGGAGACGATCCATTCGCTGATCAGCAGGCAGGACTATTCGGGCCGTTTCTTCCCCGGTTTCGAGCCGGTCGAAGCAACCGGCGAGGGCACGGCCGGATTGAAAACGATCGATCACGTCGTCGGCAATGTCGAGCTCGGCAAGATGAACGAGTGGGTTTCGTTCTACGAGCGCGTGATGGGGTTCCTGGAGCTCAGGCACTTCTCCGACGAGGAGATCTCCACCGAGTACTCCGCGCTGATGTCGAAGGTCGTGTGGGACGGCGAGGGCAAGATCAAGTTGCCGATCAACGAGCCGGCCGAGGGGCGCAACAAGTCCCAGATCGAGGAGTACCTCGAGTACTACACGACACCCGGCGTGCAACACATAGCGATGACGACCGACGACATCGTCTCCACTGTCGAAGCCATGAGCGCCCGCGGTATCCAGTTCCTCAAGGTGCCAGGCACCTATTACGACGACGTCAAACAGCGGATCCCCGAGATCTCCGATCAGATCGAGGGCCTGCAACGCAACGGGATCCTGGCCGACAAAGACGAAGACGGTTACCTGCTGCAGATCTTCACGAAGCCGGTCCAGGACCGCCCCACGGTGTTCTTCGAAGTGATCGAACGTCACGGAGCGAAGGGGTTCGGAGCAGGAAACTTCAAGGCGCTGTTCGAGGCCATCGAGCGCGAGCAAGCTTTGCGCGGGAACCTGTAGATGGAATCCGTCTTTTCGAAGGGAAAGGTCACCAAGCAGGCACACGTAGGCATCCCCGAAGGGACCTACGAGGAGGAGCACGGGCGGGAAGCGTTCGCAGGCCGCGC
>Ga0190275_10003741_pt1 | contig 10882 bp, 7 predicted proteins | sample Popmic550T_FD_133745 | JGI IMG/M metagenome (GOLD analysis project Ga0190275, IMG submission 133745) | Populus adjacent soil microbial communities from riparian zone of Yellowstone River, Montana, USA - 550 T | ecosystem: Environmental > Terrestrial > Soil > Riparian zone > Trees stand | place...
CTCTACCGCATCAACAACGAGGCTGCCAAGAGCGCGCTGCTCCGAATCTACAAACAGCCCGAACTGGAGCAAGCCCTGCGGCTTCTTACCGCGCAGTACCTTCGCGACGCGCTCCGCGAAGACCAGCGCATCGCGCCCGGAGATGCGAAGGCGATCATTTCAGTGGTCGGACAGTGATTAGGCGCGCGCTAATAGATAGATTCAATATGTCTTTTCAATCGAATGTGGGGCGGCAGGCAGTTCACCGCAGAGGCGCAGAGAACGCGGAGGAAGCGCGGAGAATTGAGCTTTCCTCTGCGCCCCCTCCGCGTACTCTGCGCCTCTGCGGTGAGTCCTATTCTCCTTACGCTCACTTTAAAATTGCGTTATCCGCGCGGCTCGCCAACGTCCCGAAGCAAATCATCCGAAGCGTTCCGTCCTTTTTAGTCTTCGCTGCGACATCGCTTCTGATTCTGCTCTCCTCGTTTTCGACTACACACGCAGCCGCGGCCAAACGTCTGGTCATCCTCAAGTTTGACGGTCTTCCTCACGATACCGTCGAACGCTTCGTTCGCCAGCGCGACGCGCGCACCGGCAAAAGCCTCCTTCCGTGGTTCGAGCATGTCTTCTACGAGCGCGGGACGCGCGTCGCCAACTTCTACGTGCGCGGCGCGAGCCTGTCCGTGCCTTCGTGGTCGCTTTTGGACACGGGACAGCACCTACAAATCAAAGGCAACGTCGAGTTCGACCGCTACACGCTGCACTCCTACGACTACCTGAATTTCATACCCTTCTGGATAGCGAACCTCGGCGGCGCCCGCGTTGACATGCCCGGCCCGGAACTGCTCGACGAGATCGGCGTCCCGCTCCTTCTCGACGCATATCCATACGCCGAGCGCTACACGAGCTTCCAGCTTTACCAGCGCGGCCCGCGTTGGACGACGCTCCAGCGCGGCATTCAGAACCGCTTCACCTCGCGCAGCCCCGGCGAGCTTTTCGGCGAGTGGCAGCTAGGCATAGGCGCGCGCGGCATCCTCAACGAACAGCTGGAGCGCGAGCTGATAGAGAAGCTCAACGACCCTTCGATTCGCTACCTCGACTTGTATTCGAGCGAGTTCGACTACGCCGCGCATCACAACCGCGAGAGCGCCGTGCAGCTCGCCGCGCTGCGCGAGCTTGACGCCCTCGTCGGTCGCGTCTGGGTCGCGATTCAGCAGACGCCTCTGGCAGCGGACACCGCGCTCGTAGTCGTCTCAGACCACGGCACGAACACGGACGAGCGCGTCTACAGTCAGGGCTACAACCTCGTCAAATTCCTCGCAAGCGCGGAGGGCGGCGGCCACCACGTCGTCACCAAGCGGCGTCTGCTCGCAAGCTATTCGCTCAAGGGAATCTACCCGCTCATCCCGCTCATCTACACGACCACAGAAGACTCTTTCTACCTGAAAGGCAGGAGCGCCGATTACCCGACCGCGCTCGTTGACTTCGACGGCAACGAGCGCGCCTCGATACAGCTACGCGACAGCGACATCAACCTGATTCACATACTGCTGCTTCAGCTCAAGCGCGATAACCTCTCCCCCGACGTGCGACGCGCGGCAACCGACGCGCTCTTCTCGACCATCGAGCGACGCCGTCCCGAATGGCAGAAGACTTTCGACGACCTCAAGGTCGAGATCGGCGCGCTTCATCGTCTCATCGAGAAGCTGCGCCCAATCGTAGAAGCGCAGCCAAAGAAGTGGACGAAAGAAGACCGCGACGCGGGGCGCGACAAAGAGGCCATGCGCCTGTTCGCGCGACTCAACTCTTGGTCGGGCGACGAGCGCGAGTACGCGGCCTACGCGCAGACGCTCGCCAACCTGCTTGCGCTCGACCGCGCGCGCTTCAACCCGTCCGCCTTGAAGATCGAAGACATCATCCCGAAAGGCGCGATGGGCGAGCACAACACGATCCACGAGCTGCAAAACTACGTCGTCGGCCCCGCGCACGGCGGCCTCGCGCTCGCCCGCGACGGCACGCTCGACGTGCAGAAGAGCTTCGTGCGCGTCAACTACTTCGAGCTTCTCGGCGATGTCAGCGTCCGCAACAACGTCCAGACGCGCGTAGAGAATCGCCCCGTTGACTTCGTCGCAGTCCGCGTCCCCGCCGGCGAGATTCGCGCCGCGCTCGGCACAGACGCACGGGTTGATGAAGCCGTATGGCTCTACGGCGGGCGCGACCGGCAGGCGCTCGTCCTCGCGCGCGACGACGGAGGGCTGCACCTGCGCTATGTGCCCATAAAGAATCTTCGGCAGGACACCGTCGGTCGCATCAACTTCGACCGCGCGGACTGGCGCGAAGGGTTGCCGCTCAAGCTTTGGGAGGATAAGGAGATCGTCACCGCGGCGGCAGCGTCGCGCGCGGGCTGGCTCGAAGGCTGGCATACGGACATCGAGTGGCTGCGAGCGACGCACCGCGCGAAATACTCGAACGCCGTCGTCAGCCTTCACGAACAGTTCGCGCGTCACGTCATAGAGGGGACGGACTTTGAAGCAAGCGGGCTATCCGACGACGAGCGGCTCATACGAAGCTTCCGCGCGCGACAGCGACGCCTCGTGGAGAGCGACCTTCTCATACTCGCCAACGACCACTGGAACTTCGACGTGCGCGGATTCAACCCCGGCGGCAATCACGGCTCGTTCCTGCGCGTCTCGACCCATTCGACCTTGATGCTCGCGGGCGGCGACGGCACGCGAATCCCGCGCGGCCTTGCCATCTCAGAGCCTTATGATAGCCTGAGCTTCATGCCGACGATGCTCGCGCTGACGGGCCAGATCGAGGACGGCACGCGGCCCGTCCCCGCCCTCTGGCGTCAGGGCTTCCGCGCCTTCCCCGGTCGCGTCATACGCGAAATCTTCGATGACGCGGACAGAGCGCGCCCGCTTGCGGACAACACGAAACCGGAGGCCAAACCTTGACGCCCACGGGCGAAGAACCAATTGTCGAGCGAGCGGCGGAAGTAGCCGACATTGACCTCGACGAGCTGCTCGAAGCCGAGATTCACCTCACGACCGACGCCGACGAGGATGTCAAACGTCGCGGCTGGCTCTTCTACCTTCACATACTCGCCTTCGTCTTCGGCGCCGGGCTTCTCATCCTGCTCATACGCGCGGTCGGCGTCGAGCCGATCTTCGACGCGCTCCGTCAGGTCGGCGTCGGCTTCTTCCTCCTGCTCGCCGTCGCGGGCTTTCGCCACTGCCTACGCACACTCTCGATGTATCTCGCCGTCGCGCCGGAGCATCGCCGCTTCTCTTTCTGGCAGGCCTTCACGACCAGACTCGCGGGCGAGACCATAAGCTTCTTCACCTTCACAGGCCCCGTTCTGGGCGAAGCGACGAAGGCCGCGATCCTACGCAAGCGCGTCCCGCTCGCCTCCGGCGTACAGGCTCTCGCCGTTGACAACCTTCTCTACAACCTCTCGGTCGCGCTCTTCATCTCGACCGGCGCGGGCGTCATGCTCGCGACTTACGAACTGCCGTGGGCGGCGCGATTCCCGCTCATCATCATCGTCACAGGCATGACGAGCGTCATCGTCCTCGTCTCCGTCGCGGTCGTCAGCGACATGATGCCGGTCACGGCTGCCGTTGATTTCTTCATACGCCGCGGCGTGAAGCGCAACTGGTTCGCCGCAAAGCGCGAGCATTTCCACCGTGTCGAAGAGAACGTCTACGACTTTTACAAGCACCGCCCGCGCGCGTTCTTCACGATGTTCGCGTGCGACATGCTCGCGCACATAACGACCGCCGCCGAGGTCTTCATCGTCCTCAGCATGCTGGGCTTTGAACCTACGGCGCGCGTGGCGTACATTATTGACTCGCTGACGAAAGTCATTAACCTTCTGTTCAGCTTCGTGCCCGCGACCATCGGCGTCTACGAGGGCGGCACGGGTTTCATACTCCACACGCTCGGCTACGCCGTGGCGACGGGCGTGACGGTCGGCATCATTCGCAAGGCTTCGATGATCGTCTGGGCGATCATCGGCCTCGCGATGCTCATACAGCACACCGCGCCCGGCGCGTTGAGAAAAGTCCTCGAACGCAATCCGAGGCTCCGCGAAGTTATGGACAATCTTGTTCTCTCAAACATGACGCACCGACCGGCGCGGACGTTCGTAAGCATCCTCGGCGTCGGCGTCGGCGTCCTTCTGATCGTCTTCACGGTGGGGCTGGCGCACGGAGTTTTGCGCGAGCGCGGGCGGCGCGAGTCCGAAGTCGGCGCGGAGATAATGGTTCGCGCCTCCGGCTCCGTGGGCCTTAGCGGCACGCAGCGTTTCTCGATGCCCGTCTCGCGCGCCGACGAGATACAGAAGATCGAGGGCGTGCGCGTCGCCGCCCCCATCGGACAGAACACGGACACAAGCGACTCCGGCTTCGGCATGCGCGTAATTGACGGCATACCGTTCGAGCGATACTCGCAGCTCTCCGGCCTTCACCTCATCGAGGGGCGCGGGCTTGCCAGAGGCGACGAGGCCATCGTTGACTCGTTCTGGCGGGAGCAGCGCAAAGTCAAGGTGGGCGACACGGTCAAGCTCTTCGGGCGCGACTTCCCCATCGTCGGCATCTACGAGCCGCCGGGCGGTGGGCGCATCAAGATTCCGCTCGCGACGATGCAGGAGCAGGTCGGCGTTCAGGACTACTGCTCCGCGATACTCGTCTCCGCCGTGAATCCAGCCGAGCAGGAGACGATTGCCGAGCGCATACGCCAAGCCTTCCCCGACGATCAGATAATCTTCACGCGCGACCTGCCTGAGCTTTACACTTCGAGCGTGCCCGCGCTCAACGTCTTCATTGATGTCGTCGTCGCCGTCGCCGCCGTCATCAGCCTGCTCGTCATACTGCTTGCGATGTACACGACCGTGACGGAGCGGACGCGGCAGATAGGCGTCTTAAAGTCGCTCGGCATGTCGAACGCGGGCGTCGCATGGGTCATCGAGCAGGAGGCGCTTATTGTGAGCGTGCTGGGCGTGTTGATGGGAATCGTGCTGACGCTCGCCGCGCGCTTCGTCGTGATGCGACTAACCACGCTCACCATTGACATCGAGCCGCGCTGGCTCGCCTTCTCGCTCCTCATCGGCATCTTGGGCGGCACGCTCGGCGCGCTCTACCCCGCGCTCCGCGCCGCGCGACAGGACGCGGTCGAGGCTTTGAGCTACGAGTGACCGGCGAAGATTTCGCGCGTTTTAACCCGACTCATTCAAAGTTGTGCGCCTCAAAGTTCGAGCGTAGCATGAGAACAAGAGTCAACGATTCCATTCACGAAATAATGATTGTGCAGATACCGCATCTGGAGGTGAACGTTGATGAGAAGCGTAATTGCTCTCGCAATGCTAGTCGCTGCCTCGTGCAGCTTCGCGCTCGCTCGGCAGGCGCAGCAATCAAACCTTTCTAAAGCTGAAGAAGAAGTCAGGAAACTCGAACGCCAATGGTTGGATGCTTACGAGCAAAACAACTCGGAAGCGATGGATCGCATTGTGGCGGATGATTTCACCATCACCTTCCCGAACGGGGGGATGCAGACCAAGCCGCAGATCATGTCTATGATTAAGGCCCCGCGCCGCGCCACTGATCCCAAAATGCAGTTCTACACTGAGGATGTACGCTCACGCGATTACGGCGATACGGTGATATTGATTGGAAGAGTCGTCGCGGAATACGAGCGTGACGGTAAGCCTGTCAAAGAGGTGTCTCGATACACGGACACCTACGTGCGAAGGAATGGGCGTTGGCAAGTCGTGGCATCACATTTATCGAACGTCGAGGACGCGAAGAAGCCGGGAGCAGCGCAGTAAACTGCCTGAGCGGTTCGCACCTAATTTTCAGCTTACCGAGGCACGAAAGAAAGGCTCACATGATGATATTTCGTAAATGGACGGTCGCTTGCATCTGCGTTCTAACTGCGCTCTCTCTTGCGAGCTGTAACCGTGGCAATGAGAATTCGCAAACGGCTAACGCGACAACGAACGCAACTTCCGCGACGAAGCCTGATGCCAAGTCGTCACCCGCCACGACCGCCGGTGGCGTAACGGGCGTTGAGAAAATCAAGCCCGCGCCCGGTACGGGCAATGTGCAGGGGAAGGTCTTGTACAACGGCAAGCCCGCCGAGAATATCGAAGTTAAGTTGTGCGAGAAATTCAATCGGTTCTTCGGCGGTTGCAGCGGTAAAAGTTTCACGGCGCGGACGGACAAAGACGGTGAGTACGTTATCGTTAATGTCGAGCCGATGGTTTATGAAGGCTTGATGGCGAAAGTGTTCGACACCGATTCCTACGTTTTTGCGACTTCGGGCGTCGTGGGACTAAGCGCGGCCAAGTACGAAATCACCGCGGACAAGACTCTGTTCATTGCGCCCACACATCTCTTCAAGGGCGATCTGAAAACGCTCAATCCGAAAGCGGGCGCTAAGGTGAGCGTGAAGAATCTGGAGCTGAAATGGGACGCGTACCCGGATGCGGCCTACTACAAGTTCAGCATCTACCCCGAAGAGATGAGCTTCACGTCGCCGTACATCAACGAGCGCGTCGAGGACACCTCATTCAGCATTGATAAGCCTCTGCAAAAGGGCACGTATCGTTGGCAAGTCACGGCGTACAACGGCTCGGATCAGAAGCTGTCCGAAAGCGACAGGGACATCAAGTTCACCGTCACCGACGGCGCTGCTCAATAGCGCAACCGGCGTCTCTCTTCGCCTTTGCATTTAACTGCGACTTGATGACAAGGATTGTAGGGGCAGGGCTTGTCCCTGCCCGTCCTGAATAATCAACAACAACTATAGCCGTTTGCAATTGCGTGAAGCTGGGAGCGCGGGCATCCCTGCCCGCCAACGCGCCTATTGGCGCGTCCATCTTCGCGCCTGCGGCGCTCAAGGCGGGCAGGGATGCCCGCGCTCCCAGCGATAAGCGGTCGCACTCATTCGCAAATCGCTATAAGTGCGACCGCGGGCAGGGACAAGCCCTGCCCCTACAGACTCAACCTCACGGTCGCATCCAATCGCGAACCGCTACAAGGTCTTGAAGCCGAAGTATCTCCAACCTGTCGCGTAAGACTTCGGCGCGGACTTCGCGTTGCGCGCGCGCCATAAAGCTCTCGATGTCTGGAATCGTGCGCGGGAGCGCGGCGGACATGTTGAGATAGCCGTCGGCGGTCACTACAAGATCGTCTTCAATCCTCACCGCGATACTCTTATATTTCTCGAAGGCCGGTCGCACGGCGGCGATGAACTTTTCGTTCTCCGGCGTCTTCGGAAGATTGTCGAGCGCGTCCGGGCGTATGTAGATGCCCGGCTCGACCGTGAAGACCATGCCGGGCTCAAACTTCGCAGTGAACAGCCCTATGTCGTGGACGTTCATGCCGAGCCAGTGAGACGTGCCGTGCATGAACCACGTTCGGTACTGGTTCGAGTTCCTGTCGGTGATGAGGCCGAGCTTGAGAAGGCCGTCTTTGATGACTTCGGTGGCGGCGTTGTTATTATCCGAGAGAGTCCCGCCGGGCCGCACGGCGCGGAAACTCGCCTCCTGAGCCGCAAGCACGATGTTGTAAATCTCCGACTGCTCCTTGCTGAATTTGCCGCCCGCCGGAAACGTGCGCGTCACGTCCGCCGTGTAGTGGCCGTACTCCGCGCCCGCGTCAATCAGAATGAGATCGCTCGGACGCACACGGCCCCGCGACTCGACGTAGTGCAGCGTCGTTCCGTTCGGGCCGCAGCCGACGATGTTCGGGTAGCCCCAGTTGTCCGCGTTGCGTCGCTTGTACGTGTAGTCAAGCTCGGCCTCGACCTCGTACTCCCACTGCGCGCGCGCGGCGACGGCCTGTGCGCGCCCGTGCCCTTCGATGCTGATGTCAACGGCGTGTTGCAACAAACGAAGCTCGGAGGGCGACTTTATCATTCGCATCAACGCAAAGATGCGCCACGCGCTTCTGACGTTAAGGCCCGTCGCCGCCCGCACCCAATTGCCTGCGAACTCCTGCTCCTGCCTGTACTCGCGACTGTTGTCGCCGGTGGGTAGAAACAGGTAGAGCGACGCTTCGCCCCTTATCATCGCCGTGAAGAGAGTTTCAAAACTCGCTTGTGTCGCGTCAGACGGGGCCGCCTGCGGCTGCGGCGGAGTCAACGTCTGCGACTGCGAGGCCGCTGCCTGCTCCGCCGTTGCCGGCGGCAGATTGGAGAGAAGCACGCCTTCACTCTTCGGCCTGTAGTAGCGGCGCAAGCGAAGCGCGCGCATGAAAGGCTCGAACTCTTTGGCGTCCCAGATTTCACCGACGCCTGAAATGCGCCGCGCCTCTTCGGGGCTGTACATATACCCCGTCCAAGTCTCGCGCGCGGCGTTTCGACGCGGGAGGAAAAGTATCTCGCGCATGGACGCGACGCCCGGCAGCAAGACGAGCGTCGCGCCCTGCTGGTTGAGATGCGTCAGGTAGTAGAGATTATTCTCCTGACGGAACTCGAAATCCACGTCGTTCGCATAGACGCGCAACTCCGCGCTGAACATGACGAGGACAGAGCTTGTCCCAATCTTTTCCGCAACGCGCTCGCGCCTCGCGCGAAGCTCCGCGACGCGCTCCTCGTCGCTGAAGACCGGCGCGGGCGGCGTTATGCGTATCGCTGATGTGTCGGCAGCACGCGCCGAACTGTTTCGCGAGCCGGTAGCCCCGACCCCTGCGAAGAGGGAAATCATCGCGGCAGCAGTTATCGTTCGATTTACCAACTTCATACTTCTCACAATAAGGTTATCCCCCACACGGCTACGACTTGTAGGCGTACATAGGCTCAATGAGGAGTGACGCGGCACACTGCGCCGTCATGCGACCGACTTTAAGTGTTGTTCGTTCTGAACGACGACCGTCGGGTTTGAATTCGGTTCGGGGATCGGCAGGTTTTGCTCGCCCAGAAGGGTGAGGTGTTCTTCCATACCCCACTTGGCTTTGTACAAGCAGTCCTCAATCGAATGTCCTACGCCTGTGAACCCTTCAAGGTCGGGCGAGTAAAAGCCGAAAAAGTTCGGGTCTTCGGTCGCCTCGATTACGAGTGAATATTTAAGCTCCAGCATCGCTTCCCTCAGTCTCTGTCTTTAATGCCTGCGGCTTTCAAGATCGCGTGGCACGTGCCGGTTGGGACATCTTTTGAGCCGTGGTAGTCAACCCGAATCAACCTGTCATGGCCTTGCTTGCCATAATAGCGTATCGAACCTTTTTCTTTCACCAGCCTAAAGCCGTTCCTCTCTAACAGACGCACAAGCTCACTGAATTTCATTTGTGTTGACCTTCAGTAGCCGACCGTTTCGCCGAAATTACGCGGGTCGCTCGCGCCGAGCCGGACGCCCGTCTTCTCTTCAATCATAATCCCCTGTGCGTCGCCCATGTAGCGCGTCTTTTCCGCGAACCTGTGGCCGCGTGATTCGAGCGCGCGGAAGGTGTCCGCCGACATGCCGAACGGCTCGTAGGTGATCTCGTCGGGAAGCCATTGATGATGTATGCGCGGCGCGTCAATCGCCTGCTGGATGTTCATGTCGAAGTCCACGACGTTTGTGATGACCTGCAAGACCGTGTTGATGATGGTGGGGCCGCCGGGCGAGCCTACCGCGAACCAGAGCGAGCCATCCCGGCGCAGCACGAAGGTCGGCGTCATGGCCGAGAGCGGTCGCTTGCGCGCGGCGACGGCGTTGCGCTCGCCTTGAATCAGTCCGTAGGCGTTCGGCGTGCCGGGCTTCGCCGCGAAATCGTCCATCTCGTTGTTCATCAAAACGCCTGTGCCGCGCATGATGACCTTCGAGCCGTAACTGTCGTTCAAGGTGTAAGTGTTCGAGACGCAATTTCCTTCCGCGTCTACGACCGTGAAGTGCGTCGTCTCCTCCGACTCCGCGCCCACGGGTCGCCCTGCCTTCACCTCCGCGCTCGTCGAGGCTCGTTCAGCGCGGATGCTTTTGCGCTGCCGCTCTGCGTAAGACTTGTCAATCAGGCCGGCGATGGGGACGCTGACGAAGTCCGCGTCGCCCATGTACTCGGCGCGGTCGGCGAAGGCGCGGCGCATGGCCTCGGTCATCAAGTGATAACGTTCGGAAGAGGTCGCGCCCGTGTTCCGAAGGTCGAAGCCTTCGAGGATGTTGAGCATCTCGATGAGAACCGCGCCGCCCGAAGACGGAGGCGGCATCGAGATGACCTCGAAGCCGCGGTAGGTGGAGCGCAGAGGCGTGCGCTCCTTCGCGACATAGCCCTTCATGTCTTCGAGCGTGATGAGGCCGCCGTGCGCGCGCATGTCCTCGGAGATGAGACGCGCCGTGCGCCCCTCGTAAAACTCGCGCGCGCCGAAACGCTGCATGCGCGCGAAGGTCGCCGCCAGCTCAGGCTGACGCCAGATGTCGCCCTCGTTATGAAATTTTCCGCCGTTCAAAAGTATCTTCTTCGTCTCGGGGTAGAGTCCGAGCTTGTCGGCGTTGTTTTTAAGTTGGCGCGCGAGACTGTAGGGCATCACGAACCCCTGCGCGGCGAGTCGGCGCGCAGGCTCGATGAGCTGCGACCAACTGAGCCTGCCCGAGCCGTATTTTTTGAGCGCAAGCTCCATCCCCGCGACTGTTCCGGGAACGCCCGACGCGCGATAGCCGAGCGTCGAAGAGCCTTCGCCCTCTATGAGCTTGCCGCGCTCGTCGAGGTATACGTCGCGGTGCGCTGCCGAAGGCCCCATCTCGCGGTAGTCAATCGCGGTCGTCCGCCCATCGCGAAGGCGAATCATCATGAAGCCGCCGCCGCCCAAGTTTCCAGCCGCCGGATATGTCACCGCGAGCGCGAACGCGACTGCGATGGCCGCGTCAACGGCGTTGCCTCCGCGTCGCAGAACGTCCACGCCAACTTGTGATGCAATCCTGCTCGTCGAA
>Ga0190275_10003743_pt1 | contig 10881 bp, 6 predicted proteins | sample Popmic550T_FD_133745 | JGI IMG/M metagenome (GOLD analysis project Ga0190275, IMG submission 133745) | Populus adjacent soil microbial communities from riparian zone of Yellowstone River, Montana, USA - 550 T | ecosystem: Environmental > Terrestrial > Soil > Riparian zone > Trees stand | place...
GCCACTGACGGTCACGTCGGCCGTCTGGGGCACGCCCCACCCGGACTCGTAGACATCGAGGCTCGGCGTCAGCTTGCCAAAATGGATGAACAGGTTGGTCCCCGGCTGCAGGGAAACATAGGTAGCCGCAGGCGTTGCCGGCGGCGCGTAGGTGAAAGCGAAGCGGGTGGTGTACCCCGAGTTGGTCAGGGGGAAGACTGCCTCCTCCGCAGGAGTCCGGGTCTGAATGGGCTCAAGAGGCTCGGCCTCAACGAGCGGGAAGCCAACACCCGTGCTCCGGCCCGTAGCCGGATCGCGCTCGCCAGTGGCGTCGCCGACGCGGCCACTGTTGTTGAGGTCCAGTCCGACGTAGACATACGCATACTCGGTGTTGATCGTCGATCCCATCACCTGGTTGAAGTTCACGTACACGGTCTCCAACCTGTCGATGAGACCGTTGTTGGTCGACACCTCCTGGAACTTCACGTTCTCGACGGCGATGGCCGGCGGGCTGGCGGGGTTACCCCCGAAAAAGGAGATGGAGGGGAACGTGGAGAAGGCACTACCTCCCGCGGCCGGGACGGCACGGATGTAGAGGTTGTACTCGCGGCCATCCACCAGGGGCTGGCCCGGCTTGATCGTCAAGATGGTGCCACCACCCGCCACGTCCTTGCCGACGGAGAGGCTCTCCTTGCCGTACTCGTCGGTAAGCCCGACGACCACTGAGCTGGGCTGCACGGGCTGGTTGAAGACGATGTAGATGCTATCGCTCGACTTGACCATGTTGTGCTGCGGCTCAGAGGAGCCGTTCGAAGGGCTCAGGACCCCCAGGCTGCTGTACTTCACCGCGAGGTTCAAGCCCGGGCTGTAGGCAGGAGCCAGCTGCTCCGTCCTGACCGTGCCCTGTTGGACCAGGGTATTGGCAGCGTAGGCACTCACGAAGCCGCCAGACTCGAAGATCCCGTCACCGTTGGTGTCCAGCGCGGAGATCGACAGCAGGTAGGTCCCATTCAGACGGGCGAGCTCGATCGGCGTCGGAACCCGGTCGAACGAGATGACGCCCCCAGCGTCCGACGTCGCCTCGACCACCACCCGGCTCGTGGTCGACTCGGACAGGCCGAAGAGAACCCGGCCCGCGGGGTTCACATCGAGCGTGCCCCTGGCGCCCACCGCAGGGCGGCCATCCGGCCCGATCAAGTTGAACTTCACCGAGCCATTGAGCTCCGACAGCAGCACAGGGCCGAAGCTCGCGTTGCCGTTGTTGATCGGAACGTTGCCCGCGGAGTCCGGCACGATCGAGGAGGCGCGCAGCGAGGCAAAGCCGTCCTTGCTGAAGGTCAGGAGCACCTGGGCGCCGCCCGGCACATCCTTGAAGGAGAAGTTGCCGTTCTCGTCCGTGGTCGTCGGCTGCACCGTGGCGCTGCCGATCGTCATCGCGACAGAGGCCCCCGCAAGCGGCTTCTGCTGGGTCGTCAGCACCTGACCCGAGACCGTGCCCTTCGGCGTCGAAGGTACCACCACCGATACGTTGTTCGGCTCCTGGACGCCGTCCGCAATTCCGTCGCCGTTCGTGTCCTCGGGATCGCCACCGCAGCCGATCACCAGGAGCGGCACGAGGGCCATTAGCAACTTCTTCATCGTCCCCACCTTTAAAGTTTTTCTGAAAAGTCAGTACCGCGACACATCGCGGCGACGGGACACTCTCCGACTCGGGCCCATGGCGTCAAGGTGGTGCTCCGCCAATCAACCCAGGACGTCCCGTGGATCAGCTCCCGTCCGCGCCCATCTCCTCCTACCTCTCCCTCTACCCCTGCCCGGATCAAGATACCCGTGGCCACTTTTGGTAAGGGATTCCCCCCATGTCCGATGTGAATAGTCCATGCCTCGGCTGCGCCATCGTGAGCGGGGCCACCCGTCCGGTGGGCGGGATCATCGCCCGAGCCCCCGGGCTCGTACTCCATGGCGTCGCGGCGCCAAGCCCCGTGCCAGGCTGGGTGGTCATCTCCAGCGAGCGCCACGCCCGCGCCTTATATGACCTGGAGGAAGCCGAGGCCCGGGAGCTGGGCACCTTTGCCGCCCGGGTGATGCGCGCCCAGCGGCAGGCGCTCGGCGCCGAGCACGCCTACGCCTTCGCCATGGGAGATGTGCTGCGCCACTTCCACCTGCACCTCGTCCCCCGCTTCCCCGACACCCCCCGGCACCTGTGGGGCCGGGCCGTCTTCGACGCTCCCCCCTCGGACCACCGCCCCCCCGAGGAGCTGGAGGCCGCGGCGAAGACCCTCGCTGCCGCGCTGGCCACCGGCTCCTGAGCCCCCGCGCCCAGGCCCCGCCTGCCTGCCTGGCTGCACCCGATGCGTGGAATTTGAGGGGCAGCCCGTGGACCTCTCCCCTCGGGGTAGGGAGAATGCCGGCGCTCCCATGACATCGCTTCGTCCCGCCCTGCTCGCCCTGTCCCTGCTGCTAGCCCCCGGCCTCTCGGGGGCCAACAACACCGCAGACGAGGCGGATGTCGCCTTCGAGCTGGGCAACGAGGCCTATGCCAAGGGCAACTACAACGAGGCCCTCCGCTCCTACTTCACCAGCTATCGCCTCGTCCCCAACCGCAACGTCCTCTTCAACATCGCCCGCTGCTACGAGGCCCAGAACCGCTTCAACGAGGCCTACCGCTACTACAACGATCTGCTCGGTGAGTCCCTCCCGGACGATGACTCCGTCGAGATCCGCCGCTCTCTGGAGCGGCTCCGCCCCAAGGTCGCCCTCGTGCGCGTCGCCACCTCCCCCGAGGGCGCCGAGGTCTACATCGACCGCACGGACCTGGGCAGCCGAGGGCGCTCGCCGCAGACGCTCGCGCTCTCACCCGGCCGCCACAAGGTGATGGTGAAGAAGGAGGGCTACCGCCCCGCCGAGGCCACCATCTCCGTTGCCCGCGGCAAGTCCGTGCCCCAGAGCTTCGAGCTGACCCTCATCACCGGCACCGTGGAGCTCACCGGTACCCCTGCTGGCGCCGAGGTGCGCACGGCCTCCGAGGGAGACGTCGCCGCCCAGGTGCCCGGCAAGCTGGCCCTCCCGCCCGGCCAGCACGTGCTCTACGTGCGCGCCCCCGGCCACGCTCCCGCGCAGCTCGTGGTGGAGGTCCCCGCGGACGGCACCGTCAAGGTCCCGGTGGCGCTCGGCTCTCAGGCCAGCCCCACCGGACGTCTCGTCGTCACCGCCAACCGCGAGAGCGCCAGCGTGCGCGTGGATGGCAAGCCCGCCGGCTTCACCCCCACGGTCGTCACCCTCGCCGAGGGCGAGCACACCCTCGAGGTGGAGAGCCTGGAGGTGCGCCCCCTGCGGCAGGTGGTGAAGGTGGTGGCGGAGCAGGAGGTCAAGGTCCACGCCGAGCTGCGCTATGCCCCACCGCCCGTGCGCGCCGCCTCCAAGGGCCTCACCTCGGTGGACGAGGCCCCTGCCTCCACCACCGTGCTCACCCAGGAGGAGCTGCGCGCCTTCGGCTGGCGGACGCTGGCCGATGCGGTCGCGGGCGTGCGCGGCTTCTTCCTCTCCAACGACCGCACCTATAGTTACATCGGCGTGCGCGGCTTCTCCCCGCCGGGAGATCTCAATACCCGTATCCTCATCCTCTGGGATGGCCACGCGATGAATGACGTGTGGGCCGGCCAGGGCTACTCGGCGCATGACCTCTCGGTGAATCTGGAGGAGGTCGAGCGCATCGAGGTGGTCCGCGGCCCCGGCAGCGCGCTGTATGGCACCGGCGCCTTCTTCGCTGTCATCAACGTGGTGCCGCGCGAGTCGCTGGGGGTCCAGCGCCACGTGGAGGTCACGGGCACGGTGGGCGCGCTCGGGACGGTGGGCCTGCATGCCTCCGCGGGCTGGGAGGGCGGCGAGGGCCGCAGCGTGCTGGTGTCCGGCTCGATGATGCACGCCACGGGCGCCGAGACGACGCTGTTGGACTCCAGCACGCGCGTGGTGGGGCTCGACGGCGAGCGGGCCTTCAGCGGCGCCGTGCACGCACGCCTGGGCTACCTCACGCTGATGGGCAGGTTCAACAGCCGCGTGAAGGACATCCCCACCGGCCCCTTCGGCAGCGCGATCGGCGCCGAGGGCACCCAGTCGCTGGACGCGCGCGGCTTCCTCGAGGCGCGCTACGAGCGCCCCCTGAGCGACCGCATGAGCCTGTCCCTGCGTGGCGCCTTCGACCTGAGCCGCTATCGCGGCGACAGGATGTACACCGAGGACGACGGCCAGGGCCTGACCCGTGAGTCCGAAGGCGGGCGCGCCGACTGGATCTCCGCCGAGGCCCGCCTGCGCCTGTCCCTGTTCGACGGCAACCACCTCACCGTGGGTCTGGAGGGCCAGGGGCAGATCCGCGTGGAGCAGGAGACCTACGGCCCGGAGGGAGGCGAGCCGCTGCCGACCAAGACGCGCACGTTGCTGTCTCTCTATTTGATGGACGAGTGGCGCCTCCACCCACGGCTGAACCTGTCCGCGGGCCTGCGCGTGGACAAGTACCTGGATCTGGACTCGATCCCCATCACACCGCGCCTGGCCCTCATCTGGCGCCCCTACACCGCGGGCCTCACCAAGCTCGTCGCTGGCCGGGCCTTCCGCGCCCCCAACGTCTACGAGCTCTTCTACGAGGACAAGCTCGCCACCCAGCGGCCCGCCGAGGGGCTGGATCCGGAGACCATCTCCACCTTCGAGCTGGAGCACTCGCACGACCTGACGGACGAGCTGCGCCTCACCGTCGCGGGCTACCACAACCGCATCTCCAACCTCGTGACGCTGGAGGAGGACGAGCTGACGGTGCCTCGGTGTGGGACTCCCCCAGGGACCCTGCAGTGCCTCGTCTTCGCGAACAGCGACACCGAGACGTTCGCTTGGGGCGCGGAGGCCGGAGTGCACTGGCAGCCTGGCCGCTTCCTGCTGGTGGACCTGAGCTACTCCTATGTCACCCTGCGCCACGTCCTGGACGAGGTGAGGGACGCCAAGCCCACCCACGTCGTCTCCGGGCGCCTGATGCTGCCGCTGGGCACGGGAGAAGTCCGGCTGGCCACGCAGGCCACCTACCAGAGCGCGCGCAACAGCGACTCGGAGGGACCGAAGATCGGCGAGGCGATGCTGCTGGGGTTCGGCGTCTCCGGGGAGTTCTCTCGCTTCCGCTACTTCGCCGGCGTGCAGAACCTGCTGGACGAGCAGTACGCGCTGCCCGTGAACTCGGAGACCTCCGCGCGGCCCGTCGCCCAGTACGGCCGCACCTTCACCCTGCAGCTCACGGGCTCCTACTGAATGAGCTCCTGGACGGACGCCCGCGCAGCGGCGCGTGACTTGACCGATGCCGTCGTGCGCACGGCGTACCGCGGCGCCTACTCGCTGGCCATGGCCTACTGGTTCGTGCGCCGTCCCTCGATTGAAGGCGTCTTTGTCGGGGTATGGCACGGCCGGCGCGTGCTGCTCCTCCAGAACTCGTACAAGCGCTTCTTCAGCATGCCGGGGGGTGGCCCCCACGCGGGCGAGTCCCATCTCGAGACGGGGTTGCGCGAGCTGCGCGAGGAGGTGGGCCTCACCCTGGGCGCCTCCGAGCTGCGCGCGGCCTTCGATGTGGTGGACACGGTCGAGTACAAGCGCGACCACGTCTTCTTCCTGGAGCTGGAGGTGGCCACCGAGCCGCCGCTCACCATCGACCGCCGCGAGGTGGTATGGGCCGCGTTCCTCGACGTGGAGGCCGCGCTGCAGCTCCCCCTGGCCTCCCCTGTCCGCGCCTATCTCACCGAGGCTGCACGGCGGCGTGCGGCCCCGTCCCCACGCGAGGCCGCGCGCTGACGGATTCGCCCGACGTCATGTCCTCCGCCTCCCACACGCTCCCCATGGACACCCCCGAGCTGCTCTTCATCCACCCCGAGCATGCCCTCTACCCAGAGGAGCTCGAGCTGCGCTTCCGGGTGCTGCGCGAGCCGCTGGGCTTGCCTCGCTCCGCGGTGACCTTCCCCTTCGAGGCCCAGAGCCTCCACCTCGTCGCGCGCCAGGCTGGCGCGGTGGTCGGCTGCGTCCTCTTCCACCCCGAGGACGCGCACGGGGGCCGCCTCTTCCAGATGGCCGTCACCCCGCCGCTCCGGGGCCGCGGGCTGGGCGCGCGCCTCGTCATCGCGCTGGAGGAGGAGCTGCGGCGGCGAGGCTTCACGCACGTGCACCTCCATGCGCGCGCCCAGGTCGTCCCCTTCTACGAGCGCCTGGCCTATGAGGTATATGGCGAGCCCTTCACGGAGGTGAACGTCCCTCACCGCCATATGCGCAAGGCGCTGGCGTCATCTATCCTCGCGAGCCAGAGGAGCAAGGAGGCATGACGGCTACCCCCGACCGCACGCTGGCCCTGCGCGCGAGCGAGTTCTTCGAGCTGCACCAGCGCATCCACCTCGTCGACGACGAGCCTTCCCACGACGCGCTCCTCGAGGAGCTGCAGCACCCCTCGCGGCCCTACATCGTCTCGTTCGTCAACGCGCACGCGGCCAACCTGGGGTGGAACACACCCGCCATGCTGGAGAGCCTGCTGCGCTCGGACCTGCTGCTGCGCGACGGCATCGGCGTGAAGCTGGGGCTCAAGGCCTTCGGGCGCCCGCCCGGGCTGAACATGAACGGCACGGACTTCATCCCGAAGATCGCCCGCGCGTACAAGGGCCGCCGCGCCGCGTTGTTCGGGACACGCTCGCCCTGGCTGGACACGGCGCGTCAGAGGCTGGAGGCCGAGGGGCTGGTGGTCGTCTCCTGCCATGACGGCTTCTCCTCGCCGGAGACGTACCTGGAGCTGGCTGCTGAGACGAAGCCGGAGCTCATCATCCTGGCCATGGGCATGCCCAAGCAGGAGGACATCGCGGTGCGGATGCGCGAGCGGCTCTCCCACCCCGTCCTCATCGTCAACGGCGGCGCCATCCTGGACTTCCTGGGGGGAAAGGTGACGCGGGCCCCGGAGGTGATGCGCAGCACGGGCCTGGAGTGGGTCTACCGCCTCTACCTGGAGCCCAAGCGACTGGCCCGGCGCTACCTCCTGGGCATCCCCATCTTCTTCTCGCACGTGGCGGTCACCCGCCTGGTCGGTCCTCAGGCACCCGAGGGTGGAGAGAGGTCCCCGTGACCCCCCCTTGTGGCCGGACGGAAATTGCGCGTTCCTAGCCCCCCGTACGCATGGATACCGCCCGCGCCCACGAGGAGTTCCTGCGCACCCGCATCTTCCCGGGGCTGGACGGACTGCGCTGCCTGAGCATCGTCCTGGTGATGGCCCACCATGTCTCCGGCCTGCACTCGGGCTTCCTGGGCCGCGGCTACCTGGGCGTCTCCCTCTTCTTCGCCATCAGCGGCTTCCTCATCACCTCGCTGCTGCTGCGCGAGCGGGACGCGCACGGGCACATCTCCCTGGCCCGCTTCTACGGCCGGCGCTCGCTGCGCATCTTCCCGCTCTACTACGCGGTGCTCGCCGTGTACGTGCTGCTGGTGCTCTTCGTCGAGAAGGGAGCCAAGGAGAAGGCCGACTTCTTCGCCAACCTCCCCTCCTTCCTCACCTACACGTCCAACTGGTTCGTCCCGCAGGAGCCGGACACCCGCATCATCTTCTACTTCGCCTGGTCCCTGGCCACCGAGGAGCAGTTCTACCTGCTGTGGCCCGGCGTCATGCGCCTGGCCCACCGGTGGGGCGCCGTGCTCTTCATGACGGGGCTGCTCGCCATCTCCCTCTGGGCGCCCTGGGCCGTCACGACGGGACAGCTGGACGGCACCCTGCTGCAGGTGCGCATCCTCGCCAGCTTCGCGGCGCCCATCTGCATGGGGTGCCTGGCGGCCTATGCCCTGCACTCGCCCCGGGGCTTCGCGTGGATGTACCGGGTGCTCGGCTACACCTGGGCACCGCCGCTGCTGCTCGTCCTCGTCCTGGCCGCCGTGGCGACGGACGGCACGCCCTACGGGCTCACCTCGCTGGTGATGACGGCGTTGGTGGTCTCCTCCTGCATCCGCACGCGCCACCTCCTCATGCCCGTGCTCACGCTCCCGCCCCTGCGCTACGTGGGAATGATCAGCTACGGCGTCTACCTGCTGCACATGCTCACCTTCAACCTGGTGCGCCGCGCGGTCCCAGAGCAGGGCTTTGCCGTATACTTCCTGCTGACGTTCGGCCTGAGCGTGGTGCTGGCCGGCCTGAGCTACCGCTACTTCGAGACCCGCTTCCTGCGCCTCAAGGAGCGTCTCGCCGCCGGCCCTTTACCTGCGCAGGCCTCTCCGGCACCTTCGACGGCTCCAGCGTCAAGTCCAGCACCGTGATGGAGTAGGGCGGCAGCTGCGCCCCCAGCACCCCCGCGCCCAGGGCGGTGGGCTGCTGCTCGGAGAAGCCGCTGGCCTCTCCCACGTACGTCATCACCCGCGCGTTCCTCAGCGCCCCGCAGCCCTTGAGCTCTACCCGCGCATCCCGCGCCGTGTCCGGCTCCACGTTGAGGGCGATGGCCACCACGCGCCGCCCATCGTCGCTGCGCGAGGCGAAGAGCGAGGTGCCCTCCTCGGCGCGCGAGGGCAGGTACGTGTCCAGGAAGCGCCCACCCTGACCGTCGAAGTCCCGGTAGGCCCGGAAGGCCCACCACGCGGGGCTGCGCGCCGACGGATAGGTGAAGTAGAAGGCCGCGGTGAGGCCCCCCTCCGCGAAGCGGCCCAGCGCCTCGGCTTGCGCCAGCCCGCCGCTCATGTGCCGCGCGGCGCCGAAGTTGTACTCGCCAATGGCGATGCCCCGCCCCGGGTAGTTCTCCTCCACCAGCTTCTTGAGCCGGGGAATGAGCCTCACCGGCTCGCCGATCCAGGACTCGTCCTTGTAGTTCGGGTCCCACAGCGCGCGCGTGGAGCGGATGCGCAGCGCCGACGTCTCCGGATCCGTCAGCTCACCCTTGTCGGGGGAGACTCCCTCGGCCTGCGGGTAGAAGTGCACATCCACCACGTCCAGGATGCGCATGCCCGTCTTCTTCTCGTGCTCGCGCAGCTTCTTCAGGTACCAGGGAAGCAGCGGCACGTTGCCGTGGGCCTTGCGATCCGCGTCCGGCGAGGCGCCCTTCGCCACGTCCGCCGCCGAGCGGAAGTACCCCGTCCAGCCCCACTCCGTGGGCCCGGCGATGAGAGCCTCCGGATCCGCCTGCCGCACGGCCGTGCCGTAGGACACGGTCCGCTCCAGCAGCTCGTCATACGTGGTCGGCTCCGGGTGCACGTCCCGGTGCGTCGAGTTCCACAGCATCGGCTCGTTGTCGAGGAAGTACATGTGCACGCTGCGCCCGCGTGTCATGTCCTGCCTGCGAAGGGTGCGCACCCACTCGCCGATGAATTCCGGCGGGGCCGGCACGCTCGTCCGTGAGGGCATGGGCGGCGCCAGCTCGACGCCCGAGCTCCGCTTGCCGTTGCCGGCCTCCGGGACTTCCGGATCCACCTTCTCCTGCGGGCCGAGCTTCGACACCGGGAAGCTCACGGAGCTCGTGTCCTTGGCTACCCAGCCAATCATCGGCACGGTGAGCGCGGACTGGACGCGATGCTCGCGGTTCGCCATGAGGAACGACTCATAGTTGAAGTCCGGGTTGTCCCCAGGCGCCGTGTTGCGGAAGTACCAGTCGTTGGCCGTGTTCCAGGCGTTGAGCTTCCAGTTGTAGCGGCTCGTGGGGTTGCCGCCCCAGCGGCGCACCGTGGTCCCCAGCTCCCACTGGTGCGAGCTCTTCTGCTCGTTCAGCGCATCGAAGGCGATGCCGTAGATCTGCGGGCTGATGACGTGGCCGGGCCCCGTGCAGTCCACGGAGAGGCTCGCCGGCCGCGGAGGCCCCACCGCCACGCGCACCATGCCGGCTGCCGGCGTGTTCAGCTCGGCGACCCGCATGCTGGTGAAGCCGATCCGATCGAGCTGCACCCACTCAGTGCCCACACGCTTGTGCGCCCGCATGATGATGCGATCGAAGGGCTCACCCTTCGGATCGAGCTGCGCCATGGGCACCAGCACCTCGACCCAGCCGTCCTGCTGCTTCACCACGTGCTGAGTCCCGACACGTACCCGCGGGAACACGGACTCGTCCCCGGAGTCCACCCGCACCTCCAGGAAGTCGCCATAGTCGGCGGGCGCCTTGTACCGGAACGCGAGCGCGCCGAAGCGGCCCTCCAGCGGCTGCTTCCGGCGGAGCATCCACCCGCCCAGCTCCGCCATCATCACCTTCGCCGGCGCCGCCCCCTCCACCTGGCGCTCGGTCCAGCCGCCCACCTCCCAGCCCGTCTTGGTGCCGCGGTCATAGGCCACCTCCACCATCTCCATCGAGGTGCCCTGCGGCGTCTCCTGGGACGTCATCATCGCGCCCGGCACCGTCAGCCCGAGCCGATCCAGCTCCACCCACTCGGAGCCCACGCGCTTGTGCGCCCGGAGAATGAAGCGATCGAAGGCCTTCATGTCCGGGTTGAGCTCCGCCATGGGGATGAGGAGCTGCATCCACTCGCCGTCCTGCCCCACCACATGCCGCGCGCTCACCTGCACCCGGGGGAAGGTGCTCTCATCCCCAGAGTCCAGCCGGACCTCCAGGAAGTCACCGAAGTCGCCGGGCGCCTTGTACCGGAACGCCAGGCCGCCGAAGGAGCCTCGCACGGGCGCCGCGCGACGCAGCGCCCACCCGCCCAGGTCGGCCATCATCACCTTCGCCGGCCCCGGGCCCTTCACCTCGCGCTCGCCCCAGCCAGCGTCCACCCAGCCCGTCTTCAAGCCGCCCTGGTACACCACCTCCGCCAGCACCACCGTGAGGCCTGACATCGAGGTGGAAGCGCCAGCCCCCGACTCAGCGCCAGAGCCCGCCGGCATCGCCGCACGCTCGTCGTCGTCCTCACAGGCCACCAGCAGGAGGGCACACACCACCAGCA
>Ga0190275_10003744_pt1 | contig 10881 bp, 9 predicted proteins | sample Popmic550T_FD_133745 | JGI IMG/M metagenome (GOLD analysis project Ga0190275, IMG submission 133745) | Populus adjacent soil microbial communities from riparian zone of Yellowstone River, Montana, USA - 550 T | ecosystem: Environmental > Terrestrial > Soil > Riparian zone > Trees stand | place...
ATCGAGGCCAAGGAGGGCGTGCACGTCCAGGAGGAGAACCAGACCCTCGCGACGATCACGCTGCAGAACTACTTCCGCCTGTACGAGAAGCTCGCGGGCATGACCGGCACCGCCCTCACCGAGGCGACCGAGTTCATGAAGATCTACAAGCTGTCGGTCGTCGAGATCCCGACCAACCGCAACATGGTCCGCAAGGACAACAACGATCAGGTCTACAAGACCAAGGGCGGCAAGTGGGACGCCGTCAGCCGCGAGATCATCGAGCGCCACGCCAACGAGCAGCCCGTGCTCGTCGGCACCGTCTCCGTCGAGGTCTCCGAGCTGTTGTCCGAGGAGCTCAAGAAGCACGGCGTCAAGCACACCGTGCTCAACGCCAAGCCCGAGTACGCCGAGCGCGAGGGCGCGATCGTCGCCGAGGCCGGGCAGCCGGGCGCCGTCACGATCGCGACGAACATGGCCGGCCGCGGCGTCGACATCAAGCTCGGCGGCAACCCCGAGCACCTCACGCAGGTCGAGCTGCTCAAGCTCGGCCTCAAGCCCGGCGACCCCGACTACGAGGAGCGCTACGCCGACGTGCTGCCCTCGATCGAGCAGCGGATCGCGCAGGACCGCGAGAAGGTGCTGGCCGCGGGCGGTCTGTACATCGTCGGCACCGAGCGCCACGAGTCACGGCGCATCGACAACCAGCTTCGCGGGCGCTCCGGGCGCCAGGGCGACCCCGGCGAGTCGCGCTTCTTCCTGTCGGCCGAGGACGATCTCGTGCGCCTGTTCGCCGGCGATCGCATCTACAAGATCCTCGACCGCCTCGGCACCGTCGACGACGAGGGCCGCGAGGAGCCGATCGAGGCCTCGATGCTCTCCAAGCAGATCGAGAAGGCCCAGAAGAAGGTCGAGGAGCAGAACTTCCTGCAGCGCAAGCGCGTGCTCGAGTACGACGACGTCATGAACGAGCAGCGCCGGATCGTCTACAAGTACCGCGACGAGATCCTCGAGGGCAAGGACATGGGCGCCGTGGCGCGCGAGGAGATCGGCAACGTCGTCGAGCGCACCATCAACGAGTTCACGCCCGGCGACTTCATCGAGGACTGGGACGTGCCGGGCCTGATGACCGCCTTCGAGGACATCTTCCCCTCGGAGCTGTCGGTCGGCGAGATCGCATCCGACCAGACCGACCGCGAGCAGCTCGTGCGCAGGCTGCACGGCGAGGCGATCGCGCTCTACGACGGGCGCGAGGCCGAGCTCGGCGAGGAGCTCATGCGCGCGGTCGAGCGCTTCGTGCTGCTGCAGTTCATCGACCAGGGCTGGCGCGAGCACCTCTACGACATGGACTACCTGCGCGAGGGCATCCACCTGCGCGGCTTCGCGCAGATCGAGCCGATCGTCGCGTACAAGAACGAGGCGTTCATCCTCTTCGAGGAGCTCATGGGCTCGATCTGGGTGAACTTCACGCGCATGATCTACAACCTCGAGGTCGACGTCGGCGAGGAGGAGGAGCCCGAGCAGCGCTACGAGCCGAGCGGCACGTCGACGCGTCCGGGCCGCGTCTCCTACTCCGGCGGCGGCCAGGAGCAGCCAAGCGCGCTCGCCCTCGCAGCGGCCGGCGGCGCAGGCGCCGTCGAGGAGTTCGACGCCGAGTACGAGGAGCCGGCCCCGGTGCAGCAGCGCGTCCTGACCGAGGAGCAGACGGTCGGTCGCAACGACCCCTGCTGGTGCGGGTCGGGCAAGAAGTTCAAGAAGTGCCACGGCTCCTAGCGGGCTTCTAGCCGGCTGGACAGCCACGTCGCACATGCGTCCACGGACGCGCTGATCGCTGCCGCGCGCGGGGTCGGATGACGCTGGGGTCTACAGACCCTCGTGCTCGAAGGAGCAGCCATGCCCGTGCGCCATCCCGTCCTTGCCCGTCCTCGACTCGTCCCCGCCGGCGCCACCGCGCTGGGGATCGCCTGCTCGATCCTCGCGATCGCGGGCACGACGGCGCAGGCGGCGGCGAGATGCACGCCGCTGGGCAAGCAGCACTCGGCGGCGGTCGCGCGCGCCGATCGCGCCGACGGCACGTCGGAGGTGACGGAGTTCCTCGCCGCCGGCGCGTATCGCGTGACGCGCTGCGGCAAGGGCGGCAAGGCGCTCATCAGCCAGACCGTGTCGCCGATCGCCGACCCCGACGGCGGCATCGCCTACGTGCCGACCGACAGCGAGGGCCCCGGCTTCACCGCCGCGGCGCTCTACGGCGACCCCTCGGAGCCCACCTGGGCCGCGTCCTTCCGCGCCCAGCGGTCGAAGATCCGTGCCTCGACCCTGGCTCCCACCGCTCCCGCGCCGACCGAGGTCGACCCGCTGGCGGCCACCTCCGGCGTCGCCGCCGCCTCGAGCGACGCCTGCACCAACGGGCAGTACTCGCTGTGGCTCGGCTCGTGGACGAGCCGCGTCTACGGCTATCGCGTCAACCGCAGCCGCTTCAACTACAACGACACGACGGTGGCCTCGATCGTCAACGGCCACCGCAACTGGGACACCACGTCCAACAGCTGCGGTCTCAACGACATCACGAACCTCACCTCCGTTCACCAGGGCTCGACGAGCGCCACGATCCACACCACCCCCGACGGGCAGTCGGTCTCTGACCGCGGCAACCTCGCGAGCGTCGGCTGCGCCGGCGCGCTCGCCTGCACCTGGCTGTTCACCAACGGCGCGGGCGTCGCGACGGAGACCGACCAGCGCTTCAACGAGGACATCTCGTTCTCCAACGTCGGCGCGGCCGGCGCTTATGACTATCAGGCGGTCGCGACGCACGAGAGCGGCCACAGCATCGGCCTCAACCACGCCAACTCCAGCAGCCAGCTGACGATGTTCTGGACGATCAGCTCCGGCACGACGGGCGCTCGCACGCTGGCCAAGGGCGACGTCATGGGCATGCGCGCGCGCTACCCGTGAGCCCGGCCTGAGCCGCGCCGGCTTGGCAACCAGCGGGGCTCTCGCACAGCCGGGGGGCTGGCCGGGGTGGCGGCCGGGGGAGAGCACCCTGGCCAGACGGCACGGCGCCCCAGTGACGGGGGCCGCGGCGCGTGGGATCGTGCCGGTATGCAATCGACCCCCCTGTCCACGACCATCCGCGCAGCGCTCGTCCAGGCGGCCCGCGATGCGGGCTATCTCACGATCGGCCTGTTGACGAGCTCGCTCGCGCTGGCGGTCTGGATCACCGGGCTGTCGCTGTCACTGTCGCTCGTGATCTTCATCGTCGGCCTGCCGGTCGTGATCGCCTCGGCCTACGCCTTTCGCTGGACCGCCGAGCTCGATCGCCGCAACGCCGCATGGCTGCTGCGCCGGCCGGTGCGCGGGACCTATCGCGGCAGTGGCCAGGGGCTGCGCGTGCGGCTGGTCTCGACGCTGCGCGATCCGCAGACATCGCGCGACCTCGTCTGGCTCGTGCTGCACTCGGCGCTGGGCATGACGTTCGGCATCGCCGCGCTCGGCCTCGTCGCGAGCGTGGCGGGATTCGCGACGCTGCCGCTGTGGTACTGGGCGCTGCCCGACGGCGCCGAGATCGGGATCTGGAACGCCGACACGCTGCTCGAGTCCTTCGCCCTGGCCGCGCTCGCCGCGCCGATCGCCGCGCTCAGCGTCGGGCTGCTGCGGGTGATGGCGCTCGCCGAGAGCGGTCTCGCGGTCAGCCTGCTCGACAGCGATGATGACGCCGTGACGACGATGGCCGGCACGAGCGAGGACCCGCGTGCACGCCGCTTCGACCCCCACGTCGCGCTGTCGCTGCACATCGCGTTCACGGCGCTGATCTGCGTGCTGATGGCGCTGATCTGGCTGGCCAGCGGCGCCGGCTACTTCTGGCCGGCGTGGGTCTGGCTCGGCGTCGGCGGGGTGCTCGGCTTGCACGTCGTCATCTCGCGGGCGGTCGGCGCGCCGGCCGTCCAGGGGCGCAGCGTGCGCGTGCACGCCGAGATCGTCGCCCTGATCGTCGGCTTCCTGACGATCGTCTGGGCGCTGGCCTCGTTCAGCGCGCCGTTCTGGCCCTTCTGGCCGGCGCTCGGGCTCAGCGTCCCGCTCGCGATCCACGCGCTGATCGTCTTCCGCGACCGCCTGAACCCCAACCGCGAGCGCGAGCTCGTCGAGCGCGTCGACGAGCTGACGCGCACGCGCCGCGGCGCCCTGGACGTGCAGGCCGCCGAGCTGCGCCGCATCGAGCGCGACCTGCACGACGGCGCGCAGGCGCGGCTCGTGTCGCTGAGCATGCTCGTCGGCCGCGCCGAGGAGCAGCTCGCCGACCGCCCCGAGGTGGCGGCGCTCGTGCGCCGCGCCCGCGAGGAGGCCGGTGCGGCGATCGGCGAGCTGCGCGATCTCGCGCGCGGCATCGCACCGCCCGTGCTGACAGACCGAGGCCTCAACGCGGCCGTGCAGGCGCTCGGCGTGCGCGCGCCCATGACCGTCGAGGTCGAGGTTCCCGACGACAGCCGCCCGCCGCCGGTCGTCGAGACGGCCGCGTACTTCGTCGTCGCCGAGGCCCTGACGAACGTCGCCAAGCATGCCGGCGGGGCGCCCGCGCGCGTCGTCGTCGAGCGTGACGCGCGGCGACTGGTCGTGGAGGTGTCCGACAGCGGACCGGGCGGCGCCGACCCCGACGGCGGGGGGCTGACCGGCCTGCGTCACCGCGTCGAGGCGATCGACGGCGCGCTTCGCATCACGAGCCCCAAGGGCGGCCCGACGATGATCAGGGCGGAGCTTCCATGCGGGTCGTGATCGTCGAGGACAACGCGCTGCTGCGCGAGGGCATCGTCGCGTTGCTGCGCGAGCGCTCGATCGACGTCGTCGCGCAGGCCGAGGACGCGCCCGGGCTGCTGCGGATCGTCGCCGGCCACAAGCCGGACGTCGCGATCGTCGACGTACGCCTGCCGCCGACGTTCACCGACGACGGCGTGCGCGCGGCGATCGAGGCGCGCGAGCGCTATCCGGACCTCGGCGTCCTGATCCTGTCGCAGTACGTCGAGCCGGTCTACACGCAGGAGCTGCTGGCATCGGGGACGGGCGGCGTCGGCTACCTGCTCAAGGAGCGCGTCGGGGAGGTGCGGGCGTTCGTCGAGGCGATCGAGCGCGTCGCCGCCGGCGGCACGGCGCTGGATCGGGAGGTGGTCGCCGAGCTCATGCGCACGCGCGGCGACGAGGGCGGCGAGGACGGCGCGCTGGCGAGCCTGACGCCGCGCGAGCGCGAGGTGCTGGCGCTGATGGCCGGCGGGCGCACGAACAACGCGATCGCGCGCGAGCTCGTCGTCACGTCCGGCGCCGTCGAGAAGCACGTCTCGAGCATCTTCGGCAAGCTCGGCCTGCCGGCCTCCAACGACGACCACCGCCGTGTCCTGGCCGTGCTCGCGTTCCTGCGCGCGGGCGGCTGACCGGTCCTCAGACGGGGTCGACCTCGTCGCGAAACGCCTGCGCGGGCTCGACGCTCGCGCCGGCGGCGCGGACCTGATCGGCGAGCCAGCCGTCGGAGGTGACGACGCGGATGTCGTGCGCGTCGCCGCCGGCGGCGATCCGTCGCACGATCTCGTCGTCGGCCGAGTTCGCCCGTGCGCGCCTGGCATGCGCGACGTCGATCACCGACGAGTGGATCGGTGGTCGCGGGGGCTGCTCGAAGACGACCGTCACATCCTCGCCGCTGCGCGCGGCCCAGCGCTCGAGCATGTCGACGAGGTGGACCATCGCAGCATGGCGGTCGCGCCACCAGCCGTCGGGGCGTGAGCCGATGACGTTCATCCCGTCGACGATCCAGCGCACAGGCCAAGCGTACGGCGCGGCCGGGTCGGGGCATGCGCGCGAACTGCCGATGAATGGGCGATGGCGGGATTTCCCCATGCTGCGCGGCGCGTGCGCCGCGCTCTCGTGCTCGCGGCGCTCGGCGCCGTCCTGCCGGCGACGGCGGCCGCCCAGGCGCCGGCCGCGGCGAACCCCTGCGTCGCCCCGAACGTCACGAACTTCGCGCCGGCCGACGTCACGCGTCCCGGCGTCATCGACCTCTACTACTTCCATGCCGACGGCGCGCGCGTGAACTACTTCGAGTGCATCGGCGACCGCGCGCACCACCTCGGCGCGGCGCAGACGGCCGCCGGCACGCCGACGATCCTGCGCGACGCCACGACGTGGTCCTGCCACCGCCCCAACCGGCGCTTCGTCTCGATCGCCCCCAAGGCCGGCGGCTCGCTCGGCGTCGGCGTCTACAGCGTGCGCACGATGTCCTGCGCACAGCGCTTCGAGCTGCACGTCGCACGCAGGGTCTCGCCCGGCGCGCGCCTGCGCGTGCGCGTCGTCGATCGCTGGGGCGTCGGCGGAATCCGCCCGACGCTGTGCGTCACGCCGCCGCATGCGCGCCGAGCATGCCGGACCCTCGCCTTCCCGCGCGCGGTCGCCGTCGCGTCGCGGCGCGTGCGCCTCGGGGCGCGCGGCAGCTGGCGCATCGAGCTGCGTGCCCACGGCCACCGCGTGCGCACGAGCGTCGCCGTCGGCGCCGGCGCGAAGGCCGCCGCCGCGCCCGCGCCGCTGGTGCTCGCGACCGGCGACTCGATGATGCAGGGCATCGACGGCTTTCTCACCGACGAGCTTGGCGACGCTGCGCGCATGCGCAGCGACGTGCGCCCCAGCACGGGGATCGGCAAGGGCACGTACTGGATGGCGTGGGCGGCCGCGCAGGTCGCCAAGCTGCGACCGAGCGTGACGGTGATGTCGATCGGCGCCAACGAGGGATTCGCGATGCCGACTGCGGCTGGCGCGAGCGCGGCCTGCTGCGGCGAGCCGTGGGTGGCCGAGTACGCCCGCCGCGTGCGCACGATGATGCGCACCTACCGCCGCCATGGCCGTGGGCGCGTGCTGTGGCTGACGCTGCCGATGCCGCGCGACGCGCGGCACATCCCCGTCTTCGGCGCCGTCAACCGCGCGATCCTGCGCGCCGCCGACGGCCTCTCCGCCGTCAAGGTCCTGCGCATGGACCTGCTCTTCACGCCGGCGGGCTACCGCGACTTGATGCCCTACCGCGGCAAGAACGTGCGCGTGCGCGAGATCGACGGCGTGCACCTCAGCATCTCGGGTACGGCGATCGCCGCCACGGCGATCGCGCGCGAGCTTCGCAGCGGAACTTGAGCCGCTCGGACAGATGGACGAATCATCGCCGCCGCGCTCATCCTGTACCACGCGACAGCCGAAGCATCGGACAACGATGTCTCCGCGAACCGCCACGCTCAAGCAGCTCGTCAGCCAGTCGTCCTATCCGATCGACGAAGCCGCGATCGCCGAGGCCATCATCGTGCGCTGCAAGGCACGGCAGACGGTACCGGACCTCGTCTTCCAGAGCGCGCCGCCCACGCCGCGGATCCGCTCGTTTCACCCCCACCGGGGACGCTCGTTTCGCCTCGCGCGCCCCGATCGCGCGGGGGCCGGCCGCCATATGACGATGGCGATCCGCGTCGGCAGCCCAGCGATGCGCTGAGCGCCGCGCGCCGCCGACGAAACCGTCGCTATTTGCGACAAACGCCGGTTTCGCCGGGGGCGAGAGTCCGCGTACCGTTCCTAGGTGAGGAAAGGGCCGCAGGGGCCCCTCGAGAGCCGAGGGACGGTCGCGATGGACGAGACGCAGGGCGATGGGAGGCTCGAGGCCGCCGCACAGGAGCTGATCCTGCGTACGATCGCCGCCCACGCCGACTCGCTGCTTCGGACCGCGCGCCGGCACTCGATCTGCGTCGACGACGCCCAGGACGCCTACCAGCGCGCGATCGAGATCTTCATGGGCCGCGCGCACCGCCTCGACTCGGCTCGCGCGCCGGGCTGGCTGCACGTCGTCGTCAAGCGCGAGGCGCAGGCGCTGCGCCGCGAGCGCCAGAAGCTGCTGATGGCGACGGAGATCGACCTCGACGGGCGCCAGGCGGACCTGCCCACGCCCGAGGAGCGCGCGCTGAGCTTCGACATGGTCAACCGCTCCGCCGAGGCGCTCAAGCGCCTCAAGCCCCAGGAGGTGCGGGCGCTGTGGCTGCGCGCGCAGGGCCACAGCTACTCGGACATCGGCGCGATCACCGGCTGGTCCTACACGAAGGTCAACCGCTGCCTGACCGAGGGCCGCCACAGCTTCCTGGCGCGCTATCAGGGGATCGAGTCCGGCGAGGAGTGCCGGCGCTGGCTGCCGGTGCTGTCGGCGATGGTCGACCTCGAGGCGACGCCCGAGCAGATCCTCGACGTGCGTCCGCACCTGCGCAACTGCCCCGCATGCCGCGCGACGCTGAAGGCGCTGCGCGACAGCTCCGCGCCACTGGCGGCGCTGCTGCCCGTGCCGCTCGTCGCGGCCGACGCCGGCTCGGGAGACCAGGTCTCACATCTCGTGATGCGCCTGTACGAGGCGGTCTCGGGTGGGTTGCACGAGCGCGCGGTCAACTCGCTGACCAAGACGCAGGCACTCGTCGAGGCGACGGCGGCGGGCAAGGTCGCGGCGGTCGCGGCGTCGGCGGCGGCGGTCGCCGGCGGCGGCTACGCGTCGGTGGAGCGCGCGATCGACCGGCCCGCGGCGGCGCACGCGAGCAAGCCGCACGTCCGCAGCGCCGCCGCACCGGCGAGCAGCGCGCCGGTCGCACCCGCCCCTCCCGATCCGGTCCTGCGGACGGGAGCGGCGCCGAGAGCCACGCCGGCGCGATCGCGGCTCAAGCGTCGCGAGTTCGGCTCCTCGCCTTCGCGGCGCCCGCAGCAGGCGCCCGAGTTCCGCGGCAGGGGTGCGGTTCGCGCAGCCGCGGCGAGCGTCGCCGCGGCCCCCGGATCGCCGGCGAGCGCTCCCGCCGCGCCGCCGCCTCCGCCGCCGCAGAAGCCCGCGCCGGAGTTCGGCGCCGCCAACGCGGCGCCGGAGTTCGGCCCGTGAAGGCCGCGCTCAGGCTTCGAACGGCGCGAGGATCAGCAGCCCGGCGACGCTGGCGACCATGCGCGGCAGGTCGATGTCGGACTCCGGCACGATGTACCACGTCGCGCTCTGCGACTCGTCGTCCTTGGCGGCCGGCCCCAGCAGCTCGCCGACGACCGAGATCATCAGTGGCAGGGGGTAGCGCTCGGTGGCGCCGCCCGGCCAGCGGTGCGTGTACTCCGTGCGGCGGCAGTCGACCTTCCAGCCCCACGCGTACTCGGGCTTGTTGAGGATCGTCGAATCGGTCACGGCCACGCTCTCGCGCGGCTCCTTCTTGATCCGGCGCAGGAACTCCGACGCGATCTCGGCGGCGGTCAGCGCCGGTGGCAGCTGGCCGTCGAACCTGCGCTCCTCCTCGCTGCGCGTCCCATCGTTGCTGAGCGCGATCGCGCGGTCCAGCCAGTGATCGGGAAGCTGCTGTCGCGGCGCGGCCAGCGCCTCGGAGATCGCGCGGCGCCCGCGCTCGGCGCGGCACGCCTCGCAGGCCTGGCCGCCCATCAGCCGCACGGCGCCGGCGAACTTGATCAGCGCGTTCTCGGAGATGCCCGGCGGCGGGTCGGGCAGCTTCGTCGCGTGCGTCTCGCACAGCAGGGTGCCGCAGCCCTCGCAGCGGGCGACGGCGATGTAACCGCAGTTGCAGAGTCCAATGCTCCCTTGAGTCATGTCGAAAAGTCTAGGGACCTAGACTCCCGGCGGTGTACGCGGACGCCATGCTCGCACCGTGGTACGAGCAGACGATGGCGCTGCTCGGGCCGCTTCGGTTCTTCGATGCGCACACGCACATCGGCGTCAACGACCCGGACACGTTCACGTGCACCGCCGAGCAGCTGCTGGCTGCCCTGGCGACGACCGACGGCCGCGCGGTCGCCTTCCCGATGCACGAGCCCGACGGCTATCCGCCGGCCAACGACCACGTGATCGACGCCGCCGCCGCATCGGACGGGCGGCTCGTCGCGTTCTGTCGCGTCAACCCGCGCGAGGGCGACGCCGTCGCCGAGGTGCGCCGCTGCATCGCCGCCGGTGCGCGCGGGATCAAGCTGCACCCGCGCGCCGAGCAGTTCGGCCTCGACGATCCGGGCATGCACGCGATCGTCGCCGAGGCGCACGAGGGACGCCTGCCGATCCTGATCCACGCCGGCCGCGGGATCCCGGCGCTGGGCGCGCACGTGCTCGAGCTGGCGAGCGAGTTCCCGCGGGCGCGCTTCATCCTCGCCCACGCCGGCGTCTGCGACCTGGCGTGGATGTGGCGGGTGCTCGACGAGCATCCGAACGTCTTCTTCGACACGGCCTGGTGGACCATCCCGGACCTGCTCGTGCTGTTCTCGCACGTGGCGCCGGGCCGGATCCTCTACGCGACCGACATCCCCTTCGGCGCGCCCAAGCAGGGGATCGTGCTGGCGGGCCGATGCGCCCTCCAGGCGGGCCTGTCGCCCGAGCAGCTCGCCTGCGTCGCCCACGGCCAGCTCGAGCGGCTGCTCGCCGGCGAGGATGCGATCGACGCCGGGCCGCCGCCGGGGCCGGACGTCCTGCGCGCCGATCCGCTGCTCGCGCGCGTCGGCCACTACCTCGCGAGCGCGCTCGCGGCGGGGATCGCCGGCGGCGACACGACCGAGCAGGCCGACCTCGCGCGCCTCGCCTGCCACGTCGGCGAGGACGCGCCGCAGGCCCCGATCTGCCGCTCGATCCTCGAGCTGCTCGAGCTGTACCTGAGCTTCGACACGGGCGAGACGCTGCCCGAGCGCTTTCCGCGCCTGCACGTGCTCGTGATCGCCGCGGCGCTCGCCGCGACGCCCGACGTCCCCGTCGATTGAGGACGTTCGATGGGCGAATCGGGGTCCATTCGGACCTTCCGCGGCGGATTCCTCGCGATCGGCGACGTAGTTTCTCTCCAGCCTCGATAACCTGACGGCAGTGACTGGCGATTCGCTTGCCGAGAAGACGGCCGAGGACCA
>Ga0190275_10003745_pt1 | contig 10880 bp, 5 predicted proteins | sample Popmic550T_FD_133745 | JGI IMG/M metagenome (GOLD analysis project Ga0190275, IMG submission 133745) | Populus adjacent soil microbial communities from riparian zone of Yellowstone River, Montana, USA - 550 T | ecosystem: Environmental > Terrestrial > Soil > Riparian zone > Trees stand | place...
ATCCGCGGGCGAGCCGGTCGCTCGGAATTCGGTATCGGGAAATGGGCCGGCATGAGGACGCAATTCGCGTGCTGGAGCAATCGGTTAAGCTTTCGCCCACATCCGCCGCTTTCGTCGACCTGGCCGAGGCCTATCGACTGAGTGGGCAGCCCGAATTGTGGAAACCGACGCTCGAACGTTTCCTGCCAGTCTCGGGGCCGGATTGGGTCGGCGGTCGGATTCGCGACCGCATAGCACAAGATCACATCTCGCGCAGTGAGTGGAAGTTGGCCGAGCCTTACGCGGTCGAGGCAGCGAGCGCGGGCGAGGAATTGACGGCGATAACGGCCAGCGAAGTGTACGAAGGTCTTGAGGATTGGACCAAATCGGAGGAATACATACGCGGAGTATCGATCAAGTCGCGGGACAAAGAAAAACTAAATTGGTATTTTTGGTGCCGTCGAACCGGGCGGGGCGATCTGGAAGCTGCACGTACGCTTGCAAGACAGTACATGAGCGCACCACTTGCGACCGATCTCTTGGCGCCCGAAGCGTTCGGCGTGTTCGAGATCTTGGAAGGAGATCGCGAAAAAGCAATGGCCCAATTCAACACCGCTTGGAACCGCCGCCGCGAATCGGAATGGACCGGCTTGCATATCGTTTTGCTCGTTGCCGAAGAGAAAAACCAACCTGCGACCGATCAGATCCTGATCAAGCTGATGAACCAGACGAAGCCGGACGATCCAAAGACGCCGGCTCAGATTCGGAATTCGGTGCGCCTGGTCGTCGATCAAATGGCCGGAGGAAGCAGCACGGCCTTTGATGGCGATGCGTTGCTGACCGCGCTCAATGAAATGGACCGCGAGAGTCGGGCCAAATTCGGATATTTCTTTGGTCGCATTGCCCAGCTGGCTGGCGACAAGAAGACCGCGGAGAAGTGCTATCGGCGCTCACTCGACGGCGGCCTATTCCGCGAATACAACGCCACCCTCTCCGCCATGCGCTTTGCAAATTTGCAGGAAAAATCGCCGTAATCTTCGACATCGGCGAGCGGGAACTTTTCTTAAGCTGGCCGCGTCTCATGGCTACAATAGTGTGCGCTCTTGTGGCCGGCGTCCCGCCTGCCCAATGCATCTCTTTCCTTGGAGACCTCCACCATGGTTCCCCGGCCATCAATTCGCCAAGTTTTTGCTCTCGCCCTGTTGAGCATGTTTTTCGTCGGTCCGCGTGCCATCGCTCAAGAAGCGGCCGGCGACGCGGCCGCCAAGGTGCCCGTGAAGCGGGTCGTGCTGTTCAATTCCGGCGTAGGCTACTTCCAACACCAGGGGCAGGTAACGGGCAACGCCTCGGTTGATCTGAAATTCCGCGTGGACGACGTAAATGACCTGCTCAAGAGCATGGTCCTCGAAGACTTGGGCGGCGGCCAGATTTCGACCATCAGCTATGGCTCGCGCGACCCCGTCACCAAAACACTCAAAACGTTTGCCATCGATCTCACGACAAACCCCACGCTCGGCGAGCTGTTGGCCCAGGTCCGCGGGGAACAGGTCGAGATCAGCGCGCCCTCGGTGATTCGCGGCACGATTGTCGGAGTCGAAAAGCAACGCCAAGTGAAATCGACGCCTGGCGGCGAGCAAGTCGTCGAGATTGAGCTCCTAAACCTGCTCACCGAAGACGGCCTGCGGCGAATTCCTCTGGATTCAGTCGGCCGCATCAAACTTACCAAGGCTGAGCTCGACGCCGAGTTTCGCCAAGCGCTCATGGTTCTTGCCACGTCTCATGCGACCGACAAAAAAACCGTGACCCTGAACTTCCTCGGCCAAGGCGACCGCAATGTCCGCGTCGGTTACATCCAGCAATCTCCCGTCTGGAAGACCAGCTATCGTTTGGTGCTCGACAAAGACACAAAACCCTTCCTGCAAGGCTGGGCGATTGTCGAAAACACGTCCGACGCCGATTGGCAGGATGTCAGCCTGAGTCTGGTCAGCGGCCGGCCGATTTCATTCGTGATGGATTTGTATTCACCGCTGTACGCATCGCGGCCGACCGAGCGGATGGAAATGTACGCCTCGCTGCGGCCGCAAATGTATGGCCAGGATTTGGCAGCCGCAGAGCAGCGATTTGCCGCGGCGGGGGAGCGTCTCAGTGTAAATCAGCCGGCCGACGGCCCCGCCTTGGCAACTAGCGGGCCTGCCGCCGGACGCGGACGTGGCGGCCGCGGAGGTGGTGGGTTTGGTGGCGGCCAGGCGAGCGCTCAATCGGCAGACTCTAAGTCTCTTTCGGCAGGCCTAATTTCTGACGCAAATGGCGACCTCGGCGGCGCCGCTTCGGACTTCTCCGGAAGACGCATGCAGGACGCCGTTCAAGCGGCCGCCCAAGGCGGCGACGTCGGCGAGCTGTTCAAATACGACATCAAAAACCCCGTCACGCTCGCCCGCCAGCGCTCGGCTATGCTGCCGATCATCAATGAGGCAATCGACGGTGAGAAACTATCGATCTACAACGCCAACGTGCAGCCGAAGCACCCGCTCAACGGCGTGCGATTGAAAAACTCGTCGAAGCTCCACTTGATGCAAGGGCCGATCACAGTTTTTGACGGCGGCGTTTACGCGGGCGATGCGAAGATCCCCGATCTACCTCCAGCGAGCGAGCGACTCCTAAGTTACGCTCTCGATTTGGACATCGAGGTCGCCCCCACGAACGATAATCGCCCGCAGCGAATGATGGGTGCGAAAATCGTTAAAGGTGTGCTGCAATCGACGTACAAACTTGAACGCACACAGAAATACGTGATCAAGAACTCAGGCAGCGTGATCAAAACGGTGCTCATCGAGTACCCAATCGACTCGCAATGGAACTTGCTCTCGCCCAAGGAGCCAGCCGAAAAGACGCGCGACATGTACCGCTTCGCCGTCAAGGCCGAGCCTGGTAAGCCGGCCGAGCTGGCCATCAACCAGGATCGCACGATTCAACAAAGCGTTGTAATCACCAATTTGAATGATGACGGTATCCGCGTCTATTTGAACGAACGAACGGTCAGCGACTCCGTGAAGGAAGCGCTGCGTGAAGTCATTCGCCGCAAGACGGAGCTCGCAGCGCTACAGCAACGCAGAGCGCAGATCAGCCAAGAGATCACGACGATCGGCCAGGAGCAGGATCGCATCCGCCAAAACATGACCACGATCGATCGGAACACCGACCTTTACATTCGCTACGTAAAAAAATTCACGGAGCAAGAGGACCAGATCGAGCGTTTTCGCGGGCAAGTTCGCGAGCTGGACGAACAAGTCCAACGCGCGCAAAATTCGCTGGACGGATATCTAGCGAACCTGGAATTGGCCTAGTGCAGCATGCAGATTCAAGAAAAGTCAGTGCCAGCGAAACCATTTAGTCCATGAGGACTCTGCTTGCCGCAACCACCGGCTTCATCAACTTGCGAATCGGAAATACTTTACCTGGCGCTAGCTGCGCGTCGAGAAAGTTCCAGCTCGTGAGGCTGTCGTCGCTTTCTGGCTCCAGCAGGTAAGCCGCCAGACGCCCGAGCGGCTGGCCCGTTCGCACGATGATCGTGCCGACCGGAAACTCCGTTTCTTCAGCATCGAACGCGCCAACCAGCGATGTTTCATTATGCCCTTCGAACGCGCGGGCGGCCGTGTTGACGTTTGAAATGCGAAAATATCGCGCCTCGGCCTTCAGCGGCTGCGTGAGTTTCTCGACCACAATGCCGTGGGCTCGAAGTTTTTCGACAACTACTTTTAAGCCGTTGTCCGGCGGAAATACATACGCCTGCGGCATCTCGACGTGCCGCAGGGCCACAAAAATTCCATAATCATGCATCCGCTCCGGCGTCACGCTGTCGAGAACCATCGCCCGCATGCTCCGCTGAGATCGCGGGTTGATCACCTCCGTCACCTCGCCGATGAGAATTTCTACCGGCGCGGGCAGCGGCCGCTGCTCGTATTCCACCCCAACTCGCGGCAGCGTGCCGGACAGCGCGCTTTGCAACAGGTCGTTGTCCGCCTGCCGCGTCAGCGCGCGAATTTCATCCGCGTGCTCGACCATATACCGCATAATTTCTTCGACGAACGCGGCCGTCGTATCGATGCGACCTTTGTAATCAAGGTAGCTGTACGCCTCGGAGAGGATTGTTAATCGGTTGCGGAAACCAACGTAATTTTGTCCCACGCGCGGCAGGTGGGAGAAAGCCCGCCATTGACGCAATCGCGGCGCCTCGTTAGCCGTTGCGGCCGGCGGTGCTTCGGCGGATTTGTGATCTCCACGTTTGCCGTCGTCGGCAGTTGGCTCTCCGCGCGCTCCGCTGCGCCCGCGCCCGCTCGCACGCGGGCCACCGCCGCGGCCGTCGGGGGAAGCAATATTGCCGTAGTAGTAGGTGCGTAGTTTATGCCGTTCGAGCATCGCCTTTGCGATGGCTGGCATCAAGGTGTCCCGATGGTACGATGCCAGCCGCGGATCGATCGACGGATTCAGCGGAATTGAGTACGTCAAATGGTACGAATGATAATCGCCGTTCGTCGTGTGGAGATCGACCGTCATGTGGGGATCCCACTCGCTAAACAGCTCCACGAGAGCACGGGCTTCGGGAGACTCTAGCTTCGTATAATCGCGATTCAGGTCGAGGCCCTGCGCGTTTTCCCGCACGCCGACGCCGCCAATCGGCCCATTCTGCCGCGACCGGGCAACGAGAGCGATTTTTTCATTCCCGTCGGCGTTGTAGATCGGCGCATAGAGAATGACTAGCTTGTCAGTCATCGGCCGCAAGTCGCCCAGCGTTAGCCGCCGCGCCAGATGTTGCAACGATTCTTTCCCCTCGACTTCGCCCGCGTGAATATTGGCCATTACAAAGACAATCGGCTTGCCCGAGGCCAGCGCCTCGCGCGGAGTGGCGACCGGCGGATTGGCGATGACAGCCAGCGGCAAGTCGCGCCCCTCGTTCGTCTTTCCGAACGAAGTCATCCGAATGAGCGGCGTTTGCCGCTGCAACACCTCGAAAAACGTGACGACGTCGGCGTAGGTGCTCGTCTCTTCGTAATTGGTCCGCTCTGGGCGAGACTGGGGCAGGGCAGTTTGCGCCATTGCGTTCCGAGCGACCGCAGCGACGACAATTATGCAAAAGCAACTGGCGGCGAGGCGAGCGTGCAACTTTTGATTCATGGGTACCCTGCAAGGAAAACGCGAGGTGACGATTTGCAAGCCGTATCCTAGCCATGCGCCGCGCGCTTAGAAAGCTGGGAGATGCCGAAATTGGAAACGGGCAGCGCCGTCGCAGGGCCGTGTTTATCGGACGTCCCAGATGGCAAACGTGCCTCGGTCGAAGCCGGTGAGCAACTGCTTGCTGTCTGGCGAAAAGGCGATGGCCGTCGCCCGCGCGTCTTGCGGTTGAAGTGTAAACAGCTCTTGCCCCGTATTTAGGTCCCAAATGTGGATCGTGTCGGTCGGCTTTTGGCCGGAGACATTTGTTTCGATTTCGAAACCGGCCAAGAGGCGGCTGTCGGGGGAAATCACAAGCAGGCAGGGAGGCACATCGCGCACCACACGAATCGGAAGGGAGATCTCGTTGTCCCAATTGACGAGGGCGCTTGGCGTTCCGGATTGCGAATTTGCTCGATGGGAGGTGACGAGCACCCGGCCGTCGGGTGAAAAGGCGGCGTGCTCGACCCAGGGCGGTTGTTGCCGCCCGCTTCGTTCGGCCGCTGTCCGCCATTCGGTGGTGTAGAAAGTCTCCTGATTAACCGCAGGATCCCAACGGGACGCCTCTCCCTGGCGGTTGACGACGTGAACAAAGCGTCCATCCAACGAGAATTGGGCCACGATGAGGTCGCGCGAGCTGCGAATTCCCGACAGTTCCGCCACTTTCTTCTGGTCGCTTAGGTTGAAAAGCGCCGGGGCCTGGCCCTGAAACACGATTACCGCCTGTTTTCGATCAGGTGATAAAATCAATCCATCAACTTCACCTTGTGATTCTATGCCGAATGACGCCTCGTTTTGCAATTCGCCAGAGGCAATAGCCCAGGTTCGAACGATGCCCGCTTGATACGTTTTCTCATCATCGCGAGTGCCACCGGCGATGAGTTGAGTGCCATCCGTCGAGAAGCCCAAGCCCGTGACGTCGTGTAAACTGCTCGTGGGGCCGAGTGGCCGGCCCATCGTCGCCGCGAATCGCCGGCGTCGAGTGGAAAGATCCCAAGTCTCGACGGCGTTGTGTCGCCCAAGTGCAAACTTCGACGCGTTGGCATTCCAGGCCACAGACGTGATCCGGGTAATCGATGGATCACCGCCGGCGACAACTGTTCCAGTTTGGACGTTCCAAATACTGATCGCGTTTCCGGCGCCGGTGGCGATGCGCTGGCTGTCGGAGGAGAAGCGGGCATTTCTGCTCAAGCTCCCACGTTCAGGAGTCTCGATGTAACGAAATGGCTGATTCTCGCCGAGACGCCACAAATGAATTCCGCCGAAGTCGTTGGTCGCGAGAGTTTGGCCATCGGGCGAAATTTCGATTCGGCCAAAGCCGTGGACATCGGGCGCGGAATACTCAGCCACAAGCTGCCCTGTCTTCGCGTCCCATTTCCTGAGTTCGACGACTTGGATGTTGACTGGTCCGTGCGTCAGTTTTGTCGATGATCGAGGAACGATACGCGCGCCGGCAGAGATGATATGCGCGCCGTCTTTGGTAAAGACGGCTGATTCAAAAACGCGGCCGCTAGCCGTCGTGCCCTGATTGGGCTGCTCGATTCGCACGACGGGCGTGTCGGTACCGATTTGCCAGACGGCGGCTTCGGACGAATTCGATTTCCAGTGCGCCGTTACGACTCGGCGGCCGTCGCTGGCCACGTCGACGGACGCAGCCGCAGGGGAGTCGCTTGCACCGAATAGTCCCATCGAGTCACCGGCCGCACTCGGCCGTGAGAACGTCCACGATGCGGCAACCGCCTGGTCGGCGACGCGAGTGACGATGATCGTGCGATCGCTCCCGCATGAAACCATGTGTGCGCTGTCGGGCATGAATTTGGCATTGAGAACCGTTTCGTTGTGTACTTTTTTCGTGAAGAGCTCACGGCCGGTGGCGGCCTCCCACACAGTGACATATCCAAGCCCCCAGCCGCCGAGGATCAACTTGCCATCGGGCGAATAGGCGACGGAGCCTGCGCCGCCCCGCGAAATTTCTTTCGGCTCGAGCCGTCTCAGTAGTTTGCCAGTTGCGGCTTCCCAAAGGAAATACGTTTGCTGGTTCCTTGGGCTCGCGGCGAAAGTCACCAGAAAGCGGCCGTCCGGTGAGAACGCGACATCTCCGACGCCGCCACGGTGGGAAAACGGAGGGGATTCAATTTGCCAGACGAGCCGGGCGAACGTGGCCGAGGCCGGCTGTTGGGCCTGACAGGTGTTCGCGATTGTCACAGTGACCAATGCCGCGACCGTGACAACAATGCGCTGGGACGAAGTTGCGAGGTGGAGGCGCAGCATGGCGTGTTCTCTCCGGTTGGAAGACAGATCGAATCGCCCTGTTGCGTAACTATCCTAACAAACGCGACGAATTATTGCGAATCTCGCCGATTTACGGGCTTCCCGCATTCCGATCCGGCGGTTCAACCCCGTGCAGATGCCGAATAAAGAAATCAACCCGGCGGCGTTCGCCGTCGTCGCCGCCGCTGCCGTGGCCGGCGCCTGGCACTAGCAGGAAGTCGACGTCCTTGTTCGCGCGGTTGAAGGCATCAAGCAGCCGATACGTCGATTCGGGCGGCACGTTCATGTCGAGCTCTCCAAGAACGAGCAGCAATTTGCCCCGCAGCTTGGACGCGTTTTCGATGTTGGAATTGGCCGCGTAGTGCGGGCCAATGGGGTAGCCCATGTACTGCTCATTCCATGAGGCCTTGTCCAGGCGGTTGTCGTGGCAGCCGCAGGAGGAGACGGCCACCTTGTAAAACTCGGGATGAAAGAGCAAAGCACTAACCGAGTTTTGTCCGCCGGCCGAGCCGCCGTAGAGTCCGACGCGGCTGAGGTCGAAGTCGGCGTACTTGGCCGCGGCCGCTTTGATCCACAGGATGCGATCGGGAAAACCGCCGTCTGCCAGATTATGCCAACAGACATCGTGGAAGGCCTTTGAGCGGTTGGCAGTCCCCATGCCGTCCATTTTCACGACGATGAATCCAAGGTCGGTGAGCGTAGCCCAACGCGGGCGGCCGGTGAACGGCTTCGGCACGTAGGAACTATGTGGGCCGGCGTAGATATCTTCAATGATCGGATATCGCTTGTTGGGATCGAAGTCGCGCGGACGTTCGATGATGCCCCAAATGTCGGTCTTGCCGTCGCGTCCCTTGGCGACAAAGACTTCGGGCTTCTTCCAGCCGCTCGCTTCAAGCTCGCTGATGTCTGCCGATTCCAATTTGCAGACAAGCTTGCCATCGGCGACGCGGCGGAGCTCATGCACGGGCGCCATATCGACTCGCGAAAAGGTGTCGATGATGTATTTTTCATCGGGCGAGTATTGAATCGAATGCGTGCCGTTGCCTACCGTGAGGCGAACGAGGCCGGTGCCGTCAAAATTCACGCGGCAATAGTGAATGAAATACGGGTCCTGATCGGGATACAATCCGCCCGCTCGGAACCAGATCTGCCGTTTCTCTTCATCGACGCGATCGACACCGCGGACAAGCCATTCCCCTTTGGTGATTTGCTTGACGTCGCCTGAGGCGGCATTGACCAAATAGAGGTGCTTCCAGCCATCTTTTTCGCTGGCGTAAATGACTTCGGCGTTTCCGGCGTTGTAGCGGATGAAGGAGTCGTACGTGGAATGAACAAACGTTTCGGGATTGTCGTCAAAAAGCGTGCGAACTTTGCCCGTCTTGGCGTCGACGTCGAAGATGCGGAAGCGGCCATGGCCGCGATCGGTCTTGTGATACAAGAAATGCTGATTGTCGGCCCGCCAATGGATGATGGGATTGCCATAGAAATCAATGGGCTCGGCGTCGACCTTGGCGGAAATGCCATTTTCGACATCGAACGTCCACAGCTCGTACGTCGTGTAAGGATCGCCGGGCAGCGGATAGAGACGTGAGATCAATTCGGCGCGGCCACCGCCGCGGGGCGATGAGCGAATCATGTGAACCTGCTTGGGTTCGGCCTTGACGATGCGCGAGGCGACGAGGTAGCGAGAGTCGTGCGACCAGCTCATCATGCCGAAGCTGTTGCCCGCTTCACCGGCGCGGCTAATCCTTTTTTCACCGTCCTCGGCGTTGCGAACGACGATGTTGTGGTCCTTGATGGCAGCCGTCCACTTTCCGTTGGGCGATTTCGCATCCTCGTAAAGGTTGCCTTGCACGCCTTGCATGCCAGCTTCGCGACTGGATTGCGGATCGAAGGCCAGGTTTGTGCCTTCGTTGGTAGTTTCCGGAGTGATCTCCTCACCGGCCGCGCCACGACGTCCGCCGCCGCCACCCCCACCACGGCGCCCGCGTCCGCGCGGGGCATTTTCATCGTCGGCCGCGCGGGCCGGGGCATCGCCAATGCGCGTGACTTGATACGCGGCAAGATCGCACGACCAGCGGCCGTCGTCCGTGTTGAAAAGCAAAGTCGTTCCCGCGTCGTTGAATTCAATTGCCTCAAACGGCAGGTGATATTCCATGTAACTCTTGCCAGAAGCCTGCGACAGGGCCTCGGCCAGTTTTCGATGATCGAACGCCGGCGCGCGGGTCCCTCGTTCCGCATCGACAAGAATAAACTGACGAACTTCGTCGCGAAGACTATTGCGATACCAGAGCTTTGCGCCGCCGGCAAACCAATTCGGTTGGATCGTGCTCATATAGACGCCGGTCGGGGCGGCGGCTGCACCACCGCGACCGCGACCGCCCTGAGCCGGACGAAATGCGGCTATCTGCTCCTTCGTTGGCACGAATGGCTGAAGGTTGACGCCAGTCCATTCGCCGACGGGCGAGTTCGTTTGCGCTGCGACAGGTGGGGCGAAAAAAAGTGAATCAAGACAAAGTGCAAATGCGATGGTGATCCGACATAACGACGTGATTCGAAATATGTTCATCGTTTGTCCCCAAGATAAATTCTTGCAATTGGCCGTCGGCCGCGGAGCCGTTTGCCATGCCGCCGTCATTGTAATTCTGACAATGACCGGTTGCTAGAATCGGAATCGATTTCGGCGGGTGATAATTGCCGGATCAGACGCTAAGAAATTCGGGGTCGGCTCAAGACTGCCGATTGCGTCGAACCAGCAGCGGCGCGCTCGGCCGCAGTACGTCCCAGGCCAATCCCAGCTTTTCCCAGACGCAGATTGTCGCGTAGGTCACGTCAATTTCCCACCAGCGATGGCCATGGGCGGCCGCCCGCGGGTCGGCATGGTGATTATTGTGCCAGCCTTCGCCGTTGGTCGCCAAGGCAATCAACCAATTGTTGCGACTGTTTTCGCGCGTGTCGTAATTGCGATAGCCCCACAAATGGGAAGCCGAGTTCACGCCCCATGTGACGTGCCAAGTAAAGATCGTGCGATAAATGACGCCCCACAACAGCCACAGCGCTCCGACGCGAAGGCTGTTCGCCCACTCGCCGTGCATCAACGAGCCGACCGTAAGTCCGACAACAAAAAACGTCACGGCATGAATCACATACACCCAAAAGTGAAATTGATTGCGTTCCAGACGCATATAAAACGGATCGCTCAGCACGTCGCGCGCGTATTTGTGATAGGTCTCGGCCTGGGTCGTCTGACGGTTTTCAACAAACAACCAGCCTACGTGACTCCAAAACCAGCCGACCATCGGTGTGTGCGGATCGGGTTCATGGTCGGAATGCTGGTGATGCAACCGATGCACGACGACCCACCGCGCGGGCGACTCTTGAAGATTGCAAACATTCTGTTTTTACAGAGTCTGCGACCACCG
>Ga0190275_10003746_pt1 | contig 10879 bp, 8 predicted proteins | sample Popmic550T_FD_133745 | JGI IMG/M metagenome (GOLD analysis project Ga0190275, IMG submission 133745) | Populus adjacent soil microbial communities from riparian zone of Yellowstone River, Montana, USA - 550 T | ecosystem: Environmental > Terrestrial > Soil > Riparian zone > Trees stand | place...
AGGTGTGGGCGGTCGGCGACGGGGCCGACGGACGCGCGCCGTCGCGGCAGCTCGGCCGGCAGATCGCGCGCGAGCGGCCGGATCGGTTCCTGTACCTCGGAGATGTGTACGAGGATGGCACGGCGGAGGAGTTCGAGCGCAACTACCGGCCGGCTTACGGAGCGCTTGATGACATCACCGCCCCCACACTCGGCAACCACGAGAGGGAGAACCGCGAAGCCGGCTATGACGTCTACTGGAGCTCGGCCGGGCGCACCCCTCGCGACTATTACAGCTTCGAGACGGCGGGCTGGGAGATCATCAGTCTCAACTCGCAGGGCGACTACCGTGAGGACTCCCCGCAGATGCGCTGGCTCCGGTCCGCGCTGCGAGAGCGCGGCACGTGCCGCATGGCCTTCTGGCACGACCCGTTTCGGAGCGCAGGCCGGCATGGCGACCAACGCCAGGTCGAGCCCCTGTGGCGGGCGGTCAGCGGTCACGCCACAATCGTGCTGGGGGGGAACGATCACGGCATGCAGCGCTTTCGGCCGCGTGACGGATTGGTTCAGTTCGTCTCCGGCGCCGGTGGGCGCGAGCTTTATGAGATCGACCGCGGCGATCCGCGGCTCGCCTTCGCTGAGGGCGACCACTACGGCGCCCTCCGCCTGGATCTGAGCCCGGGCGAGGCGCGTTATCGCTTCGTGGCCCTGGGCGGCCGCACGCTGGACTCGGGCACGATCCGCTGCCGGCGTCTGTCGTAGACCCGACTCTGCTGCGGTAAGCCGGTTGGGTTCTACTGAATGACAGGCAGCTCTTTGCCGCCGAAGCCCGGTGCGGCCGCTATCGCGGGGGCCTGCATCACGGGAAGCTCGCGCGGCGTAGCGGCGACCACACCGCGTGCAAGCTGCAAGAGCGCCTGTGCGGCGGGGGCGTCGGGGTCGTGCACCACGAGTGGCAGCCCCTCGTCGGACTGCACCCGCAGCTCCTCCTGCAGCGGCACCTTGCCGAGCAGGGGCACGTCGATCTCGTCCGCGAGCTGCTGCCCACCGCCCTCTCCGAAGATGGCCTGGCGGCTGCCGTCGGGAGCCATGAAGGCGGACATGTTCTCGACCACGCCGATCAGCTCGAGGTCGAACTTGACGGCCATCTCGGCTGCGCGGTGCGCGACCTTCTGTGCCGCCGGCTGGGGCGTCGTGACCAGCAGCACCTTGGCCTGCGGCAGCAGTTGCGCAAGCGTCATCGAGACGTCGCCGGTACCCGGCGGCAGGTCGATCAGCAGGTAGTCGAGCTGGCCCCAGTCCACGTCCTCGAGGAACTGCTGTATCGCCTTGTGCAGCATCGGGCCGCGCCACACCACGGCGGCGTCCTCCTCGACGAAGAAGCCGATCGACATGGTCTTCACGCCCGCGGCGGCCTCGATCGGGAGGATCTTGCGGTCCTCGGACACGCGCGGCCTGCCGGCCACCCCGAGCATGCGGGGGATGCTGTATCCCCAGACGTCCGCGTCGAGGGCGCCGACGGAGTGACCCGCGGAGGCCAGCGCGGCCGCCAGGTTGGCAGTCACGGTCGACTTCCCCACCCCACCCTTGCCGGAGGCCACGCAGATCACGTTGCTGACGCGGGCGAGCGCGCCCGCCGGGAGCTTGTTGCGGCCGAGGCGCTGCTGGAGCCCGGACTTCTCATCAGGCGTGAGCACGTCGAAGGCCACGCTCACCCCGGTGACGCCCTCCAGTGCGGACACCGCCTCCGTGACGGCCTGCTGGAAGTGGTTGCGCACCGGGCAGCCCGGGGTGGTGAGCGACACCGTGACCGCGACGGCGCCCCCGTCGCCGAACTCGATCGAGCGAACCATGCCCAGCTCCACGATGGAGCGGCGCAGCTCGGGGTCGATGACGGCCCGGAGGCTCTCGGTTACCTGTTCGGTGGTGGGCATTCTGGGTAGAGCGTCCTAACTTGTAGGGATAACGAACTCTAGCGAGAGGTGGTCAAGTGGCTGTAGACACCAGAACAAGCGCGACCGGCGTCTTCGCGGAGGAGAACTCGGCCAAGCGCGACGAGCTGATCGAGATGCTCAAGAAGGCGTATTGGATGGAGATCGAGACCGTGATGAGCTACATCGCGAACACGATCAACCCCGACGGCGTCCGCGCCCGCGAGGTGGTCGAGAACCTCGACAAGGACATCCAGGAGGAGCTCGGGCACGCCCAGCAGTTCGGAACGCGCATCAAGGAGCTCTACGGGGTCGTGCCGGGCAGCATGGAGTTCACGGCGGAGCAGACCTATCTCCAGCCGCCCGAGCAGCAGACGGACATCGTGCACGTGATCAGGGGCGTTATCGAAGCCGAGAACGGCGCGATCGAGCACTATCAGCGCATCATCGAGTTCTGCGACGGCTTCGACTTCGTGACCCAGGACATGCTGATCGACATCCAGCGCGACGAGCAGGGTCACAAGCGGCTGTTCGAGGGGTTCCTGCGGGAGTACGAGGTAGAGGGACGGGCCTAGACGATTCGAGCGTTGCTGGCTGCGCCCTCCGGGGGAGGGGTCGCTCAGGGCCCTGCGGCCGAATTCTTCGCTGACCCCTCCCCCTGCGGGTGCCGGGCGTCGCAGCCGCTTCCTTCTCCCGCACGCTCCCCTCTCCGTTAGAGGGAATGGGGCGCTGGCGGCGCTGTTCTGGCTTCGTTGGCACCTTTGCCCCCTCATAGGGGGGTCAAATGGACAATGAACGGTGGCTTTCGGGGGCGCCATCGCGGAAGGGTCCAGAAAGACCGACGGGCCCCGGTTAGGAGGCCCGACGGCTGAGGGAGGAGAGGTTGCTTTTGTTGCTTTCTGCCGGCGTGGACCAGAGGTCCTTATGGGGCCGACAGAAACTTGGCCGGCTGCCGAGGCAGCCGAAAATTTCGGCCTAGACGAACTGCTGCACGCGGTCCCTTGCCTGCTTCGTCTGGTCCTGAAGCTCCTTCTGGACGCGGCTCACCTGCGGCCGGACGGCCCGGTCCACCTGGGTCACGACGCGGTCGGCGCGGACCGAGGTGCGGCGGCCGTTCTGCGTGATCGAGCGCTGCGCGCGGTTGCGACGGACACGCGCGACCCGCAGGGCCTGCCCCCGGCGCTTGCGCAGCTCGCGGGCGACGCGGTTGCGACGCTGACGCAACTGGCGCACGACCCGGTTGCGAGCAACCGTTCCACGCCGCTCGAAGCGACGCACGTCGCGGCGCACGCGGCCGATCTCGCGCTCGGCGCTGGTCCGCTTGGTCCAGGGCTGGATCGCGCCCACGACCCGGTCGCGCACCTCGAGGGCGGCACCGACGGGCACGAGCAGGGCAGACTCGGCAACGCCCGTGACCTGGGTCACGATGCTCTCGGCCTGCTTGGCCTCGGCGCTCACGCGCTGCGTGGCAGCGACGCGGGCGGAGCGGGTGGCTGCGGTGGTGCGACGACGCGCGGCCTGCCGGCGTCGCGTTGCGGTGCCGCGCTTGCCGGCGGCGCTACGAGAAGCCTTTGCGGCGGCCGTCGTGCCGTTCGGGTTCGAGCTCGAACGCGTGGTCGTGGCGGCCCGGGGGGTCCGCTTGCGTGTCGCCTGGCCGCGCTTGGCGGCGGCGCTGCGCTTGGTTCGTGAAGTGGTCGTTGGTGCCATTGGTCGATGCGCCTCCTGTGGCCTCTGGGCCTCTAAGGGTAACAAGCTTACATTTAAGTTACCCGGAATCTAACAGGTCGAACATATGTTTGTCCGGAGAGCGCGGGAAGTTACACTCGGCCGATGCCAGAGGGAGACACGATTCTGTCGATCGCAGGCCAGCTGCGGCCCGTTCTGGTGGGAAAACCGGTCGAGCGGCTCAAGACCCCGCAGCGTCGCCATGCGCTTGATCGCTGGCCCGAGAAGCTGGGCGGCGCCCGCGTGCGCAACATCGACACCCACGGGAAGCACCTGTTCCTGCGCTGGGACAACGGCCTCACTATCCACTCCCACCTGCGCATGTCCGGGCGCTGGCGGATCTTCGAGCGGGGCTTCGACCAGGGCCGCCTGTCGCGCGGCGCGTGGCTGGTGATCGAGACGGCGGACCACTCCATCGTCCAATTCCGGGGTCCCATCCTGGAGCTGATCAGGGACAGCCGGATGACCTTCGACCCCTACCTGCGGCGCCTTGGACCCGACGTGCTCGCCGAGGAGCTGGACTGGCAGGCGATCCACACCCGGCTGCGCTCCGACGATCCCACCAGGCCCGTGGCCGACGCGCTACTCGACCAGCGTACGGTCGCGGGCATCGGGAACCTGTGGAAGAACGAGAGCCTCTACGAGTGCCGGATCGACCCGTGGAGGCCGCTCTCCGACGTCTCCGACGAGGACCTCGAGCGTGTGGTGCGCAAGGCGCGGGACATGATGCGCCGGGAGGTGCGCCGCGGAGGGCGCCTGTCGGGCGGGGAAGTGTTCGAGCAGGGCGGCAGACGGTGCCGCCGCTGCGGCGACCGGATCCGCGTGCGCGGGCAGTGGGACGAGAACCGCATGACCTACTGGTGCCCGACCTGCCAGAGCTGAGCCGCTATGTGATTCCGGCGTCAGCGAGAGCCCGCTCGCGGTCCACATGGAGGGCGAGCCTCACGCCCTTTCCATCGCGGAGGGTCCAGACGCTCCAGTACATCTGCTCCACCTCGACCCCGCTCCCCTTGCCGCGCGCCCGCACCCGGTGCGCGACGAAGACCAGCTCGCCGTTCTCGAGGAGCTCCAGGGGCTCGATCTCCCACGAGTCCCAGACCTCGGCCATCTCGCCTGCGAGGCGACGGAAACCCTCGATGCCCTGGTAGCGGTCGGGGTTCAACACCCGATCGGTCGCGTCCACCTCGAATTCGGGCGCCAGAAACGCCTCCATGAGAGGCCAGTCGCCGCGGTTCCACGCGTCATACCCCTGCCGGATCAGCCGCTCGTGCTCGTTCATCGCCCGGAAGTATCTCCTCCCATCGGACCGCCAGAAGTCGCGCGCTAGGCTAGCTCGATGCCTGGAGAAAACGGTACGGGGCCGCCCGCGCTCGCGATCAGCGCCCTTACGAAGCGCTACGACGACGGCACCCTGGCGCTCGACGAACTGGACCTCACGATCCCGGACGGGGCGTTTTTCGGGCTCCTCGGCCCGAACGGCGCCGGCAAGACCACGCTGATCAACTCCGTCGCTGGACTCGTGCGCGTGACGTCGGGTTCGATCCGGGTGTTCGGGCACGAGGCGCTCGGCGACGGCCTCGAGCCGCTCGCGGCCCGCACGCTGATCGGCCTCTCTCCGCAGGACGTGAACCTGGACCGGTTCCTGACGGTGTACGAGTCGCTGCTCTATCACGGCGGCTACTACGGCGTGAGCCGCGCCGACGCGGCGCGGCGTGCGGAGGAGATGATCGACGTGTTCGACCTGCGTGCCAAGCGCGACACGCGGACGACCCGCCTGTCGGGAGGCATGAAGCGCAGGCTCCTCCTGGCCCGTTCGCTGCTGCACGAGCCGCGGCTGGTGATCCTCGACGAGCCCACTGCGGGCGTCGACTTCGAGCTGCGCATGGAGCTGTGGCGCTACATCCGGCTGCTGCACGAGCGCGGCACGACGATCCTGCTCACCACGCACTACCTGGAGGAAGCCGAGGCGCTCTGCGAGCACATCGCGCTGATCCGGAACGGGCGCATCGCCGCGCTCGACACGCCGGCCGGACTGCGGGAGCGCTACGACGCGACGTCGCTCGACGAGGTGTACATGAAGGCCATCGGCGCCACGGCCGACCACGTGGAAGCCGTATGACGACCATGACGGTCGCGCAACTACGACGGCAGTCATACCTGAGCCTCTTCTGGCTCGCCGCGCGCGAGGCGCTGCGCGTCACGCGGCTGTGGAGTCAGACCGTCCTCGCGCCGGTGGTCTCATCCCTTCTGTTCGTGGTCGTGTTCGGGCTGTCGCTCGGCAACCGGATCACGCACGTGGGCGGGTTCGACTACGAGGTGTTCATCCTTCCCGGGCTGGTCGCGATGGCAATGCTGACGGCCGCCTACGCGAACAACTCCAGCTCCATCTTCCAGGCCCGCAACGACCGGTACATCGACGACATCCTCGCGGCGCCGATGCTCCCGTGGCAGGTCGACATCGGGCTGACGCTCGGCGGAGTGCTGCGAGCGCTCCTGATCGGGGGAGCGCTGACCGCGATCGGAGCGCCGCTGCTGGGAGTTCCGATCGAGGAGCCACTGCTCCTGGTCGCGGCCTCGCTGGCGGCGATCATGCTGTTCGCGTCGCTGGGCGTGATCGTCGGGATCTACGCGCAGTCGTGGGACCATCACTCGTTCGTCTCGAACCTCGTGATCCAGCCGCTGGCGTTCGTGGGCGGAGTCTTCTACTCGGTCGACATCCTGCCGTCACCGTGGGTTGAGCTGTCGCACGCGAATCCACTCTTCTACATGGTGGACGCGATCCGTCACGGCTTCCTCGGGGCGAGCGACGTGTCGCCCCTGGTGTCCCTGCCGATCACCTGCGCACTGGCGGCCGCGATGTTCGGGTGGTCCGTATGGCTCTTCCGAACCGGTCACAAGCTGAAGCCATAGCCGCGCCGGCTCTGAAAGCGCTGGTGGTGCTCGTCGCGCTCGTGGCGTTCAGCGGATGTGGCGACGACGACACCGCGTCGACGCCCACGGAGCGCGACGCGCCCGCCTCGGCAGAGGACACCCGCTCCCCCGACCGGGAGCCATCGGGCTTCGAGCGGGCTCCCAGGTCGCGCCGCGATGTGGAGGTGGAGCGCAATCTCCAGCGCCATCTGAGGGAGGCCGCCGGCGTCGCCAGCGGGTGGACGTACGCCGACGTCGAGGCCGTGCACGTGCGTGGCAGACGGACTGTCATCGAAACGGATCTTCCGCCGAGGAGGCGAGAGGCCGGTGCGTCGCTGTGCCTTGCGGCGCAGCGCTTCTTCCTGCAGGGAGGGCAGGGTCAGAACACCTCCGACATGATCGTCACGGGGACCGGCCGGGCGATCATCGGCAGGTGTTGAGGGCCGGCGACGGCTCGGTAGCCTTGACCGATATGCCCGCCGTGCTCGATCACTTCTCTCCGCCGGTCCGAGAGTGGTTCGAGCGCGCTTTCGGTGAGCCGACGCCGCCCCAGGTCGAGGGCTGGCCACCGATCGCGCGCGGCGAGACCACCCTGATCAGCGCCCCGACCGGCTCGGGCAAGACGCTGGCCGCGTTCCTATGGGCGATCAATCGGCTCGTTCAGGACGGGCGCGAAGGGGATGAGGAGCGGACGAGAGTCGTCTACGTCTCGCCGCTGAAGGCGCTCGGCTACGACATCGAGCGCAACCTGCGAGTGCCGCTGTCGGCGATCCAGGGCGCGGAGGAGATCACCGTCGGCATCCGCACCGGCGACACCTCCCAGAAGGAGCGCGCGGCGCTGCTGCGCCACCCGCCGGACATCCTGATCACGACCCCTGAAAGCCTGTACCTGATGCTCACCTCCCGGGCACGGGACGTGCTCGGGAGCGTTGATTGTGTGATCTTGGACGAGATCCACGCCGTGGCGGCGAGCAAGCGCGGCTCCCACCTGATGCTGACGCTCGAGCGGCTGGAAGAGCTTGTGCGCGCCAACGGTCGTGACGACCCCCTTCAGCGCATCGGCCTGTCGGCTACACAGCGCCCGATCGAGGAGATCGGCCGGTTCCTCGGCGGCGTTTCGCAACCCGAGGGCGGCTCCCGGGCGGTCACGATCGTGGAGGCGCAGGCTGACAAGCCGCTCGACCTCCAGGTGGTCGTCCCCGTCGCCGACCTGCGCGACCCCGAGACCGACCGCATGGCGGACCCCGCCGACCCCGCGCTGACCGTTACCGGCGACTCCGCCAGCCGCCGCTCGATCTGGCCCAGCATCTATCCGCGGGTGCTCGAAATGGTCGCCGAGCACAACTCGACGATCGTGTTCGTGAACAACCGCCGGCTGGCCGAGCGGCTCGCGCTGCGGCTGAACGACCTCGCCGAAGAGGAGGTCGCACGTTCCCACCACGGGTCGCTGTCGCGGGAGGCGCGCACGGAGATCGAGGAGGAGCTGAAGTCGGGACGGCTGAAGTGCCTGGTCGCGACGAGCTCGCTGGAGCTCGGGATCGACATGGGCGCCGTGGACCTCGTCGTGCAGATCGAGTCACCGAAATCGGTTGCCCGCGGCCTCCAGCGCGTCGGCCGCGCGGGCCACACGCTCTCCCAGGTGTCGAAGGGCAGGGTGTTCCCGAAGTTCCGGGCCGACCTGGTCGAGTGCGCGGTGGTCACGAAGCTGATGCGCGAGCGCGCGATCGAGGCGACCGCGATCCCGCACTCGCCGCTCGACGTGCTTGCCCAGCAGGTGGTCGCGATGGTGTCTATCGAGGACTGGACGGTGGACGACGTGCACCGAGTCGTCTCGTCCGCGCACCCGTACCGTGACCTGTCGGCGACGCAGCTCGAGAACGTGCTCGACATGCTCGACGGCCGCTACCCCTCGGAGGAGTTCGCCGAGCTGCGGCCGCGGTTGGTGTGGGACCGGATCGAAGGGACGCTGCGTGCCCGCCGGGGATCTCAGAAGCTGGCCGTCACGAACGCGGGCACGATCCCGGACCGCGGCCTGTACGGGGTGCACCTGCCCGATGGCCGCCGCGTCGGCGAGCTGGACGAGGAGATGGTCTACGAGGCCCGGGTCGGACAGGCCTTCCGCCTCGGCTCCACCACCTGGCGCATCGAGGACATCACACGCGACCGGGTGGTCGTCACCCCGGCGCCCGAGATTCCCGGGGCGATTCCTTTCTGGAAGGGCGACGGGATCGGCCGCACGTATGAGCTCGGAGCCGCCGTCGGAGCGTTCCAGCGCGAGATCGCCGAGCTGCCTCAGGAGCGGGCGCTCGAGACTCTGCGCAGCGACTATCACCTGGACGAGTTCGCCGCGGGCAACGTCTTCCGATACCTGAACGAGCAACGCGAGGCGACCCGCGCGGTGCCGTCGGACCGCACCGTCGTGATCGAGCGGTTTCGCGACGAGATCGGCGATTGGCGCCTGTGCGTGCTGACGCCGTTCGGAGGGCGCGTGCACGCCGCCTGGGCGATGGCATTGTCGGCCCGGCTGCGCGACGAGCGCGGCCTCGACCCGGACGCGATCTGGTCTGACGACGGGGTGATCCTGCACCTTCCCGACGCGGACGAGCCACCGCCGTCGGATCTCGCGATGCTCGACCCGGCCGAGCTCGAGGAGCTGGTCACGGCCGAGCTCGGCAACACCGCGCTGTTCGGCTCCCGGTTCCGCGAGGCGGCCGCTCGCTCGTTGCTGATCCCACGGCGCATGCCGGACCGCCGCACGCCCCTGTGGCAGCAGCGGTTGAAGGCACAGGGCCTGCTGCAGGTCGCGCGCCACTTCGGCCAGTTCCCGGTCGTGCTGGAGACGTATCGCGAGTGCCTCCAGGACTGGCTCGACCTGCCCGCTCTGAAAACCCTGCTCGAGCGGCTGGAGCGCCGCGAGGTGGCGCTGGTGGACGTCGAGACGCCGGCCGCCTCCCCCTTTGCGCAGAGCCTGCTGTTCGACTACATCGCCACATATATGTACGAAGGCGACGCACCGCGGGCGGAGCAGCGCGCCGCGGCGCTGGCGCTCGACCGGGACCTCCTGCGCGAGCTGCTCGGCGCCGAGGAGCTGCGCGAGCTGATCGACCCCGACGCGCTGGCCTCTGTCGAGGAGGACCTACAGCTGCTGCGGCCCACCCGCCACGCTGCCGACGCCGACCAGCTGCACGATGTGCTGCGAACGCTCGGCGACCTCTCCGATGCCGGGCTTCAGGCGCGAGTGGTGCCCGGGTTGGACGCGCAGCGCCTGGCGGCGCGGCTCGTGAGCGAGCGGCGCGCCGTGAAGGTCAGGCTGGCCGGAGAGCAGCGCTGGATCGACGCGGGTGACGCGGGCCTGTACCGCGACGCGCTCGGCGTCGTGCCCCCCGCCGGCCTGCCGGAGCGGTTCCTGGAAACCGTCGAAGGCGCGCTCGGGAAGCTGCTGCGCCGCTACGCGCGCACCCATGGGCCCTTCACGACCACGGAGGTCGTGGAGCGCTACGGCCTTTCTGAGCATGATGCCGTCGAGGCCCTGACCGCACTCGAGCGTGCCGAGGAGCTCGTGCGCGGCGAGATCCGGCCGCAGGCCCCCGGCGCCGGGCGCGAGCGTGAGTGGTGCGACCCCGAGGTGCTGCGCCGCCTGCGGCGTGCCAGCATCGCCGCGCTACGGCGCGAGATCGAGCCCACCGAGCAGGCCGCGCTGGCCCGCTTCGCGGTCTCGTGGCACGGCATCGACCGCTACGCCCGTTCCGGCGCGAAGGCCGAGGGCGAACGCATGCCGCTCGATGCCGCACCCGACCGCCTCCGGGAAATGCTCGCACCGCTGCAGGGCCTCGCCCTCACGCCGGAGACCTGGGAACGGGACGTGCTGCCACGCCGGCTCGGCAGCTATGACCGCACGTGGCTCGACCGCCTGTGCGCCGCGGGGGAGGTCGTGTGGACCGGCGCGGGCAGCGGCTCCGGGCGGGGCGGGCGCGTGGCGCTGTACTTCCGCGAGGACGCGCCGTTCCTGGGGCCTCCACAGGAGGTGTCCGAGGGGCCGCGCAGCCGGGCGCACGACGCGCTCCGTGAGCGGCTCGCCGTCGGCGCGGCGTTCTGGTCAGACCTGCTCGTGGATCTCGACGAGTCGCCCGTGGAGGTGCGCGACGCACTCTGGGACCTGGTGTGGGCGGGCGAGGTGACGAACGACGCGTTCGCGCCGCTGCGGGCGCGACGCCTGTCGCTGGCGCCGCCCGTCACGCAGCCGGGCCGGCGTCGCCGCTTCGGGTCCCGGCGCGCGGGTTCCCAGCCGCAGCTTCAGGGGCGCTGGTCGTTGACGCGGGGGCTCTTCGAGCCCCG
>Ga0190275_10003747_pt1 | contig 10878 bp, 9 predicted proteins | sample Popmic550T_FD_133745 | JGI IMG/M metagenome (GOLD analysis project Ga0190275, IMG submission 133745) | Populus adjacent soil microbial communities from riparian zone of Yellowstone River, Montana, USA - 550 T | ecosystem: Environmental > Terrestrial > Soil > Riparian zone > Trees stand | place...
AGGTGATCCCCCGCTCGCCCTCGGCCGCGACCCTGATCGAGTTCACGCCCCGGCTGATGACCGGCGTCGACGGCTTCATGGTGCTGGGCCTGGTGGTCGCCGCGTTCCTCCTCTTCCCCAAGGGGAGCCCGGTGCGGCTCGGTGCGGTGCTCTCCGGCTTCTTCCTGGTGACGGAGGCGCTGGTGGGGGCGGGGCTGGTGCTCCTCGAGTACGTGGCCGACGACCGGTCCGAGGCGCGCGTCTGGTGGATGGCGCTGCACCTGGTGAACACCTTCCTGCTGCTGGGCGCGCTCACGCTCACTGCTTGGTGGGGCTCGGGCGGGGCGGCGGTGCGGCTGCGGGGGCGCGGCAGGGTGGCGGGGGCGATGCTGCTGGCCGTGTTCCTCACCATCGTCGTGGGCGCGACGGGCGCCATCACCGCGCTGGGCGACACGCTGTATCCGAAGACTGAGATGGGGCTGCGCGTCTCCGCGACGGCGACCTTCCTGGAGCGCCTGCGCATCGTCCACCCCGTCGTGGCGGTGCTGACGGCGCTGTACGTGGTGCTGGCCGCCGCCCTCGTCCGCCGGATGCGGCCCAGCGCGGCGACGGCGCGGCTGTCGCGGCTGCTGGTGGCGCTGTTCGCCGCGCAGGTGGTGGCGGGCGCGATCAACGTGGCCCTGCTCGCGCCGGTGTGGATGCAGATGGTGCACCTGCTCCTCGCCGACGCCGTGTGGATCGCCCTCGTCTGCACCACGGCCGCCGCGCTGGCGGTGGAGGACGAAGCGGCGCCGCCATCGTCCGCCGAGCGCGCGAACCGGCCGGCGCTCAGCGAAGCGCCGGCTTGAGCGGACCCTCACCCTGGCGCTGCGCGCCTGTCCCTCTCCCGAACTGCAGGAGAGGGACCTGGGGTCGCTTCGCTCCCGGCTACTTCGCGTGCACGCTGAGGCCGATCTCTCGCTCCGTCTTCTCACCGAGGCAGGACGAGGCCGGTTCCGCGCCCCGTCACTTCGGTGGCACCGAAGGCGGTAGTCCGCGAAGGCGGACTTCGTGTGGTTGTTGCAGCGATTTCAATCGCCCTGCCCCGCCGGCGCCTGCCCGACGCGCATCCCTTCCGTCTCAATCCTCCGTCATCGCCTCCGGCCGCGCCAGACCGGCTGGCAGGACGAGCGAGAACAGCGAGCCCTTCCCGGGCTCCGAGCGCACGGTGACGTCGCCGCCCAGCCGCCGCGCGAGCTGCCGCGAGAGCGCCAGGCCGATCCCCGTGCCGCCGAAGCGCCGCGTGGCCGAGCCGTCCATCTGCCTGAACTCGTCGAAGACGCGCTCGAGCTCGCCGGGGTCTACGCCGATCCCGGTGTCTTCCACCTCCCACACCACCGTGTGCCGAACGCTCCCGGTGCGGCGCGCCTCGTCGCTCCAGGGCGAGCCGCTGGCCATGCGCACGCGCACGGCCACGCCGCCCCGCGGGGTGAACTTGAAGGCGTTGGAGACCAGGTGGCGGAGGATGCGCACCACCTGGCTCCCGTCGGTGCGCACGGGCACCGTGGCGTCGGGCGCCGAGACCCGCACGTCCAGGTGCGGCGGCGGGGCGATGGACGACATCGCGGCGCGCAGCAGCGCCACCGCGTCGCAGGTCTCCACCCGCGGCGCCAGGCGGCCGAGCTGGAGGGAGTTGAGGTCGAGCAGGTCCTCGATCAGCCGCAGCAGCTCGCCGCCGGCCTCCTCGATGCGCGCGACCTGGGCGGCCATGTCGGCCGTGGGCAGCGCCGACTCGCGCAGGAGGTAGGTGTAGCCCAGGATGGCGGTGAGCGGGGTGCGCAGCTCGTGGCTCACGTTGGCCAGCAGCTCGCCGCGCAGCCGCCGCGCCTCCTCGGCCTCGCGGAAGCGCGCCTCCAGCTCCACGTTCTGCAGGCGCAACAGGGCGTTGGCGCGCTGCAGGTCGTCGATCAGGTGCGCCTTGAACGCCGTGGCCGAGAGCTGGTCGGCCACCAGGCGCAGGAGGTGGCGGTCGTGCGCGGGGGCGGCGCCGGGGTCGCGGAAGTAGAAGGTGATCGCGCCCTCGGGGCGGCCCCCGAGGACCAGCGGGAGGGCGACGGAGGCGGCGAAGCCCAGCTCGCGCGCCACCTCCCACCAGTCGGCCAGCGCGGGGTCGGCGAAGACGTCGGGCACCTCCACCACGCGGTTCTCGGCCACGGCCACGCCGGTGGGGCCGGCGCCCACCCGCACGCGCATCTCGCCCAGGAAATCGGCGTAGGCCGGGGGCCAGTTCCACGCGGCGGCCAGGCGCAGGACCTGCTCTTCCTCGCGCAGGAACACCGAGCCGAAGGCGGCGCCCACCAGCGGCGAAACGCGTTCCAGGGCAAGGCGATAGACCTCCATTGGGGAGACGGCGGTCAGGAACGCGTGCGCGATCTCGCGCGCCGCCTGCATTTCGCGCAGCAGGGTGTCGGCGGCGGGAAGCGGCGTGGCTGCTGGAATTTTTGGCACCGGCGCTTCTTGACGGATGGGGGAGCGGCTCCTACTGTAGGTGCGAACGGCGTTGCCGTTTGTGGGTTTTCGCCGAATTTCCACCTCTTTACAGGAGCTCCGCGGTGAACAAGTCCGAACTAGTCCAGCAGCTGGCGAGCCGCGCCGACCTGAGCCGTGCCGAGGCGTCGCGCGCCGTCGATGCGCTGTTCTCGGTCGAGAACGGGATCATCGCCGAGGCGCTGCGCGGCGACCAGAAGGTCCAGATCACCGGCTTCGGCAGCTTCGAGGCCAAGCGCCGCGAGGCGCGCAAGGGGCGCAACCCGCGCACCGGCAAGGAGATCGACATCGCGGCCTCGACCAGCCCCGTCTTCCGCGGCGGCAAGAGCCTGAAGGACTCGTTCGGCGCCTGAGACGCACCGTCCCGGACGCCCGGAGAGCCACGGCCCCGCCGTGGCTCTCGTCGCATCCGCCACCATGGCGCGCCGAAGGCGACCTCGCGAGGCCCCGCAGCCGCGGGGCACGGTGCACCCCCAGCTCGACCTGCACGGCCTGACCGGCGGCGAGGCGAGGGTGCGGGCCGAGCTGTGGCTGCGCGACCGCGCGGCCGCCGGCGAGCGCACCGTGGTGGTCGTCACCGGCCGCGGCAACCGCTCGCACGGCCTCCCCGTGCTGCGCGGCGAGGTGGAGGACGTGCTCGCCCGGCTGCAGGGCGAGGTGGTGACCGCCTGGGAGCACACCGACGGCGGCGGCGGCTTTCGCGTCACGCTGCGCCCGGCCGCGTTCCCCGACCACCGCCCCCGTCCGCCCGCCGCGGCCGACCCGCTGCTGCGCGACACCCCGCCCGCGCTGCGCCGCCGCGCCGAGGAGGCGCTCGCCGAACTGGGCATCGCCCCCACCCCCGACCTGGTCCGCGCCGAGATCCGCCGGCTGATGGCGGAAGATTCGCCGCCCGAGCGGTAGGCCGCTTTCCTCCTCACCCACGGCGCGCGAAGCTACGGCGGCCCTCCGCCGCGGGCAAGTCGATTCCGGCGCACTCCGCCGCCTGTCGCGGAGTCCTGCATCCCCGGACGGAGGAGACAGCCGCCCGGATCTTGCGTCCTCTTTCCCGAAACTCCCACGAGGCCGAACGAAAGGCTTGTCCGGGGGAAAATCCGACGGCAGGTTGGGATACGTATCCTCCTCCGAACAATTCTTCCGGCGCGCCTTTGCTTCTGCGCCGCGCGCGCCGCGGCCCGGGTCCCACACCCAACGGAGGTCCGCCATGGGCATCCTCGATCGCGCCGCATCGGTGTTCCGCTCCACTCCCACGGGCTCGCCGGTCGGGCCGCCGGGGCTCACGCGCGACGACGTGGAGCGGCGGCTGGCCGACGGGGGGAGCCGCTCGATGGCGGGGCTGAACCTGGCCGGCGCGGACCTGTCGGGGATGGACCTGGAGGGCGCGGACCTGGGCCACGCGAAGCTGCGCGGCGCCAACCTGAAGGGCGCGAAGCTGCGGGGCGCCAACCTGTCCGGCGCCCTGCTCTGCGGCTCCGACCTCACCGGCGCCGACCTGCAGAACGCCGTGATGCGCGACGTGAACTGCGTGGACACCGGCGCGCTGAAGCCGCCCACGCTGGAAGACGCCAACCTCGCCGGCGCCGACCTCACCGGGGCCGAGCTGTCGCACGCCAACCTGCGCAACGCCACCCTCACCGGCGCCGTGCTGGACGAGGCGGCGCTCGGCAAGGCCGACCTGCGCGGCATCCGCGCCGGCGGGGCGCGGCTGCGCGGCGCCAACCTCCGCCACGCCCAGCTCGACGGCGCCACGCTCTCCGGCGCCACGCTCGACGGAGCGGACCTGACGCGCGCCCACTGCCCCGGCGCCAACCTCTCCGGCGCGTCGCTGGTGCGCGCCAACCTGGCCGGCGCCGTGCTCGACAAGGCCGACCTTTCCGCCGCGAGGCTGGCGGACGCGCAGCTCGACGGCGCCACGCTGCGCGGCGCCTCGCTGAACGGCGCCTCGCTCGCCGGGGCCGACCTCGACGGCGCCAACCTGGACGGGGTCGACCTGATCGGGGTGGATTTCACCGGCGCGCACAACTACCGGGCGCCGGCGACGGCCTGATTCTCGTCCGCGTTCGCATCCACGCAAGACTCCCCGCCGGGCCGCAGCCCGCCGGGGGAGTTTCGCGTCTGCGCATCTGGAGGGTTGACAAGATCCATCTACAGATGTAGTTACTACAGGTGTAGATCAATCGACCGCGAGGAGCCATGTCCGAGACGCCCGAGCTGACCGACCTGCAGGTCGCCATCCTCCGCGTCCTCTGGGAGCACGGCGAATCGACCGTGCAGGAGATTCACGCGGCGCTGCACGGGGAGCGGGGGCTGGCGCTCACCACGGTGGCCACGCTGCTCACGCGGCTGGAGCGGCGCGGCGTGGTGGCCCGGCGCGCGGACGGCCGCCTGCACCGCTACCGGGCGGCCGTGACCGAGCCCCAGGTGCGGCGCAGCATGGTGGGCGGCCTCGCCGCGCGGCTGTTCGGCGGCGACGTGACCGAGATGGTGACGCACCTGCTGGGCGGCGAGGCGGTGAGCGCGGACGACCTGGAGCGCATCAAGGCGCTCGTGGAGCGGCGGGAACGCGAGCTCAGGGAGGGAAACGATGGGTGACGCCGGATGGCTGGACCCGCGGGTGGTGGACGCGGTCGCGGCGTGGCTGCTGACCTACGCCATCCACAGCACCGCCCTGCTCGGCGCGGCGTGGCTGGCCTCGCGCGGCCGCATCGGCGAGCACCTGCGCGAGACGCTGTGGAAGCTGGCGCTCGCCGGCGCCCTGCTCACCGCCTCCGCCGCGCAGATGCGGGCGGATGGCGCCGCGGTCCGGCTCGCGCCGGTGGTGTCGACCGCAATCGCTGAATCGCCCGCTCCTGCGTCGCCCGAGCTGACGGGGATCGAGGCTCGTGACGCCGGTGCAGCCGATCACGTCGGCATCGCCGCGTCGGGAGAGGGGGAAGGTGTTCGGTGGACGTACGTGCTGGTGCTGGTGTGGCTCGCGGGCGCCGCCGTTTCCCTCGGCCGGCTGGGGGCGGGATGGATCGGGTTCACGCGGCGGCTGGCGCGCGTGCCGGCGGAGGCGGGCGACCCGGCCGCGATCGCGCTCCGCGAGCTGTGCGCCGCGTCCGGCGTGCGGCGCCCGGTCCGGCTCACCTGCTCGGAGACGCTCGCCGCGCCGGTGGCGCTGCTGGGCGGCGAGATCTGCATCCCCCGGAACGTCTCCACGCGGCTGGACGGCGAGCAGCGGCGGGCGATGCTGGCGCACGAGACCGCGCACCTGCTGCGGCGCGACCCGCTCTGGCTGTGGGCCGCCTCGGTGGCGGCGAGCGTCTTCTGGTTCCAGCCGCTGCTGCGCACCTGCCTGCGCGGCCTGCGCGCCGCCGCCGAGTACCAGTGCGACGCATGGGCCGCCGGCCGCGCCGGCGCCTTCGCCCTCGCCCGCTGCCTGGCCGACGTGGCGGCATGGGGCCCGGTGCACCCCGTTCCCGCGCCGGTGGCGGGGATGTCGGCACGTGGCGCCGCGCTGGTGAGCAGGGTGGAGCGCCTGCTGAGCGACGCACCCGAGCCGCGCGTCCGGCGGCGCTGGGCGCTGGCCGGCGTGCTGGCGGTGGCGACGGCAGCCGCCTACGCGCCGGGCGTCCACGCGGGCGAAGCCGCCGCGCAGGCGCCGGCCCGCCAGCAGTCGTTCTCGGAGCGTTTCGGCATCTCCCCGGCGCTGGCCGCGGCCGTGGAGCGTGCCGCGCGCGCCGAGGGAGTGGACGCGGAGCTGGCCTTCCGCCTGGTGCACACCGAGAGCGGCTTCGACGAACGGAAGATGGGGCCCGGCGGCATCGGGCTGACCCAGATCATCCTCCCCACCGCGCGGTCGCTGCAGCCCGGCATCACCCGTCGCGAGCTGCTGCGGCGCGACACCAACCTGCGCCTGGGGCTGCGCTACCTCCACCGCATGCTGGTGCGCTACGACGGCAACGTCCCCCGCGCCGTGCAGGCGTACTACGAGGGTCCGCGCGGGCTTGAGCGCGACGGACCCGAGGCGGACACGCGCGCCTACGCCGCACGGCTGCTCGGCTCCGTGGCAGGCCTCCCCGCTTACCGCGGCCTCGGTCTGCCGGCGACGACGACAGGCGCGCGATGAAGCCTCGAGTGGATCGCCGGATGCGCTGACGCCGGCGGTCCGCTCGCATTCTCGCACTCTCATACGGATCCCCCGAACTCCGTTCCGCGAGCGGGTTTGCGTGAGGGATTCGCGCCCGGAGGGCCGAGACGCCGGCGCGCCGGCATCCGGCGCCGCGGGAACGAGCGAGTCCATGGCGCGCCGGCGGCTCGGCGCCGTTGGCAACGGCTGTATCGTTGCCTACGGCGCGCGAAGCCCGGCCCGGAGCGCAGCGGAGGGACACGCCCGGACCCGGCAGTTCCGTATCACACCAGACGCGAAGAAGCCCGCCCGGGACGACACCCCGAGCGGGCTTCACGCATTCGTGTGACGATCGGGCGATCAGGTCTGGAAGCCGCTCACCAGCTCGCGCATGCGCTCGGCGGCGTGCAACAGCTCCATGCTGCTGGCCGACATCTCCTGCGTGGCGGCCGACTGCTCCTCGGCGGCGGCGCTGACCTCCTCGGCGCTGGCGGCGTGGCTCTCGCTGGTGCCGCTGACCTCGGCCACGGCCAGCTCCACCCCCTCCATCGCGGCGCCGTTGCGCTGCACCGCGTCCTCCACCTGTCCCGCGGCCATGCGCACCCCGTCCACCGCGGCCAGGATCTGCTCCAGCGCGCTGTCGGCGCCCTTGGACACGTGCTCCACGTCGGCCACCTTCTCCTGCCCGCGCGCCATCGTCCCCACCACGCCCTCGATGCGGCTGCGGATGGCGTGCACGTTCTGCGCGACCTCCTGCGCGGCGCGGGCGGAGCCCTCGGCCAGCTTGCGCACCTCCTCGGCCACCACCGCGAAGCCGCGGCCGTGCTCGCCGGCGCGCGCCGCCTCGATGGCGGCGTTCAGCGCCAGCAGGTTGGTCTGCCGGGCGATGCCGGTGATCGTCTCCACGAAGCGGTCGATCTGCAGCGAGGTCTGCTCCAGCTCGGTGACCTGGTTGGCGCTGGCCTGCACCACGTCGCGGATCTCCACCAGGCGGGCGAGCGCGGTGCCCACCTCCTGCCGCGAGCGGGTGGCCACCTCGAAGATCTGCTGCGTGAGCGTGCCCACCATCCGCGACGCGTTGGAGATCTCCTGGGCGCGCGCCTTCATCTCGTCCAGCGCCTCCTGGGTGGCCTGCAGCCCGTGGCTCTGCGTCTCGGCGCCGCTGGCGATCCCCACCATCGCCGTCGCCACCTCGCCGCTCGACGCGGCGACCTCCTCGCTGATGCTGGACAGGTCCGACGCGAAGGTGCTGATGCGCTCGGCGGTGCCCACCGTCTCGCCCACGATGTTGCGGAGCTGCGCCGCCATCCCGCTGAAGGCGCCCGCGAGCGAGGCGAACTCGCCCGTCATGTTGCCGTTCAGGCTGCCGCGCAGGTCGCCCTGCCCCAGCCGGTCGGCGGCGGTCACCAGCTCGTTCAGCGGGCGGGTAATGCCGCGGATGGTGCTGAACACCAGCCCCGCCGCGATCGCCGCCGCCGCGATGCCGATGGCCAGCAGGAGCAGCTCGGTCTTGCGCGCCTGGTTCTTGAGCTGCGTGCTCGCGTTGGCCACCTTCTCGGCCTGCCCCGCGCTGATCTTGCGGATCTCGCGCTGCAGCTCCTGCGTCTGCGGGCGGATCGCCGACACGCGGGCCAGGGCGCCGGCTGCGTCGCCCACGTCGCGCTGGGCGTGGGCCAGGGCGTACTCCACCTCGATGCGCGAGTGGAGCCCCTCCACCTTCACGATCTCCTGCTGCTCGGCGGGGGTGAGGTCCTTGAGGTCCTTGTACTGCCGCCGCTGGTCGTGGCTCTGCTGGCCGTAGTCGGCGAACTGCTGGGCGATCTGCGCGTTGGGCGCCACCAGGTAGCGCTCGCCGGCGGTGATCTGGTTCAGGATCAGCGCCTCGAGCGACGAGCCGATCTCGGTGGTGCGGCGCAGGCCGCCCAGCCGCTCGTCCATGCGCGAGGTCAGGCGGCTCACCGTCCACAGGCTGCCCAGCGCCCCCGCCAGGATCAGGAAGACGAGGAATGCGCCGCCGTAGATCAGGCGGTCCCGGATCGACTGGAAGAAGCCGGTCCGGGCTGCGGGAATGCTCATCGGGTGCCGCCCCTGTTCAGCTGAATGGTGCCGTTCGTGATCACGCCCACCGCGAAGCCCTTCTGCAGCGGGTCGCCGTGCGCGTCGAAGCGGATGTCGCCGGTGGCGCCCTGGAACGCCGGCGCGCCGCCGTTCTGCCCCAGCGTGTGCAGGTAGCGCTGGATCCCCTCGCGGGTGGGACCGTTGGCCCGCGCCGCCGCCGCCAGCAGCTTCACCGCGTCGTACGCCGCCGCGGCGAAGGGGTCGGGGTCGGCGCCGTACGCCTTCCGGTAGGCGTCGGCGAAGGCGCGGGCGCGCTCGCTGGCGTCGCGGTGGTACAGCAGCCCCACCAGCGTCCCCTCGAAGGCCGGCCCCTTCCCCACCAGCGGCACCAGCCCGTCGCCGCCGATGAAGCGCGCCTGCATCCCCAGCCCCCGCGCCTGGCGGATGATCATCGCGGCGGCCGAGTCCAGGCCGGCCACGAACACCATCTGCACCCCGCGCATCTGGATGCGGCGCAGGTAGGGGGTGAAGTCGGGGGTGTCGTCGCTGAAGGGGTCGTACTCGGCCACCCGGCCGCCGTTCTTCACCAGCGCGGCGCGGAAGCTGGCCGCCAGCCCGCGCCCGTAGTCGTCGTTGGTGTACATCACCGCCACCTGCGGCGCGAGCTGCCGCGCCATGGTGGCCAGCACCACCGCGTTCGCCGAGTCGGAGCCGGCCACGCGGTAGGTCCAGTCGCCCAGCTTGCTCACGTCGGGCGAGGTGGCGGTGGTGGCGAGCTGCGGGAGCCGCCCGCTCACGCTGTCCGCCTCGCCGTTGTAGATCGGCGCGGCGGCGATGGTGGTGCCCGAGTTCACCGGCCCGGCCAGCGCCACCACGCTCGCGTTCTTCACCAGCTCCGCGGCGATCGAGATCGCCTTCTCCTTGTCGGCCCCGTCGTCCTTGGGCAGCAGCACCAGCGTCTGGCCGTTGATCCCGCGGTCGGCGTTGATCTCCTTCACCGCCAGCTCGGCGCCGCGCAGGGTGGAGACGCCGTAGTCCTGCTGCAGCGGGCCCGAGAGCGCGAAGACGACCTGGCCGCCCTGTCCACGTCCGCACGACGCGAGCGCGAACGCCGCGACGAGCGCCGCGTGTGCGCCGAACAGCCGTGCGCGTGGCCGGAGCGGAAAGCCGCGGCGGCGGGGCGAGGGGCGGAGCATGGGGATGGGGCCGGGGAGCCTGGAAAGGAGGTAACACCCGCATACTACGGGCGTTGTCGGGCCGTTGTCAACGTCCGGGCGTGGTCCGTATCCTCGCCCCCGTGCCGGATTCGTCGCAGTTCGTCTGCGCCGTGGATACGGCAACGGCGGGTTCGGGCGTGTCTCTCCGCTGCGCTCCGGGCCGCGCGCCGGAACGCGCCAGGGAGAGGGCCTCGCGGCGCGCGCGTCCCCGACCGATCCGTCGACCGGTCGTGGAAACGGGTATTCGAAACGGGAGCGCGGGGGAATGTTGGAGGCACAGGCCGATGCCTGTCAACGCCTTGCGGGAGGCCAGGTTGCAGGCGCGGAGCCGCCCGGTTACGTTGCGGCCATGACGTACACACCCGTCCCGGCGGTGGCGTTCGCGGCCGCCCGCACGAGCCCGTATTCCACGCGCCCGCGCCGCACCTTTCGCGGCGGAACCAGCCGATGAGCGAAGCCGCCGCCGCCCACGCCGAAGAAGAGCCGCTGGAGAAGCCGTACGACATGCGGCTGATGCGGCGCCTGGTGGGCTACCTCGCGCCGTACCGGCTGCGGGTGGCCGCCGCGGTGGCGCTGCTCTTCGCCGGCTCGTTCACCGAGCTGGCCGGCCCCTACCTCACCAAGCTCGCGCTGGACGAGGCGATCCCCAACCGCGACCTGGGCTACCTGGGCACCCTGGTCGCGCTGTACTTCGGCTCGCTGGTGCTGGCCTTCGCGTTCGAGTACGGTCAGACGCTGCTCACCACCTGGCTGGGGCAGCGCATCATGTACGACCTGCGCGTGCAGGTGTTCGCGCAGCTCCAGCGCCTCTCGCTGCGCTACTTCGACCGTAACCCGGTGGGGCGGCTGATGACGCGCGTGACCAACGACGTGGAGGCGCTCAACGAGGCCTTCTCGTCGGGGATCGTCACCGTCTTCGGCGACGTGTTCACGCTCGTCTTCATCCTGGGCGCGATGCTGCACCTGGACTGGCGGCTGGCGCTGGTG
>Ga0190275_10003748_pt1 | contig 10877 bp, 8 predicted proteins | sample Popmic550T_FD_133745 | JGI IMG/M metagenome (GOLD analysis project Ga0190275, IMG submission 133745) | Populus adjacent soil microbial communities from riparian zone of Yellowstone River, Montana, USA - 550 T | ecosystem: Environmental > Terrestrial > Soil > Riparian zone > Trees stand | place...
CGCCGCTGTCGGCGGCGATCAGGGTGGACAGGATCTGCACGACTGTGGTCTTGCCTGCCCCATTGGGGCCGAGCAGCGCGAAGATCGATCCCTGCGGGATGTTCAGGTCGATGCCATCGAGCACCAGCTTGTCCCCGTAGGATTTGCGTAGCCCGGTGGCCAGGATCCCAGGTGCGGACGAGGCATTGGTCATTGGTCTGGTCACTGTTTCCTCGTTTCTGAAGGTCGATAGCTGAGTGGGCGACGTGGGTTGCGTTGGTGCGGAGGGCCGTTCAGGCGCGGTGGATCACGATGTCGCCGTATGAGGTTCGGGCACGTAGCTCGACGGTTTGCTCGGTTGGCTCGGGACTGCCGGAGGCATCGAGGGAGTTGCGCACCCTCCCGAACTTGGAGGCGACGTCCAGCAGGGCAGCCGTGCCCGCACGGATGCCGACCTCGAGCTGGCCGAAGGCGGTCTCGAGCACCACGCAGCCGCGCTCCACCTGGCCGATACGGACACTGCCGTTGGCCGTCTTGGCGACGACGGTGGCTTGCGCCCGGTCGACGGAGATGTCCCCGTTGGCCGCATTGCAGCGCAGGTCGCCGGTGACATTGCCGACCCAGCTGCTGCCGTTGAGATTCTTGATCACCGCGCTACCTCCTAGCGCGCGGATGCGCACGTCGCCGCAGCCAGTGATCTCGGCGTGACCCGACGCTTCTTCCACGGTGACGTCACCGGCGCTGGTGGTCACCTGCAGAGGCCCAGTCCGGCCGAGCCAGATGTGTCCGGTCGAGCTCTTGAACCGGCACTCGCCCAGCCGACCCTCGCTTCGGAAGTCGCCCATCGCGATGTCGCCGTCAACGCGGGAGTCGGTGGGCAATTCGATGGCCACATCGATCGAACCCCCGCCGCCGAAGAGGCTGTACTTCCGCCACTTCGGCGCCTTGAGCAACAGCCTGCCGTGCGAGAACTCGACGCGGGTCTGTTCTGCTGCCTTGACGTCCATTGCGTTGGATCCGTCGCTCGGGCGTACTTCGACGACTGTGTCGGTTCGGTCGCCGGCAATGACGCGCACGTCGCCGGCGACCAGCGAGATGACTGCCGAAATCGGATCGGGGGTATCGAAACGGGTCATGCTTGTCTCCTTCAAGGAACTTCTTTGGGTGACGCGTGACGGAGCCATGAGCGATCGCCTAACGCACCCAGCCGGTGAAGCGATCGCCACCGTCTGCGCTGCGGCGTCGGGGCTGGAGGTCGGCAGCTGGCTGGAGCGCGGCCTCGGCGGCCCGTACGAGCCAGGCGTTCACCGACTGCCGCTGCTGACCAGCGGCGGTCTCGACGCGCAGCTTGAGGGCGTCGGGCAACCGCAGGTTGATCCGCGAGGTGGCGCCGTCCTCGACCTCAGCAGGGAGAGGGGCCGTCGTTGCCGTGGACGGCGCAGTCGGGGCAGTCGGGACAGTGCTGAAGGACTCCTCGCCCGGCGGCGCCGTGACGACGAAGCTCGGGTCGCGGCCGCGCAGGCGCAGCTCGACCGAGCCGGGCGCTAGGTCACGGGTGATCTCATCCGCGGCCGCCGACAACGCTTCGAGCAGAACGAGCCGGGCAGCCGAGTCCAACGGCCCGGTCAGCCGCTCGGCCAGTTCGCGTGCCTGGTCGCCACCGGCCTCGGCAGCCACGGCGAGCTCATGGCGCAGGGTGTTCACATACGTGCTGAGATCCATGGCGCCAAAGTAGCACACGACTGAGCCAATATAGCGCCAAGATGGCTCAGGCGATGTTCAGGCGGCGCGGGCGCTCCATGGGGTGAGCGCCTCTTCGAGGCGGCTCTCGATCAGCGGCAGGATCTCCGCGACCGTGACATCACGGCCCAGCTCCTGGCTCAGGGATGTCACCGAGGCATCGGCGATACCGCAGGCAACGATGCGGTCGTACGCGCCGAGGTCGGGATTGCAGTTGATCGCGAAACCGTGCATCGTCACCCCTCGCGCGACGCGGATGCCGATCGCGGCAAGCTTGCGATCGGGGAGGTGGCCGCTGGCGCGCAGCCAGACACCACTGCGCCCCTGCACCTGCTCCGCCGCCACTCCCAGGTCTGCGCAGACCTTGAGCAGCGCCTCTTCCAATCGCCGCACGTAGGCCACGACGTCAAGAGGCTGCGCCAGAGCGATGATCGGGTAACCCACCAACTGGCCGGGTCCGTGCCAGGTGATCTTGCCGCCGCGATCCACGTCCACGACCGGGGTGCCGTCGGTCGGGCGCTCTTGGGTCTCGGTTCGCTTTCCCGCGGTGTATACGGCCGGATGCTCCAGGAGCAACACGGTGTCTGGAGATCGATCGTCGACCCGGCGGGCGTGCAGGTGCTGCTGGCGTTCCCAAGCCTTGAGATAGTCCACCGAGCCGGCCCAGATGAAGACGAGTGGAGCGGTCATGGCACCCAGGCTAACCGTCCCGCTGTTCCGGGGTCGCCGCGCCGGCTGGACCGCCTACGCAGCGCTCAGCTGGGCTCAATATGGTCATCCACGACCAGTCGTCAGCGCGCTGACGAGTCCACAAGCAGGACCATGAGGAACTCCGATGCCGCGCGATGAACAGCCCGATGACGCCGGCACCGGCTCCGGCACAAGCACCCGTACGGGCGCTCGGCGTCGGCGCTGGGTCTTGCCGGCCTTGCTCGTCCTGGTCTGGCTGGCCGTCGGCGGTCCGCTCGGTTCCTTTCAGGGTCAGCTGGCCGGCGTTGCGGAGAATGACAATGCAGCGTTCCTGCCGACGACCGCCGAGTCGACGAGGGTCAACGAACTGCAGGCACGCTTCGCCGAGGTGGCGATCATCCCGGCGATCATCGTCTACGAGCGCACATCGGGTATCACCGCTGCCGACATCAGCGCAGCCGAGGATGACGTGGCGCAGATTAGCGACCTGACCGGTCTCGTCGGCGGGGTCCCACCGCCCATCCCTTCCGAGGATGGCGAGGCCCTGCAGGTGATCGTGCCGCTGGATGCCGCCCTCGGGGAGGAGTTGGGCCCGGTCGTCCTCGAGATGCGAGAGATCGTCTCCGACAACGACATCGACTTCGTCTCAGTGACCGGTCCAGGCGGCATCTTCGCCGACTTCGGCGAGGCCTTCGGCGACATCGATGGATTCCTGGTCATCGTCACCGCGCTCGTGGTGGCTTTCATCCTGGTCTTGGTCTATCGCAGCCCTGTCCTGCCCCTCGTCGTGCTCATCGGCGCCGCGCTGGCCTTGGGAGTGTCGGCCGCAGCGGTCTACGGATTGGTCACAGCCGACCTGATCACGCTGAACGGGCAGAGTCAGGGGATCCTGCTCATCCTCGTATTCGGGGCCTCAACCGATTACGCGTTGCTTCTGGTCTCCCGATTCCGCGAGGAGTTGCACCACACCCGGGACAAGTACGAGGCCATGCGTAAGGCTCTCCGTGGGGCCGTGGCTCCGATCGTCGCCTCAGCCCTTACGGTCATCCTGGGCGTCTTGTGCCTGCTCTTCTCGGACCTGAATTCCAATCGCGGCCTCGGGCCGGTGGCCGCGATCGGAATCGCCTCGTCCTTGCTGGTCCAGCTGACCTACCTGCCTGCGGCGTTGACGCTGCTCGGCCGCGGTGCCTTCTGGCCACGTCGACCCAAGAAGGACGACGCCGCACCCGGAGCTGGGGGGATCTGGAACTGGGTCGCCGGCCTGGTTGGCTCGCACCCCCGCCGAGTCTGGATCGCCACGTCCCTCCTGCTCCTGGTGGCCGCCACCTTTGTGTTGCAGCTTCGGGTGGGGGGCGCCTCACAGACCGACATCTTCCTGACCGAGGTTGACTCGGTGGCAGGTCAAGAGGCTTTGGGTCGGCACTTTCCGGCAGGGGCTGGTTCTCCGGCCGTGATCATCGGGGCTGCCGACGACCTCGACGAGCTGGTCGACGCCGCGGAGTCGATTGCCGCTGTGGACTCGGTTGCTGTGACGACCGAGCCACCGCCGGGTGCACCACCTGGGGTTCCCGGCCCCCCGGACGGCGAGCCGAAGGTCGTAGACGGTCTGGTCGAGATCAACGCAGTTCTCGGCGTGACGGCTGACGGCGAGGTCGGTTATCAAGTGATCCGTGAGCTGCGCGCGGCGGTCGGCGAGGTGGGCGACAGCAGCGCCCTGGTCGGCGGGTTTCCCGCCATCAACCTCGACGTCCAGGACACCGCCGAGCGCGACCTGACCGTGATCATCCCGATCGTGTTGTTGGTGGTCTTCGTCGTCCTGGCGCTTCTGCTCCGGGCCATCCTGGCGCCGATCCTGCTGATAGCAACCGTCGTACTGTCCTACCTGGCCACACTCGGGATCGCCGAGATCGCCTTCGAACACATCTTCGGCTGGCCACCGGCCGACCCTGCCGTGCCCCTGTTCGGCTTCGTCTTCCTGGTCGCCCTCGGCATCGACTACAACATCTTCCTGATGACCAGGGTTCGCGAAGAGTCGTTGAAGCGGGGTACCCGGCCAGGAATTCTGGCTGGCCTGCGAGTCACCGGAGGGGTGATCACCTCCGCCGGTGTGGTCCTGGCGGCGACCTTTGCCGCCCTCGGGGTCATCCCGATCCTGTTCCTTGCCCAGATCGCATTCGTCGTGGCCTTCGGTGTGCTGCTGGACACGACGGTCGTACGGTCATTGCTCGTACCGGCGCTGACCTACGACATCGGCAGGGCCATCTGGTGGCCCAGCAAGCTGGCCGGTGACAAGCAAACCGCTGACACATCGGGCGAGACCGGCCCATAGCAGCGATAGGAGTCCTAGGCAGGACACGATTGGTCGTAGGCTGATCCTCGGTGCGCGAAATCGTGGTTTTCAGCGGTAATGCCCATCCTAGGTTTGCTGAGCGGATCTGTGCTCACCTCGGGGTGGAACTCTCGCATGCCTCGATCATCAGGTTCAGCAACGATTGCCTTCAGGTCCAGCTCCAGGCCAACTGCCGCCAGCGTGATGTCTACCTCGTGCAGCCGCTCGTGCCACCGACCCAGGAACACCTGATGGAACTGCTGCTCATGCTCGATGCGGCCCGTGGCGCATCGGCCTCCCACGTCACCGCAGTGATCCCGCACTACGCCTATGCCCGATCGGACAAGAAGGACGCCTCGCGCATCTCCATCGGCGGACGTCTGGTCGCCGATCTGCTGATCACGGCAGGGGCCAACCGGGTTATCACGATGGCGCTGCACGCACCGCAGGTGCACGGGTTCTTCGGCGTGCCCGTCGATCACCTCACAGCCATCGGGGAACTCGCTGAGCACTTTCGTGGCCGCGATCTGAGCGAGACCGTCGTCGTCTCACCCGACCTGGGCAATGCCAAGACCGCAACGCAGTTCGCCCGACTGCTGGGGACCCCGGTTGCGGCAGGGAGCAAGCAGCGCCTCGCGGACGACCGCGTGGTCATCGAGGCCATCGTGGGCGACGTCGCCGGTCGTCACGCGATCGTGCTCGACGACGAGATCGCCACCGGCAGCTCCATCGTCGAGCTTCTCAACAAGCTCTCCGACGACGGGGCGACGGGCGCTTCGGTCGCGTGTACCCACGGGCTGTTCACGGGCAAGGCAGTAGAACTGCTGGGCAGCCACCCGATGGTCACCGAAGTGGTGACGACCGACACCGTTCCCCCTCCGGATCCGCCATGGGAGAACCTGCAGGTCCGATCGGTCGCGACCCTGTTCGCCGAGGCCATCCAGCGCAGCCACGTCGGTGAATCGGTGAGCAGCCTGTTCGACGGGGTCGATCCGGCGCACGGCCCGCCACAACAGCCACTGCCCTTCGGCTGACCTCCCGCGTTCGCCGCGTGTGGGCCGGCCCTGTGGACAGGCCAAGCGCCGCGTCGCCCCGGGACCCTAGCGTCGTGTTGCATGCAGCGCAGTCTCGACGGATTCACGTTGATCGAGCTGATCGGCTTCGGCAGGACAGGCGAGGTCTGGCGCGCACGCCCAGATGGCGGCGGCACCGATGTAGCGCTGAAGTGGCTGACCGATGAGACCGTGGACACCGCCCGGCTGGGTGCCGCGGAGCTTCGCCACTTCAACCACCCACACGTCGCCCGCCTGCTCGATCTTCGCCGGGATCTGTCGCAGGTGGTCCTGGTCTGCGAATTCATCGCCGGGGTCAGCCTGGCCTCGCTTCTGGCCGAGCGCGACCGCCTCAGCAGCGCCGAAGTGGTCACTCTGCTGACCCCCATTGCCGACGTGCTGGCCGCGGCGCACGACGCCGGGCTGCTGCACGGGAATCTGACCCCGACCGACATCCTGGTCACCCCCGAGGGCAGGCCCATCCTGACTGACCTAGGCGTCTGGCAGAGCCTGGGAAAGCCACCGTCGGTGGGGGGCCGCTTGGACTACCTCGATCCATCGGTGGCCCGCGGCGGTCCCCTCACCAACGCCTCGGACGTCTTCGGTGCCGCTGCGATCGGCTTCCACGCACTGACCGGTCGCCCGCCGTGGATGGCCGGCAGTGGGGCCGACGCCTGGGCTCTGGCAGCCGACGGCGCCGGGGTCGACCTCGCACCACTGCGGGCCAGCGCATCGTCCGGGCTGGCCGACGTGATCGCTCGCGGACTATCCGACCAGCCCAGGCACCGAGGTAGCGCCCGGGCCTTTGCCGCCGATGTTCGCGAAGCTGTCGAGCCCCAGCCGCTGCACCTGAGCGGCCCGTACGTGTGGCCCGACCTGCCAGCCCTTTCCGAGGGGGTTGATGGTCCCAGCGGGTCGGATGCCGCCGGCGTCGGCTGGTTGCGGGGCAGCCCGCAGTCCGCTCCCGGGACCTCCACCGGACCAGTGGACATCGCCGGCGAGGTCCGGAGGGGAAGCTCGGCACGCCACGCCGCACCGCCGGGAAGCCGGCGGGAGCGAGACAGCCACCGCCGCGGCATCGTCGACACTCTTGGCCACGATCCACCCTCGGCACTGCGCAGAGCGGCACGCGCCGTCCCGCGGCGCACGGTGACCCTCGCCTTTGCCGGGCTGGCGCTGCTGATGGTGGTGGTGCTCGGCCTGGGGTGGAATACCTCGAAGGCAGTTCCCGCTCAGGCCGGGGGGCCAGTCGGGGACGTGTCGACCGAGATCGGCCGGGACGGTCCAGACGATGAGTCCGATGCCGCAGACGACGGCCTCGGCACCGACGACAGCGACATCGACGACAGCGGCACCGACGACAGCGGCACCGACGACAGCGACATCGACGAGCAGGCCACACCGGGCTCGGCACAGGGATGGTTGGCCCTCGTCAGCCTGCTCTACGAGCGCCGTGCCCTGGCCTTCGGTACCGGTGCCACCGCAGTGCTCGAGCAGGTGTTCTCCCCGGACAGCGCGCAATTGATCGTCGACACCACCGAACTGCGACGACTGGTGCAGGCCGGGCAGGTCCTGCGCGGATTCACCCCTCGTGTGCTGGAGGTGCTCGAGGTATCGGTGGAGGGGGACAGAGCCCAGCTGCAGATCACCGACGAGTTCGCAAACTACGAGACCGTGCCCGCCGCAGACACGCGCGCCGCGGCGCTGGCCAGCAATCCGGGCCGTGGGCCGGCCCAGGTGGCCATGACCCTCATTCGCACACCGGATGGTTGGCGCATTCAGGTGGCACAGCGAGCTGCCTGACACATCAGGTCGCTGTGATGTCCTCGAGGGCTTCACGCAGGGTCGGGTGGGTGAAGCTGAAGCCGGCGTCGGTGAGGATGCGGGGGACAGCGCGCTGTCCAACCAGAATTCCCTCCTCGGCGAAGTCACCGACGACGAGCTTGAGGGCGAAGCCCGGGACGGTTGCCAGAGTCGGTCGGCCCAGAACCGAGCCCAGAGTCTTGGTGAACTCCGCGTTCGTGACCGGCTCCGGCCCGGTGAGGTTGACCGGGCCCGAAAGGTCGGTTTCGATCAGGAAGCGCAGAGCCGCGATCTCGTCGAGAAGGCTGATCCACGGCCAGAACTGCTCACCAGAGCCAAGCCTCCCACCGAGACCGAGCTTGAACAGTGGCAGCAGACGCCCCAAAAGCCCGCCCCGACGAGACAGCACCAAGCCGGTCCGAGGGAGTACCACCCGTACGCCGGCATCGACGGCCGGCTGGGCGGCAGCCTCCCAGCGCTGGCAGACCTCGGCCAGAAAGCCGTTACCGGCCGGCGCGGACTCATCGACCTCGCGGTCGCCGGTGTCGCCGTACCACCCGACGGCTGAGGCGGAAATCAGGAAACGCGGCCGCGGCTCGACGGCCGCGACGACTGCCAAGGCCTCGGCCACCGTCGTGGTGGCGTCCACCCTGCTGTCGAGGACCTCGCGTCGACGGGCCTCGGTCCAGCGCTTGTCCGCGATACCCGCCCCGGCCAGGTGAACGACCCCGTCGACATCGGTCAATACGCCCGGGTCCAGTCGTCGATCGGCGGGGTCCCACCCGGCCTCGCCCGGCGATCGGGGCTCGCGCCGTACGAGGGCCACGACCGAGTGCCCATCCGCGCGCAGTGCGGTGCTCAATGCCGTCCCGATCAACCCGGAGGCGCCGGTGATGGCTACCTTCACGACTGGTCCTGTGCGAACGCGCTTCGGTGGTGCTCGGTCAGGACAGCCCCAAGGACGACTCGAAGTCGCCGGCCTCCAGTCGCTCCTTGGTGGTCGTGAGGAACCGGGCCGCATCCGCGCCGTCCACGACCCGGTGGTCGTAGGTGAGCGCGAGATAAACCATCGAGCGGACCGAGACGATCTCACCCAGATCAGGGTCGTCCACCACGACAGGCCGCTTGACGACCGTTCCCGTTCCGAGGATCGCGACCTGGGGTTGATTGATGATCGGGGTGTCGAACAGCGCCCCGCGGCTCCCGGTGTTGGTCAGCGTGAACGTGCCGCCGCTGAGGTCGTCGGGGGTCACCTTGTTGCTCCGAGTCCGCTCGGCCAGATCCGCGATCTGTCGGGCGAGGCCGCCGAGGTTGAGGTCCCCGGCATGATGAATGACCGGAACGAGCAGGCCCCTTTCGGTGTCCACGGCGATTCCCAGGTTCTCACTGTCGTGATAGGTGACTGTGCCCGCTTCGGAGTCGATGGAGGAGTTCACCATCGGGTGCGCCTTGAGAGCCTCCACTGCCGCCAGCGCGAAGAAGGGGAGGTAGGACAGCTTGACCCCCTCACGGCTGGCGAAGTCGTGCTTCACCCGATCGCGAAGGCGAGCCACGCGGGTGAGATCGACTTCGACCACCGTGGTCAGCTGGGCGCTGACCTGAAGTGACTCGGTCATCCGCTTTCCGATCAGCGCCCGGAGGCGTGTCAATTTCTCGGTCCGCCCACGCTTGCTCGGCTCCGATTCCGGCGCGGCGCCCGACGGCGCGGCGGCGGCGGATGGCGCGGCCGGCGACGCAGCTGTGGTTGTTGCAGAAGCTGTGCTGGCAGCGGCCGGCGCTGCAGCCTGGGTAGTAGCGCGCGCTGCTTCGAGAACGTCCTGCTTGCGAATCCGCCCACCCACTCCGGTGCCGCTGACTCTCGCGAGGTCGACGTTGTGCTCGGTCGCCAGCTTGCGCACCAGCGGGGTGACATAGGCACCGCCATCGGCGGTGGCACTGCCTGCGTGTGGCGGCCCTGCTGCCGCCGGTGACGACGACCCACCTTGACTTGGCGACGTGGCTGGAGATTCGCTGGGCGGCTCGGCGTCCGGTGCCGCTTGCGTTTCCTCCCGCAGTGCCGCCGCAGGCTCGGCGGCCTCCGCTTCGGCGGCCTCCGGCTCGGCGGCCTCCGCACCGTTGGACTCGCGGGACGAACTCGGTGCTTGCGGCCCATCACTGCCATCGGCCGAGCCGATGATCGCGAGCTCAGCGCCGACCTGAACGGTCTCGTCCTCGCGGACGGAGATGGACAACACGGTGCCGCTGGTCGGGGAAGGTATCTCGGTGTCCACCTTGTCCGTGCTGACCTCGAGCAGCGGCTCGTCAGCCTGGACGGCGTCGCCGACGGCCTTGAGCCAGCGGGTGACCGTACCTTCAGTGACGCTCTCGCCCAGCGCGGGCATCATCACCGGCGTACCGGATCCGGATCCAGGCCCAGCCCCGCCGGACTCACCGGACTCACCGGACTCGTTGGAATCGGGACCGTTGGCACCAGGAGCGCTCTGACGCTGCTCGTTATCGGCGTTCTGGCCAGAACTGTCCTCGGCCTCGGCCTCCCCGGCCGGGGCATCGTCTTGTCTTGCCTGCGGGACCGCGGGCAGCTCGGCGGCCAGGTTCGGCTCGTCCTGTTCGTCCTGCTCGTCCTGCTCGGGTTCGGCCGGAGGCGAGGCCGCCTGCGTGGGCTGCTCGGCGGCCTCCGCCGAGGAGCCATCGCCGATGATGGCGAGCTCGGCGCCGACCTGAACTGTCTCGTCCTCAGCGACGAGGATCTTCTGCAGCACTCCGGAGGCCGGCGCGGGTATCTCGGTGTCCACCTTGTCGGTGCTGACCTCGAGCAATGGTTCGTCGGCCTGGACCTGTTCCCCCTCCTGCTTCAGCCAGCGGGTGACCGTGCCTTCTGTGACGCTCTCGCCCAGTTGGGGCATCGTGACGGAGGTCGGCATGGCGGGGGCGGCTCCTCTTGAGGTCTTCGACGTTGGAGTGTGGCTGCTTGTGGACGTGAGCGGAAGGGCGAGTCGTCGGTGGGGTCAGCCGTGCACGTGCAGGGGTTTCCCGGCCAGGGCGAGGTGGGCCTCGCCGAGAGCCTCGGATTGCGTCGGATGTGGATGGATGAGGCTGGCCACCTCGTCTGGTAGAGCTTCCCAGTTGTAGATCAGCATGGCTTCGGCGATGAGCTCCCCAACGCGGGAGCCGACCATGTGCACGCCTACGACGGGGCCATCCTTGGCACGGATCAGTCGCACCGCACCCTGAGTCCTGAGGATCTGGCTCTTGCCGTTGCCGCCCAGGTCGTAGGTCAGAGCCTC
>Ga0190275_10003749_pt1 | contig 10875 bp, 7 predicted proteins | sample Popmic550T_FD_133745 | JGI IMG/M metagenome (GOLD analysis project Ga0190275, IMG submission 133745) | Populus adjacent soil microbial communities from riparian zone of Yellowstone River, Montana, USA - 550 T | ecosystem: Environmental > Terrestrial > Soil > Riparian zone > Trees stand | place...
GGGCTGGGCCGCGCGCTCGCGCAGTCGGAGCATCCGGTGCTCTACGCGGGGCGCTGGTGTCTGCGTCCCGTGCGGACCCTCCGCCCCCCCGAGGGGTACCGCTACCCCATCAGCACGATGGAGTGGCGGTTCGGCCAGCCCCCCTGCCTGCCTCACTCCCTGGAAGCCGTCACGCGCTTCGAGCGGTTCTGGGTGGAGGACTGGACGGCGTACGGACCTCCCTCCGAGGAGGGGATGTTCCAGGGGGCCGTGGTGCCGCTGCGGACTCCTTCGCCCAGGGAGGATGGCCGGGTGAAGAGCTGGCGCAAGCGCTCGCGTGACGGGACGTTGCCGCCCGCGGTGCTGCTCTACGTGGACCTGCTCGGGAAGTGGCTGGTGCTCGACGGACACGACCGGATTCACGCGGCCCTGCTCGAGGGCATCCCCCCTCCCCTGCTGGGACTCTGGCCCGTCCTCGAGGAGGTCCAGCCTTCGAGCCCAGAGGGGCAGCGGGGCGTCCTCCAGGCGGCGGAGTTCCATCTGCGCGATGGGGCCAGGCCGAGCGTCGTCGACAGGGTCAACCGCATGCTGCTGCTCAACTTCCAGGGGAGCCGGCGCAGCACCGTGACGCGTGCCTGGCCACTGAAGGGGGGGCTCCCGGCCTGGAGGGCTGAGGTGCTCGCCTGGCGCCGCTCGAGCGCCTTCCCAGCGGACGCTCAAGACTGGGAGTGGTTCGTGGCACCCAGGAAGTGAACACCTTCCATGCTGCCCAATCCCTCCGGAGCGCGGGGGTGTTCTAGGATCTTCACCATGGAGAACGTCCCTTCGGGAACGAGCAAGGCCGGCCACCCCGTGGCCTACCTCACGGACGTGGAGGGCGTCTGGGAGAAGCTGGCCAGCTTCTGCCAGGACAATCCGCATGTCTCCCTCGAGGCCGGAGATCGGCTCGTGGTGCGGCCGGGCGCGACGTTCGTGTACGGGGGAGATGCCATCGATCGAGGCGCTGCGGGGCGTCGGGTGGTGCGGGCGCTGCTGGAGGCCTGGCGTCAGCAGCCCTCGCAGGTGGTGCTGCTGGCGGGCAACCGCGACATCAACAAGCTGCGCCTGGTGCGGGAGCTGAACGGACATCCCCCAGCGAGGACTCCTGCGGAGCTGCGGGAAGCCCCCCGGCCAGTGCTGCTGCGGTGGATCTTCGAGAACACCATGGGCGCGCGCGGGGCCTTCGAGTACCGCCAGACGGAGCTGGCCAGCACCGGCACGCCCGTGAGCGAGGAAGACGTGGTGGACAGCTTCCTCGAGGACCTGGGCCCCAAGGGAATGCTGAGCGACTACCTCGCCGCTTGCCGGCTGGTCCACCGCATCGGCAACACCCTCTTCGTCCACGGAGGGGTGCACGAGCACAGCATCGGCCGAGTGCCCTCACAAAGCCCGGTGGAGGGGGTGGACGCGTGGGAGGAGGTCCTCAACCGCTGGTACAGCAAGCAGCTCGAGGCCTTCACCGAGCGGCGCTTCGAGCGGGGGGGCACCCCGGCCTGGGAGCCGCTCATCGCCTACCAGGCACCGACTCCTGGCCAGCGCATCAACACCGCCAGCGTGGTGTACGGGCGCATGGCTGACGAGAACAACCACCCCACCCTGCCCTCCCAGTCCCTGGTGGCGACGCTGGCCCATGCGGGAATCCACCGCCTGGTGGTGGGCCACACCCCGAGCGGGGACAGCCCTTCGGTGCTGCGGGGCGAGGAGTTCGAGCTCATTCTCGCGGACAACTCCTACGGCCGGGTCGAGGGGGCCTCTCAGCTCTTCCTCCGCGCGGACAGCGTCTACGTGGAGGGCCGGGCAAGACTGGACGACGGGCGGCTGGAGCAGGTCCGCTTCCGGCTCTCGCTGGGAGACGACTCCTCCTTCATCGGACGGCAGCTGCTCGACACCGGGCAGCTGGTGAAGGGACCGCTCGAGAGCGAGGACTGGCTCCTGTTCCGGGCGTTGCCGCAGCGGCGCATCGAGCAGCTCTCGGCGTCACCGGGCGAGCTCGCGAGGCGGAGCCTGGGCCTTGCGCGGGCCAGCCTCTGATTGGAAGGTGACCCACGGCCCATGCGGCGGCACTCAAGGCGCGTCCGTGCTCGTCTCGGGCGGCCTCGCCGCGACGTAGGTGTACCCCTGCTCGCTGGGGCTGGGGGTGTTCCAGGCATTCTGGAACTCCTCCCATGAGTACACTTCCTCGCGGTTCTGGTACGGGTTGTAGACCCGCACGTAGGTCTCTCCCTGGGCATTCTCGCTGACGGCGAGCACGCTCACCCAGTGGGTGATGTCGTCGGCCGAGTCCCCCGCCGAGGCCAGCATTCCATCCTGGGCCCCGTCGATGTTGACCAGGACGGTCAAGGCGCCTCCATCCGCCAGGAGGCGCTGCACCTCCTCGGAGGTGGGCTCCCGGGCGTGGTTGTTGTTGTAGGTGTTGGCGGCGCTGTGCCCGCCATTCAGATCCTTCATGGCCGGGGCGTTGCCATCTCCATCCTCCCCGACCACCTGCCACCCGTTCTGGCGGAAGAACTCCTCGAGATGGGTGGAGTTCGTCAGCGCCTCCCCATCGCTGAGGATGGCCGTCCCATCCTGGGTCGTGAGGCCGAGCGCGTTGAAGTTCTGCAGGCCCTCGGCGATGCCGAGACCGACGACGGACATGACCGACAGCTCGCCACAGAGGTTGCCGTGGGTGTAGTCATCGCCCTCGCCCCCCAGGATGAGGCCCGTGTTCAGGTACTGCGCGATGGGGTCCTGGCCCTCTTGATGATACGTGGCCCACTCGCCACTCATCCCCTGTCCCCAGGGCGCGCCGTTCGTGGAGAGCAGGAGCGGCTCCTCGGCCGGGAGGCCCCCCTCGGGGATCTCGCCGAAGTAGAAGGCCAGCTCCTCCTGGACGGTGGCCTCCCACTGCGACAGGGCCCGCTCCTGCTGCTGCTCGGGCGAGAGCTGGTCCCAGTCCTCGCTCAGGGGCGGCGGTGCCGTGCCCTCACGCATCCACGGCGGCTCCATGGCCTCGACATGGCTGGCCCAGTCCGCGCGGATCTCGTCGAGGATGGCGGCCTTGTCCTCCGGGACGAGGTGGTTCCACTCCGCGGCGTTGAACCAGGGAGGCCTGCTCCCCTGCTCGAGCCAGCGGGGCTCGGGGAGCCCGCCACCGACGTCCGCCACCACCATCTGGGCGAGGTGGGGCGGGAGGTTCGCCTGCTCGAGGGCGGCCTGACGCGCGAGCCCCGGCTCTGCCGAGAGGATGGAGTGCACCACCTCTCCCGGCACCGTGCCCGCCACCTGGTACTCGGGGTGGTCGCGGAGATAGTCCGCGGACTCCGACCACTGCTGGGTGGCTGGATCGTAGATGTGGTCGCCCTGGTGGATGACCACGTGACCGGTCTCGCCCTCGGCGCCGGGGCGCGTATCGGTCAGGAAGAGGACCTCGGAGCGGGCAAGCTCGTCGGGAGCGGCCTGTGCCAGGACGTCTCCCACCCCGTCCAGGCAGTTGACACTGCCGTCGCCCGTGTTCTCTATCAGCAGCGAGCTGCCCTCGGCGGGGACTGTCTCTCCCGAGAGGCTTGGCCCCTGGGGCGTGGAGGTGGAGGTAAAGGCGTCACTCCCTTGAGCGGAGCTTGCAGCCTCCGCGGCGAGGCGAGCGGCTTCCTCCGCGGCGCGGCGAGCAGCCTCCTCCGCAGCGCGGCGAGCGGCCTCCTCCGCGGCGCGGCGAGCGGCTTCAGCTGCGGCCTGGGCAGCAGACGGTGATTCGTTCGAGACTCGGATGGCCATGACTCCCCCTGTGCGGGCTTGAAGACAAGTCTAGGACGGCCAGTGAAGATGGCGAAGTTCCTCCTGGGTTCGTGGGTGGCCTCCCAAGCTCGCTCCCGTTGCCACGGGGGTGGAGGTACGCTCTGCGGGCATGACGATGGCTCCCGGCCTGACGCTCGCTCCCGGCCACCGCGTGAGGTGGATGGAGGATCGCGTCCTCGTCGAGTCCGACGACGACCGCAGCCGTCTCCGCGCCGCGCTGGAGCGCCACCTCAGGGTGGGCGACGGGGGACAGACGCTCGTGCTCGGCGGACAAGTCCGCGCTCGCCTGGGCGACATCCTGCCCGTGGAGGCGCTCACGGCCTTCGAGGCGCGCTTCCTGGCCGACAGCGATGTGCCGATGACGCTCCCCGCCGGTCCGCCATCGTTCTCGCCACGCACGGACCTCCACACGCACTTCGCCGCCGCCCTCCCCGGACGAACCCTGCTCGAGCTGGCCGCTGAGGAAGGAGTCACCGTGCCCCGCGGGCTGCTCGCGGAGGCAGGCATCGATGCCCGCCAGGATGTCCCTGCCACTGTGCTCGAGGTGCTGGCGCGCGAGCGGCTCGCGCGCAGCCTCGACGTTCCCCTCGATCGGCAGATCACGTTCCATGACATGGAGCGCCTCTACGCGCGGCGCAGTCCGTTCACCAAGCACCCCAGGCTCTTCGTCCCGCAGCTGCGCGCCATCTCCCAGGAGCTCGCCGCATCCGGGGTGTCCTATGCCGAGCTCTCGCTGTCCACGGCGGTGGAGCCGGAGGTGCTGGCCGCGCTCCATGCTTCGCTTGAGGACATTGAAGCGACCAGCGGCGTGCGTCTCCGCTTCCTTGTGGCGTTGTCGCGTCACGACGATCTCGAGTGGGACCTCGATGTGCTCGATCGCCTCGAGCAGTGCCTGACCAGCCGGGCTGTCGTGGGCGTGGACATCATGGGCCATGAGACCTGCTCCACGCGGGCCTTTGTCCCGGTGCTCGAGCGTGCCGCGGCGCTCGGGGGAGCGCGGCCCGGCTTCGTGGTCCGTGTCCATGCGGGCGAGAACCCCGCGTTCCCCGAGAACGTCCGCGTGGCGGTGCGCACGCTGCTGCCCTTCCCGGGCGTCGAGATCCGCATCGGCCACGGCCTCTACGGCGTCGACGACGACACCCTCGCGTCCATGGCCCGCAACGCGGACCGGGTGGTGGTGGAGTTCAACCTCACCTCCAACCTGGCGCTCAACAACATCCAGACCACGCTGCAGGTGCCCTTGCGCCGGTACGTGGACGCTGGCGTGGCGGTCGTCCTCGGCAGCGACGGTGCGGGCCTCTATGGCACCTCCGCCCTCGAGGAAGCGCGCGCCGCACTCGCATGCGGCCTTGACGAGGCACGGCTCGCCCGGCTGCGCCTCACGGAAGACACGCTGCTGGCGCGGCGCCAGGAGCGGGAACACGCAGCGCCACCGCTGCGAGACTGGCTCCCTCCTCCGCTCGCGCCGCGGCGACACTTCACCCCCGCTCGCGCCGCCGAGCTTGCAGCCCTCCGCGGTGCACTGCGCGCGGCTCAGGACCAGCGGCTGCGCGAGCTGGGGGCCACCGTCGTTGACGAGGTTCCCACCCTGGCCGATCGCCCGGTGTTGTGGCTCGCGGGGGCGTGGCGTCACGCATTTGCCGCCTGGTCACCGGACGCGGTCCGACATGCCACCACAGTCCTCGAGGAAGTCCTTCGCGGCCTCGCGGCGCGCGGGGGCGTGCTCCTGACAGGAGGAACGCTCCACGGAGTGGAAGGGCTGAGCCACGGCCTCGCCGCGCTGGCGGGCGTCGAGGTCCTCGGCGCCATCGTGGGTGAGACACTGGCGGATGACCTCGATGGGCGCGTTCAGAAGTTCTGGCGCTGCGCGCGTTCTTTGTACGAGAAGGCTGCGCCGGTGGTGCGCCTGGTGCGAGACACCCATGGGCTCGGGCTCTTCCTCGGAGGCGGCCTCATCGTCGCGGACGAGCAGCAGGCGGCGCACAACGTCCGGGCCCGGCACGTGCTGCTGTCGGGGCTGCGGGGTGCCGCCGTGGACGCCGCGCGTGCCAGCCAGCACGCCCGCTTCGTCGACGACGCGGCGGGTGTGCTAGCAGTGCTCGATGACACGCGTCCTTGGGGCCGGCTCCACTATCCGGGGCCCAACGACGCCGCCGACGTCATCCTCGTCCGGCGCGGCGCCCTGGGCGATGAAGAGCTGCTCCTGATTCGGCGCCACGACGACAGTGACGCCGCCGCGGGGCGGATGTCCTTGCCTGGAGGGTTCGTTCAACCGGGTGAGTCGCCGCGCGACGCCGCCGTCCGAGAGCTCTTCGAAGAGACCGGCATGCGGGTGCCGGCGAGCGCGCTGGTGCCCGTCTGCGTCGTGGCTGGCGGCGGGCGCGACCCTCGAGACACCGACGAGCGGTGGGTGCGCAGCCATGTCTTCGCCATCCGCATCGACGGCGCCGCTTCTCACGACACCGCTGGAAGCCTTGTGCTCGGTGGCTCGGACGCCGCGGCGGCACTCTTCGTGTCTGTCGAGCGGCGGCCTCGCCTGGCCTTCGACCACGACGACCTCGTCATCCAGGCCCTCGCGGTGCTCGCTGCCCGCTGAACGAGCGCAGCCAGCACGCCGAATCGCACACGACTACTGCTGGACCGCGTAGATCTGACCGCGCATCTCTCCGTAATAGGTATGCGCCTTGGTGTGGAGATTGAAATAGAGCACACCCTTCTTCGCCAGGTACTCCAGGCTGGCAAGGGTCTTGGCCTGGGCCAGGAACCCCAGCTCGGCGGGGCAGCTCTCGGGCAACGAGGGCTTCAGCCCCGGCATGTCCTTGATGAACCTCACATTCTTGTTGGTGAGCTCCACCGACAACTTGCCTTCGGAGAGCTGCTTTGCCGGGCTCTCGGACTCTCCAAAGTCCACGATGATGGGGCCGAGGACGCCTGGAGGGCCGCAGTGAATGTGGAACATGAGGATGTCGGCGGGGTTCACCCCTTGAAACTCGACCTCGACATAGGCCTTGCTCAGATCCCGAGCGAACCGGATCTGCCCATAGCCCCGGGACTTTCGGCTCTCTCGCGGCACCGAGGGGGCTGTGGCCCCGAGGCTCTTCTGGAGCGCCTTCGGCGTCTCTGACTCCTCACCTGGCTCCTGGGCGGGGCTCAGGAAGGCCTCGTAGACGGTGAAGGTCGTCGCGCCGAGGGACGGGTCCTTTGCCTGGGCGGGCAACGAGAACAGAGCGATCGTGAGCGCGAGGGTCGTGAGTCTGGGCATGGTGCATTCCACCTGGAAGTTGGTGGCTTCATTCATACCGACGAAGTGGAGCGGCTGATGTCCAAAGACGGCCATGAGGTGGCCGTTCGCTGTGCAGCAAGCGACCCGCTCCTGTTCACCGACTTCTCCTTCACAGACAATGAATCAGGCCTGGCTGTGAGCGCTCCAACCTCGCTCAGGGGGCAGAGCGCCCGCCGATCTCCGGGAAGCGCTCATAGGTCCGCAGGAGCGCGCCCAGGTGAGTGGGGTTGTCGAGATAGAGCGGCGCATGCGTGAGCTGCACAACCCACCCGCCCGACGCCGTGCGCCGCGCCCGCGTGAGCAGCTCGGCGTCGCGAGCAGCATCCGGGAACCCGATGGCTCGTGCGGCAGGGGCAGACCCATAGTTCAGCCACCCCAGGCGATGCGGAATCTCAGGCGAGCGCATGGCACTAGGCTAAAAGGGGCCGCGCCGCCTGGAAAGGTTGCACGGCCTCGATTCCCGCCGCCTCCGGCTCCCGGTGACCTTGCACCGGTTGGCTAGAGCAATTTCATGTAAGCGACAATGTCCGCCTGCTCCTGCGGGGTGATGACGATGCCGTCCAACACCATGAACACGTTGGCGTAGTGCTCCATCAACTCCTCGAGCGTCTTCGCCGAGTTGTCATGGAAGTAGGGCGCGGTGTTCTTGATGTTGCGCACGCCGGTGATCTTGAACGCGTTGAGGTCGGCATTGTTGCCGGTGATCAGGAAGCGGCCGGGGTCAGGCGTGGAAACGGTGGTGGTGGTGCCGTCGGGGTTCGTGATGACAAGCGTCTGGACGGGGAGATTGCCCGGGTTCAGCTCGGAGACCAGGTGCGAGATGAAGTCGAGGCCGGGGGGCAGCCCGAGGCCATTGTTCACCGGGATCTCGTTGAGCAACGCGCCGGAGTGGCACGAGCCGCACAACCCTTCCGGGTTGAAGAACACGCGCCCACGCTTCTCCGAGAGGGTGTTGCCCGGCGGCAGCCCCGGCTGAGGCCCCGTCCCCTTGGCATAGTTGCGCAGCGCCGAAGAGGAGAACAGCGTCTTCTCGTACGCGGCGATGGCGTTCAACTGGTACAGGGTGGGCGCAAGGGTGTTCTGCGCGTGGCCGTGGATGGCGTCCAGGGCCTGAGCCTGGAGGGTGGGCGCGCGGCCATCGGCCATCAGCACGGGATCCAGCGCCGGCGTGTCCAGGGTGGAGGGGATGCCGCGCTGCAACGTGATCGTCCTGGCCGTCGGGTTGCTCGCCAGGCTCACGTTGGGAGGCAGCGGCAGGGTGACGAGGATGGTGGCGTTGTTCAGCAGCCGGCTGTAACTGCTGCCCAACCCATTGTCCGAGTCCAGCGGCCGGAAGATGGGATCGTTGGGATTGGCGGCATAGCGCGCCTGAAGCTGTGCGGGGTTGACCGTTCCGGTGGTAGCGAGGTGGCAGGACTGGCACGTGCGCCCGTTGCCGCCGAAGGTCCCATACCTGAATAGGAATGCGCCGTCGCTGACGAGCGACTCCTGATGAACCGAGCCGAGCTCAACCTCTTGAGGTTGGACCTCCTCCGAGCCTCCACAGCCCATGAGTGAGATCAGGGCAGCGAGTGGAAGGGCGGTTCCCCAATTTTTCAGTGAGAATGTAATCATCTGTCGTTCCTTGACTGCTGGGATGACATGTGGGCGTTAAAGCGCCAAGCGCATACTGCAATATGCAAGTATGACCGGAATTTTAGCGATTACAAGCTTTCCTTGCTTGGCGGCTATTACCGGCCTGCACGAGCCAAGGGGCGCAGAGGCATGGATGACGTCTGGGCGTGGGCGGCGAGGACCTAGCCAGGCTTCGGGCGCACCGCTTGGAAGGCGCGCTTCGCCGCTGTTACGCCCAGCAGGACAAGCGCCCCGGCAACGACCCCGGCCAGCGCATCCACCAGCGTCGGTGCCAACGCCTGCAGGGCCCCTCCGATGACTGGCACGGTCCCTACACCGTGCGCGAGATTCTCGCTGAGGTGATGCAGCGCGGGGATGCCGTGCGTGAGGATGCCGCCGCCGACCATGAACATGGCGGCTGTCCCTGCGATGGAGAGCCCCTTCATCAGGTAGGGGGCGGTCAGCAGCAGCCCCCGGCCGAGCGCTCGCTGGAGCTGACTGAAGGAGCCGGTGCCCGACTTCTTGCTGAGGTAGAGCCCCGCATCGTCGAGCTTCACGATGCCGGCGACCAGGCCATAGACGCCAACAGTCATGATGAGGGCGATGCCGACCAGCACGGCGACTCGCTGGCCAAAGGTCGCGGAGGCGATTGTGCCGAGCGAGATGACGACGATCTCGGCCGAGAGGATGAAGTCGGTACGAACCGCGCCCTTGATCTTGTCCCTCTCGAAGGCGACGAGATCGACCGCGGGGTCTATGACGGCTTGGACGAGCTCTCCGTGATGGAGTTCCTCCTCAGCCTTGCTGTGCAGGAACTTGTGGGCCAGCTTCTCGAAGCCCTCGAAGCAGAGGAAGGCCCCCCCCAGCATCAACAGCGGGGTGATCGCCCAGGGCACCAGTGCGCTGATGGCCAGGGCGGCAGGCACCAGGATCGCCTTGTTCACCATCGAGCCTTTCGCGACCGCCCAGACGACGGGCAGCTCACGATCGACAGCGACGCCTGCCACCTGCTGGGCGTTCAGCGCGAGATCGTCACCGAGGACACCAGCGGTCTTCTTGGTCGCGACCTTGGTCATGGCCGCGACGTCGTCCAAGAGGCTGGCGATGTCATCAAACAGTGTCAGGAGGTTGCTGCCGGCCACGATGGTCTTCCTGTCTCTACGAGGCTCTGAGCCTCATCCGACAGCTCGCTCGGGCCGCTGGCCCGGGGGAGCCCGGTCCTGGCAGGTTAGTGGGGATACCTCGTCGCGTCGAGCAGGGACCGCATGCCAGGTTCACCCGGGCCAGTGGCCACGAGCCCCGTCACCAGGGTCGAGTGGTAGCGTGGCCTCTAGCGCGGTGAAGGGGAAGGCCTCCGCGCTGCCTCATTCCGCGTGGCACCTCTGAGCCTCACCCTGCCCCTCCTCCCACGAGGGCACAGCCACCAGCCGGCAGGGCAGCAGCACGCGCGCGGGCGTGAGGTGTATTGGGGAGATGCCATCACCGATCGACCCGCCGGTGTTGCTGCCCCAGCTCACCGCGGTGCCGTTCGCGCGTACGGCCAGCACGCGTGACTCCGTGGAGTCCATCGAGAGGGACACGGCGTCCGTCAGCCCCGGCACTTGCACCCAGTCCTCGGCCCGGATCACGCCCGGCACCCCGAGCACCCCCTTGATGTTGAGGCCCCTGCCCCAGACGGTGCCATCCGCGCGCACCACGTGGAGTGCGGCCCCATTGCCCTGCGCCACCGCCACTACGCCCGTGATGCCCTCCACCTGCGTGGGGGGGGCCGTGCCGGTCCCGTGTCCGAACCACTGCCAGAGGGTTCCGTCCGCACCGAGGGCATAGGTGCCCATCATGCCCACGCTCACGGCGCGGATGTTCACGAGCCCTTCGACCTTCCGGGGCACCCGCTCGAAGCTCGAGACACTGTCGCCCCAGGCCCACACGCTGCCGTCGCCGCGCACCGCCACGGAGGAGTACCCGGCGGGGGCGATAAACCTGACGTCGTCGAGCCCCGGAACCTGCACCGGTGTGGAGTGGTCCTCCGTTGTCCCATCCCCAAGCTGGCCCAGGAAGTTGCCACCCCAGGCCCACACGATGCCTTCCTGCTTCAGCGCCAGAGAGTGGAAGGAGCCGGCCGCCACGGCCACCCCGCCCACGAGCACCATGGCCTGCACGGGCGTAAGGCTCGCTTCGGTCCCACC
>Ga0190275_10003750_pt1 | contig 10874 bp, 8 predicted proteins | sample Popmic550T_FD_133745 | JGI IMG/M metagenome (GOLD analysis project Ga0190275, IMG submission 133745) | Populus adjacent soil microbial communities from riparian zone of Yellowstone River, Montana, USA - 550 T | ecosystem: Environmental > Terrestrial > Soil > Riparian zone > Trees stand | place...
ACCAACGTCACCGGCTCGAAGAAGTTCGCCAACCTGATCAAGGCCAACGACTATCAGGGCGCGCTGAGCGTCGCGCTCGATCAGGTGCGCGGCGGCGCGAACATCCTCGACGTCAACATGGACGAAGGCATGCTCGACAGCGAAGCGGCCATGACCAAGTTCCTGAACATGGTCGCCGGCGAGCCCGAGATCTCGCGCATCCCGATCATGGTCGACTCCAGCAAGTGGAGCGTGATCGAGGCGGGGCTCAAGTGCGTGCAAGGCAAGGGCGTCGTCAACTCGATAAGCCTCAAGGAGGGTGAGGCCGACTTCTTCGCCAAGGCCAGGAAGGTGCGCGAGTACGGCGCGGCCGTGGTGGTGATGGCCTTCGATGAAGATGGGCAGGCCGAGACGGTCGAGCGCAAGGTCGCCATCTGCAAGCGCGCCTACAAGCTCTTGACGGAGCAGGTGGGCTTTCCACCGGAAGACATCATCTTCGACCCGAACGTGCTCGCGATCGCGACCGGCATCGAGGAGCACAACGAGTTCGCCAAGAACTACATCGAGGCGACCGGCATCATCAAGCGTGAGTGCCCCGGCGCTCGCGTGAGCGGAGGCATCAGCAACCTGAGCTTCTCGTTTCGCGGCAACGACATCGTGCGCGAGGCCTTCCACTCGGCATTCCTGTTCCACGCCATCAAGGCGGGTCTCGACATGGGCATCGTCAACGCAGGCCAGCTCGTGGTCTACGAAGACATCCCCAAAGAGCTGCTCGAGCGCGTCGAAGACGTGCTGTTCAACCGCCGGGCCGACGCCACCGAGCGCATGGTCAGCTATGCCGATCAGGTCAAGGGCAAGGGCAAGTCGCGCGAGCTCGACCTGAGCTGGCGCGAGTCGAGCGTGGAGGAGCGCATCAAGTACGCGCTCGTGCACGGCATGGTCGACTTCATCGAGGTCGACTCCGAAGAGGCGCGGCTCAAATTCGGCCGTCCACTCAGCGTCATCGAGGGGCCGCTGATGGACGGCATGAAGGTGGTCGGCGACCTGTTCGGTCAGGGCAAGATGTTCCTGCCGCAGGTGGTCAAGAGCGCACGCGCCATGAAGCGCGCCGTCGCCTACCTCGAGCCTTTCATGGCCGAGGAAAAGAGCGAGCGGCAGGCGCAGGGCAAGGTGCTGCTCGCCACGGTCAAGGGCGACGTGCACGACATCGGCAAGAACATCGTCGGGGTGGTGCTCGGCTGCAACAACTACGAGGTCATCGACCTCGGCGTGATGGTGCACAGCGAGAAGATCCTGACCACGGCGCTCGAGCTCGGCGTCGACGTGATCGGTCTGTCTGGCCTGATCACGCCCTCGCTCGACGAGATGGTGCACGTGGCCAAGGAGATGGAGCGCAAGGGCTTCTCGCTGCCGCTCTTGATCGGCGGGGCGACCACCAGCCGCAAGCACACCGCCGTCAAGATCGCGCCGCACTACAGCAAAGAGGTGGTGCACGTGCTCGACGCGTCTCGCGCGGTCAACACCGTCGCGAGTCTGCTCGACGTCAAGCAGCGTCCAGGCTTCGACGTGGAGAACAGGAAGGAGCAGGAGCGCCAGCGCGTGCAGCATGCACGACAGCTCGAGCGCAAGGTGCTGCCGCTCAACGAGGCGCGCGCCAAGCGCACCCAGCTCACGTTCGGCGCGAGCGAGATCGCCGAGCCGAGCTTCCTCGGCAAGCGCGAGGTGAAGGTCGGCCTCGAAGAGATCGTACCGTACATCGACTGGCGCTTCTTCTTCAGCGCCTGGGAGCTCAAGGGCGACGTGCCCGCCATCTTCGAGGATCCCAAGCAGGGCGAGGCGGCGCGCGAGCTCTACGAGAACGCGCGGACGCTGCTCGACCGCCTGGTGCGCGAGAAGCTGCTCGAGGCGCGCGGGGCCTATGGCTTTTGGCCGGCGGTGTCCGAGGGCGATGACATCGTGCTGTTCGAAGACAAGTCGCTCGCCAAGGAGGTGGCGCGCTTTCCGATGCTGCGCCAGCAGGCCGACCGCGGTGCGGGCGAGCACACGAGCAGCCTCGCCGACTTCATCGCGCCGCGCGCGAGCGGCGTGGTGGACTACCTCGGCGCCTTTGCCGTGACGGCGGGACTCGGCGCGGAAGAGCTCGCCAAGCGCTTCGAGCGCGACCACGACGACTACAATGCGATCATGGTCAAGGCACTCGCCGATCGGCTGGCCGAGGCGTTCGCCGAGCTCTTGCACGAGCGCGCGCGCCACGACTTCGGCTACGAGCGCGAGAAGCTTTCGAACAAGGAGCTAGCGGCCGAGAGCTATCGCGGCATTCGCCCCGCGTTCGGCTATCCGGCGTGCCCCGACCACACCGACAAGCTCACGCTCTTTTCTCTGCTCGGCGCGCGCGACGTGGGGCTCGAGCTGACCGAGCACCTGGCGATGACACCCGCCGCGAGCGTCTCCGGCATCTACTTCGCGCATCCGAAGAGCCACTACTTCAGCGTGGGCCCGATCGCGCGCGATCAGGTGGAGGACTATGCAGCGCGCAAGAAGATGTCGGTGAAGGACGTCGAGCGCTGGCTGATGTCGAACCTCGCATACGACCCGGCGTGAGCGTAGGCGGCTCGTCGAGTCGCACTCGTCGAGCCGCGACCACCCTGCGTCAGGGCTTCTGGCGAAGCACCATGTTGTCGAGCAGGAGGTCCACGGTGGCTTCGTTCTCCGGCGTGCCGGTGCCCATCGGCGAGAGCTCCCACGCCCAGCTGCGCTTCGGCGTGCGCGGCCGCGAGAGCTCCTCGCGCTCGCCGAACACCGCGTAGCTTCGGCCGCCCTGACTCTTGGCGCGATACATGGCGTGGTCGGCGCGCTGCAAGAGCTCGGCGCTCGAGCTTCCATGCTCTGGGTAGAACGAGACGCCGATGCTGATGCCGAGCTGCACGATGCCCGCCTCTTGCATGAAGGGGGCATTCACCGCTTCGATCACGCGCGCGGCGATGGCATGCGCAATGGCGGGGCTCTCGATGCGCTCGAGCAGCACCACGAACTCGTCGCCGCCGTGGCGCGCGACCAGGTCCTTGTCGCGGACCGAGCGCGAGATGCGGCCCGCCACCTCGGCCAGCAGCAGGTCACCCGCTGCATGACCTCGCTCGTCGTTGACGCCCTTGAAGCCGTCGAGGTCGAGGAACAGCACGGCGGCGCTGCCGCGCAGGCCGCTGCCTGCCTGCAGGAGCTCGTCCAGTACTTGGTAGAACCAGGTTCGGTTCGCGAGCCCGGTCAGCGGATCGGTGGTCGCCCGGGCGCGCACGCTCATGAAGGCGCGTCGCAGCACGTCCAGCGCAATGCGCGCGCGTGGCTCGCTCTCGCAGCCCTTCACGGCCTCTTCGAGTTCGTGCAGTGCCCACTCCACGCTCTCGTCGTTGCCGGTGATCGAGTGTCCCGTGTTCGGTCGAGCTTCGTGCATGCGCTTCGTACGGCCCCCGCTTGTCATCACGCTACCCGCGCAGCGTGATCGATGGCTAGTCCAGTATGGCTACCAGCGGCCCGTTCGAGCATTTTGCATGTTCGCCTGAACACAGGCTTTTCTCGGGAGCTGCGCGCAGCTGTGGGTGATGGTGAACCGCGCGCGCGCAGCCACGCAGTCTGCGGAGGTAAGGCAAGTCGGCACGTCCGTGCCCCGCTTGCCGCTCTGTCCTACTCGTCGCCGCGTTCGAGCTTGTGGCCCTCGAGGCGCTTCTGTTCGAGTTGACGCTTCCTTTCGCGGAGCGCCCGTTCGGCCTGGGTCAGGCCGTGCTTCGTGCGGTTGTGCGCGGAGAGCTTCTCGCGCTCTTCACGCGCCTTCTTCTTCCTGTACTTGTTGAGATTGACGACTTCGCCCATGAAAATGAGCCTACCTCGTTTCGGCGCGCGACTCGAGTGCCGTCCTACCGATCACGACGCTCGTCCCGCCGAGGCTCTGTCCGAGTGTCGTGATCACGTCGCAGCGGTAACGGCCGGCGCCCGTGGCACGGGTACGCAGGCGAGACCAGGTGCGAAAGCCCGCCCGGCGCCCACCGCGGACGTCGACGGGGATGGCGCGCACCAGCACGCCGTCGCGCCGCCAGACGTGCAGCAGATCGTCCTTGAGCCCGCGCGGCGCGCGGATCGCAGTCCAGCAGACGAGCTCCTCGGTCTCGCGGGGAAAGAGCTCGCTCACGCCCACCGGCTCGCGCTCGAGCACCCCCGTTCCAATCTTGGCGCTCACCACGCGCAGCGGAGCGGGCGGCAGCGCTTGAATGCCGCCTATCGCAAGCAAGAGCGGGGTGGCGAGGCCGATCACTATCGACCACGCGCGGCGTGCGCCCCTCACGCCCGAGACGATGTTCACGATCGGGATGCCGACGGCCACGGCGAGTGTGGAGATCCAGATCGACGTGCGATGCGGTACGCCCACCATGGGCAGCGCCGCGTTCCAGCCGGCGAAGCTCGCGAACGCGAGCAGCAGCGGTCCCCACAGCGGGTTGAGCAGGATGCGCGCGCACCACGGATCCCACGATGCGATCACGATCGCCAGCGCGAACAGGGCGGCAAACACACATTGCAGCGGCGTGAACGCGCACGCCTCGAGGTAGAAGGGCGCGCTGAACAGCAGCGAATAGTGAATCAGCGACTGGTTCGCGAAGGTGGTCGCAAAGCGCATCAGCCGGTGGAAGTGGCCGGTGGTTCGCTCGCTCCGCACGCGCGGGCGATGCACCAGCGCCACGATCATGAATGCGAGCCAGCTCACCGCCGAGACGATGGCGATGAGCCCACCGCGCGTCTCGCTGTGGTCCATCAGCAGCACGCCCGCGATGCTGAGCGCGAGCGATCCCCAGGGCATGAGCCGCTCGCCGAGCAACATCCAGGGCGAGGGAAGCGTCGCGGGCGGCGCGCCGTCGTCGAGCTCGTCGGAAGGTTGCACGGCCTGCGTTATAGCCCGCATGGCCGCTATCCCCAGCGTACGTGCGGCACCATGAGCTCGTGGGCGCGCGGCTTCTGCGCGGACGCTCTTGCTCGCCCTGCTCGCTGGACTTACGAGAGAGTCATGGAGCTGGAGCAGGCGTTGACGCTCGCGAGCGACGAGAACGGCCTACAGGAGTACTACCGCGACATGGTGCGCCCGCTGCTGCGCATGCCGCGCGAGCAGTGGCCGAGCTGCTGTGGGGCGGGCTGCGAGCCGTGCGCCCAGCAGCTGGTTCGGGTGGCCGAGCGTGTGCACGCACTGCTCCAGCCAGGCCGCGTCGCCAGCGCGGAGTGACCTGAGCTCCCGGCAAACTCTCTCGGCGCCTCCAGGTCGCAGCCGCCCTATACTCGGGGTGATGCGCATGGCTCGATTCTGGCTCGTCTTTGCATGCCTTTCCGCCGTGATCGTCTTCGGCGCCTGTGCACGGCCGTCGCTCAAAGACGAGGCGCAGGAGGACGCGGGCCCCGAGCAGCCCGAGCAAGACGACGATGCCGACGTAGGCCAGGAGGAGGCTGTCGACGAGCCAAGCGAAGCGGGTGGTGACGTCGATCCAGCCATGGTCGCTGCCGAGGCCGGCGCCGCGGACGCGGGGAGCGACGCACGACCCCCGGCGGTGGATGCCGCGATGCAGTGCGCAGACGTGGACGACGACGGCGTGTGTGATGCCGAGGACAACTGTCGAGTGGTGGCCAACCGCGATCAGGCCGATGGCGATGGCGACGGGACCGGCGATGCTTGTGTCCCCGTCGCGCAGAGCTGCGGCGACGTGACCCTCGCACCCGACCTCGCGCTCGAGGGCGGTCAGGTGCAGGCGATCCGCCTGGGCGGCGCGGCAAGCAGCGTCGCCAACGTCGCGCCCGGCGCCGAGGTGCGCTTCGAGGCGCGCGTCTCCTTCGGCGATTGCGGCATGGTGGGAGCACCGCGCCAGGTCTACGTGGGCCTGTCCGGCGGAGGCTCGAGCAGCTGCCAGGCCGTGTACTGTCCACCCGTTGTGCCGATCGACGCGCGCATCGACGTGATGCTACGCGCGCCGAGTGAGTCGGGCCTGCACTACGTCGAGCTCAGCATCGGCCAGCAGCTCGCCTGCGCCGGCGCGCCCTCCGCGGGCACACGCGTCGCCGCGCTTTGCGTCGGCCGCTGAAACGCCGCGCTGGCGGCCCTCAGGGCTGCTTTTTCTGCGCTTCTTTCAGCGCCTTGAAGCGGGCGCGAAGCCGCGCGGCGTAGCCCTCCTTGTTGACCTGACGCGTTCGGCTGAGGGCGAGTGCATCGGCCGGCACATCGAGGTTGATGGTGCTGCCGGTTCCTACGTAGGCTCCGCGACCGATGCGCACGGGGGCGATCAGCTGCGAGTCGCTCCCGATGAAGGCGCCATCCTCGATCGTGGTCACGTGCTTGTTCACGCCGTCGTAGTTGCAGAAGATCGTGCCCGCGCCGATGTTCACGTCGCGCCCGATCTGACCATCGCCCAGGTAAGAGAGGTGGCTCGCTTTGCTCCCGTGGCCGAGCCGCGTCTTCTTCATCTCCACGAAATTGCCGACCTTCGACTCGCTCTCCATGATGCTCGCCGGCCGCAAGTGGGCGAACGGTCCGGTCTCGGCGCGCTCGCCAATCTGACTATCCGAGGCGACCGTGTAGGGCTTGAGGTGCGCGCCGGGCCCAACGCTGACGTCGCTCAGCACGCAGCCGGTCTCGACGTGCGCAGCGCGCGCTATCGAGGTCCGCCCGCGCAGGTGCACGTTGGGCTCGAGGATCACGTCGGGCTCGACCGTCACGCCGAAGTCGATGTAGGTGGTCGCCGGATCACGAACCGTGACACCACTTCGGGCGAGCTCTCGTGCGATGCGCAGACGCATCAGCGCCTCGCAGCCCGCAAGCTGCGCGCGATCGTTCACGCCCTGCGTGTCCTCGAAGGGCCAGTCGAGCGAGGCGACGCTGTTGATGCGCGCTGCTTCCGCGATGACGTCGGTCAGGTAGAGCTCGCCCTGCGCGTTGTCGGTCGAGAGTCCCGCCAGCGCACCACGCAAGAAGGGCGCTTTGAACGCATAAATCCCGGGGTTCATCTCGCGGACGGCGCGCTCTTCGGGGGTCGCATCCTTCTGTTCGCGGATGGCCACCACGCGTCCGCTCGCGTCGCGCAGGACGCGGCCATAGCCGCTGGCGTCCGCCACCACGCTGGTGAGCAGCGCAGCCGATGCGCCGCTCGAGCGCGCACTCGCGACGAGCGCCTTCACCAGCGTCTCTTCGACCAGCGGCGTGTCGCCGTAGAGCACCACCACGAAGCCCGCGAAGTCGGGCAGCACACTCAGACCCGCGCGCACCGCGTCGCCCGTTCCGAGCTGCTGCTCCTGTACGGCCGTCTCGACGCCCACGGCGAAGCGCTCGCGCACGTCGCGCTCCAGCGCCTCGCGCCCGTGCCCCACGACCAGCACGACCTTGCTGCTTCCGGCCGAGAGCGCCGCCTGCACCACGTGGGCGTACATGGGAACGCCGGCGACCGGATGCAGGACCTTGGGCAGGTCGCTCTTCATGCGCGTGCCCTGTCCGGCCGCCAGGATGATGGTGACGAAGTCGTTCATGACCGCGCTTTATAGCGCGCCGCCACGCCCGCGAGAACCTTACGCGGAGCGCTGCAACGAGCTGTTGCAGCCCTCCGAGCTGGCTCGACGCCAGCGCGAGCTCGGCCGCACGCGCGCCATGCTCGATGCCGCGCGCGGGCGACCACTCAGGCGACGAGATAGCTCGCCACGCGGGCGAGCGAGCGCAGGTCGTGCACGTCTTCTTCGAAGGCCGGCACCTCGACGTACAGCCCGCGATTGCCGGTCAGTGCACGCAGGCGCTCCACCTCTCCGCGGTCGGTCACCGCGCGCATGCGCTCCTCGTCGAGCGCGCGCTCGAGCTTGTCGAGCAGCTCCGCCTGGTTCGCCTCGGGCGGGAGCTTCTCGCCGAGCGCCTGCGCGACCTCGGCCGCGCTGCCGGGCGGCTCGGGAAAGAGCGGCGTGACGCGGTTGATCACGGTGGCCCGCTGATGGAGGCCGTGCTCGCTCAGCTTTTGTGCGAAGAAGATCGCCTCCTGCACGGCCAGCGGGTCGGGGCTCGTCACCAGCACGAAGGCGACGTCGGGCTTGCGCAGGCCGCTCGAGACCTCGCGCGCGCGCTCCGTGAAGCCGCCGAACAGGTCGTTGATGTCGCCGATGAACTGCGCCACCGCCTGAAGAAACTCGCCGCCCGTGAACTTGGCGAGGCCGCGCAGCACCATCTGCGCGCCGCGGTTGAAAAGCCCGAAGCCGAGCTTGCCCGCGCCCGAAAACGCCTGGATGAACCAGCGCATGGCCGGCGAGTCGATGGCGTCGACCAGCTTCTCCGGCGCGTTCAAGAAGTCGAGTGCGTTGGTGGTGGGCGGCGTGTCGAGCACGATCAAGTCGTAGCTCGGGTTGTCGCGCACCGAGTGGAGCTTCTCCATCGCCATGTACTCTTGCGTGCCGGCGAGCGAGGTGGAGATGTACTGGTAGAGCCGATTGTCGAGGATGCGCTTGGCGCGCTCGGGGCTCGACGCGTAGCGGTGCACGATCTCGTCGAACGTGCGCTTGGTGTCGAGCATCATCGCGCTGAGCAGGCCCGAGACCACGAGCCCCGCGCGATCGAACAGCGCCTTGGGCACGAGCTGCTCTTCCGTGGTCATGGCTTCGAGGCCCATGCTGTTGGCGAGCCGCTTGGCCGGATCGATGGTCAAGCAGAGTACGCGCTTGCCGGCCATCGCTGCGTGCAGCGCCAGCGCGGCGGAGGTCGTCGTCTTCCCCACGCCACCGCTGCCGACGCAGACCACGACTCGGTGCTTGGCGAGGACTTCGACGAGGCTCATGAAGCGGGCAAACTAGCAGCACTGCGCGCGCGAAACACGGCCAATTCAGCCGCGCTGCGGCCAGCGCGACGGCTTGCTCGCGACGCTCGGGGGGCTACGCCTTCCAGCCGCGCTGCTGCGCGACCTCGCGCGCCGCGTCGAGCATGCTGCCCGCGCCATCTTCGATCATGCGCTCGGCGAGCTTTCGGCCGAGCTCGGCGGCGATGCGCAGCTTGCCGGCAGCGCTCAGGTCCTCGAGGTTCTCATCGCTGCCACCGTTGACGACCTGGCTGCCATCGGGCGTGCCGACGAGCGCGTCGATGCGCAGGCGCGTGCCCGCATGCGAGAGCTGCGCGTAGGCGGCGATGGGCAGCTGGCAGCTACCTTCCAGGCGGCCGAGGAACGAGCGCTCGGCCTCGATGGCGACCCGCGTCTCGTAGTGATTCAGCGGAGCGAGCAGCGCGGCTGTCTTCTCGTCCTCGGCGCGAGCCTCGAGCCCGAGGGCGCCTTGGCCGACGGCGGGCACACACTCTTCGACGCTCAGCGCACGGTGCGCGCGATGCGTGAGGCCGAGCCGACGTAGGCCAGCAAGCGCCAGCACGATCGCGCGATAGTTGCCCTCGTCGAGCTTGCGCAAGCGCGTCTCGACGTTGCCGCGCACCGGCTCGCAGATGATGTCGTTGCGACGCAGCCGCAGCTGCGATTGCCGGCGCAGGGAGCTCGTACCGACTTTGCAGAAAGCCTCGAGGTCGTCGAGCCCCGCGCCATCCAGTGTGACCAGCACGTCGCGCGCATCTTCGCGCATCGGCACGCACGCGATGACGAGCCCTGCGGCGAGCTGCGCCGGCACGTCTTTCATCGAGTGCACCGCCAGGTCGGCCTGGCCCGAGCTGAGCGCCTCTTCGATCTCCGTGACGAACAGCCCCTTGCCGCCGACCTCGGAGAGGGGTCGATCTTGGATGCGATCGCCCGTGGTGACGATGTGCAGCTCCTCGACCTCGAGCCCTGGATGGTGGCGGATGAGCTCGCGCGCGACCCAGCGCGTCTGCGCGAGGGCGAGTGGAGACTTGCGGGTGGCGATGCGGATTTTCACGAGCGCTCTCCAGGCGTATTTTTCGAGGGCACGAGGCCGGGGCTCGCCGTGCGTTCTGCGCGTGCTTCTTCCCCGCTGGTCGGGTCGTCGAGGGAGAACAGCTTGCGCACGCTGGCGACGAGCTGGTCGCCCTCGGGCTCCTCGCGGCTCTTCTTGAGCTGCGTGAGCGGGGTGTGCAGCAGCTTGTTGACGATCGCGTCGCACATCAGCTCGAGGCTCTTGCGCTCGGCGTCGCTCACGCTCTTCAAGCGAGGCAGCGTGCGCTCGAGCTCGGCCGAGACCACGCCTCGTACCTTCTCTCGGAGCGCGACCAGCGTGGGCGTCAGGTCGAGCGAGCGCTGCCACTGCTCGAATGCCAACACCTCGTCGTCGACGATGCGCTCGGCCTGCTCCGCTTCGCGCTTCCTGGCCGCGATGTTCTGCGTGGCCACGAGCTGCAGGTCGTCGATGTCGTACAAGAACACGTTGTCCATGCCCTCGACGCGCGGGTCGACGTCGCGAGGCACGGCGATATCGATCAGGAAAAGCGGGCGATGGCGACGCGCGCGGATCACGCCCTGAATGAGCTCGCGCGTGATCACGTAGTGCGGGCTCGACGTGGAGGTGATGACCACATCGGCGCTGACCAGCTCGTGCGAGAGCTTGTCGAACTCGCGCGCCTCGCCACCACACGACTCGGCCACCGCGCGCGCCCGCTCCTGGTTGCGGTTGACCACCGTGAGGAGCGTTCCCTGTTGGGCCAGCGCCTTGGCCGCGCCCTCGCTCATCTCGCCCGCGCCCACGAGCACCACACGCCGACCGGTCAGGTCGCCGAAGATGCTCTTGGCGAGGTCGCAGGCGATCGAGCTGACGCTCACTGCGCCTGCCGCGATGCCCGTCTCCGTACGCACGCGCTTGGCCACGGCGAATGCGCGGCTCATGCAGCGGCCGAGTAGCGCGCCCACGGTGCCCGCGTCGCTCGCGGCGGTAAAGGCGTCCTTGACCTGGCCCAGGATCTG
>Ga0190275_10003751_pt1 | contig 10872 bp, 7 predicted proteins | sample Popmic550T_FD_133745 | JGI IMG/M metagenome (GOLD analysis project Ga0190275, IMG submission 133745) | Populus adjacent soil microbial communities from riparian zone of Yellowstone River, Montana, USA - 550 T | ecosystem: Environmental > Terrestrial > Soil > Riparian zone > Trees stand | place...
AGGTCTCGGAGGAGACCCGGGACAAGCTGGCCAAGCACATCAACGAGAACGGCGGTCGCGAGGACGTCGCTGACATCCTCGGTTGAGTCCTCGCTCTGGACGCGCGCGGGTGAGCCACTGACCGGGCACTCCCGTCACGCTCTAACACGCCGACCGGGCAGTCCCGTCACGGTCATGGATCCGATCCGGGACGGAAGTGCCCGGTCGGCCCAGTCCGGCGGGGCGGAAGTGCCCGGTCGGCGTGCTAGAGCGGGACGGAAGTGCCCGCTCGCCTAGTCCGGCGTCACCCGCCGTGTACGGCGACGCCGTCCACCCAGGTCGAGACGACCTCGCTGGCACCGATCTCGGAGACGTCACCGGCGAAGGGGTCCCGGTCCAGCACGACGAGGTCGGCGACCTGACCGACCTCGATGGTGCCGGCGTCGTCGCGATGGTTCACCCAGGCCGACCCGCTGGTGTACGCCGCGAACGCGGTCTCGAGATCCACGGCCTGCTCGGGCAGGAACGGCTGGCTGCCGGCGGCACCCTTCTCGCCGTGGGCCCACCGGTTCACTGCGACGTGGATGGCCTGCAGCGGGTCGGGCGTGCTGACCGGCCAGTCACTGCCGGCCACGAGGCGGGCGCCGGAACGGTGGAGACCCCCGAAGGGGTACTGCCACCGAGCGCGCTCCTCGCCGAGGAACGGGATCGTGAGCTCCACCATCTGGTCGTCAAGGCAGGCCCACAGCGCCTGCATGTTCGCGGCCACTCCGAGCGCGGCGAAGCGGCGTACGTCGTCGGGGTGGACCAGCTGGATGTGCGCGATGTGATGCCGGAGGTCTCGTCGGTGGTCCAGGTGCTCGAAGGCGTCCAGCGCCTCGCGCACGCCGCGGTCGCCGATGCCGTGGACGTGCACCTGGAAGCCCTCGGCGTCCAGGCGGGCGACGTACCTGCGCAGGGCCGACGGCTCGACGAAGGAGTGGCCGCTGTTGCCGGTCGGGTGCCCGTACCGGTCGAGGTACGGCGAGGTGAGGGCGGCCGTCCCGTTCTCGGCGACACCGTCCTGCATGATCTTGACGCTGCTCGCCCGGAACCGCCCGTGGGTGTACTGCGTCCTCCGCTCCACGAGCGAGGCGACCTGCTCCTCGTCACGGTCCCGGTCCCACCACAGGGCGCCGACCACGGAGGCGGTGAGCTCGCCGCGCTGCGCGGCAAGCAGGTACGTCGGCCCCGGGTCGTCCATGCCGGCGTACGCGCCGACGATGGCGTCCTGCCACCCGGTCACGCCCAACGAGTGCAGGTAGGCCTGGCCGGTGAGCAGCCCCCGGTAGTAGTCCTCCGGCGTGGTCTCCGGGGCCAGCCGGACCACGGCGTGCATGGCTCCCTCGTGCAGGGTGCCCGTCGGACGCCCGTGCGCGTCGCGCTCGAACCGACCGTGCGGCGGGTCGGGCGTCCGTTCGGTGATGCCGGCCAGCGCCAGTGCCCGGCTGTTCACCCAGGCGCCGTGGTGGTCGCGGTTGGGCAGGAACACCGGACGGTCGGGGACGACGCTGTCGAGGTCGGCGGCGGTCGGGGTGCCTCCGGGGAACGCGCTCATCGCCCAGCCACCGCCGAGGATCCACGGCCGGTCGGGGTGGGCGTCGGCGTACGCCTTGATAGTGGCGAGGTACTCCTCTCGCGTGGACCCCTCGGAGAGGTCGCACCGGTTGCGCTCGAGCCCGCCCTGGACCGCGTGCACGTGGGCATCGACGAAGCCCGGCGCGAGCAGGCCCCCGGCCAGGTCCACGACCTGCGCGTCCCGCGGCACCTCGGACTCGCCCACCGCCACGATCCGGCCGCCGTCCACCAGGACCGCACCCGTAGCGCCCAGGTAGCGGTGTCCGCCGAACACGGTCCCGTTGACGAACGCCGTACTGGTCATGAAGGCATTGTGTCGCGCTGGGGTGACCCGTTCAGGTCCAGGAGAGCCTGCCGATCCGGGTGAACAGATCGTCGACGTCCCATCGGCGCGTCGTGTTCGCCATCGCCACCATGGCGAGTCCATGTCCGGGATAGACGCGCATGGCGTTCCAGAACCCGCCTCCGGTCCCGTAGTGCTCGACGAAGCCCGGTTCCCGCGCCGCGTCCTGCGGTCGCCTGAACCAGCCGATTCCGTGGTCGAACGGCCTGCCCTCGGCGACGATGGTGCGCATCTCGGCGAGGATCACCGGGGTCAGCCCCAGCTCATCGGGGACCGCGCCGCCGGCATGGACCGAAGCGAGCCGCACGGCGTCCGTGACGGGTCCGACCAGGCCCCCGTATCCCGCCCCGTTCACCAGGAACGGACGCAGCGCGCTGTACCCCCCGACGCGCTCGCCGACGATGCCGGGAGGCAGCAGCCACCGGAGCCCCGGGACCAGGGCGCGCGGGAGGCGGACGTAGCCGGTCGCCCGGGGCGCGTCGCCGACGTACTCGAAAGCGGTGGCGTGCATCCCGAGGGGTCGGAGCACCGCCGACTCGACGTACTGCTCGATGCGCTGGCCAGCCACGGCCGAGATCACCTCTGCGACCAGCAGGTAGCCGATGTTGGAGTACGCCGCACGCGAGCCGATGGGGCGGACCGGTGTCCGGTGCCGACTCAGGATGCGTTGCTGCTCGACGGGGTCCTCCGGCGCTGCCTCAGGGCGCACCCACCGGACCGGTAGGGGGTTGGCGAGTCCGGCGGTGTGCGTCAGCAGGTGCCTGGTGGTGGGATGTCCGTGCCTGATGTGCCCCTCGTAGCCGGCGAGGTATTCGCCGATAGGAGCGTCGAGGTCCAGGCACCCTTCGGCGTGCAGCCGCATGGCGGCCGTCGCCGTGGCGATCTTGGTCATCGAGAACCAGAGGTACTGGTCGTCGGGCGTGACCGGTCGGCGCGTCGCCAGGTCGGCATACCCCGCGGCGGCACTGCCCACCACGCCGTCTGGACCGGCTACTGCGACGGACAGTCCCGGCATCCCGGAGGTGGCGGCCACGTCGGCGACGATGTCGTGGATCCGGGTGCGGGTTTCCATGACGCAGATACTACGAAGTCGTAGTAGTTCGCGCAAGTGGAGTGGGCGACAACGGTCCCGTCCGGAGGTCGTCGAGGACCGGGCGCAGCGCCAGCAGCGACCGACGTACTCCCGGTTCGTCGTCGCCCAAGGCGTCATTGAGCTCCTGGCGGACCGGAGCGAAGAGCCGCACGGCCGCACGGTGTGCCTTCCGGCCGCTGCTGGTGAGCCGGAGCGTGTACGACCGTCCGTCGCTCGGGTGCGGGCTGCGTTCGACGTGGCCGCGGGACTGCAGTCGCTTCACGTAGCTGGAGACGCTGGTCGGCGGCGCCGCCATCCATCTGGCCAGCTCGGTGGGCGTGATGGCCTTCGACGCTGCGAGCACCGAGTAGATCGCGTACTCGTCACCGGTGATGCCCACCGGCGCAAGCGTCGAGTCCATCAGGTCAGAAGTGGCGCGGGCAGTGAGCCACACCAAGAACGTGACGTCGACGCCCTCCTCGTCGATCTCGTTCGCGGACAGTCGTGTCCCTGTCGTGGGCGAGGGGTCTGCCATGACTGCAGGCTAGTGCGAGCACGCACTACCGAGGCACCCCTGGCCACACTGTCGTCTGAACACGGCGAAGCGCGCGGGGGCAGATCGTCATCGTCGGCGCGCACACGATATGGACGACCCGGGACCGATCTGCCTACGCGCGGCGCAGTCGCCGGGTACGACGGCACCTCAGCGCGCGCCCGGCATCCACGCCATCTCGGGGCCCCCCGCTAGGGCCAGGAATCAGGAGCCGGCGAGGGCGGCGAGGTCGGACCGGGCGAGGTCGACCAGCTCACGCGTCGTCAGCCGGATGGCCTCCTGCTCGAGGTGCGGTATCTCCTCTGCGGGCGCGACCTCGCTCGGGGCGAGAAAGACGCGACCGCTGTGCCGGGCGATGTCCCGGTCCACTGCGGCCGCGGCCGGCGTCGCGTCCGCCCGGATGAGCAGCAACGCCGCGGTGCGGCGACGACCCTGCTCGGCGAGCAGGCGGGCCGCGTTGCGCGCGGTGGTCCACAGTTGGGTCTGGTGCCCCGTCGTACGCCAGTAGTCGAGCATGTGGCCGAAGACCTCCGCTGCTCCGCCTACGTCGCCGGTCCTCGTGCGAGCCGAGGCCAGCGCGACGCTGGCGACACCCTCGACGAAGTTGGCCCCGCAGGCCTGGGCCTGCTCCATGGCCCAGAGGTAGAGCGGGATCGCCCGGGCCGGGTCCTCGACGGCGACCAGCTCTCCTTCGACGTACGCCGTGAAGGCCCGATCGGCGATGCACGGCTGCAGGGACTCGGCGGCACGCCCTTGCTCCAGGAGGCGCTCGGCCTCCGCCCGAGAACCGGAGTAGCCGGCGGCCAGCGCGGCCGAGACCACGTTGCCGACACAGAACCCCGTCCCTGGGACCCCAGCACGGATCCAGGCGCTCTTGGCAGCCTCGAAGTCGCCGCGGTAGTGCGCGACCGCGGCGATGGCGGACCAGCACCGGGACTGGCGGAACCGCGCCTGCTCGGTGGGGACCTCGATCGCCAGACCGCGCTCGGCGAACGCGAGGCTCCGGTCGAAGTCGCCCACGAGCCGGGCGCTCTGGGCCGCGCTGCCGACGATCTCGACCTCGCGCGGGTGCCCGACGACCGCCGGGTCGTCGCCGAGCTCCAGGCACCACGCCCACAGCTCGCGCAGGTCCCGCCAGACGGTGGTCTCGTCGAGGGCAAGGGTGATCTCGATGCAGGAGTCGAGGTCTCCACGACCGCGGGCGACGTCTCGTGCGGCTCGGAGGTTGTCGAGCTCGGTCCGCAGCCGCCGGTCCGCGGCGGGCTCGTTGAGGCTGTGCACGCCCTCTCCGATCTCGCGGGCCGTCCGCAGCGCCCACGCGAGGAAGCGCGACTCTGCCGCCTCCAGCTCGCCGCGGTCGGTCAGCCGGTCGACGAGGAACGCGCGCACCGTGAACAGCAACCGATAGCGGGTCAGTGTTGGGTCCACGGCGACCAGTGAGAAGTCCACCAGCCGTTGCAGGATCCCCAGGGGGTCGGACGCCGGGACGACCTCCCCCGCGATCTTCTCCACCGTCGGCAGGTCTGTGCCACCCGGGAACACCGCCAGCGCGCGGAGCATCGACTGCTCGTCGTCGGTCAGCAGCCGGTAGGACCAGTCGATCGTCAACCGCAGCGTCCGCTGCCGCTCGTCCTCGTCCTCACGGCGACCGCTGGTCAGGTCGAGGGCGCGGCCCAGCCGGTCACGCACGGCGGAGACCGGCATCATCGTGACGTGCCCGGCAGCGAGCTCGATGGCCAGCGGGAGCCCGTCCAGGGCGCGCAGGATCTCCACCAGTGGCTCGACGTCGGCGGGCGTGAGTGCAAACCCCTGCCTGCGCCGACGCGCGTGCTCGACGAACGCGCGCACACTGGGTTGCCGTTGCAGGGCATGCAGGGCATGCAGGGCATGCAGGTCCGGAGGGTGCGGGTTGGGGGCGTGCGGGTCGGGGGCGGACACGTCGGGCCTGGCTCGGGGCACTGGAAGTGGCTGCAACCGCACGACGTACTCACCGGGCACGTGCAGGCTCGCCCGCGATGTCGCCAGAACCCGGACGCCCGGGGCGGACGACCGGACCGTGGTGACCAGCTGGTGACAGGCGGCCACCACGTGCTCACAGTTGTCCAGCAGGAGGAGCAGGTCGTTCTCACCGATGGCCGTCGCGACGTCGTGGGCGGTCACCTCAGCCGCCGTACGGACGCCCAGGGACGAGGCGACGGCCTGGCACACGCGCGCCGGATCGTCGACGGCCGCGAGGTTCACCACGACCACTGCGGCTGCCCCACCGTCGGAGGCCTCAGCCGCGATGTCCAGCGCGAGCCGGGTCTTGCCGACGCCGCCGGGACCCGTGAGCGTCAGCACGGGGTGGCTGTCCAGCAGGCGCAGGATCTCCTCGCGGTCGTGCTGCCGCCCGACCATGGGGCCCGACGGCGCGACCACGGTGCGACGCCCGACGGCGGCGAGCGTGGAGGCCTGCCCAGTACTCGCCGCTGGGTCGGCTCCCGGGCCTGCTTGTCCCAGCCTCCCCGCTGCGATGTCCTGCTCGAGCCGAGCGAGGTCGGGGCCCGGATCCAGCCCCGTCTCCTCCACCAGCCGCGCGCGGTACGCCGTGCCCACCGCCATCGCGTCGGCGGAGCGGGCCTCCGCCGCCAGGGCGCGCATGTGCAGCAGCGCGCTGCGCTCCCGCAGCGGGTGCTCCGTCGCGGACTGTGCGGCGTCGGCCGTGACGGACCGGTCCCCCGACTGGATGCGGGCCTCCACCAGGTCGTCGTGCAGCCGCAGCCTCAGCTCGGCCAGGGCGACGGCGTCGACAGCCAGGGGCGCGACACCGGCGAACTCCTCCAGCGCGGGGCCACGCCACAGCTCGAGGGCCCGCCGGGCCAGCGACACGACGCGAGTGGGATCCTCGGCCTGCGCCGAGGCCTCCCGGGCAAGCCGTCGAGCTGCGCCGGCGTCGAGCTCGCCCGGCTCCAGGCGCAGCACGTAGCCGGCCCCCTGGCGCTGCAGCCGGTCCGCCCGTGGGCCGAGATGCCGACGCAGTCTCGAGACGTGGTTGTAGAGCGCCTGCATCGCGTCGTCCGGTGGGTCGACAGGCCAGAGCGCGTCGACCAGCCGGTCGATCCCGACGGCTCGGCCGTCCGCCAGGGCGAGCAGCGCCAGCAGCGCACGACGGCGCTCCCCCGGCACCTCGACGACTGTGTCGTCGACGATCAGGCGCAGTGGCCCGAGCACGCCGACGCGCAGGCCGGGCCGCACCCCTGGTTGCTCCATGCTGGTGACTCCTGCGGGTTCGAACAGACCCCATCGTGCCGCAGCAGGCACCACGGCGGCGAGGTCGGCGGGGCAGGGTCAGTCCAGGGGCCGTGCGAACGTCTCGGTGGCGACCCAGGCACGGAAGCGGTCGAGCCCGACCGCGCCCACGAGCCCCGAGGTCTGCGAGGGCTGGGCGAGCAGGGCCCGCACCTTGCGGTCGAGCAGCTTCCCGGTCAGCGGCAGCTGCAGCTCGATCTCGTCGGGGCTGCAGAACCGCGGCAGACCGAGCTCGAACACGCCGAAGTCCGTGTCGAGCGCCGGATCGACGGCGCGCAGCTCCGCCGTGGTCACCGGGTGCAGCACCGTGAGTGCGCCGTCGAGTCGCGCGACTGCGAGGTCGACCCAGCCTCCGACCGCACGATGGTCGGGATGGCCGGTGACGCCGTCGGGTCCGAACGTGACCACCGTGTCCGGCTCGACCTGCCTGATGATCCGGAGGATCTGGCCAGCCGCGTGGTCGGGGTCCACCAGGTCGCAGCCACCGTCCTCGTGGTCCAGCCAGTAGTGCTCGCTCACCCCGAGCACCTCCAGTGCGTCGTCCAGCTCGAGGGTGCGCACGCGGGCCAGCTCCTTCCTGGCGTCGGGGGACTGGTCGGGTCCTCCTGCCTCTCCCCGGGTCGCCGTCACGCAGACCACGCGCTGCCCACGGTCGGTGAGCATCGCGGCGAGGCCACCGGCCAGATAGGTCTCGTCGTCCGGGTGGGCCCAGACCAGCAGGGTGGTCCCTAGCCGGGACACGTCGTAGGTCGTCATGCGACAAGAGTGGTCCGGCCCGCTGTCATCGGGCTGTCACGACCTCGTGCCCCGGGCGAGCACGCGTGACAGGCCGGTGCGACCCGTCGCCGGGAGCGTGGCCGTCGAGCAGGCGCCAACTGAGGCGCTGTCGACGAAAGGAAGCACCATGACCACAGACATTCAGGCCGCAGAGACCACGACTGCGAGCGCCGAGATCGACTTAGCAGTCGTGGAGCAGTTCGCGGGCAAGGTCGCCGCAGACCTCGGCATCGCGCACAACTCCTACATGGCCTACCTCGGGGACCGGCTCGGCCTCTGGCGCACCCTCGCTGCGGCCCCGGCCTCGACGAGCACACAGATCGCCCAGCGCTCCGGGCTCGCCGAGCGCTACGTGCGCGAGTGGCTCTCGGCCGAGGCGGCGATCGGCTACGTCACCTACGACCCGGCCACCCAGACGTTCACGCTGCCCGTCGAGCACGCGATCGTGCTCGCCGACGACGACAGCCCGGCGGCCATGGCGGGCGGGTTCGAGCTGCTCGCGTCGGTGTGGGCGACCGTGGACCGGCTGGCGCACGCCTACGCGACCGGAGAGGGCCTCGGTTGGCACGAGCACGACTCCCGGCTGTTCAGCGGGTTCGAGCGGTTCTTCACCCCGCTCTACCGCAACTCCCTGGTGAGTGAGTGGCTGCCGGCGGTCGACGGCGTGGTCGAGCGGCTGCGCGAGGGCATCACCGTCCTCGATCTCGGCTGCGGGACGGGTGCCGCGACGCTGATCATGGCCGAGGCCTTCCCCAAATCCACCTTCGTCGGAGTGGACTACCACGAGGAGTCCGTGCACCGAGCGATCGCGGCGGCGCAGGACGCCGGGCTGCAGGACCGCGTCCGCTTCGAGGTCTCGCGCGCCACCGAGTACGCCGGCACGTACGACCTGGTGTGCATCTTCGACGCCCTGCACGACATGGGTGACCCCGCGGGGGCCCTGCGTCACGCCCGGGAGTCTCTGCGCCCAGGTGGCGTGGTGATGGCGGTCGAGCCGCAGGCTGGCGACCGTCTGGAGGACAACCTGCACCCGCTGGGCCTGATCTGGTACGCCTCCGGCTCAGCGCTGTGCGTGCCCAACGCCATCTCGCAGGGAGGTGAGGCGCTCGGCAACCAGGCCGGTCCCGCCCGCACCCTCGAGGTGTTCACGGCCGCTGGGTTCTCCAGCGCGCGGCACGTGGCGGACACGATGTTCAACTTCGTCATCGAGGCCCACGCCTAGCGGGCGAGACAGTGTGCGGTGCCCCAGGGCTCGGATAGTCACATGCAGACGGACGGCGTGCGGACGTCGTACGGCGTCCGAATGCATGTGACTATCCGGCTCTGTCCGCGCGCGTCCGGATCCGGCCGGACAGCGGTACCGTGAGCCGGAGGAGCAGGGCGGAACACCCCGAGGAGGTCGGATTGCACGGCGTGGTCCACGGGCTCGCGCGGAGCCGATCCGCGGCAGAGCGGTACGTCGCCCGGTGAACGACGCGCTCGGCAGCTCCGACGTGGTGCCGGTGTTCTTCTTGTCCGACAGCACCGGCATCAGTGCCGAGACGATGGGGAACGCCCTGCTGATCCAGTTCCCCCAAGTGCGCTTCGAGCGCACGGTGATCCCGTTCATCTCCACGGTGGAGGAGGCTCGCGCCGTAGTGGCCCGGCTGGATGCCACGCTTGATGCGAGCGTGCGCACCCCGCTGGTGTTCACCACGGCGGCGAGCGACGAGGTCCGCCATGAGCTGCAGCGCACCCGGTGCCCGATGATCGACTTCTTCGAGCTGCACATGCAGAGGGTGGAGTCGATCCTGGAGACCCAAGGGGTGCGGGTGGCCGCCCGGCTGCACGGCATGGGCGACGTGCAGCGGTACAACAGCCGGATGCAGGCGGTCGAGTACGCCATCGAGCACGACGACGGCCAGAGCGTGCGCGGCCTGGAGAAGGCTGACGTGATTTTGGTGGCGCCCTCCCGATGCGGCAAGACGCCCACCTCGATGTACCTCGCGCTGCAGCACGGGCTGTTCGTGGCGAACTACCCGATCGTCGAGGAGGACCTCGACGTCACCGAGCTCCCGCGCCCCGTCCGGGCCCTGCGCCACCGCTGCTTCGGGCTGACGACCTCACCGAAGCGACTCTCGGCGGTGCGCCAGGAGCGGCGCCCCGGCTCCCGCTACGCCTCACTCGAGCAGTGCACCTTCGAGCTGCGGCGGACCCAGGAGATGTTCAGCCGGCACCGGCTGCCGGTCGTGGACTCCTCCACCAAGTCGGTGGAGGAGATCTCCACGATCATCCTGCAGAACCTGAAGTCGATGAAGTGACCGTGCCAACCGACCAGAGGAACCAGCGATGGACCAGAACGCGCCCGTGAACGCTCCAGGGAGCGGCCCCGTCAACGTACGAGCCTTCGCCGACATCGGCCTGGCCGACATCGAGGAGGTCGGGGGCAAGAACGCGTCGCTGGGGGAGATGGTCGGCAACCTCGCCGAGCTCGGCGTCCGGGTGCCCGACGGGTTCGCCACCACCTCGGAGGCGTTCCGCCGGTTCATCGGGGACACCGGGCTCGCGGAGCGGATCTCCGAGCAGCTCAAGGGTCTGGACACCAACGACACCCGAGCCCTGGCCGAGACCGGTAAGGCGATTCGCGAGGAGGTGGCGACACAGCCGTTCCCCGAGTCGCTCGAGGCCGACGTCCGCGCGGCGTACGAGCGTCTGGTCGCCGGCCGCGACGAGGTGTCCTTCGCCGTGCGCTCCAGTGCGACGGCGGAGGATCTGCCGGATGCCTCGTTCGCGGGTCAGCAGGAGACCTTCTTGAACATCAAGGGCATCGACGGGGTGCTGCAGGCGATCCGTGAGGTCTTCGCCTCGCTCTACAACGACCGGGCCATCGCCTACCGGGTGCACCACGACTTCGACCACGACGCGGTCGCGCTGTCCGCGGGGGTGCAGCAGATGGTGCGTTCGGACATCGGCGCCTCGGGCGTGATGTTCACGATGGACACCGAGTCCGGCTTCGACGACGCCGTGTTCGTCACCTCCTCCTACGGCCTGGGCGAGGCCGTGGTCCAGGGAGCGGGCAACCCGGACGAGTTCTACGTCTACAAGCGCGCGCTGCGCGCCGGGCGTCCTGCAGTGCTCGAGCGCGGGGTCGGGTCCAAGGCCACCAAGATGGTCTACACCCAGTTCTCCGAGGTCGGCCGGACCACCGAGTTCGTCGACACCGACGAGGCGGAGCGTCCGCTGCTCAGCCTCACCGACGCGGAG
>Ga0190275_10003752_pt1 | contig 10871 bp, 9 predicted proteins | sample Popmic550T_FD_133745 | JGI IMG/M metagenome (GOLD analysis project Ga0190275, IMG submission 133745) | Populus adjacent soil microbial communities from riparian zone of Yellowstone River, Montana, USA - 550 T | ecosystem: Environmental > Terrestrial > Soil > Riparian zone > Trees stand | place...
GCGGGCGCGAAGGCGGCGCCCACGGGGTCGCGCTCAGCTGTTGCGACTCGCACGAGCGACGCGGGCGCGAGGGCAACGCCTGCGGACTCGCGTGCCGAGGCCACTCGCACCGGCGACGCAGGTTCGCGGGCAGCGGACGCGGGGCCGCGCGCGTCGGACCTCGCATCGACGAGCAACGAGAGCGCCGAGCGGGAGCTCGTGGTGGTGCTCTCCGAGCTCGCGCGTACAGAAGCGCTGAGCGCGCACTTTCGCGAGGAAAAGCGCATGTCGCTGCTCGCCCAGCCGCTGTTCAGCGAGGGCACGCTGCACTACGAGAAGCCCCGACAGCTCGCTCGTCACACCGAGCGGCCCCGCAAGTCGAGTCTGCTACTACAGAACGACATGCTCACTTTTGGAGATGCGCAGCACAGCGAGAGCATGGGCCTCGCCGCGCAGCCGGCGCTGCGCGTGCTCGTCGATACCTTCGTCAGCGTGCTCGCAGGCGACCGTGCGGCGCTCGAGCGCATCGCCGAGGTGGTGCTCGAGCCGGGCCGCGATGGCGGCTTTCGCATTCGCGTGACGCCGCGAGATGCGGGCGTGAAGCGCCTGGTGCGCACGATGGCATTCGAGGGCAAAGGTGCGCTCTTGTCGCGCATGGAGCTACTCGACGCCAACGGCGACAGCACGCTCACCACGTTCAGCGACGTCAAGCTACGCAAGCGCTTCAGCGCAGCCGAGCGGACGCGCCTGTTCCACATCGGCGGTTGAGCGGTGCGCTCCGCCACATTCTTCGTGGTCGCGGCGCTCTGTCTCGCCTTCATCCTGTGGAAGCTCGAGGTGCGGACGGCCATCACCGACTTTCTGCCGCGCGACCGCGACAGTGAGCTGCTCGACATCGCGCGCGAGCTCTCGCAAGCGCCGCAGGCGCGTGTGCTCGTGTTCACGCTGGGCAGCGACGAGGGCGTGAAGCTCGATGCGGCGAGCGCGTTCCGGGAGCGGCTGCGCGCGAGCGGCAAGTTCGAGTGGGTGCGCTCCGGGCTCTCGCAGCAAGATCAGACGCAGCTCTACGAGCTGCTGTTTCCGGCGCGGCTCGGGCTACTCGAGCAGCCCGAGGGCACGGGCGTGCTCCCGGACAGCTGGCTCGACGAGCGAGTGCAAGCGCTGCGCGAGCGGCTGGCGGGCCCGCTCGGCATGGTCGAGCGTCGCTTGGCACCGGACGATCCGCTTGGCGCCTTTTCCTCACTCCTCGAGCGTCAGGCGCGCCTACGTGGTCGTCTACGGCTCGATGGCGAGCAGCTCGTCACCGAGGACGGGCGCTTCGCCGTGCTCTTCGCCGCGACCAGGGCGTCGGCCTTTGCGGGCGCCGCGCAGCGCGAGGTGGAGCAGGTCGTCGAGAGCGCACTCGCCGAGGTGCGTCGCCGCGAGCCCTCGCTCTCGCTGGAGTGGAGCGGAGTGAGTCGCTTCGCCAGCGAGGGCGAGCGCTCCGTGCGCAGCGACATCGAGCGCATCTCGACGCTCTCGGTGCTCGGGATTTTCCTGCTCTACTTCGCGGTGTTTCGCTCGGTGCGCGAGCCGCTGCTCGTGCTCTTGCCCATCGCCTTTGGCTGCCTGCTCGCGACGGCCCTGTGCCAGCTGGCATTCGGCTTCGTGCACGGGCTCGCGCTCGCGTTCGGCTCGTCGATCATCGGCGTCGCCGAGGACTACTCGACGCACTACTTCACGCACCGCGTCGCCACGCCGGCCAGCGAGGACAACGAGACGCTGATGCGGCGGCTCTGGCCAGGCATGTGGATGGGCGGCGTCACCACCATCGTCGGCATCGCGATGCTGTTCGGCTCGGGCTTTCCGGGGCTGCAGCAGATGTCGCTGTTCGGAGCGGTCGGCGTGCTCGGCGCGCTCTTGTGCACGCGCTACGTGCTGCCCTCCTGGAGTCGTCGCGGACCGAGCCCACGCGGTCGGCTCAAGAGCGTCGGCGAAGGCCTGCTCGCGGGCCTCGCCGCGCGGCCGATGCGCGTGCTCTGGTGCCTGGCGCCGGCGCTGCTGGCGGGCGCGCTCGGATTGCCGCGCCTCGCCTTCGACGACCGCGTGACCGCACTGCGCACACCGGCACCCGCGCTGGAAGCCGAGAACGAGCGCGTGCAGGAGCGGCTCGGCCGCGGCGCGCCCGGTCACATGGTGGTCGCTCTGGGTCGAGACGACGAGCAAGCTCTCGCGCGCAGCGAGGCGGTTCATGCGCGGCTTGCTGCTGCCCACGAGGCAGGGAAGGTCGGCGACTTCCGCAGCGTCGTGGAGCTCGTGCCTTCGCTCGCCATGCAGCAGCAGCGGCGCGCGCGGCTGACCTCTGACCCCACGTTCATCCCGCGCTTCCACGCGGCGCTCGATCGGGCGGGCTTTGTTCCGGATGCGTTTGCACCGTTCGAGGCCGCGCTGGCTGCGGAGCCGATGCTGCTGCGCCCACAGGCGCTGCTGAGCTCGTCGCTCTCCGAGTGGGTGGCCCCCTTTCGTCTGCAGCTCGCAGGTCGCGTTGCGTACATCACGCCGCTCTCCGACGCGCCGAAGGTCGATATGAGCAAGCTGCTCGCCGACCTGCCGGAGGTCCACTACCTCGACCAAGAGGGGCTGTTCAGCGCGGCGTACGGGCGCTTCCGAGGTCGGGTGGTGAGCATGGTCGCGCTCGGCCTCGTGCTGGTCTTGGCGACGCTGCTCTATCGCTACCGCAGCCTCAAGATCGCCGCGCTCGGCATGTTGCCCGCGCTGCTCGGGGCGGCGGGGGCGCTCGGTGTCGAGGCGCTGCGCGGCGTACCAGCCACGCTCATGCACGTGATAGCCGCCCTCCTGGTGCTCAGCATGGGCGTCGACTACGGCATCTATGCGCTCGAGAGCCGTGCGAGTGACGAAGAGAGCGTCACCACGCTCGGTGGTGTGCTGCTCGCCGCGCTCACGACGGTGCTGTCGTTCGGACTGCTCGGGCTCAGCGACAACCCTGCACTCGCGGCGATCGGCAGCACGGTGGGGTTCGGCATGGTCTTTACGGTGCTTGCGAGCCCAGTGGTGCTCGCGTTGGTTCGCGGAGCGAAGCATGAGATGGTCTGACGTACGCTGGTATCTCCTCGCGCTCGTCTGCTTTGCGGCAGGCTGCGCCTCGTCCAAGCCCAGGCCCGCTTCGGCTCCCGCCTATGCGGTGGCAGGGGTGCTCTTGCCTACGAGCGAGCTCGGTGCGCCGTTCGTCATCCAGCAGCGCATCCATGGGGTGCATCAGGGGCGCAAGGTGTCGATCGACTGCGTGGTGCAGCTCGACAAGGGCAAGCTGAGCATCATCGGACTCACGCCGTTCAGCACGCGCGCCTTCGTGATCGAGCAGGAGGGCACCGAGGTGCGGCTGCAGAAGTTCGTCGATCGCGACGTGCCGTTCGAGCCGGAGAGCGTGCTGTACGATCTGCACCGCGTGTTCTTTCGCGGGCTCGCGCAGCCGCAGACCAACGGTACCCACGAGGGCGTCGACCACGGCGACCTCGTGCGCGAGCGCTGGGAGAACGGGCACGTGGTCGAGAGGCGCTTCCAGAGCCTCGAAGGCCCCACGCCGCAGCTGATCATCGCCACCTTCGAGGGGCCACCTTCGCCCATCATCGCGCCGCGCGTCACGCTGACCAACGTGGCGTTCGCTTACACGCTCGAGATCGAGAACCTCGAGCAGCAGCGGGTCGAGCAAGAGCTGACGGTCGAGGTGGAGGGCAAGGCGCCTGCCAAGGCTCCCTGACCGTCGCTCGCTCCGATCACGTGCTCATGCGAGCTAGCAGAGTGCAGCTCCAGGTGCGCTCGAAGCGGTGTCAGCGACGACGGCGCCGCGCGGCGAGTGCGAGGAGCGACAGGCCCGAGAGCGCGAGCGCGGAGCTGCTCGCAGGGCGACTGCTGCTTTGTGCGCTGCAGCCGCCGCTGCTGGACGAGCCAGTGTCGTCCTCCTCGTCTCCCTCCTCGTCGCCTTCGTCATCACCTTCGTGGTCGCCGTGCTCCTCGCTCTCGCCTTCGTCGTCTTCGACACCTGCGTCGGCCGAGCTCGTGCGCGCATCGGCTTTGCCTGCGTCGGCCTTGCCCGCGCTTGGCTTGCTGGCGTCGGCGGCCGGCTTCGAGACAGCGCTGCTGGGGTCGCCGGCGCTCGGCGTGCTCGCGTCGCTCCTCGGATCTCGCGGCGGAGCAAGGTCGCCCGCGCCAGCGTCCGCGCCTCCGACCACTTCGCCCTTCAGCACGATGTCGGCGCACGCGTAGTAGAGGTCGTCGTTGCCGACGCCAGCACTGTCCTTGCCGCCGAAGCCGTTCCCAGCCTTGTCGTACATCACCTGAATCAGCTGCAGCGTGCAGTTGTCGCAGGTCACGTTCGGCAGCGTCACCTGGATCGACTGCTTCGCGGCGTCTTCATCCACGATGCCATCGAGCAGGATATTGGGATGTTCACCGCTCTTGTCATCCTTGCTCGTGGGATCCTCGAACGTGTCGCCAGAGGGATTGAACGCGATGCGGTAGTGGCTCGGATGGTCGATCGTCTCGTTGAGCGAAACGGTGATCGTCTGACCGGGCTTGAACTCGGTAGGCTTGGCGCTGCGCTGATTGACGCCGCACGGCCCGTTCTTCTGCGGCGAGGCAAAGTTGCAGCTGGCTCCGACGCGAGAGAGCGGCGCATCCATGCATACGTGCGCGTGTGCCGATGCGGCGAAGGCCATGCCGAACAGCGGGACGAGCGCGAGAGAGAAGAGCGGGCGTGACATGGGACGACTCGTCTTTCGAAACGCGCGGCGCGTATACAGCCGAATGATCGCTCGTGGCGGATGGCCGAACGCAAGCTCGCGCGCGAGGGGGTGATGCGACGCTAGGGAGTCGCCACTTGGCCGTCAATCGTGAAGTCGTCCACGCGTGCCGGTCAGCGCCTCTTTCGTGCTCGCAAGCGTGCACGATTACCGAACGAGCTCGCGGCGTGCCCCGAAGCAGGCGCGCCCGCGCACAGCGCATGCCCCGGAGTTTGCAGTCTGCCGCACGGGATCCGCACCGGTGCGCCGTGCTGCGCTTGCCGCCTCACGGGCCGGCCGGCGACGCCATGGGACCCCGGCGCGTACTCGGCCAAGGCAGACACGATTCGTGCGCAACTTCGGCAGCGCGTTTCGGCAGCGCGCGTCCGATACCGCAGCCGACCGTGGGCTCACCGTGATTGTGGGCACTCGAGAGCCAGAGCGGCGTCGATGCGCCGCGACCAGCTGCCCAAGCAGGCATTCGTCGCGACGCTCGCGTCGGAGAACTTACCGTGGTGCGCGGCTACTTGCTGCGCGTGGACGCTTCATGAACGGCGACGACGGCTTGCGACCAAGGCGGCAGTCGCCAGCGCACTCAGTAAGAAGCTCCAGCCCTGCGCTGAAGTTGAGCTGCTCGAGACGCTGCAACCATCGTCCGACGCCTCGGGAGCCTTGTCGTCTTGAGAACCAACGTCTCCGTCGTTCTCGCTATCGTCCTCTGCTTCGTCGTGGCCTTCGTGAGAAGCGGCACCAGCGTCCTTCTTGGTGGTCGACGCATCGGCCTTGCTGGTCGCCGGCTTTCCGGCATCCACCTTCGTACCTGTGGCAGGCGCGTCGTCGTCGCTGTCGTCGTCGGCATCGCTTGGCGTGTTGCCGCTGCCCGTGCTGCCGCTGCCTGCGTCGCTGGCGCCGCTCGAGCTGCCTACCCCTGCGTCGCCCTTGCTATCCGGAGGAGCCGCCGCGTCAGACTTGCTCTCGCCACCGCCGCCGGCCGAAGCCAGGCACTCCATGCCGTCATTTTTCGGGGTCCCGGTCGCGACGCCGGCGCTTGGAGTCGCTCCCTTCTTCAAGACGATATCGACGCACAGATAATAGAGGTCGCTGCGACCGTCGAATGGCCCGTGGGCATTGCCAAGCGGATCCTCCATGACCTGCTGTATCTGAATGGTGCAGTTGTCGCACTCGACATCCGGCAGCTTGACTGTCCAGGTGTAATCACCCTCGGACGCGGATCCTAGATGAGGGTTGAGATTGTCCCAGAGCACGGTGGGGCCGCTGCTCGAGACGACATTGCAGAAGTCCGACTCCCCGCAACGATCGGCGTCCGTGCCCTGGCACTTCTTACCTGTTCCATAGCGATTCGGATTAACAGGGTCGATCGACTCTGGATCCTGGAAGCCGTCCTCCCCGTCGTTATCGAAGGAGATGCGGAAATAGCCGTCGTGACGGATATCCTCGGACACACCGAGTGTGATCGTCGTGCCAGGCTCGAAGGTGTAAGGCGTGGCGCTGCGGCCTTCGCCTCCGCAGGGTTCCGTCTTCTGATTACCACCACGATCTTTGAGCGGTCCGATCGTGCTGATGTGTGCCTGTGCGGGCGTGACCATCGCAGCGCTGCCGACGGCGGCCGCCAAGGAGATTATTAAGCTAGTCTTCGACATGATGCCTCTCAGGTTCGGTGTCTCGAGTTGAGCAGACCCTCAGGAGCTCGATTGCGAGGTCTGTCTACTCAGTTGCATTTGCGTCTAGAACACTGCGCAGCCTCTTGAGCTGGTCGCGCAGCGTGAGGATCTCGTCAATCGGTATGGGGCAGCTCTGGATCAGAGAGAGCGGCACGTTGCGCGCCTTCTCCTTGAGCGCTCGCCCTTCACGTGTCGTGCGTACGAAGAGCTCACGCTCGTCGCCGCTCGACCGCTCACGGACGATGAGCTTCTTCTGCTCCAGTCGACGCAGCAGGGGCGTCAGGGTGCCGGAGTCGAGATCGAGGCGGTCGCCGAGCGCGCTCAAGGTCGGGCGCAGGTAGTTCTCGTGATCCCACTGCCACAGCACGAGCAGCACCAGATACTGCGGATAGGTGAGCTCGAGCTGGTCGAGGATCGGCCGATAAGCACGGACCACGCGCCGCGCTGCCGCGTGCAGAGCGAAGCAAAACTGGTTGTCGAGCGCGAGCAGCTGCTCGGTGGTGGGTGCCTGTGTCGGGATACTCAGCGGCATCGAGGTTGGGCGACACTAGATTGTGCACAATCCATCGTCAACGCTCGGTGCCGAGTAAAGCGCCCATCACACGCAAAGATCCCAGCGCAGTGGACTTCGATAACCCACTCAGACGCAGGCGGTGCTGGCGGCGCCGCCGCACGAGCTGAGCTCAGCGCTTCGCGCCGCCGCGTCGCACCGTCGCCGCGCGCACCTTACTCGGTGACGTAAGGTTCGAAGCGGCGGCGCTTGGAGGCGAACAGCATCTTCAGGAACTGGTTGTCGTCGCGCCAGACGTCGCCCGCGAGCACGCTGATGAGGCCCATGCGGATGGCGGGGTCTGGGTCCTTGGCGAAGAAGATGTTCTCGACGATCTTGGTCTGATAGAAGGCGCCGACCAGCGTCCCGAAGGCGGTGTATGCGACGGCCATGTGGTCGGAAACGGGCTTCGTCAGCTCTGGATCGGCTTCACGCCCTTCGCGCAGCGCGTCGACCAAGACATCGGCGAAGCGCTCGCCGCCTAGCATGGCGAGCGAGACTCCCGAGGAGAAGACCGGGTCGAGGAACAGGCCGGCATCTCCGAGGCACGCCCAGCGGCTACCGCGCGTCTTGGTGTTGCGATAGCTGAAGTTGCGAACGATGCGGATGTCGCTCTTGGGGCAGCCGCGCGTCAGCTGCTGCAGCATGGGTGAGGCCGCGTAGGTCTGCTCGAAGAGCTCGTGGTTGATGCCGCGCTTGCGCGTCACGACGCCGACACTCAGCCGCTTGCCGGCGAGCGGGATGCACCAGACCCAGCCTTCGTCGATGATGAGGATGCGGATGTTGCCCTTGCCCTCATTGGCAAGCTCGTTCCACGCCTCGTCGGAGAGCTGCTCGAAGTGGCGGAAGACGGCCGCCAGGCCGAACTCCTCGATGCGACGCAGCGACTTCTCGCGATGGGCAAACAGGGCATCTTGGCCCGTTGCGTCGATGACGTAGCGAGCGCGCAGCACGCCGCCGCTCGTGTGCACGGTCACGCCGCTCTCGTCGGGCTCGATCTGACTCACACGCACACCGGGCGAGAAGCTCGCGCCATCGCTCACGGCACGCTCGAGCACCGCCTGGTCGAACTTTGCGCGATCGACCTGATAGGCGTAGCTGGGCGTGCCAGGCAGCCCGTGCTCGAACAGATACTCCGAGTGCTCGCCGCTGCGCTCGTCGAAGAACTCGGCGCCACCCTTGTACAAGAAGCCGAGCGCCTTCATGTCGAGGCCGAGCCGATCGAACAGGGATAGGTCGCACGGCAGCAGCGACTCGCCGATGTGAAAGCGAGGGAAGTGATCCTTGTCGAGCAGCGCCACGCTCACGCCCTGGCGTGCGAGCAGCGCGGCTGCGGTCGCGCCGCCCGGGCCTGCGCCGATGATGATGACGTCCTTCATACCAAACTCAGGATTAGCGATGTGTTGATGCCACCGAAGGCGAAGTTGTTGCTCATGGTGATGCGCGGCCTCGCGGAGCGCGGCTCCTTGCCGACGTAGTCGAGCTTCGCGCAGCGCGGATCGACCACGTCGAGCGTGCGGTTCGGGGCCACCCAGCCCTCTTGCATCATGGCGATGCAGAACGCCGCCTCGATGGCGCCGCAGGCACCGAGGGTGTGTCCCGTGAAGCTCTTCGTGGAGCTGATCGGCGTGTTGGCTCCGATCACCTTGGCCGTCGCGATGCTCTCGGCGATGTCACCGACCTCGGTGGCGGTCGCGTGGGCATTCACGTAGTCGATGCGCGACGCGTCGATCTGGGCGTCGCGCAGCGCGAGCTTCATCGCCGCCGCCATGCCCTCGGCCGAGGGATTCGTCACGTGCGTGCCGTCGCAGTTGGTGCCGTAGCCGAGCAGCTCCGCATAGATGTGTGCGCCGCGCGCGCGCGCGTGCTCGTAGCTCTCGAGCACGAAGGTGCCGGCACCTTCGCCGACTACCAGGCCATCGCGCTGCTTGTCGAACGGCCGCGGCGTGAGGTCGACCTCGTCGTTGCGGCGCGAGGTCGCGAACATGATGTCGAACACGGCGGCGTGGCTGAAGTGCATCTCTTCGGCGCCGCCGCACAGCATCACGTCTTGCGCGCCGGCGCGGATGGTCTCGTAGGCGGCGCCTATCGCCTGGCTCGAGCTCACGCAGGCCGAGCAGGTCGAGATCACCCGGCCGGTGATGCCGTAGTAGATGCCGAGGTTCGCTGCGCACGTGTGGCTCATGAACTTGATGTATTCGGTCGACTGCACGCCAGCGAGGCCGCGCGTCAGGAACAGCTTGCGACACCACTCTTCGTTGGCGCTCGAAGAGCCGCTGGTGCTTCCGTAGGCGACGCCGGTGCGGCCGCCCCTGAGCATGTCCTCGTCGATGCCTGCGTCGGCGACCGCCTGCTCCGTCGCGTACAAGCTGAGCAACGAGACGCGCCCCATCGTGCGCACCTTCTTGCGCGGGTAGTTCAGGTCGAGACCGCGCACCGGCGCGGCGAGCCGCGTCTGCAGGTGGGCAATCTCCGCAAACTCCGGCATGTGGGCAATGCCGTGACGATCTTCTCGCAAAGAGCCCGAGGCTGCGCGCAGCGTGTGGCCGATGGGCGAGGCCAAGCCGATACCGGTGACGACGACTCGAGTACGACTCATGCGAGCCCTCCATTGATGCCGATCACTTGCCCGGTGATGTAGGCGGCTCGTTCGCTCGCTAGAAACGCTACGAGGTCGGCGACTTCTTCCGCGCGTCCGAGACGCGCCATCGGGATGTACTTCAAGATTTCCTCGACAGGTGCACTCTGCGTCATCTCCGTGTCAACGAGGCCCGGCGCGACTGCGTTCACTGTAATACGGCGCTTCGCGAGCTCTTTTGAGAGCGACTTGGTCGCACCGATGAGGCCGGCCTTGGCCGCGGCATAGTTGGTCTGGCCGCGATTGCCGGTGACGCCGGAAACGCTTGCAATGTTGATGATGCGACCGTGCTTGCGTCGCACCATCGGCATGACCAGCGGCTGGGTGACGTTGTAAAAACCATCCAGCGTGGTTCGCGTGACCTGGTCCCAATCTTCCCAGGGGATCGAAGGAAACGCGTTGTCCTTGGCAATCCCCGCATTGTTGACCAGCACGTCGATCGGGTCGGGATCGGCGAGGAGCTGCTCGAGGGCGGCGGCCACCTGTATGCGATCACGCACGTCGAACTGCGCCAGTACGGCCTGGCCGCCCTCGGCCTCGATCTGGCCCAGCACGGCCTCGGCCTGCTCGCGCTGTGCGCGATAGTTGATGATCACCAAATGGCCGGCGCGCGCGAGTGCCTTGGCGATGGCGGCGCCGATCCCCCGGCTCGCTCCAGTGACGAGGGCGCGGCTCATGGCAGCTGCTCCTCGCGCAGCGCGCGGCGATAGACGCTGAGCTGCGCCTTGGCCGTGAGCTCGCCCGCGCGCAGCACGTGGCTCTCGAAGGAGGCGAGCGTCTCGTCTCCCCAGACGCGACGCGCCCAGAGCTCGAGTCGATCGCCGACGGCAAAGCTTGCGACCATGAACTGCGCCTCCGGGATGGCGATCAGGTACCCGGGCCGCGGTGCCTGCGAGCGCTTGCGATCGAACAGGCCGACCAGGGCGCCGACCGTCTGCGCCATCCACTCGATGGAGGTGATGGCTTGCACCACGCCATCTTCCACGAAGACGTGCTCTCTGCGCAGCGTGAGTCGGCAGTGCACTTCATCGCCTTGCTGCGCGACGACTTCGTCGATCCACAACATCGGTGGGCGGTGCGGGAGCAGCTCGGCAATGGCGGGGTAACTCATGCTTCGACCTCGGAGCGTACGTCGACGCAAAGGGGAGGCTCTCCTTCGCCCACTGCAAGCGTGCGAGCGTGTCGTCCGTCGAGGCAATGCGCGAGCGCGAGTGCGGGTGAGAGCGGATGTTGTGGCTCCGCGA
>Ga0190275_10003753_pt1 | contig 10869 bp, 7 predicted proteins | sample Popmic550T_FD_133745 | JGI IMG/M metagenome (GOLD analysis project Ga0190275, IMG submission 133745) | Populus adjacent soil microbial communities from riparian zone of Yellowstone River, Montana, USA - 550 T | ecosystem: Environmental > Terrestrial > Soil > Riparian zone > Trees stand | place...
GCACCGAAGTCGTACTTCTCGGTGACCCGGGAGATGGGGCTGGTGTAGCCGGGGTCGCCTCCGAGCGTGACGATGAGCTCTTCGAGCACCTCGATGTGGGTCTCGGTCTCGGCGCCGAACTCGGTGTAGCGGGCCTTGAGCATCGGGTTGTTGGACCGGCCGGCGACCGAGCGGTACAGGTGGAAGCCACAGCGCTCGTGCATCAGCATGTCGCTGAGCATGTCGGCGACGAACGGCCCGTTGAGCCCGGCATCGGCTCCCATGGCGGCGAGATCCTCGTCGAGCATGAGGCGCTCGGGGTCGATGGCGACCATGGGGGCGGGCTTGGCCTTGCCCCCGAGGTGGTAGGCGGCGTTGGTGGGCATGGTGGATCTCCTTCTCAGGCCTGGCCGGCCGGCTCGGACACGGGGAAGACGGGGTTGGGCCCGTCGGTCTCGTCGCGGTACTCCTGGCCGCGGGCCTCGCGGTTCGCCTCGATGACGTCCTCGCCGTAGCTCCCGTCGGCGTTGACGATGTCCTGGAACCGGAAGAACCGGTGATCCTCCGGGAGCTGGTCGAGCATGGCGTAGTCCTCGAGGTCGGTCCGCAGGTCGACGGTGGCGGCCAGCACGTCGCGGACGTACTGCTTGTTGGGCTCGAAGGTGAGCGGGACGCCGGGCAGCTCGGGCGGCAGCAGCTCCTCGGGCTCGCGGCCCTCGAAGGTGCGCAGCAGACGGGCGGCCTCCTGGAGGTGGCCGATCTCCATGTTGAGGTGCAGCTCCCACAGCTGCTTGATGCGGGGATCGGTCTCGGTCTCGAACATCGACCAGTAGAGGTAGACCTCGTTGGCCTCGTGGAACAGCAGGTTGGCCAGCCACGAGTCGAGCGGGTCGAGCAGCGACTCGTAGTGCGAGACGTGCTCCTCCTCGACCTGGGCGATCTCGAGGTAGAGGCCCCGGGCGATGGGCTCCATGTAGTCGGGGCCGGTGTTCATGTAGAAGCTCATCGTCTGCTGCTCGGCGGCCACGACGGTCATGACGTGCATCCGCGACAGCGGGTTCACCGTCTGGGTGGCGAAGTGGCGCCGCAGCATGTCCACCGGGTCCCGGTGGTGGGCGAACGTCGGCCGTCCGGGGGTGATCTCGGTGAGGTGCTGGGTCAGCTCCTCGGCCCGTCCACCCTCGATCAGGTCGTAGAGGTTGGCGTAGCGGTAGAGGTGGTCGAAGTCCTCCAGGAGGGCGAAGTCGAGCGCCATCTTGAGGTTCGGGTCGGGCTCGTTGCGGGCCAGCCAGGCGGTGAGGTCGACGGCCACCTGCTCGTAGCCGATGGTCTTCTCCAGCGTCGTGAACTCGCCGGGCACCAGCCAGTTGATCGCCTTCTGCTGCTGCTGCTCGATGCGGCGGCTGGTGGCCAGCGATCGCTTGATCTCCGGGTTGTCGGTGTTCCTCGCGAGCTGGTGCGAGAACATGATCGACTCCACCTCGATCCCGTTCATCAAGATGACCCGGGTCATCGTGTACGGGTCGTCGGGACGGGTGGAGAGGGGGTCGACGTTCAGCTCGCGCCAGCTGCGGAGCTGCTCGTCGACCGGGATCCCCTTGTGCTCGAGCGGGTTGAACCCCATTGGTGCCTCCTGTGGTCGGATCCGGGCGCCGCCGGGTGCTCTCCACCTCGCCCGGTCCGAATCACAAGCGGCTGGCGATCACCCGGAGGGGTCAATCGGGTGGCGCTCCGGTTCACCTCGGGCGGTGAGGGGAGGCGCGGCCGTGCGCACGCTGTCGACCTCCGCTCCCGCGGCCTCCGTCGCCCCGCCCGGGCCGCTCGCGGTGCTGCCCGTGAGCATCGTCGTCCCCCTGCGCACGGCGCACCCCCGGCTCGACCTGGGCGAGCGCCTGGCGCAGATGGCCACCCACGTCGCCGAGGTGATCGTCGTCGACGGCTCCGATCCGCTCGTGCAGGACGCCCACCGCGCCGGATGGCCCCCGTCGATCCGCCTCCTGCCCCTCGCCGACGACGATCGGACGCCGATGGGCAAGGTCGGCTCCGTCCTGGCCGGAGCCCGGACGGCAGGCCACGAGGTCATCGTGATCGCCGACGACGACGTCACGTGGAGCCGCGCCCAGCTGGAGCGGGCCCTCGCCGTGATGGCCAACACCGACGTCGTCGGGCTCCGCCCCCAGAACCGCTACGCCACGCCGACGTGGGTCGCCCGCTGGGACACCGCTCGGTCTCTCGTCCAGCGGGCCGTCGGGGGTGACTGGCCGGGAACCTACGTGGTCCGCCGGTCGGCGCTCCTCGACGGCGGCTACCGGGGCGACGTCATGTTCGAGAACCTCGAGCTGGAGCGCACCCTCGAGGCCCGGGGCGGGTCGGTCGTCGTCGATCTCGGGCTCGTGGTCGACCGTGACCCCCCGACGCCCCGCCACTTCCTCGGCCAGCGCGTCCGCCAGGCCTACGACGAGCTGGCCCGCCCGGCGCACCTGGCCGTCGAGCTGGCCATCGTGCCCACCGTGGCCATGGGCGGCCGCCGGGCGGCCGGGGCGATCGCGCTCGGTGCCGTCGCCCTGGCCGAGGTCGGGCGGCGGCGCGCGGGTGGTCGGGAGCACTTCCCCGCGACGAGTGCGCTCTGGGCGCCGGTGTGGGTCGCCGAGCGCGCCGTGACCTCCTGGCTCGCCCTCGGGAGCCGTCTGCTCCTGGGCGGCGTCCGCTACCGGGACGGCCGTCTGCGCCACGCCGCCAGCTCCTCTCGGCGCCTTCGGCAGGAGATGAACCGTCGGTGAGTCCGGGGCGGGTCTGTCCTCCCGGGCATTCGCTCTATGCTATAGTAAAGACATGTCGCAGCGAGCCGGCGTCCGTCGATGACGACGGGCAACCTGGGGGCCGACCGTCTCACCTGTGAGCGGGTGCGCAGCCCTCTCGGCGTCGACGAGGCCCGACCGGTGTTCGGGTGGGTTCCCGTCGCGGGGCGGCCCGACGAGAACCAGAGGGCCTACCAGGTGCTGGTGGCATCGGCGCCCGAGCTCCTGATCCCGGCCGTCGCGGACCTGTGGGACTCGGGGCCCATCGGTTCCGACCTGGTCAACGGGGTCCGCTACGACGGGCGCCCGCTCGTCAGTCGCCAGCAGTGCTGGTGGACCGTTCGGCTGTGGGACAAGGACGGCGACGCCGGCCCGGTCGCGCCGCCGGCGACGTTCGAGGTCGGGCTGGTGCAGACGTCGGACTGGGTTGCTCGTTGGATCGGAGGAGACGGCCCCGGAGCGGCGCCCCTCCTGCGCCGCGACTTCACCTTGCCCGAGGGAGTGGTGCGGGCCCGGGCCTACGTCACCGGGGTCGGCCACTACGAGCTGCGACTGAACGGAGCCAAGGTCGGTGACCGGGTTCTCGACCCGGCCACCACCACCTACGGCCACGATCCCGGCCTCCGCGATGCCGATCGCCAGCCGGCGCGGATCCGGTCGCCGCGCGTCCTCTATGCGGTCCATGACGTCACCGAACAGCTGGAGAGCGGAGCCAACACGGTCGGGCTCGTGCTCGGCCACGGGTGGTACAGCTCGGCGGAGAACCGTCCCGAAGGCCTGCGTCGGCCGTGGGGCGATCGCCCCCGAGGTCTGGTGCAGATCGAGGTCGCGCTGGCCGATGGTCGGACCCAGGTCGTCGCGTCCGACGCGACGTGGGGCCAGGGTCCCGGCCCGATCACCTATGACGATCCGATCCACGGCGAGCATCACGACGCGCGGCTCGAGCCCACCGGGTGGGACACCAGTGCGTTCGACGACGCTCTCTGGCGTCCCGCTGCCATCCTCGACCCGCCCGGCGGCGCGCTCCGCTCGCAGGTGATGGCGCCGGTACGGGTCATCGAGACCCGATCGCCCGAGCGGATCGAGGGTCTGCGGGACGGGGTCCAGATCATCGACTTCGGCCAGCACGTGAGCGGGTGGACGCGCATCACCGTCTCCGGTCCCGCCGGCGGCCAGGTCGTCCTGCGCCACGCCGGGCAGATGGGGGAGGACGGGGAGCTCGACGACAGCGCCAACATGGCCGAGCACAGCCCGGCGCGGCAGACGGACACCTACACGCTCGGCGGCGGCCCGGCGACGTGGGAGCCCCGCTTCACCCTGCACGGCTTTCGCTACGTCGAGGTGACGACGACGGGGGGCGCGCACGTCGACGAGGTCGAGGCCCGTGTCGTCCACAGCGATGTGGGGCCCGGGGGCACCTTCAGCAGCGCGAGTGCTCTCCTGAACCAGATCGACCAGAACGTGCGGTGGACGTACCGGGCGAGCTTCCAGGGCGTCCCGCAGGACGCGGCCGATCGCGGGGAGCGGGTCGGGTGGCTCGGAGATCCCGGCTGGATCATCGAGGACTTCCTGTACTGCTTCGACACGCTGGCGTACTGGTCGAAGTGGCTCGACGACATCCGGGACACGCAGCTGCCCGACGGCAGCGTCCCGATCGCCACGCCGATCCACTGGCGCGGTCGGACGGGGATGGACTTCCTGCCGGGGTTTCCCTACGCCAAGTGGCCCGACTTCAGCGCCGCGACGTATGCGGTGATCGCCTGGCACCTCTACTCGTACTACGGCGACCGATCGATCCTGGAGCAGCACTACGACGGCCTCCGCGCCGCGCTCGACTGGACCTCGTCACTGGAGGAGCAGGGCATCGTCGGGGCCGGCTTCGGGGATCACATGGAGCCCCTCCCCGACGGCAGCTGCAGCCCACTGGCCGAGCTCACCCCCATCGCGCTCACCTCGACGGCCTGGTACTACGCCACCGCTGACATCGTCGCCCGGGCCGCCCACGTCCTCGGTGATGCCGTGGGTGAGGAAACGGCCCGGTCGCGGGCCGAGGCGATCCGGAGCACGTTCAACCGCACCTTCTTCGACGCCGACGCCGGCCGGTATGCCGACGGCAGCCAGACCGCGCAGGCGCTTCCCCTCTGGCTCGGGCTCGTCCCGGACGAGCACCGTGACGCGGTCGGCAGGAACCTCCTCGAACGGATCGACCGCGATGGCGGTCACCTGGTCACCGGGACCATGGGGACACCAGCCCTCGAGCAGGTCCTCGCCGACCTCGGTGCCCCGGAGGTGATGCTCCAGATCGCCACGTGGGAGGACTTCCCCGGCTGGGGCTTCCAGGTCGCCCAGGGAGCGACGACGGTCTGGGAGACCTGGGGGCACGCGGCGACCAAGTACCCCAGCTCCAGCCGCAACATGAAGCTGCTCGCGGCGATCTCGAAGTTCCTGTACAAGGACGTGGCCGGGATCAGCCCGCTCGCCCCCGGGTGGCGACGGGTGCTGGTGAAGCCGTGCCTCACGCACCATCTGGACCACGCCGCGGCGCGGCTCGAGACGCCCCGTGGCGAGGCCGCCATCGCCTGGCGACGGCGGGGCGAGACCCTGACCGTCGACGTCACCGTGCCGGCGACGAGCACGGCTGAGGTGGTCCTCCCCCTCCCGGCCGCCGACGGTGTCGTCGAGGAGAGAGGGACGGTGCTCTGGGCCGATGGCCGGGCCACGCCGCGACCCGGCCTCCGCGATCTGCTCCCGGTCGACGGATCCCTTCACCTCGAGGCGGGCGGAGGCAGCTACCGCTTCACGATCCGCGGCGAGGCGAGCAGTGGCTAGCGGTGGTGCCGGCGACGGCATGGTGGTCGCGCCGCAGCCGGAGGCGGCCGAGGCGGGCGTCGCCGTGCTCGCCGCCGGCGGCAATGCCGTGGACGCGGCCGTCGCCGCCGCGCTCGTCCAGGGGGTCGTCGACCCGCTCCAGTGCGGTCTCGGCGGGTTCGGGAGCATGGCGATCCGCGACGGCAGGACCGGCCTGCTGTCGTACCTCGACTTCCACGCTCGCGCCCCCCTTGCCGCGACGCCCGACATGTGGGCGAGCGCGATCGTCGGCGAGTCGGAGGACGGCTTCGGGTTCATCCTCGAGGGTCAGGTGAACGAGCTGGGCTACGGATCGGTGTGCGTGCCGTCGGCTCCTCGTGCCCTCCACACCGCTCATCGTGAGGCCGGCGCGCTCCCGTGGCGCGAGGTCCTGGCGCCGGCCATCGACTGGGCCGAGCGCGGCTGGCCGGTACGACCCGGTGTCGCCATGCAGTTCGCCATGCCGAGCTACTCCGGCCACGCCAGCACCCTCGAGCGGCTCGCCCTGACCCCGGCGGGCCGCGCCCTGTACGTGCGCCCGAACGGCCGGGCCCACCGCATGGGAACGGTCATCCGCAACCCGGACCTGGCCGCGGTGCTCCGGTCGCTGGCCACCGACGGCGTGGAGTCCTTCTACACGGGGGAGATCGCCCATGCGATGGTGGCGGACTTCGAGGCCCACGGTGGCCTCGTGTCCCTCGATGACCTCCGCGGCTGCGAGCCCCGCTGGGAGGCGCCGGTCTGGGGCACCTATCGGGGCCTGCGGGTGGCGACCAACCAGGCGCCCGGGGGCGGCCCGATGCTGCTCGAGATGCTCGCCATCCTCGAGCGCTTCGACCTGGCCGCCATGGGCCACAACTCCGTCGACTACGTCCGCACCGTCGTCGAGGTCATGAAGCAGGCGACCGTCGACAAGGACCGCCACCTCGGCGACCCCGCCTTCGTCGAGGTCCCCATCGACGAGCTGCTGTCCGATCGGTACGCCGATGAGGTGGCGGCGCGCATCGCGCGGGGCGACAAGGTCACCGTGCCTCGGCTCGGCGCCGACCTCGAGAGCAGGAACACCACCCAGCTGTGCGTCGTCGATGGTGACGGATCGTGCGTGTCGCTCACGCACACGCTCGGGTTCCCATCGGGCGTCGTCACCGACGGACTCGGCTTCATGTACAACGGCGCCATGGCGTCGTTCGACCCTCGACCGGGATGGACGCACTCGATCGCGCCCGGCAAGGCGAGGTTCAGCTCGATCATGCCGACGATCGTCCTCGACGGGGCATCGCCCCGGTTCGTGCTCGGCGGAGTCGGTGCCACGCAGATCGCCATGGGTGTCGTGCAGGTGATCCTCAACCTGGTGGACTTCGGGCGCACCATCACCGAGGCGGTGGTCGAACCGCGGTTCTGCGCCACGAGCGATGTCGTCGAGGTGGTGAACCGGATCCCGCACTCGACCACCGACGCCCTCGAACGCGAGGGCTACGACGTTCGCCGCTGGCCGATGAGCTACGGCGTCGCCTGGGTGCACGGCATCACCATCGGTCCCGATGGTGCCATCAGCGGGGCTGCCGATCCGGCCTCCGACGGAGTGGCGCTGTCGGTGCGGCCCTGACGATCAGGACCCGGGCGGGCCGTCGTCCAGGCGGAAGATCCGGTCGGCGTTGCCGCTGAAGAGCGCGGTCTGCTCGTCGACCGAGAAGTCGGCGATGATCTCGGCGTAGGCATCGACCACGTCGCCGTAGGAGCTGTACAGGCGATCGAGCGGCCAGTTCGTGCCGAAGAAGCTCCGCTCCACGCCGAACGCGTCGATGCACTCGAGCACCCAGGGACGGAGCGACTCGACGGTCCAGCGGTGGTCGCCCATCCCGAGGCCGGAGATCTTCACGACGGTGTTGCCGGCCGAGGCGACGGCACGGAGGCCATCTCGCCACGACGCGAAGTACTCGTCGTCGCGTCGCTGGGGGAGACCGGCATGGTCGATGCACAGCGTGATGCCGGGATGGCGCCGGGCGAGATCTCGCGCCAGGTGCATCTCCTCCACGGCCGGGTCGTCACAGCACACGAGGTCGTGACGCTCGAGGAGCGCGAAGCCCCGCTCCCACGCGGGATCCGTCAGGTAGCCGTCGTAGCGGAGGTCCCGCACGCCCCGGAGGTTGGGGAGCTCTGCGTGGCGCTCGATCGTCCCCGCCGCGTCGGTCGTGGTGAGGTCGACGGCGGCGACGATCCCGTGGGGGGCGCCCAGTCGGTCGGCGAACCGCTGGAGCCACCGGGTCTCCTCCACCGGGTCGTCGATCCCGATGGCGGCCTGGACGTGCACGACCTTGGCCACGTTCTGGAAGCGGGTCTCGGCCAGGAAGTCGTCGGCCCAGTAGCGCTGGGCCCGGATGGGGGCGTCGGGGCCGGTCAGGGGGTCGACCGGTGCTTCCGGCTGCAGCCAGTCGTAGCGGAGCCGTGGCTCCGAGAGGTCGTAGAAGTGGACGTGGGTGTCGGTGAGGGGCAGGTGCGCCATCTACCGCATCCCCGGGAGCGCGGACAGGTGCAGCCCCCCGTCCACATCGATGGCCAGCCCGGTGAGGAAGCTCGCTCCGTCCGAGAGGAGGAAGTCGACGACCGCCACGATGTCGGCTTCCGTGGCGTTCCGGCCCAGCGGGTTGCCGCTGGCGGCGTCGGCGGCCACGGCGGCCGGATCCACGCCGCGGGCACCCGACTTCCAGTCCAGGACCTGCTCCCCCATGCCGGTCGTGGGGCAGGCGACCGGGCAGACGGCGTTGACGGTGACCCCCGCCGGCGCCAGCTCGGCGGCGAGCGACTCGGTCAGGCCGAGCAGGCCGAACTTCGAGGAGGCGTAGGCCTGGATGAGGGGTGCGCCCCGGCGACCGGCGTCCGACGAGATCAGCACCATGCGCCCTCCGCTCGGCGCGACGAGATGTGGGGCCACCGCCTGGCAGGCGAGGAACGCTCCCTTCAGGTTGACGTCGAGCGTGAGATCCCAGTCGGCCTCGGTGACCTGGGCGAGCGGCTTGAAGTGGATGACGCCGGCCGAGACGACCAGGGCATCGAGCCCCGAGAACGCCCGAGCCGTGCCGTCCACCGCCGTCCGCACCGCGGACGGCGAACGGACGTCGCACGTCTCGGTGTGAACCCTCTCGCCCAGCTCAACGGCGAGGGCCTCGAGCCCGGCACCGTCGAGGTCGACGAGGCCGACGGAGGCCCCACCGGCATGGAGGTGGCGGGCGATGGCCCGGCCGAAGCCGGAGGCGGCGCCGGTGATCAGGACCCTCCGGCCGGCCGGCTCGTCGTCATCCATGGCGTGTCTCCTTCGTGGGGTCGGTCGGGCGCGTCACTGGGCGGTCGCCCCGCCGTCGACCATGAGCGCGCTCCCGGTCGTGAAGCTGGAGTCGTCGCAGGACAGGAAGAGCGCGGCCCGGGCCACCTCTTCGGGTCGGCCCACCCGGCCCAGTGGGTGCTCCCGGCGCTCGGCCTCGGCCGCCTCGGCGAGCGACGAGCCGATGGCACGGGCCTCGATCGCCTCGTCGAGGAGGGGCGTGTCGATCGACCCGGGGCACACGCAGTTGACGCGGATGTCGTCCGCCGCGTGGTCGAGCGCCATGGCCCGGCAGAGCATGAGCAGGGCGCCCTTCGAGGCGCAGTAGGCCGCCCACCGAGGACTCCCGACGAAGGAGCTGGTGGACGCCGTCATGACGACCGTCCCGCCCCCCGCCCGGACGAGCTCGGGAACGCCGTGATGAGCCAGCAGGTACGCGCTCTTCAGGTTGACCGCCATCACCCTGTCCCACTCGTCCTCGGTCGTGGTCACCACGTCCTTGTACAAGCCGATGCCGGCGTTGCTCCAGAGCAGGTCCAGCTTCGAGAAGCGCTCGACGGCCCGGGCGACCGCCTCGCCGACCCGGCGGCCGTCGGAGGCGTCGCCGACGATCAGCTCGGCCTGCCCGCCCGCCTCCTCGATGCGCGCCACGGTGTCTCGCCCGGAGTCCTCGTTGGTGTCGATGCCGACGACCGCCGCGCCCTCGCGGGCGAACAGCTCCGCCCCGGCCCGGCCGACGCCGGTGGCGATGCCGGTGATCAGCGCCACCCGGCCTTCCAGTCGTCTCGCAGCGGTCATCGCACGCTCCCATGTTCGACGGCGTCTCGGGTCAGGTCGGACATCGACGCCACGCCCAGGAGGGCGAGCGTTCGGTGGACGTCGGCGGTGAGCAGATCGAGCACGTGCGTGACCCCATCTTCCCCGGCGACGGCCAGTCCGTAGAGGTAGGCGCGCCCGATCATGCACGCCGTGGCCCCGAGCGCGGCCGCCATCACGATGTCGCTGCCCCGCCGGACGCCACCATCGCAGAGCACGTCGATGCCGTCGCCGACGGCATCGCGCACCGGGGCGACGAGGTCGAGGGCGGCCTGGGCCCGGTCGAGCTGCCGGCCTCCGTGGTTCGACAGGGCGACCGCCTCGACACCGGACGAGACCGCGAGCTGGGCATCGGCCACCGACTGGATGCCCTTGACCACGACGGGCCGGTCCCACACGGACCGGATCCACTCGACGTCCCTCCAGGAGAGGGCCGGGTCGAACTGCGCGTTGATGTAGTCGGCCAGACGAACGGGCGTGGAGCCGTCGCCGACCTCTCCGTTCCGCACGTTGGCGAACCGGATCGCCTCCGAGCGCACGAAGGCCGAGGTCCAGCGGGGGTGCCGAGCGCCGTCGAGGAACGTGCGGAGTCCGATCGTCGGGGGGAGCGTGAACCCTCTTCGGCTGTCGCGCTCCCGGTGGCCGAGCACCGCGGTGTCGACGGTGAGCACCAGCGCGCCGTAGCCGGCCTCTCGGGCCCGGTCGATCATGTCCTTGACCAGGCCGCGGTCGCGCCACGCATAGACCTGGAACCACCGGGGCCCACCCGCCTCGGCCACGTCCTCGATCGACGTGGTGCTCAGCGTCGACAGCGTGTAGGGCAGACCGGCCTGGGCCGCGGCGCGGGCGACGGCCATCTCGCCCTGCGGATGGGCGATGCGGGTGAAGCCCGTCGGCGCCAGCACGAGGGGCAGCGGGAGGTGGTCCCCGAGGAGGCGACAGCCGGGGTCGACGGCGGACACGTCCGTGAGCACTCGCGGCACGAAGCACCTCTGGGCGAAGGCCGCCTCGTTGGCCCGGAGGGTCAGCTCGTCGTCGGCACCACCGTCGATGTAGTCGAAGACGCCTCCAGGGAGTCGTCGCCGGGCTTCCGCCCGGAGGTCGGCGACC
>Ga0190275_10003754_pt1 | contig 10866 bp, 8 predicted proteins | sample Popmic550T_FD_133745 | JGI IMG/M metagenome (GOLD analysis project Ga0190275, IMG submission 133745) | Populus adjacent soil microbial communities from riparian zone of Yellowstone River, Montana, USA - 550 T | ecosystem: Environmental > Terrestrial > Soil > Riparian zone > Trees stand | place...
CCTGTTCTCGTCGTTCCCGCCATCGAGCCGGTGCTGCCGCTGTGGGAGGCGCTCGGTTTCGCCCGCACCGCCGAGGTCCCGCACGGTGACCGCCTCGGCTTCGTCATCCTCGCCCGTGAAAACGTGGAAGTGATGTACCAGACCGAGGAGAGCGTCGTCGCGGACGAGGTCCGCGTCACGCAGGGGCCCCGGCCCCTTGGCGCGTCGTCGCTGTTTGTCGAGGTCGACGATCTCGATGCCGCGGTGGCGAAGCTGCCGGCCGGCACCGACATCTTCGTCGAGCGCCGGACGACGCCGTACGGGGCGACGGAGACGTTCCTGCGGGATGCGGCGGGGAACGTGGTGATTCTGGCGCAGTTCGCGAAGTGAGTGGGGACGAGTCGGCCCACAAGAGACGACGAGGAGGCCTCCGGCGGGCCGGCACGGCCGGCAGCGCTTGTCGAAGCACGTGCTGACGCGAGGCGGGTGATTGAGGCGACAGGCGTGCGTTCAGGCTAGTGTCGTGTCACGCTTGTTTCCGTGGGTGCTTTGCGGCGGCGGCGGACCGTCTGCTTCGTCGCCGCTCCTCGACGATGTCCCGGCATCGCCTCGTCGCGGCGACTCGCATCCGGCCCACCGGCGCTCGCAAATCACCCACGGAAACAAGCGTGACACGACACCGCCAACCAGCGCTGCCGCCCGCGCCGGCCCGGAGGCCCCCCGTCGTCTCTTCCGTTGGCTGATTGAAACCCTACCGCACCGCCCGCCGCCGCGGCGCTTCCACGAAAAACCGCCGCATGTCCGACCGGCGCGTGCCGCACACGCCGAGGTCGGCTTCGACCCACCAGTGGATAGAACCGCTCAGGTTCACCGCGAGTGACGTGTCGGTGGTCGTGCCGATCAGGCGCGGCTTGCCGAGGTTCGCCGCGGCGTAGACGCGGTACGCGGTCGCGCCGGGAACGCTTCTCCACGTCAGGTTCAACGCGGGTCCGCCTGGCCGCGCGTCCCATGCCGGACCGGTGAGCTCGGGCCCCTCGCTGTTGCAGGCGCGGCCGACGACAAGGTCGTGATCGGCGAAGTCGGTCCTGCCGCCCCAGTAGGCGATGTTGAAGAGGCGCGACTCGAGATAGCCGTAGGCCACCGTCTCCGCCGTCGCCACGCGGACGATCGCCACGCCGTTCGTGAGGCCGACCGTGTGCACGACCTGGCCGTCCGCCGCGAAGGGCGCGCGGCCGACCAGCACCTGCCCGTTCTCATCCGTGCGCAGCTTCAGGTCCGGCACGTTGTCGTAGTGCGTCGAGTACCACACCGCGCCGTTGGCCATCGAGTAATAGAACCAGATGTCGGCGTTGCGCATCAGGTTCCCGTCGCCGTCGCGGACGGTCAGCCGGTTCTGCGCCGGAAAGTCGTTGAGGAACTTCGCGAAATTGCGCGGCTCGTTGTAGTTCCCCATCACCGCGCGCGCGCCGGCGATGTGGTTCCAGGTGATCGCGCCGTAGCGGTCGAGGAACGTGTACTGCGCGTTCATCAGCCCCTGCTCGGGCGTGCGGTGCGTGGAGGGGAGATACGGCCCGACGATCGACGCGCCATTCTCCCTGATCTCGATCTGGAACTCCGACGACTGCCGGTGCGTGACGTCCCACGCGTAGATGTCGACCAGATAGCGCGCGTGCCCCATCTCGTGCAGCGCGGCGTAACCGACGTAGAAATCATTCTGCGGGACGGGGCGGAAATCGTCGCGGTAGCGGCTCAGCGTCCCGGTGCGGAAGCCCCACATCAGGTCGACGCTGTGGTCGAGATGGTCGGGATGCGTCCCGCCGGTCGCGCCGAGGGACGTGCCGTCGGGGAACCCGCTCAGCGGCAGCGCCTGGTCCGGCACGACGACGATCTTCTGCAGGCGGAGCCGGTCCAGCACTCCCTCCGGCGTCTCCGGATAGACCGCCAGCGCGGCCATCTCGTTGAAGTACGTCATCGTCTGCTGCGCCCAGTCCTCGAACGACGTCGAGCCGGTACCGAGCTTGTGCTGGTTTTCGCGGAAGTAGTCGTAGAACGACTGCTCGACCCAGAACCCGACCGCCAGCGCGTCGCTGAACACGGTCAGCGTGTTGTTGACCTCCGACTCCTCGGCCATGACGTTGGCGGTGTCGATCGAGAACCCGATGCGGTGCCGCTCGAACGACCACTTCGACGGCAGGTCCACGGTCGTGACCGCATTCGGCGCCAGCGTGACCGCGCCGCCGAGCGTCGGCGCGCCGTCGAGGGTCCAGCGATACCGGACCGTCTGCGGCGCATCGCTCCAGGTCCGCACATGCGCCCGCCAAGTGATGTCCTGGCCGGCGGCCGGCCATCCTTCGACCGTGGGATTCGTGCTCCCCCAGACGTAATCGATCTCGGGGGAGCGGCTGATCCAGCCGACGGTCAGGTCGTCCGCGGCCAGGGGGAGGGCGAGGAGCACGAGCAGGGAAAGGGCAACGATAGGGATCCGGGGCACGGGCGGTGGAACAGCGGATCTTGACGCCGCCATTTCGCGGACCTATGTCTTGAACGTGTTCAGTTCCTTCGAGCTCGCGCTTCTCCTGGCCGGGATCGCCCAGCTGGCGATCGCCGGCACCAGTCTCCTGATCCCCCGTCTCCTCGGATGGCGCGAGGAGACGGCCCGGCTCAAACCATTGACCCGTCAGGTGTTCTGGACCTACTCGTACTACATCTGTGCCACCAACGTCGCCTTCGGACTCCTCTCCCTCCTCGCGCCCCACACGCTGCTGGACGGCTCGACCCTGGCGAGGGCGGTCTGCGGCTTCATCGCGGCGTACTGGACGGGACGCATTGCGGTTCAGTTCGCCGTCTACGACCGCAGCGTCGCCATCGGAAACCTGCGGCTCCGCGCGGCCGAGGTGGCGTACGTCTCCGCGTTCGCCTACCTGGCGCTGGTGTACGCGGCGGTCGCGGTCGCGACGGTGCCGCGATGATCGCGTGGTCTGGTCGCTGGCGGATTGATTCGTCACTACCCTTACGGCGAGACGCCGCCGCCGGCGAGGACGCCGCCGGACCAGCCGACGCGACGTCGGCGCTCCCACGCGGACGCTCGATTTGCGATACGCGGTCGTTCCGTTCGAGAAGCCGTACGTCCTGCGTTGGACGCGGGTGCTCGCGCGTTCGAGCGTGACGTCTCCCTTCGCGAAGACCGTAGTCACGCGTTCGAGCGTCGACGGTTCAGTTCACGACGACTGCGGTCACGCGTGGGAGCGCCGACGTCGCGTCGGCTGGTCCGGCGGCGTCCTCGCCGGCGGCGGCGTCCCGCCGTAAGGGCGTACCGCGCTCTCATTGATATGAAAATCGCCCCCCCTACAACCTCCCCTTGATCCTCTCGATCTGCGCCAAGTGCTTCAGATCGTGCCGTTCCATCCTCCCGTACGCCTCGCGGACGGTCAGGGGCCCGTATTGGGGGTGGATGCCGCTGCGGTTCAGCTCTTCTTCATTCAACCGGGAGAGGAGGATGAGGTTGATGCGGCGGAGGTAGCCGAATTGTTCGAGGAGCTCGGCGACCGGCTCGCGGCGGTGGACGCGCTCGACCCACTGGTTCTGGGGGAGGGCCTGCAGGGGGGTGTCGCCGGCGCCGGCGAGGATGGCGCGGATGCGGACGGCGTAGACGAGCTCGAGGTCGGCGAGGTGGGCGACGACGTCGGCGACCGACCACTTTCCTTCGCTTTCGAGTTTGGTGAGCTGGGTGTCGCTGAGTCCCTCCACGGCGGCGGCGAGGCGCGGCGCGAACGCGCGCATGTTGGTGAGGGTCTCCATCATGATGGCTCCCAAGTCTATCCCCCGCCAAAAAGCGGCGGGGGATAGACTCGAAAAAGATGAAGGTTCGGCAGCCATTCGACTGGGACGGGATCCTGGCGTGGCTCGGGGCGCGGGCGATTCCCGGGGTCGAGACGGTCGACGGCCGCGTCTACGCGCGCGGGGATGTGCGGGTTTGGTTTTCCGATGAGGTCCACACGAACGGTGACGAAGCCCGCGTACGCCGTCTCTTCGATCTCGACACCGATCCGGCCGCGATCCACGCCACCCTCGGCCGCGACCGGATGCTCGGGCCGTTGCTGCGCAAATGTCCGGGTATCCGCGTTCCCGGTGCCTGGGATCCGTTCGAGCTGGCGGTGCGGGCGATCGTCGGGCAGCAGGTGAGCGTCGCCGGCGCGCGGACGATCCTCGGCCGCATCGCCGCGGCGCACGGGATCCGCCCGGAAGTGCTGTCCGAGGTGACGGTGGAGGGGATGCCGCGCAAGCGGGCCGAGACGATCCGCACCCTCGCCCGTGCCGTGGTCGCGGGGGAGATCGTCCTCGGCCGAGACGACCTGACCCGCCTCCCCGGGATCGGTCCCTGGACCTCGAATTACATCGCCATGCGCCTCGGCGACCGCGACGCCTTCCCGGCCGGGGATCTGGTCCTGCGCCGCAACGCCGGCGACCTGAACGAGCGCGAACTGCTGCGAAGGGCGGAGAAGTGGCGCCCGTTCCGCGCGTACGCGGCGATGTTGCTCTGGACGAAGGGGTGAGACGGAGGCTAAGTACAGCTCCCCGGAAATAGGTGGCTGCTCGCTGACGCAAGAATCCGACGGGAGCCGCCGAAGGCGGCGAAAGATCTGTAGGCCCGGCCTTTAGGCCGGGTTCCACAACGCGGCCTAAGCGAGCCCGCGTAGCGGGCGACAGAACAGAAGGTCTGCGCGGGGTCGTGTTCTGTCGCCCGCTACGCGGGCTCGAACAATTGCCCACGCGTGACCCGGCCTAAAGTCCGGGCCTACAGATCTTTCGCCGCCTTCGGGCGGCTCCCCGAAGGTCAGCGGCCACCTATTTCCGGGAGCTGTAACGGAGCGCCGCCGTTCCGTCGGCCGGTCCGCCGGCATTCTGCCGGCAGTCTCTCGGGATGCCTTTCCGCAGACTGCCGGCCGAAGGCCGGCGGACCGGCCGGTCGAAGACCGGCGCTCCGTAGGTCGGCCATCACCCTTCTGGATAGAAGACCAGCAACCGGCAGCCATTTTCCGATCTCGGAGAGTGCGAGCTGCCCGCCGGGTGGTGGAGGAACGTCCCGGCGACATGGACGCTCGCTCCGTCATCAAAGTCGCCGTCGAGCACGTAGACCTCCTCGGGGCCGGGGACGTGGTGGTCGAGGCCGGGCCATTGGGCGCCGCGGTCGAACCGGACTTCGAGGGCGCGGCGGAGGCCGTCGCTCCAGAGGGTGCGGATCTGGATGCCGTCGCCGGGGCTGCGGCTGTCGCCGTTGGCGTGGCCGGCGACGACGCCGCTGACGTCGGGGGTCTGCGTGGCGAGGAGGCCGTGGGTGGTCTTGATGCGCTCGATCTGGGCGAGATGCTTGTCGTCGTGCTTGCACAAACGCTCGACGACCTGGCGGATCGTCACCGGACCGAGCACCGGGTGGACGCCGCCGCGGGAGAGCTGCTCGTCGTCGAGGCGGGACAGGAGGGCGGCGTTGTTGCGGCGCTGGAACCAGAACTGTTCGAAGAGCTCCGCGAGCGGCTCGTCGTGCGGGACGCGGGCGATCCAGCGGTCCTGGTCGAGCGGCGGCAGCGGCGGGTTGGCGTCGTGGGCGAGCATGGTGCGGATGCGCACGGCGGTGATCAGCTCGATCTGGCCGAAGTGGGCGACGATGCCGGCGATCGACCATCGCCCTTCGCCCTCGGGACGCCGGAGGTCGGATTCGGGGATGCCGTGCAGTGCCAGCAGCAGGCGTGATTGGAATGCGAGAAGGGCGTCGATGGTCTCTTGCATGACCCCATCGTGGGTCCGTCTCGACGATTCATCCAGCTCATCCTTCGTATAGAATCCATGAGCAGCGATCATGAAGCTCGAAATACGTCATCTGCAGCTCATGCAGGCCATCACCGAGGAAGGGACCGTTACCGCGGCGGCCGAGCGCCTGAACGTGACGCAGTCGGCGCTCAGCCATCAGCTCCGCGAAGTCGAAGACCGTCTCGGCACGCCGCTGTTCCTGCGCGTCAACCGGCGGCTGGCGCTCGCGCCGGCGGGGCAGCGGCTGCTCGAGTCGGCGAAGCGGGTGCTCGACGACCTGCGGCGTGCCGAGGAGGATATCGGACGGCTGGCGGCGTATCAGGACGGCGTCATCCGCGTCAGCACCTCCTGCTACACCTGCTATCAGTGGTTGCCGCCGCTCCTGGCGCCGTTCCACCAGCGCTTCCCGAGCGTCGACGTGGAGATCGTGCCGGAAGCGGGGAAGCGGGCCGTCGAGGCGCTGCTCGACCGGACGATCGACTTCGCCCTGGTCCACGAAGTGCGGCGCGACCCGCGGCTGCGGCTGGTGCCGCTGTTCGAGGACGAGATGGTGGTCATCACCGCGCCCGGCCACCGGCTCGCGGCGAAGCCGCACCTCGTCTCCGCCGATCTGGCGGGCGAGAGCCTGATCCTGATGTCGCGCGCCGAGGAGAGCTACTTTGCCCGGACGCTGCTGCGCGACGGCGTCCGGCCGCGCAAGGTGTCGCAGGTGCAGTTGACCGAGGCGATCGTGGAGCTCGTCAGGGCGGGGGTGGGGGTGTCGGCGGTCCCGCGCTGGACGGTCGCACGCGAGCTGGCTCGCGGGGACCTCGCCGCCGTGCGCTTCTCGAAGAAAGGGCTGTGGCGGAAGTGGTCTGCGGCGACGCTGCGATCCGCGGATACGCCGGCGCCGATCGCGGCATTGATCGAGTTGATTCGAGGTGTGAAACTGTAGGCGCTCCCGCTCGTTCCACGCCGCGCCTCGTTGTACAATCTTTCCCTCATCCAAAATGGAATATCCCCTCCCCCCAAGTGACTCCATCCCCTGGAACATAAGGAGAACGCAGTGTCCGAGACCCTGATCGCGGCGGATATCGCCGAAGGTGTTATGGGCGCGGGCTCGGAACCGGTCGTCAACGACCTGACCATTCACGTCGCAACGGTCAACGGTTCCGGCTCGCAGTCGTCCAACAATGTTCTGATGCGCTCGATCTTCCAGATGGGCGTGCCGGTCAGCGGGAAGAACATGTTCCCGTCGAACATCGCCGGCCTTCCGACGTGGTTCACCATCCGCGCGAACAAGGACGGATGGATCGGGCGCAAAAAAGAAGTCGACCTGATGGTCTGCATGAACGCGCAGACCGCGCGCGAGGACGTCGAGGCGCTGGACGCCGGCTCCCTCGTCATCTACGACGCGCCGCTCAACTGCAAAGCCATCCGCAACGACCTGGTCTACTTCGAAGTCCCCTTCGCGAAGCTCGCCCAGCCGCTCTCCGAGGACTCCAAGCTGCGCAAGCTGCTGACGAACATGGTCTACGTCGGCATCATCGCGGAGCTGATCGGCATCGACCGCGCCGAGATCGTGAACGCGCTCGACAAGCAGTTCAAGGGGAAGCAGAAAGCGATCTCCGCGAACGTGGCCGCCATCGACGCCGGCATCGAGTACGCGAAGGCGAACCTGCCGCGCCAGAACAAGTGGCGCGTCGAACGGATGAACGCCACCGAGGGGAAGATCATCATCGACGGCAACGCCGCGGCGGCGATCGGCTCGGTCTTCGCCGGCGTCACGGTTGTCACCTGGTATCCGATCACCCCATCCTCGTCGCTTTGCGAGTCGATCATCGACTACGCGCGGCAGACGCGCATCGACGAAAACGGCAAGGCGACCTTCGCCATCGTGCAGGCCGAGGATGAACTGGCGGCCGTCGGCATGGTCCTCGGCGCCGGCTGGGCTGGCGCACGGTCGATGACCTCCACCGCCGGTCCCGGCATCTCCCTGATGGCTGAGTTCATCGGCCTCGGCTACTTCGCCGAGCTCCCCGGCGTGATCTGGGACATCCAGCGCGTCGGCCCTTCGACCGGACTGCCCACGCGGACCGCGCAGGGCGACATCAACCAGGTCGCCTCCCTCTCCCACGGCGACACGCAGCACATCGTGCTGATCCCGTCGAGCGTCGGCGAGTGCTTCGAGTTCGCCGGCGAGGCGCTCGACCTGGCCGAGCAGTTCCAGACCCCGATCTTCGTCCTGAGCGACCTCGATCTCGGGATGAACAACTGGATGTCGGATCCGTTCGAGTATCCGACCAAGCCGATCCTGCGCGGCAAGGTCCTCTCCGCCGAGCAGCTCACCGCGCTCGAAGGAAAGTGGGGCCGCTATGCCGACGTCGACGGCGACGGCATCCCGTGGCGCACGCTCCCCGGCACCGACCATCCGTTCGCGTCGTACTTCACGCGCGGCTCGGGGCACAACGCCCAGGCGAGCTATTCGGAGAAGCCGCAGGACTACAAGGACACGGTCGACCGTCTCCAGAAAAAGTACGAGACGGCGAAGCTCTTCGTGCCGCGGCCGGTGGTCGACACCCGCGACGGCGCGAAGATCGGGTTCATCGCCTTCGGCACGACCACCTGGGCGCTCGAAGAGTCGCGCGACCAGTTGCGCCTCGAGCGCGGCGTCGAGACGAGCTACTTCCGCCTCCGCGCGCTGCCGTTCACCGAGGAACTGAAGGAGTTCGTGGCCACGCACGACCGGGTCTACATCGTCGAGCAGAACCGCGACGGCCAGATGGCGGACCTGATCCGTCTCGAAGTCGGCGAGGACCAGCGCAAGCTGCGCAAGATCCTGCATTACACCGGACTGCCGTGCGACGCGCGGACGATCACCGACGCGGTGCTGCAGATGGAGGCGACGGCCGGGCAGGCGCAGCCGCTGCTGCTCGTCCGCGCCGAGGCGAAGGCGACCGGCGCCAGCGCGGTGGCATTCGTCGCCGGCGCGCCGGCGCGTCCCGAAATGCGGGCGGAGGACTAACCCATGGCTGACAGCACACTGAAGATCGGTACTGAAGCTCCGAAAGAGAACCGCCTCGGCCTGAAGTCGGCCGACTACCAGGGCGGCAAGTCGACCCTCTGCGCCGGCTGCGGCCACGACGCCATCAGCAACCAGATCGTCCGCGCGTTCCATGAGATGAGCGTGAAGCCGGAGGGGGTGGCGAAGTTCTCCGGCATCGGCTGCTCGTCGAAGACGCCGGCCTACTTCCTCCAGCGCTCGCACGGCTTCAACTCCGTGCACGGCCGCATGCCGGCCGTGGCGACAGGGGCGATGCTGGCGAACCACAAGCTCCTCAGCATCGGCGTCTCCGGCGACGGCGACACGGCCTCGATCGGCCTCGGCCAGTTCATGCACATGGTCCGGCGCAACGTGCCGATCATCTACATCATCGAGAACAACGGCGTGTACGGCCTGACCAAGGGCCAGTTCTCCGCGACCGCGGACGAGGGCTCGAAGCTCAAGACCGGCGTGATCAACGACCTGCCGCCGATGGACCTCTGCGCGCTGGCCGTCGAGCTGGGCTGCGGCTTCGTGGCCCGCGGCTTCGCCGGCGACCCGAAGCAGATGGTGAACATCCTCAAGGCCGCCATCGCCCACAACGGCACCGCCGTCCTCGACGTGATCTCTCCCTGCGTGACGTTCAACAACCACGAGGGGTCGACCAAGGGCTACACCTACTCGAAGGAACATCAGGAGCTGCTGCACCAGATCGGCTTCGTCCCCGAGTACGAGCAGATCGAGATCGACTACGAGGCCGGCACGGTGCGTACCGTGGAGATGCACGACGGCTCGAAGATCGTCCTCCGCAAGCTCGAAGAAGACTACGACCCGAGCGACGACGTCATGGCCCTCCAGCGCCTGCACCGGGCCACGAGGGACGGCCAGATGCTGACCGGCATCGTCCACCTCCGCCCGCAGAAAAAGAGCTTCATCGACCTGCTCAACATCATCGACGAGCCGCTGGCGACGCTGCCGCAGGAGAAGATCCGTCCTTCGAAGGAGAAGCTGGAGAAGATCATGCGGGATCTGATGTAGGTCGCGCGGATTCGCTTGCTATGCAAAGGCGCCCGAAAGGGCGCTTTTTCATTCGAGCCGCCGAAGGCGGCTTTACGGAGCGCCGGTCTTCGACCGGCCGGTCCGCCGGCCTTCGGCCGGCAGTGTGAGTGGGGAAGAGTGGCGCGAGAGACTGCCGACGGAACGTCGGCGGACCGGCCGGTCGAAGACCGGCGCTCCGTAAAACCGCCCAAAAACAAGTTGGCCCCGGGATCCCTGCATCCCGGGGCCTTTTTCTCGGCGCGTTGACAGCTTACAAGGAGCATTCGCGCCAATCATGCCCGGGCAGCCCATCGCGCCACCCTGACCAGAACCGGCACGTTGACATCCGCGATGAAGCGTTCGTGCCGATCCCTCTTGCCCCGTTGGCTCATCGCGCCACCGCGGCCCGGCCTCGACACGTTGACATCTGCGATGAAGCATTCGTGTCGAACCCGTTTTGCGTCGACGGCTTATCGCGCCGCCGCTGCCCGTTCCCGACACGTTGACATCTGCGATAAAGCGTCCGTGCCGAGCCCGTTGCCCCGTTGGTCCATCGCACCACCGCGGCGCCCTCGACCCGTTGACATCTGCGATGAAGCATCCGGGTTGAGGTGACGTCAACGTAGGTCCGAGAATCGCTTCGCGCCACACTTTTCGCTGTTACATTTTCGATTGTTTTCCACAGCCATCCACAACCACGGTGCACACGTTTCTAAGCAAGAAACGGGAAGGCGTGTTGGTGCAATGGGATTGGGTGAGAGTGGTTGTGGACGCTCGGTCGGTGCGCCTCCGGCGCGCCGCCACCGGACCGCCGACGTCGCGTCGGCCGGTCCGCCCGCGTCGCGCGGGCACGCTCTCGCGCGACACTTCCCCAACGCCACACGGCGGCGAGACGCCGCCGTGCCCACGAGACGTGGGCGGACCGGCCCAATGGCCTTAACTTAAGAGCTCCGGAGGCGCAAACTTGTAGGTGGGAGGGTGTGATGGGAAGACCCAGACGGGAAGAGCTTCATCTGGATCTC
>Ga0190275_10003755_pt1 | contig 10866 bp, 9 predicted proteins | sample Popmic550T_FD_133745 | JGI IMG/M metagenome (GOLD analysis project Ga0190275, IMG submission 133745) | Populus adjacent soil microbial communities from riparian zone of Yellowstone River, Montana, USA - 550 T | ecosystem: Environmental > Terrestrial > Soil > Riparian zone > Trees stand | place...
CGACCCCCACGAGATTACGCCGGAGCAGATTACGTGCGCCCGCCTGCTGCACATTGACGGTCACGATACTGCCGCGGTGGCACGGGCAGCCGAGATCGCGCGGGCCAATCAGATACCGGTGACGGTAGATGTCGATACCATTTACCCTGGCTTCGATAAGGTGCTTCCGAACGTCGACTATCTCATATCCAGTTCCGAATTTCCTGCAGGCTGGACGGGAGAGCAGGACCATTTCAAGGCTCTCGAACTGATCCAAAAGCAATATGGAATGCGGGTTGCTGCGATGACATTAGGAGCTGACGGCGCATTGGCGCTCGTCGAGGGCAAGTTCGTCTACTCGCCTGCCTTCGTGGTTAATTGCGTCGATACCACGGGCGCGGGCGACGTGTTCCATGGGGCATTTTGCTATGCCGTCCTGCAGGGCCTGCCGATCCGGGAAGCGCTCGATTTGTCAAACGCGATGGCCGCCCTCAATTGCACTGCGATCGGCGCGCGCGGCGGCATTGCTACGCTGGAGCAAGCGCGGTCATTGCTGGAGCGGGCTGAACGCCGCTCGAATCGCGACTACTTGACTCGATCCGCGCGGTAGGTTTAGGAGCATGATTCCGCTTCGGGATACGCAACCGAGTTACTCGACTCCGTTTGTAACGATCGGCGTCATCATCATCAATGTTCTTGTGTTCCTGCATCAAGTCTCTCTGGATCCCTATGAACTAAACCACTTCATCACACGGTACGCGATCGTTCCCGACAAATTCCAGTACGTCGATCTGTTCTCATCCATGTTCATGCACGGCGGCTGGATGCATCTGATCGGCAATATGTGGTTCCTGTGGATTTACGGGGACAACGTCGAGGATGTACTGGGGCACACGAAATATCTTGTGTTCTATTTGCTCTGTGGTGTAGCCGCCGGTCTCGTTCATGTGATGCTCGGACCGTATTCACGGGTTCCCACGCTCGGCGCCAGCGGAGCGATTGCGGGGGTCATGGGCGCTTACATGATCAAGTTCCCGCATTCCCGCATCATCACGCTTGTCCCGATCTTCGTGTTCTTCACCACGATGGAAATTCCGGCGTTGATTATGCTGCTCTATTGGTTCGCGCTGCAGATCTTCAGTGGTGTCGGGTCCATCGGGTATTCGAATGTGTCCAAAGGTGGCGTCGCCTGGTTTGCCCACATTGGCGGCTTCATTGCGGGCATCGTGCTGATCTACATCCTGCGTACACGCCAACGTTTCGAGGCCCGCAAGGACCTGCAATGGTAGATCTGCTGGCAATCGCAGCGCACCCAGACGACATCGAACAAACTTGCGGCGGAACACTGTTGAAGATGGCCGAGGCCGGTTATCGCACGGGCGTCATCGATCTTACGGCAGGCGAGATGGGAAGCCGCGGAACGCCCGAAAAACGGCGTGAAGAGGCTGCCCTCGCGGCAGCGATTCTGAAAGTCTCACACCGAAGCAACATGGGGTTTCCGGATACGAGGCTCGTGAACTGGGTAGAATACCGAGAAAAGCTCGCTCTCGAAGTGCGAAGGCTCGCCGCGCGCACGGTAATCCTGCCTTACTGGCAAGCACGCCATCCCGACCATTACCACGCCTCTGAGATCGCGTTCGACGCCTGCTTTCTGGCTGGCTTGCGAAAGCTCGATCCGGCATCAACGCCAGGCCGGCCTTTCAACGTAATTTATTCTTCCCTCTATGCGAACGTGACTCCCAGTTTCGTGGTCGATATTACCCGCGAGTTCGACCGAAGAATGGAATCGCTCCTGGCATACGACTCGCAGTATGGCGAGAGGGCCGAGGCTTCCGACCTGTTTCCCAAAGCTTCCGAGATTCAGGATCGACTGGCGGCAATAGCTCGCTTCTACGGAAATCTCATTGGCGTGAAATACGCTGAGCCATTCGTTATAAGAGAGACGATGAGAGTCGACGACATCGTCGCGCTCGGAGTACGCAGCTTCTAGACTCGTCGTGACACTTCGTACGGCTCGTTTTCGAGCTACAATGTCCAGCTATGAATCACAGTTTTCTCGTGTTGGGCCTGGTATTTTGCGTGACCGCAGTTGGTCAGAACACCCAAGCCCCCGCGGAAGCGGCGCCTACGCCTCCCGTTCGTTCCACAAACGTCCCGGAAATCCGGCCCTATGAGAAGGTGATTACTTCCGAAGCCAAGAGCGATCCCGGCATCTTCCTGGTCCACCGTGTTAAAGAAAAGATCTACTACGAAATGCCCAAAGCGGAACTTGGCAAGGACTTTTTGTGGGTCTCACAAATTCGTAAGACTACACAAGGCGTTGGTTACGGCGGACAGATGCTCGATAACCGCGTGGTCCGATGGGAACGTCATGGATCCCGTGTGCTGCTGCGCGGCGTGTCCTACGACATAGTGGCGGATCCCAAGCTCGCGATTGCGCAGGCAGTACAGGCTGCAAACAACAATTCGATCCTGATGGCGTTCCAGATTGAGGCGCTAGGAGCGGACGAGAGTCCAGTCATCGATGTCACCCGCTTGTTTACGACTGAAGTTCCGGAGTTCAGCGCTCGCGCCCGTCTCCGCGCTCGGGGATTCGATGCGTCGCGCTCCTTCGTTGAAAGGCTGAAATCATTCCCGTCGAACATCAACGTGCAGGTCAACCATACTTTCACGAGCCCGATCGAAGCGCTTCCAACAGGACCGCCACAGCCGGCTGTGCCGGTTGGGACTGAGGCAATGCGACCCGGGACCGCCACGGTCCTCATGCACTACAGTATGGTGAAGTTGCCGGAGGAGCCGATGAAGCCCCGCCTGGCGGACTATCGCGTCGGGTTGTTTTCCGTGCAGCAACAAGACTACGGTGTTGAAGAGCACCGCGCCCCCAAGCGAACCTACATCACGCGGTGGCGGCTCGAAAAGAAGAATCCCGAAGCGCCTCTCTCTCAGCCTGTGAAGCGCATCGAGTACTACGTCGATCCGGCAACACCTGCGAAATGGGTACCGTATGTGAAACGAGGAATCGAATCCTGGCAGAAGCCGTTTGAGGCGGCAGGGTTCCGTAACGCCATCGTAGCGAAAGATGCGCCATCTGTCACTGAAGATCCCGAGTGGAGTCCAGAGGACGCCCGTTACTCGGTCGTTCGCTGGCTGCCGTCGACCGTGGAGAACGCACGTGGACCTCATGTTCACGATCCGCGTACCGGCGAGATTCTGGAATCGGACATCATGATGTACCACAACGTCATGAATCTGCTTCGGACATGGTATTTCACGCAGGTGGGTCCGCTGGATCGGCGGGCGCGAACGCTGCCGCTGCCTGACGAATTGATGGGAGAACTCATTGAATACGTCACGGCCCATGAGGTCGGGCATACACTTGGCTTCCAGCACAACATGAAGTCGAGTTCCACTTACTCGTTCGACAAGCTCCGCGACCCCGCGTGGCTTAAGAAGATGAGCCACACGCCATCCATCATGGACTACTCGCGCTTCAACTATGTCGCTCAGCCGGAGGACAACATCGATGTCCGTGATCTCATTCCGCGCATCGGGCCCTACGACGAGTACGCCGTGATGTGGGCCTACAAGCCAATTGCCGGCGCCGTGACACCGGACGATGAGAAAAAGACGTTAGATCAGTGGGCGCGCATGCAGGATGATACGCCATGGCTTCGTTTCTCCACACGTAAAGCGATGGGCAGTGACCCTGGCGATCAGACCGAGGCTGTGGGTGACTCCGACCCCGTAGCCGCAACCAGGCTCGGTTTAAAGAATCTTGAGCGAGTAATGAATATGCTCATCCCGGCAACGTCGACCAGGGCCGGCGAGCCGTTTGAGGACCTCGAAGAGTTCTACACAGAACACTGGGCCAGTGGGCGCGGGAGATGAACCATGTGGCAGCTCTTGTGGGCGGTTTCTATTCGCAGCAGAAGCATGCGGGTCAAGTGGGAGTTATTTTCAATCCTGTGCCGAAACAGAAACAGGCCGAAGCGGTTAGATTCCTGAATGAGAACGCCTTTCGGACTCCGCGGTTTGCACTGAATCCAGAGATTCTCCGGCGCATTGAACCCGCTGGATCTGTCGCTCGCATCAATGCTGCCCAGCGTCTTGTGCTGACAAACCTCCTTGACGGCGGGCGATTCAACCGGCTCGTCGAGCAGGAGGCGTCTGAAGGCGTAAACGCGTACTCGCCCGGAGCGTTTCTGGCCGACGTGCGGAAAGGAATCTTCGCCGAACTCTTCGCAGCCGCCCCGAAAGTGGATGCACATCGGCGCGGTTTGCAAAGAGGTTACCTGGCAGTGGTTTCGGAAAAGCTGAATGGTCGTACGCCGGTGAACGACGACCAGCGAGCATGGCTTCGAGGCGAACTCCACGCGCTCCAATCGCTGGTAGTTGGTGTGTCAGCGAGAATGACAGATCGTGCGGGTCGTGTTCACGTGGAAGATTTGAAGGATCAGATTACGAAGATCCTCGATCCGAAGGTTGCGTTCGTCGCAAGTGGCGGCCCTTCCCTCGCTCCCCGGCCATCACTGGACAGCCTCGACTGCTGGCACGACTATGAGTCTGAGGCCTTGCGTTGACCGGACAAATCCGGCCTAAAGCTCGCGGCGGTTCTCGAGGGACTTCATCATCGTGACCTCGTCGGCATACTCGAGATCGCTACCGACCGGTATCCCCATCGCGATTCGTGTGACCTTCACTCCAAGAGGCTTCAGCAAGCGCGATATATAGGACGCGGTCGCTTCTCCCTCCACCGTGGGATTGGTGGCAAGGATCACTTCTTTCAACGCTCCAGTTTCCATCCGTTGCAGGAGGCTCTTGATGCGCAACTGCTCCGGACCGATGCCGCGCAACGGCGAGATCGATCCGTGAAGTACGTGATAAAGGCCATTGAACTGGCGCGTCGTCTCAATCGGCAGAATATTATGAGGCTCTTCGACGACGCAGATGACGCTCTGGTCCCGGCCGGTGTCGCGACAATAAGAGCACACTTCCCCGTCGCTGATGTTGTTGCAGATGGTGCAAATCCCGAGCTTTTCTTTGACATCGATCAGAGCCGTAATGAGCCTGTCGATATCTTCACGCTTTGCGCGGAGTACATGAAAAGCAATCCGTTGTGCCGACTTCTGTCCGATGCCGGGTAGTCGTTTGATCTCGAGAATAAGGCGCGCTAACGGCTCCGCAAAGTCGGGCATCGGCTAGAACATGCCAGGTGGCAGGCCCATCCCGCCAAGCATTCCGCCCATGATTTTCTGCGATTCCGATTCCACCTTCTTGTGAGCTTCATTGAAGGCGACCATCACCATGTCCTGGAGCATCTCCGCGTCGCCCGCAGCTTCCGGATCAATCTTTACGGCCAGCACTTTCTTGTGCCCGTCCATCTTGACCGAGACCATTCCCCCGCCGGCAGTACCTTCGGCAGTGATCTTCTCGACCTCTTCCTGCATGCGCTGCTGCATCTGCTGCGCCTGCTTCATCATGTTTTGCATGTTGCCGGGTAGCTTCATGATCTATCCTTGAGGTTGCGCACTTGGCGTATTTCTGCGTCTGGGAACGCTTCGCGAAAACTTTGTATTGCGGGATCGGACAGGGCCCGCTGCATCACTTCCTCTTCAACCGATGGAGCCGCAGGTTTTGACGGTGTGACCGGCCCGACATTCGCGGGTGTTCCAATAATTACTTTGACCTTATATGGCTTCCCTAGCGCTTGCTGGGCCGCCTTACGAAGATCGTTTTCCGACATTGCGAGCCGATACTCCGGTGGAGTCACGAATGTGAGCTCGCCGTTGTTTTCACTAATCTCGGATGCCTCCACGGCGTCCGCTGTAAAGTTGCAATGCAGATCGAGTAGCGCTTGGTATAGAGCCGCCTTGAGGTCGCTCGGAGGCTCGGCAACTGCAGTAGACGTCGCTGTAGCAGTTTCCACCGAAGCCTTCGGTGTCGAAGGGGGCGGCTGGGTCGGGGCCGGCGAGGGCGATGCCTTTCTTGTTGCATCGAGCGCAAATGGGGAAGGCCCGGTCCGAGCCCGCGGCGCCGGTCCTGTCGGCGCAGGGACCTTTGCGTGGACAAGTGGCGCTTCTCCGATTTTGAGCGCATTGAGCGCCTGCTCGATTGGCAGCAGTTTACCTGCGTGAACAAGGCGTAGAAGGCCCATCTCCAAATGCAGCCGGGGCTGAAGAGAAGTCTGAATGTCTTTAAACAATTCGAGCGATAAATGCAGGTAACGCGTGAGGTCTTCTTCAGAAAACCTGCTGGCCGTTTCGCGCAGACGTTCCTGCTCGGCGCCTGATGCTCCGATCAGCTTCGTCTCGCCGCTGGAGATCCGAGCCACCAGTAAGTTCCGGAAATAGCGCGACAGTTCGCGGCAAAAATGGTGCAGACTACGGCCGTTGCGCTCCAACTCCTGAACTATTTCGAGCATCCGTTGCGAATCGCCATCGAGTAACGCCGAACTCACTTCGCCCAGCGAATCCACCGAAAACAGCCCCATAAGGCTGCGCAACTCGACCGGATCGAGGACGTTCCCACAACATGCGATTGCCTGATCCAGCGCCGACAATGAGTCGCGAACGCTTCCTTCGCCCACACGCGCTAAGATTCCGAGGGTTTCGTCGTCTGCCTGAATCCCTTCCTGCTCGCAGATCCAGCGCATCCTCGCAACCAATTCATCGTAGTCAACTGATCGAAAACTGAACTGCTGGCAGCGACTGGCGATGGTGACCGGAATCTTATGCGATTCCGTTGTACACAAGATGAAAACAACCCATTCGGGCGGCTCTTCGAGTGTCTTTAGCAGCGCATTGAAAGCTTCGGATGTAATCTGGTGCGCTTCATCGACGATAAAGACCTTGTAGCGGTCGCGGGCGGGGCGATACCGCACATTTTCCCGCAGTTCGCGCATCTCATTGATCCCACGATTCGACGCTGCGTCGATCTCGATAACGTCTACGCTGTTCCCCGCGGCGATTTCCTTGCAACTCGAACATTCCCCGCACGGCGCGGCAGTCGGGCCATTGATGCAGTTCAGACAACGGGCGATGATTCGCGCGACCGTGGTTTTCCCGGTACCGCGCTGGCCGGAAAGTATGTAGCCATGAGCGATGCGACGCAGAGAAATCGCGTTGGAGAGAGTCGTACGAACGTGTTCCTGGCTAATAAGCTCAGAAAACGAGGCTGGCCGGTATTTACGCGCGATGACTTGGTACATGCAGGCCAACGAAAAATGCCAGACCCCGGGTGATCCGCGGCACACGAACTAAACCACTACCGTTGCTTCCTTCCGGACCTGGCGGGGTTTGCGGCCGTTCATTGCACGGAGCCCGAGGCCTGACAAGCAACTAGTCTAGCATGCAGTATCACGAATTCCAGAGACACGAAAGCCCGGGTTGTGACCCGGGCTCCGTGTGATTTCAGATGGATCAGCGCACCTGATCAGACGACGTGTTCCTCTCGGTAGCGGCTCATGATCTCCACCATCTGGTCTTTCAAGTGGAGCTTTAACTTTTTGAGCTTAACTTCCTCAATTTGTTCAGCTTCCGATAAAGCATGCTTCGCTTCCAGCGCTTCCAGTTTCTGGTCATACTCAGAATGCTGTTTGCTGAGCTCACGGAAGTGCTCGTCTGTTTGCATCAGATGCGCCTTTATTTCTTCTTGCGCCAGTGTCTCCATCTTGGGCTTCTCCTAGGATTGAGTTCTACGCCCGAGTCAGGCCCTTTGGTCGGCTCGTGACAACTAGAACTTATCATGAGGACGCACGGCGTGACAACCTCATTACAAGGGCATTTTCAATAGGATCGTCATAGTACTCCGAACGTACACCAACTACTGTAAACCCCAGGTTTTCGTATAAATTGCGCGCGGGTTCATTAGACTCACGAACTTCGAGAAAGACTGCATTCGTCTCTATAGACTTAAGCAGCGTTCGGGCCACTCCCTGCCGGCGAAATTCAGACGCGACTGCGAGGTTGAGCACCTCGATTTCCCCTGTCAGATCGCGAGTCACCATGAAGCCGCAAACCCTGCCATCCTTCTCGGCGATGGTGACATCAAAGTCGAAGTAGGATTCAGGCTCCCAGTGCGATGCAGTGTGAGTCGACGCCTGGATTTCACTGATGCTCTGAATGTCCGTGAACTTTGCGGGTCGTAGCTTGATCCCAGTCAAGATCTCGTTCCACATGGTCGCCTGCAAGCGCCCGATGGCCCGCCAGTCGTGCGACTTCTCCACCTTACGTCGGCCATTGGCCGCCATTTGGCTCCGCTGAACATCATCTCCGAATAGAACATTTATGGCATCGGCGAAGGATGGGGGATCGTCCGCGATCCAGACATCGGCGCCGTGTTCCAACCCCAGGCCGGCGCAGCCCGAACTGGTCGAGACCACGGCGCGCCGGCAGGCCAGGGCTTCGAGAACTTTCAGGTTGGTGCCGGCCGAAACGCGGGTCGGGACCACGACTACGTTCGAATTGGCGTAGAAACTTCGGACATCGCCGACAAAGCCGTGAATCTCGACGTTCGCAGGCGTCGGGTTCGGTTGGTAATAGATCTCGGGGTTGGGTCCGGCGATTGTTACAAAACGAACCCCAGCCACCCGGCTGGTTACGATCGGCCAGACCTCCTCTAAAAACCAGCGGAATGCTACGACATTCGGGAAATGGCGAAACGAACCCACGAACAGGATCTGACGGCCCTCTGACTCGGGTTGAGGCTGGAAGCGCTTGAGGTCGACGCCATTCGGGATCACCCTTACGTTTGGGGCATTCTCTAGCAGTTCACGATCCTTTGCAGACATTACGACTACCTGGTTATAGGACTTCACGGCTTTTTGCTCGAAGCGGCGCCATCTGGCGAGATCCCACTTCGATTGCAGCGAATTTTCGGCAGCCGCCACCTGCTGGTGCAGATCGAAAGTGACGTCGTGTTCGACAAGAATGTCACCTTTGTAAGGCGCCATCTGCGTGTATTCGACCTGCATCACCTTTAGCGCATACTGCTCGCGAAGCTGCCGAATAACGGAAGCTACGTAAGGGGAATAGAACTCATTGACCTCGGGCGGATAAAGCGATGCCCAACGTGGTTCGCGATAACGAGGGTTCGGGAAAGCGATGACTTTCGAACAGAAGTCGAGCACCGGAGAATCGCTTAAGTTCGTAGACTTCTCGACAAAAGAGAAGAGGAAGATATCGAAATCGCGAGAACCCTCGCGCAACAGGTTGTAGATTCGGACAGCTCCCCCATGGCTCAACGGAAACGGGAAGTAAGGCGTGAGTACCGCGATCCTCGGCTTACCCTCCCGTAGCGTCCGACCCTCAAACATCTGATGGGTGGTAGCAGCGATCGAACGTTCCCGGCGAATTGGAAAAAGCCATTTCGGGCGAAGCCAGATACGGTCGAGCCCAACACCACGAAGAAAGAGAGTAGAAGCAATTGCCGAGCGAAGCCGTAAATGATGCCGCTCGAGACGTGAGTTGTACGCCAGAATTTTACCCGGCGCGAAGCGGAAGGCGTGTTTTCGAAGCGAGGAGTACTCTTTATCCCTTGTAAAGAGCGTAGGCGCCAGAGCAACGCGTTTACGTCGGAGCACGCGCGCAAGATCCTCCGGCCGGATACAAACGATCCCGGCGACGTCAAGATTCGTTACTGCGTAGTGTTCGCGGTCCGGAATGAGCGAGCGAACTTCCTGAAGCATCGCCCGCGCGAGCGGTTCTGGTCCGGAAAGAAAACTGACGACTACAGCTTCAGGATCTTTCCCCAATAGCTTCCAGACGGCATTCTTCAAGCTCATCGTTTGCGGAAGGAGAGTTGCAAAAGAAGCGCCGAGAATAAGGGCATCGTAGCGATGGCAGCGCAAATCGGCAGCCATCCGTAGCGCTCCGAAGATGCGGCGATGATCGGGGAAAGGACTGCTTGCATTAGACCGTAAAAGCCGGTGAGAAATGAGACTGCAAAGCCGGCGCTGACGCTGCCGAACATGTCGAGAGGCAGAGCGTAGTAGTTAACGCTCAAACAGGTCGTCGCAAACAGGCTTACGCATATCGCCGCTATGGCGGCCGATGGACCGGGCGCCAACGGGGCGATGGCGGTAACCAGGGCGAAAATGGAAGCGCCCGTTGCGATTCGAAGACGCGACCGAATCACTTCGGCACCTCCAGTGATATCGCGATGCGCAAGCCAAGCTCCCACGAGTCCTCCAAGCGTCGCAAAGATGGAAGGAATCCATGCATATCGCAGGTTCGCTTCTTGTTGTGTTAATCCGTAAGAGCTTACCAGAAAGACCGTCGTCCAAGTCGTCCAAAGGCTATAAATGGTCATGGCGAGGAGATTCGCAATCACGAGCGCGATGTAACGCCGATCGCGAAGCATTTCCTTAACTCGCCCTTTGCCTGATGGGTTGAGGTCGGTCAGGACGGGAGCTTTCTTCGAGACCGCCAACCACAAGGGAATCCAGGCTAAACCCAAAGCTCCAGAGACAAGGAAGGCCGATCGCCAACCGTACAACGCCGACATCCACTCCGTCAACAATGGCGCGCTCATGGAGCCGATCGTCAAGCCTACCTGATTCAAAGCTGTGCCAGTTGCTCTATCTTTGGGATGCAGGTACATCGCAAAACCCTTGCCCGTGGCAGGCACGCCTCCGGCTTCCGCGAAACCCAGAGAAGCGCGACAGAACAAAAGCGTCAAGAATGACCCCGCAAATCCGGTCGCCATTCCCGCCAAGGACCACAGCCCCACAATTAGCGTCGTACCAAACCTTAGGCCAGCGCGATCGAGAAGATGTCCCATGAGTGGGGAGCTGATCGCATAAACGACAGAGAACGCAGAGACGAGGGCTCCAATGTCTGCCCGGCTCAGTCCGAACTCGGTTTGAATCGTCGGCATCAGGGCCGACAG
>Ga0190275_10003756_pt1 | contig 10866 bp, 9 predicted proteins | sample Popmic550T_FD_133745 | JGI IMG/M metagenome (GOLD analysis project Ga0190275, IMG submission 133745) | Populus adjacent soil microbial communities from riparian zone of Yellowstone River, Montana, USA - 550 T | ecosystem: Environmental > Terrestrial > Soil > Riparian zone > Trees stand | place...
AGACCGTCGTGGTCGAGCGCACTGGCCCGGAGTTCGCGCCCGTCGGCGGTGACCACCTCGGCGGAGAGGAGGTTGTCGCAGGCCAGGCCGTACCGGCGCATGAGCCAGCCAATCCCTCCGCCGAGCGTGAAGCCGGCCACGCCGGTCGTCGACACGCGCCCGCCGGTCGTCGCGAGCCCGTGCTCCTGCGTCGCCGCGTCGAACTCCCCCCAGGTGAGCCCGGCGCCGCAGCGGACGGTCCGCGCGGCCGGGTCCACATCCGCGCCCTTGAGGTTGCGCACGTCGACGACCAGCCCGCCATCGATCGTCGAGGTACCCGCGACCGAGTGGCCGCCGCTGCGGACAGCGGTCGGCAGCCCGCTCTCGCGCCCGAACCGGACGGCCGCCACGACATCGTCCGCGGTGGCGCACTGCGCGACCACTGCCGGACGCTTGTCGATCATCGCGTTGAAGAGCGCGCGCGCGTCGTCATAGCCGGCGTCCTCCGGGCGGATCACGCGCCCTCCGAAGCCGTCCTTCAACGCCGTTACAGCCGCATCGACAGTCGTCACAACGCCACCTCGCTCGGATCGCAGATCGGCGCCCCGGGGCGAGCCTAACCGCGGGCCCGCGCCCAGTCGAGCGCGGATCAGCGCGCGCCGCCGAGCAGCCCCGCGTCGGCGAGCTTGGCGCTCAGGTACCCGATGAACGGCTCCACCCGCAGTTCCTCGCCGGTCACCCGCCGCAGCAGGTCGCGCGGCGCGAGCTTGCGCCCGTGGCGGTGGATGTTCTCGCGCAGCCACTCGCGCAGCGGCGCGAACTCGCCCGCGGCGATGCGCTCGTCGACGTCCGGGAGGTCGGCGCGGAGGCGCTCCCACAGCTGCGCGGCCATCAGGTTGCCGATCGTGTAGGTCGGGAAGTAGCCGATCATCCCGGCGCCCCAGTGGACGTCCTGCAGGACGCCGTGCGCGTCGTCCGGCACCGCCACGCCGAGCAGCCGCGCCATGCCCTCGTTCCAGGCCTGCGGGAGGTCGTCGACGGCGAGGGTGCCCTCGATCATCGCCAGCTCGAGCTCGAAGCGCAGCACGACGTGCAGGTTGTAGGTGGTCTCGTCGGCCTCGACGCGGATCAGCGACGGCTTCACGGTGTTGACGGCGCGGTAGAGCTCGTCCGGGCCCAGGCCGGCGAGTGGGCCCTCCAGCCGCGACTGCAGGCGAGGGAGCACCCACCCCGAGAACGGCCGCGAGCGCCCGACGAGGTTCTCCCACAGCCGGCTCTGCGACTCGTGAACGCCGAGCGAGACCGGCACGCCGAGCGGCGTGCGGTGCAGCGCCGGGTCGACCTGCGACTCGTACAGCCCGTGGCCGAACTCGTGCAGCGCGGAGAAGAACGCCATCCCGAAGTCGTCGTCGTCGTAGCGGGTAGTGATGCGGACGTCGCCCGCGGCGACCGACATCGCGAACGGGTGCGGGGCCGGGTCCAGGCGCCAGGCGTCGGGGCGGAACCCGACGACCTCGAGGACCTCGAGGACCGTGCGGCGCTGCTCGTCCGCCGGGTAGTGGCCGGCGAACACCCCGCCGTTGCTCGGCTGCTCGGGGTCGCCGGCGGCGGCGACGAGCGGCGTCAGCCCCTCGCCGAGGGCGGAGAACAGCGGGCGCAGCTCCGCCGCGGTCAGCTCGGGCTCGTAGTCGTCGAGGAGCGCGTCGTAGGAGTGCGCGAACCCCTCGAAGCACGCGACGTAGCGGTGCTTGAGCTCGATGTGGCGCGCGAGCGCGTCGCGGAAGCGGCCGAAGTCGGACGCCGCGCGCGCCTCGAGCCACGCCTGCTCCCCGAGCGCGGCGGCGTGGGTCAGCTCCACGGCGAGGTCGGTCGGCACGCGGGTGGCCTTCTCGTAGTCGCGGCGCACCCAGTGCAGGAGGCGGACGTCCTCGGACTCGGGGTCCTCCCCCGCCGCCCAGGGCGCGAGCGCGTCGAGCAGCCGCCCCACCTCGGGATCCGTGAGCCGCTCGTGGAGGACGCGCTCGAGCGACCCGGCCTGATCGGCGCGGGCGGCCGCCGCGCCGTGGGGCATCATCGTGTTCTGGTCCCAGAACAGCAGCGAGCTGACGGCGCCGAGGTCGGTCAGCTCGGCCATCCGCTCCCGCAGCGTGGTGAGCTCGGGGGGAGCGGTGGCCATGCCTTGAGGCTACCCGGGGTGGCCGTCCGGCAGGTGCGGGATCCCGTCCTCGCCCCGGACGACGAGCCCATCGCGTTCGAGGCCTGACAACGCGCGCTCGCGGCGGTCGGGATCGAGGTCGTCCGGCGGCGGTCCGCCCGCGACCAGCGCCGCGACGATGCGCCCGCGCGCCCAGCGGTCGCTGTCCTCGAAGCGGTCCGCCCGGCCCCGCGGGCGTGCTGGCACGGCATGGGGACCGACACACCAGGGGCGCATCGGGCACGCGTCGCAGCGCGGCGCCCGCGGCGTGCACACCGTGGCGCCGAGCTCCATCATCGCCTGGTTCCACTCCGCGGCCCGGCCGGCCGGCAGCAGCTCGGCCGCGCGCGCGGCGAGCGCCCGCGGCGCCCGCGCCCGCCCGTCCCAGCGGGCGATCACCCGGCGCACGTTGGTGTCGACCGCCGCCACCTGGGCGTCCCACGCGAACGACGCCACCGCGGCGGCCGTGTAGGCGCCGACGCCGGGCAGCTCCTCCAGGGCGCCGGGCCAGCCGTGCTCGGCCACGACGCCGGCCGCGGCCCGCAGCGCCAGCGCGCGCCGGTTGTAGCCCAGGCCGCTCCAGGCGGCCAGGACGTCGCGCACCGGCGCGGCGGCGAGCGCGCCCGCGTCCGGGAAGCGCGCGAGGAACGCCTCGTAGTAGGGCACCACGCGGGCGGCCTGCGTCTGCTGGAGCATGACCTCGGAGACCAGGAGCGCGTAGGGGTCCCGCGTGAAGCGCCACGGCAGCGGCCGGCGCACCCGGGCGTACCAGTCAAGCAACGTCATTGCGCGATCCACCCTGGTAGCTTCGCGCCAGGACAACACGGACGTCGGGGAGGACGGGACGATGCGAGGACTGCGCACGGGGCTTGCGGGGGCCCTGGTGACGGTGGTGCTGGGGATCGCGCCGGCGGGCGCGGCGGCACAGGGGCTGACTCCGGGAAGGGTCACGCCGTTCGACGAGCAGCTCCCCGTCAACGTCGTGTTCGTCGGCTTCGACGAGGCCGACGCGCCGTGGGACCAGGTCCGCGCCCAGCTCCCCGACTCCAGCGAGCCGATCGTCCGCTCGCGCATCTTCTACGGCGTCACCGAGCGGCTGGGGCTCGACCATCAGTACGAGTACCGGCCCCACTACACGAGCCAGGCGTGGGAGGACGACTTCTTCGCCTACCTCGCGAGCATCGCCGAGCCCGCCCCGCCGACCGAGTTCCAGACGCTCTACAACCAGCAGGGCGGCGCCCTCGACGTCACGTCGAACCACGCGATCGACGCGCCGGCCGTGGAGCGGCGGCTGATCGACACCGCCCCGGCGGAGGTCGACACCACGCTCCCGACGATCTTCTTCATCAACTGGCACGGCCGCGCCGACTTCCGCTTCCACGTCTACTCGAAGAACGGCGAGCCCGATCCCGACACGGGCCACGACTTCGGCACCGCCGACACCCGCAAGCTCGTCGCGTGGGGCGGGACGACGCCCGACGACGAGGAGACCGGGCTCGGCACCGAGCGCGGGGTCAACCGGGTGTGGTTCTACGACCTGTCGGCCGGCCCCGAGTCCTGGGGCGGCAGCTACGACATCACCAACCCCGACCTCGACCTCGACGGCGCGCCGGACTACCGCATCCCGCCCTCGTGGGAGTACGGCCACTACCGCCCGGCCGGGGAGCTGGCCGGCGACCTCGGCCTGGTGACGCGCTACGTCGGGCTGAACCTCCTGTTCACGAGCTCGCCGCTGTACCCGCCCTACTTCACGGCCGACCGCCTGCCGAGCCGGGTCGACGTCGACGTCAACACGCTCGAGGGCTGGCCGGGAGTCGACGCGTCGAGCGAGTACGTCAAGCCGGACCTGTTCCTCGCCGAGGAGCGCGAGCTCCCCACCGGGCACGTGATCGCGAGCGACCAGCAGGACCTCGACTTCGAGGGCGACTTCAGCCGCTGCTACAGCGCGTGGCTGCTCGACGACGGCTGCTTCGACGAGTACCCCGACTACCCCGGGCAGGCGGACATCTTCCTGAGCGCGGCGGTCAACCACGAGCGGTTCCTCGAGGAGGAGCCGGGCTACGAGGCGGCGCTGCTCAACTACGCGATCGGCGACGACTCGCAGTCGCCCGGCCTGCTCGGCTTCGCCGACGACAACTGGCTCGACGGCACCCAGAGCGGAGTGTTCAGCTTCGTCTATCCCTCCGCCGTGGAGAGCGGCTACGGGCTGACCACGACGATGATCCACGAGTACGGGCACCACTCGTCGCTGAGCCACCCCCACGACGGCTACGACCCGGCGACCGGCGTCGACTACGAGCCGACCGGCGACCGGTTCTTCGCCTGGCTCGGCGACGAGTCCAACTCGATGATGAGCTACATCGACCTCAACTGGGACTTCAGCCAGTTCGACCGCGACAACTCGGCCCGCCACCGCGCGGCCGGCTTCGCGCTCATCGCCAACCGGCTGGCCGCCGACGTCCTCGCCTCCCCGGATGCCGACCTCGCGGCCGCCGACCTGGCGGTCGCCGACACCCGGCTGACGGAGGCGCAGGCCGCGCTGCAGGCCCACGACTACCTGCTGATGCTCTCGCGGGCGGGCGCCGCCTACCGGCGCGTGCGGGCCGGCGCGGCCAAGGCCGGCGTATCCGTGGAGATCCGGCCGCCGAGCACGTGGTCGCTGCGCCCCACCGCGGAGCTCGGCAGCCGCTCGCGGATGAAGGACCACACCATCGACCTCGACCGCCGGGCCAACCGCAAGCGCATGGCGCGGTAGGGCGGGCTCAGGCGGCCGCCGCGGGCCGGCGCATGCGGACGTGCGTCGGCCCGCCGGGCAGCAGCCGGGCGCGCGCCTCGATCGTCTCGAACCCCAGGCGCTCGTACAGCCGCGTCGCCTCCGGCGTGTCGGTCTCGAGGTAGCAGTCCCCGCCGGCCGCGTCGCAGCGCTCGAGCCCCGGCCGCAGCAGGCGGGTGCCGAGCCCGCGCCCCTGCGCCTCGGGGACGACGCCGACCACGCACAGGTACCAGGGGCGGTCCTCCGGGAACGCCGCGTCGACGTTCGAGCCGAAGCGCCCGAGCCGCCGGAACTCCCGCGGCGCCGCGACGGCCACGGCGAGCATCCGCGGGAGCGCCCGCAGTTGCCGGCGCGTACCGAACGGGTAGGCGCCGGGCGGGAACCACACCGCGGCGCCCGCCATCGTCCCGTCGACCAGCAGCACCTCGGCGTACCCGTGGCGGAGCGCATCCGCCAGCGGCACCGCCAGGAACGCGCGCAGCGCGCGGGCACGGCGCGCCGGATCCGCGAACAGCGACACGAGCGCCGGATCACCCTCGAAAGCCCGCGCCAGCGCGCGGGCCGCGTCCGCGACCTCCGCGCGCTCGAGCGGACGGACCTCCGCGCCGGGTATCGCCGGGGGCTGGTCCTCCGCCGCGCTCATCGGCCCTTATTGAACCTGCCGGCCCTCCGGCCATCGACTACCGTCCCCTCATGCCCCTCGAGATCGCCTCCTGAGGCGGGCGATGGGACTGCGCACCTCCGCGACCGGGCTGTGGACGGATGCGTTCCGCGTCGAGCGGCGCGGCATCGACCCGCTCGCCGGGCTCGCCGGCGGTGTCGCGACCTGCACGCCGCTCGCGCTCGGGCTCGCCCTCGACCAGCCCGCGATCGGCGTGCTGGCGTGCTTCGGCGGGCTCAACGCCTCCCTCGCGGTGCCGCGCGGGCCGCTGCGGGAGCGGATCGGGTGGGGTCTCGGCGCGTCGCTGCTGTGCTGCGCGTCGGTCGCGCTCGGGACCGCCGTGCAGGGGAGCGCGGCGGCGTCCGCCGCGGTCGCGTTCGCGTGGGTCGCGCTCGCCGCGTACCTGCGCACGTTCGGCGCCAACGGCGGCCTGACCGGCTTCGTGATCGGCGCGATCTTCGTGATCACCAACGGGATCCCGGCCCAGGAGCTCGACACGGGGGAGCGCGTGCTGTCGTTCCTGGTGGGTTCGCTGGGCGGTGTCGCCCTCATGGCCGCGGCCTACGCGCCGGGCGCCCCGCGCCCCGGCCCGGACGCCGCGCCCCTCGGGCGGGTGCTGGCTCAGGGCCTGCGCCGGTACCGCGACGTCCTCACGGGCGACCGCCTGCTCCGCGCGCACGCGCTGCGGCTGGCGGCGATCGTCGCGACGACCATCCTCGTCTACCAGCTGCTCGGGCTCGAGCACGGCTATTGGGTCCCGCTGACCGTGCTCGCGGTGGTGCAGCCGGAGGAGCACGCGAGCGACGTGCGCGCGCTCCAGCGCGGGGCCGGCACACTCATCGGGACGGCGGTGATCGCGCTCATCACGATCGCGTTCGGCGGCCACTGGCTGCTGGTCGTCTGCCAGGGGTTCGCCGCCTTCGGCCTCTTCGCGCTGTTCGCGCGCGGCTATTTCTGGCTCGTGGTGCTGCTGACGCCGACCGCGCTGCTGACGATCAGCGCGGTCGACTACCAGGGCGTCGCGATCGCGATCGAGCGCGCCGGCTGGAGCGCGCTCGGGATCGTGGTCGGCCTTGGCATCGCCGAGCTCGTGTGGCGGCGGAGCAGGCTCATCCACGGACCTCAGCGAGCGTCACCATGACCACGATCGACGTCAACGGCGCGACGATCTACTACGAGGAGCACGGCGCCGGAGAGCCCCTGGTGCTCCTCCACGGCGGGCTGATCTCGAGCGCCTCGTGGGAGCCGGAGCTGCCCTACCTCACCGGCGAGTTCCGCGTGATCACGCCCGACACGCGCGGCCACGGCCGCTCGACGAACCCGAGCGGGAAGCTGACCTATCCCCAGCTCGCCGACGACGTCGCCGCGCTGATCGGGGAGTTGGGGCTGGACCGCCCGATCGTGGGCGGCTACAGCGACGGCGGGCAGATCGCGCTGGAGCTCGGCGTCCGCCACCCGGCGGCCGCGCGGGCGCTCATCGTCGCCGCTGCCCACCCTGACGCGAACGCTCCCGCGACCATCGAGGCCACCGCCGCGCTCCTGGGTAGCGACGACCCGAACGCGCCCGACATCGAGCACGTCGAGGCGTTCCTGGGCGGCTTCGCGGAAATGATCAAGTCATGGCACACGGGCGGCGAGCCGCAGTGGCGGACGCTCGTGCAGCTGACGGCCCCGATGTGGCTCGCCTACGCCGGCCTGACCGAGGACGAGGTCCGGCGCATCGAGGTGCCGGTCCTCCTGTTCACCGGCGACCGCGACGAGATGGTGCCGCTCGACATGACGTTGTCGTTGTACCGCGCGCTGCCCAACGCCGAGCTCGCCGTCGCCCCGGGCGCCGATCACGCGGGCCCGATCCTGCCCGACCGGGCCGACGTCTTCGCCGTCGCGATCCGCGACTTCGCACGGCGGCACGCGCAGGCCGGTCAGCTACCTCGCGCCGGCAGCACGACCCCCGGGTTCAGCAGGCAGCAAGCCTTGCGCTCGAGCGGCCACCGATCAGTTTGAGGCTCAGGTTCCATCTACACGAGGTCTCTTCGGCCGCCCCGTCCCACAACCTGCCGATGGAAGGTCGGCTCGTCGAATGGCGGGTGGCGTACAGAGATGAGTTCAAGTCACTCACGACGCCGATCGCGCCGGCTCGGCCCGCACGTCCCGGGACGGGGCCCGGCCCAGGAGATCGAGACGGTGAACCAGGGCGTGCAGCCATCCGTCATCCGCGATCCCGAGGGCAACATGATCGCCTTCGTCGGGGAATTCCGCGTCAGTACCGAGGAACTTCGGGCCGGGGCATCGACGCACGCACGCTGCGCTGACCGTACTCCCGCGATCCAAGCAGAGGCCGCACCCGCGAGCGGCCCCGAGCAGCAGCACGACGCCCGCGGCAACTGCGCCGCTGCGTAGCGCGGCGGGCAGCCGCGGGTCGCGGAGTGGCAGGTGTGCGCCGACGGTGAACATCAACATCGCGAAGCCCACGACGCCCAGGAACCGCACAGTGGGGTCCCCCGGGTCGACGGCGTCCAGACCGGTGCGCCCGAGGAGCACGCCGGCGAGAATCTCGCCGACCACGACCGGAACGAAGGCCGCGCGCCCGGCGCCGAGCAGCGGGCCCATCAGTCCCGCGAGCACGATCAGCGCCAGTACGCCGAAGTCCACCGGGGCAGGCTACGCCGCCCCGCGGTGACTCAGAGGTCGGGGAGGCGGGGTTCGACCTGAGCGCTCACACGTCGCTGCGCAGCGAGGACGAGCCGCGCCGGGCTCGGGCCCGAGCTGGTGTGCTCACGCGACCGCCGTCCATCACCCCCGACGACATCGCCGCTCGATGCGCTCGCCTTGGCCGACGGCCCGCGCCGCCGTTGGCGATCCGGCGGCTGGTGCCCCCGGCGCAACACCTATTGGCCGCCACCCCTCGACGCTGGCACTCTCTCGGTGGTGCGCAGCGCGTCGGCGGCGGCAGGCATGTCGCGCTCGAGGTCAAGCTCAACGGGTTGCCCGCTCGGCTGGGGAGCCCGGCCAAGAGCCTCGGCTTCATCAAGCTCGGCGAGAAATGGTGAGATGTAGCGCCCGGCGATCTTCGTCGGCGGCCAGAACAGCGCCCGTCGCTCGGCCTCACCCTCTCCGCCGCCGGCGGACGCGCTGCGCATCCACGCCTTCCCGCGCCCGGTGAGCAGCACGCCGCGCAGCACGGGACGAAACGGCTCGGGCAGGATGTCAGCGCCCGCGCGGGCGGCGATCGCCTCGGCGACCGCGTCCGCCTGCTGCGCCGCCAGGCCGCCCTGCTTGACCGGGAAGGCGATCGCGTCGCCCGCCGCCCAGACAGTTGAGGCGCCGGCGACCTTGCCGTGGCGGTCGCAGCGCACGAACCCTCGCACGTCACCGGAGACACCGGGCAGCGCCGGCCCGACCGCTCTGGGCAAGGCCACGACGCGGTTGGCATCCAGGGGGCGAGCGCCTGGCTCGGTCACCAGGCGACCGTCGGCCTCGGTCACGTAGGCGCTGGTCTGGACCTCGATACCGACGGCGTCGAGATCTTCGCGCAGTGCTCTGGCGGCGGCGGCCCCGAAAATGTCCAGCGGCGCGCTTTCCGGCGTGTAGATCGTGATCTGCACGTCGTCCATGCCCATGCCCTGCACCTCCCAGGCCGTCATCAGCGCCAGCTCGTACGCGGGAAGCGGCCAGGCGACGCCGAGCGGGACGACGAACGCGACGCGCTTGCTGTAGCCCTCTTCGAGGTCGCGGAGCAAGCCCCCGTAGACCTCGGCGTCGCTCTCCGGTGTCCACGTCAGGGCGCGCGTGAGCGCCGGCTCGCTCTCGGCACCGATCGCGACGACGAGCGCGTCATAGGACAGGCGCTCCCCGTCGGCGGTCACCGCGACGCGGGCGCCGTCATCGACCTCCGCAAGCGACCCACGGATCAGGCGAGCACCGAGGTGACGAGCGATCGCGTCGAGCCGGTGACGCTGCGCGTGCCCGCGGGAAAACGGCTCGCCGACCGCCATCGGCCGGTAGACGAACTCGTCCTCCGGGCTCAGCAGCGACGTCTCGACGCGATCCCCGGCGAGGTCACGCAGGGCAAGCAGCGTCTCCAGACCCGCGACCCCGCCGCCGGCGACCAGGACCCGCAGGGGCCCAGGAGCGGTCCCCGCCATCTCAGGCGACTCTCTGCGCCCGAGCGAGACCGCCGCGCCGGGACCTCGGGTAGTCGTCTCGCTCGTTGGCGATCAGGGCACACGGATGCTGGGTCGCGCGAGAGCTCATCAGCGGCTTCAGCCGAGGCGAGTCTAAGTGATGAAGCGGGCCGAACGGGTTCGTACGCCCCCACCCCGAGCCCGAAAGAGTGCGGCTGCACTGCGAGACGGGTGCCGCGACGACGAGCGCACGACGACGGCGATCAGACGTGATCCCGGGCGTGGTCGTCCGAAGCCCGGCGGCTGGGGCGACGGCGCCCGTCCGCCCTGCTGACGACACCGAGCCCGTGTGCGCCGGTCGGCTCGGGGAAGCCGGCGGGATGGGCGCGGAAGACACGCAGCAGCCAGCGCCCCACGAACAGCGCCACGACGATCAGCGCGATGAAGACGCCGGCTTCCTCGGGCTCGTGGTGTCGAGCGCTCCCGACGACCAGAAGCAGGAGGGCGAGCGCGATCAGTACCAGGGACAGCCCACGGTGAAAACGACCGGCCTCTGAGTGGGGCCAGGGGTCGATCGGGCGGACGATCTCGCGACCGTGCTCGGAGTCGGTGCAGCTCTCCTTGAGCGCGCAGCCGTTGCAGATGTGCGCCCTCGCGCGGTAGCGCACGAGCCGGCGCTCCTCGTCGAGCTCGTGCGGCCAGAGGTGCTCGCCTTCGGGGCAGCGCCAGTGGTCGAGCTGCTCGTCGTACTCGAAGCCGGCCGTGCGATAGCGCAGCGCCCGGCGGTGGGTGTGTGCTGACAGCCACTCCAGGACGAGCGCAGCGGCGACGAGGAACGCCGCGTAGCCACCCAGGAACCAGACATCGGGGCTCACGTCAGCTTGGCCGCCGCGGCCTCGTCTGCGCCCATCGCCGGGACACCTTCGGGCTGGGAGATCTCGGTGAACAGGATGTCCTCAGGCTCCTCGAGGATGACCTGCCTGACCGTGTGGCGGACCCCGAGGTAGGCGATGTAGAGGGTGGGTATCGCGCCTCCGACGATGAAGACGATGTCACCCGGCAGTCTGAGCCACTCCACCAGCGCATTGGTGTCGCTCGTGAGGAACTTGAGCTCGCGCGCTTCCCAGTAGCCGTC
>Ga0190275_10003757_pt1 | contig 10865 bp, 10 predicted proteins | sample Popmic550T_FD_133745 | JGI IMG/M metagenome (GOLD analysis project Ga0190275, IMG submission 133745) | Populus adjacent soil microbial communities from riparian zone of Yellowstone River, Montana, USA - 550 T | ecosystem: Environmental > Terrestrial > Soil > Riparian zone > Trees stand | place...
ATCGTCGTCGGGCCGGTGCGGCGCGGGCGCGGGCGCAAGGTGCGGGTGGAACGGCGGATCGTCCCGGTCTCCGACGTCGAGGAGAAACGGATGGAGGTGCTGGAACGCGAGATCTGGCGGATCGCGGTCGAGAACCTCGACTACCCGGAGCAGCACGCCTGGGCGGCTCTGGCCGGGGCGCGGGTCAACACCCAGGGCTGGCGCCGGGCGCGGGCGATGCTGCAGAACGACAAGACCAAGGAGCTGCGCCGGCGGTTCCTGCTGACCTGCGTGCAGCGCAACCGCAACTCCCAGCTGCGGCTGAAAGCGCTGGGGGAGATCGCCGATCTCAGCGACCCCGAGGCCTTCGACGACGCGATCGACATCGTCGGCACCTGGAGCCGGGAGGACAAACGGGCCGGGACCAAGGTCCTGCTGCAGGCGCTGGTCGACAAACGGATCGGGCGCCGCGACCAGGCGCAGGCCTGGGTCTGGAGGCTCGCCTCCTACACCCGCGAGCTGCACGAGGAGTACGCGGTGCAGCGTTGGCCGGAGACGAAGCGGCTGCTGGGCCTGCTGGTCAACTCCTCCGGCCGCGCCCACGGCCGCAACGCCCGACGCCTCGTCCACGCCAGCCGCAAACAGGACCGCCGGCTGGCGGTGGCGGTCCTGGCCGCCTCCGTCTCGCACACGCCCGAGGGCGAGGAGGTGCTGCGCGGCGCCCGCATGCGGATGGCGCGGAAACCGTCGGCGGTCGCCCGCGAGCTGCTGCGCAACTTCCCCAAAGGGGGCAAGCGCCGGCGCAAGCGCGGCAAGCGCGGTCCGCAGGGAGAGAACGGCGGCGCCCCCGAGGGGGGCGCGAAGCAGGGCGGCGAGGGGGGCGAGAAACCACGCCGCAAATCGAAACCGCGCAAACGGCGCAAATCGGCAGCGCGGGCGAAAGCGGAGTCAGGAGCGGGTGAGGTGAACCTCGCCGGCGCCGACGGCGATGCGGTCGCCGCCAGGGGTGCGGACGAGCAGGTAGCCCCGGTCGTCGACTCCGTCGGCGACGCCTGAGCCGCCGTCCCAGGCGACCTCGCGGCCCTTCAGGGCGTCACGCTGGCGCCAGGCGGTGAGGACGGTGTTCGGGTCTAACTCGACCCAGTGGTCGAGGTGACGGTTCAAGACTTCGGCTGCGGTTAGGGGGGTCGTGGGGGGACCCACCTGCGCGAACAGCGGGGAGGCTTGGCGGGTCCCCCCACGACCCCCCTTGTCGGAGGTGAAGATCGAGACTGCTTTGTCTTGGAGGTCGGGGGGGAACTCCTCCGGGGAGATGGTGAGGTTGAGGCCGATGCCTATTACTGCCCAGCTGTCTTGGGGGCGGGCCTCGACTAGGACTCCGGCCAGCTTGCGGCCGTCGATTTGGATGTCGTTCGGCCACTTGACGCCGCACTCGATGTCGGGGCGCAACTCCTCGGCTGCTTCGCAGACGGCGAGGGGGACGGCGAGGGGGAGCATCAGGTGGCGCTCGTCGAGGGGGCGGACGATTGCCGAGTAGAGGAGGGCTTTGCCGGGGGGAGCGGTCCAGGTGCGGCCTTGGCGGCCGCGGCCGGCGGTCTGCTCGTCGGCGGTGACGACGGTTCCGTGCTCGGCTCCTTCCGCGGCGAGCTCGCGGGCGCGGGTGTTGGTCGAGTCGATCGAGTCGTGGTGCTCGTGTGGCTCGCCGAAGCTCATCGGCGCCCGTACCGGTTGTCTTTTGTCGCCCTGTGGGCGACAAAAAGCAACGGGTCTGGTGCGGTCACCTGGCGGCGTCCTGCAGTAGGGCCGCGAGCAGGCCGTCGACGTCGTGGCGCTCCGCTTCGACGTCAACCTCGAGGTCGACGGCGCGGACGGCCTCGCTGGTGACGGGGCCGATCGAGACGATGCGGGCGCCGCCGGGGAAGCGGTCGCCGAGGGCCTCGGTCAGGTTGGCGACCGTGGAGGAGGAGGTGAAAGTGACGTAGTCGGCGGCCTGTGCCGCCTCGATTGCCTCGGCGCCGGGCTGCTCGCGGATGGTCTCGTAGAGGGCGACGACGTCGACCTCGGCGCCGCGCCCGCGCAGGGCGTCGGGGAGGACGTCGCGGGCCTCGGCGGCGCGGGCGACGAGGACGCGGGCGCCCTCGACGTCGACCTCGGCGAGGGCCTCGACCAGCGCCTCGGCGACGAAGCGCTCGGGCAGGACATCGGCGACGACTCCGTGCTCGGCCAGCGCCCGCGCGGTCCCGGGGCCGATCGCGGCGACGGTTGCGCCGGCCAGCGCGCGGGTGTCGAGGCCCGCTGCCTCGATCGCCTCGAAGAGGAGGTGAACCCCGTTGGGGCTGGTCAGGCAGACGAGCTCGTAGACGCCGATCGCGGCCGCCGCCGCGCGGACCTCCTCGGCGTCCAGGCGTGGCTCGATCCGGATCGCCGGCAGCTCGACCACGTCGGCGCCGAGGTTGCGCAGGGTGGTGGCGAGGCCGCTGGCCTGGGCGCGGGCGCGGGTGACGACGACGCGGCGACCGTGCAGTGGGCGGCGCTCGAGCCAGGCGAGGTCCTCGCGGCGGGCGGCGACCGGGCCGACGACGATCAGGGCCGGGGCCCCGATGCCCCCGCGCTCGACCGCAGCCGCGATCGTGCCCAGGGTCGCGCCGACGGTGCGCTGGCCGGGCCAGGTCCCACGTTCGATCGCCGCAGCCGGCTGCTCGGGGTCGCGCCCGGCGGCGATCAGCGCCGCCGCGTTCTCGGCCAGCCGTTTGACGCCCATGTAGAAGACAAGGGTGCCGGGGAAGCGGGCGAGCGCGTCCCAGTCGAGCGCCGACTCGGCCTTCTCCGGGTCCTCGTGGCCGGTGACGAAGGCGACCGCGGAGGCGTCGTCGCGGTGGGTGACGGGGATGCCCGCGTAGGCGGTCGCGGCGACGCCGGCCGTCACCCCCGGCACCACCTCGAACTCGACCCCGGCCGCGCGCAGCGCTTCCCCCTCCTCGCCGCCGCGACCGAAGACGAACGGGTCGCCGCCCTTGAGGCGGACCACGCTCTTGCCGGCCCTGGCCGCCTCGATCAACCGCTCGTTGGTCTCCCCCTGCGGCACCGACCCACCGGGTCGATGGGCCGATTTCCCTACGTATGCGTGGGTTTTCAGCCCGTCGGCGGGCGGTTCGGGCTGCTTGCCGACGTAGATGAGCTCGGCGTCGGCGCGGGCACTGTCGAGGGCGCCGGGGGGGATCAGGCGGTCGTAGAAGACGGCGTCGGCGCTGGCGATCAGGGTGAGCGACCGCGCCGTCATCAGCCCCGGATCCCCAGGTCCAGCGCCCACCAAATACACGACCCCACCTCGACCCTCCATCAGCCCCGGTCCTCCGGAGGTCGATGGGCCTGAGACGTCCGAGATATGGACGTTTGAGGCCCATCGGCGGGCGGTTCCTGTTCGGCGCGGGTGAGGAGGTCGCGGGCGCCGGCGGCGAGCAGGCGCTCGGCGAGGAGGGTGCCGGCGGCGACGGGGTCGGCGGCGGTGCCTTCGACGCGGTCGCGCAGCCACTCGCTGCCGTTGGGGAGGCCGACGAAGGCCTCGAGGGCGAGGCCCTCGCCCTCGATCTGGGCGTGGACGCCGACCGGGGTGGCGCAGGTCGCCTCGAGCAGGGCGACCGTGGCGCGCTCGGCGGTCAGCTCGCGGGCGGCGCCGAAGTCGAGCACGCCCGCGACCGCCTCGATGCTCGCCGTGTCGCCGGCGCGGACCTGCAGCGCCAGGGCGCCCTGGCCGGCGGCCGGGACCATCGCCGCCGCCGGGATCCGGAAGCCGATCTCCGCCTCGCGGCCGAGCCGGCGCAGGCCGGCGGCGGCGAGGACGATCGCGTCGAGCTCCCCCTCGGCCAGCTTGCGCAGGCGGGTGTCGACGTTGCCGTGCAGCTCCGTCACCCGCAGGTCGGGGCGGGCGGCGAGCAGCTGGGCGCGGCGGCGCAGGCTGGCGGTGCCGACCCGGGCGCCCTCGGGCACGTCGTCGAGCGAGGTGCCGGCGCCGATCCAGACGTCGGCCGGGTCCTCGCGCGCGGGGACCGCGGCGATCTCCAGCTGCTCGGCCATCCTTCCCGGCAGGTCCTTGGCGGAGTGGACGCCGACGTCGGCTTCGCCGGCCAGCAGCGCCCGCTCGACCCCGCGCACGAAGCGCTCCTTGTCGCCTACCTCGCCGTCGGAGGAGGCCTCGACCAGCTCGGCCCCGCCCAGCATCTCGGCCACCTGGCGGGCCTGGGTCAGGGCAAGCACGCTGCCCCGAGTCGCGAGGCGGAGCGCCATGCGAGCCTCAGCCTTTTTTTCGGCGTAGCTCGGTGACGTTCGCGCCGGCTTCCGCCTCGGGCTCCATCGCGACGTCGAGGCCGAACAGCTCGCGCAGGGCGCTGATGAAGTAGTAGGACTCTCCGGAACAGGCCGAGCGGCGGATCCGCAGGGTCGGTTCATGCAGGAGCCGGGAGGCAATCGCTTCTGCCATCTTCTTCACCCGCTCGCGGTCGGCGTCGGAGAGGCTCTCCCAGCGACCCTCGTTCTCGGCCAGCACCCGCCGCACGACCTCGTCGCCGTGCTCGCGCAGGGCGCTGACCGTCGGTACCACCTCCTGCAGGCCGAGCCAGCGCTCGAAGCGGTCGAGCTCGGCCTCGATGATGTGCTCCGCCCGTTTCGCCTCGGACTCGCGGCCGCTGGTATTGCGTTCGACGATCGTCTGCACGTCGTCGATGTCGTGGACGCTGACGCCGGCGATCTCGCGACAGGCCGGCTCGATGTCGCGCGGGACGGCGATGTCGATCGCCAGCAACGGCCGCTCGGGCCGGCTCGCCATCACCTGGGCGAGGTCGTCGCGCTCGACGATGTGATGGGGCGAGTTGGTCGCGGTGACGACGATGTCGGCCTGCGCCAGCTGCTCGGGCAGCTCCTCGAAGCGGACGGCGCTGCCGTCGAAGCGTTGAGCGAGACCGATGGCGCGGTCGTAGTGGCGGTTGGCGACGAAGACGGTGTGGACGCCACGGGCGACCAGGGCGCGGGCGACCAGCTCGGCGGTCTCACCGGCACCGACCACCAGCACCCGGCGCTCGGAGAGGTCGCCGAGCGCGCGGCGTGCCAGCTCGACCGCGACCGAGGGGATCGAGACCCCTTTCTCGCTGATCCCGGTCTCCTCGCGGGCGCGGCCGCCGGCACCGAGGGCGCCGCGGAAGAGGCGGTTGAGGATCGGCCCGGTGGCGCCCTCGACCATCGACAGCTCGTAGGCCCGTTTGACCTGGCCCTGGATCTCGGCCTCGCCGACGATCATCGAGTCGAGCCCGGCCGTGACCCGCAGTAGATGGCGCGCGGCGTCGCCGGCGCGCAGCGAGTAGAGGTGGCCGAGCAGCTCGGTTGGGCGGATCTCGGCCTGGCGGGTCAGCATTCCCAGCGCCGTCGACTCGGCCTCGACCGCGTCGGAGGCGATCAGGTAGAGCTCGGTGCGGTTGCAGGTCGAGATCGCCGCCGCCTCGTGGATCCCGGCCGCGGCGGTCAGCTCGCGCAGGGCGCTGACCGCCCGCCCCTCGGTCAGCGAGAGCCGCTCGCGCAGGTCGAGCGGTGCGGTCTTGTGGGAGACGCCGAGAGCGAGCAGCTCGGACATCAGGCGCTCACCTCCTCGCGCTCCTCCTCCTGTTTGCGCTGCTCGGCGAAGCCGGCCAGCTCGCGCAGATCGCGCTCGATCCGCTGCAGTTTGGCGGCCATGATCGCGACGTAGACGACGATCAGGACCATGAAGACGACGTAGGCGCCGGCGACGTACTTGCCGGCCTCGTCGAGGGGCAGGGCGGGCGTCGCCGCCAGTAGGTCGATCACCTAGCTCACCTCCGGGGCGATCCGCGAGGCGGCACCGGGGGCCGGCGCGTCGAGGGCGCGGCGCAGGCGCTTGACCTGGCCGGCGGCGCTCTTCGCGGTCAGCTCGAACTTGACCAGGGTGACCCAGAGCAGCGCCATCCACGCCAGGCTGCAGAGGAAGACCAGCATCATCTCTCCGGGCAGACCGCCGTTGGCGGTGGCGAAAGTGCGCGGGTGGACGAGGCTCTCGGCCATCCGCACCGCCATGAAGTTGAGCGGCACGAAGGCGCCGGCGGTGATCGCGAAGACCGAGGCATAGCGCGCCTGCCGCTCGGGGTCCTCGATCGCGTAGCGGAAGGGGTAGTAGGTCGCGTACATGAGGAAGACGATCAGGAAGCTGACCAGGGTCGGCTCGTCCCAGACCCACCAGTGCCCCCACGAGGCCTTGGCCCAGATCGCGCCGGTGATGAGGACGGCGACGCCGAAGATCACCGACATGTGGATCGCGACGTAGGAGTAGGCATCCCACTTGCGGTTGCCGCTGCGCAGGTGGGCGATCGCGAAAGCGCCGCCGACGACGAAGCCGACCAGGGCCACGATCGCCAGCGGCACGTGGACGTAGAAGATCTTCTGGACGAAGCCCTGGTCGGCGTCGAGCGGCGCGTAGAAGAAGACCAGGGAAAGCGATACGGCAAGCATCGCCACGGTAGCGATCGAGAGTGGTCTCAGTCCTTTGCCGTACATGGGCTTTGGCGTGATGAAGGGCAGCGTCTCAGTCCTCGGCGCGAACTCGGATGCGAAAGCCGTATCCGACGAGGACGAAGCTCAAATCGTATAGCTCAGCGGCTCCAGCCTGAATTCGGACGGCTGGCGCCGCGCTGGGGAGCCGGTCTAGACTGCCCCTTACCGCCTGGATGCGATGACTCTCGCGCCGCGGCCAGGAACGAGGACTGGACCGCGGCGACCGACACGCTCGCTCCGGACCCTCTCGGGTCGGAACTGGAGACTCCGGGAGAGCTCGGCGAGGACCATCCGGGCCTCGAATTGAGCGAAGGCGGCGCCCAGGCAACGACGGACGGACCCGCCAAAGGGAAACCACTCGCTGCCGGCCGGCCGTCGATCCAGGAAGCGGGTCGGGTCGAATCGCCATGGATCGGGATAGAGGTCAGGGCGCCGATGAACGAGCAGGGTGCAGGGTGCCAGCGTGGCACCCGCCGGAAGCTGGTGACCCGCAATCGTCCGGGGCTCGAGAAGTCGGCGCAGGACCACCGGGACCGGGGGCCGTAGCCGCAAGGTCTCCGTGATCACGGCATCGCCGAACTGCTCCGGTTCGGCAACCAGCCGTTCCTGGCTCTGGTCGTCCCGCGCCAGCGCGTGGACGGCCCAGCCGAGGACGGTGGCCGTGGTCTCGTGACCCGCGACGAGCAGCGTCACGAGTTCGTCGCGGAGCTCCTCGTCCGACAGGCCCGCACCATCCGCGTCGCGTGCCTGTATCAAGAGGGAGAGGATGTCCTCTCGGCCGCTCAGGTCGTCCACCCTCCGCCGTTCTTGGATCTCGGCGTCAAGAAGCGTATGCGCGGCCTCTATCTGCTTTCGAAAGCTGCGGAGCCGGGTGACGCGGTCCGGGCCGAGAACCCCGTAGAGGAAGCTGCCGCGCATCTCCGTGATCCAGCCGATCATCTGTCGCATCGCCTCGCCGAGCGATCGCAGCCGCCCGCCGTCCTCGAGCCCGAACACGCAGCGCATGATCACCGCGAAGGTGAGCGACTGCATGTGCGGCAGGAGGGCGACGGGCTGACCCAGCGGAATAGCTGCGACCTCCGTCCTGATCGCTTCTTGGATCGTCCTCCCGTAGGAGCGCATCCTCTCGCCGTGGAACGGAGGCAGGACGAGTTTGCGCCGCGCCAGATGCTCGTCACCGTCGAGGAGCAGGACGTTCTCGGTGCCGAGAAGCGGGCGTAGGGCGAGATTCGGCTCCCCGGAGTTCACCGCCGCCGGCCCGAGCGCGAACACCTCCTTGACAGCGTGAGGATGTCCAAGCACGGTCCAGGTCTCGCCCAGGATGCGCACCGTGAAGACGTCGCCGTGGCGTTGCTGTGCCCTGGCGAAGAAGTCCTCTGGCCAGAGCCCGTAATGCACGGTCTGCAACGCGACTGGGGCGCGCAGCCTCCCCGGGAGCCGAGGATCGGTCATCTGTCCGCTCGGACGACGGGGAGTCGCAGAAACGCATCTCGACCCGGCGCATAGGTCACTCCGCGGGGAGCCGGCCGCTCCGGCCGGGGATCTGGCGCCTGAACCGATCGCCGCGCCAGGACATGGCGCAGGATCGTCCGCATCTCCACCTGCGCCAAGGCGGCGCCGATACAGCGACGACGACCGCCGCCGAACGGCAGCCAGATCTTCGGGTCGGGTCGGACTCCGATGAAGCGCTCCGGACGAAACTCGTCCGGCTGTGGATAGTTGCGGGGGTCGGATTGCACCAGGGCGATCGATAGCCGCAGCGTCGTTCCGGCCGGCAGCGTGTATCCCCCGAGGACGAGGGCCTGATCGATCACGCGTCCGACATCCGAGAGGACCGGACGCGTGCGCAGTGTCTCGAGAGCGACGGCATCCAAGTAGTCGAAGTCGGAGGTCGAGGCCGCGCTGCGGGCGGCGGCAAGAACGCGTGGGTTCCGGGCCAGCCGCTCGAACGCCCACGACAGGGCAGTCGCAGTGGTCTCGTGGCCAGCCAGCAGGAGAGCCATCAGCTCATCGCGCGCCTGCTGAACGTTGCCCTCGCATCCGCGGACGATCACGCCTAGGAGGTCTTCCTGCTCTGGTTTGCGCATCCGGGCCGAGATGATCTCCAGAAGTTCGTCGTCCAGCAGCCTCTGGACCCGCCGAAAGCGTCCCCACGGCGTCAACGGCCCGAGGTCGAGCCTCAGCGCGGGGTGGAGCCCAGCAGGATTGAAGCTCACCAGCCGCTCGAACAGGGCGAGGAGACGATTGACCCTCGTTTCGGGCTGCGGCCCCAGCGCTAGAAGAGCGATGAACCGGAAGGTGATCCGCTGCAGGGCGGGTCGCAGGGCGAACGGGCGCTCCCTGGGCCACCTGGACTCCTCCTCGGCCACGATCCTCTCGATATCGGCCTGAGCCGATTTCAGCGCCAAGCCATGGAAGGCCGGGGAGATTTCCCGACGCCGTTCCAAATGCTCGTCTCGGTCGATCGTGAGGATCGACTGCGATCCGACAACGGGTGCGATGATCGTGTTCGCCTCGCCGGCGTGTGCCACAGCTCCGTCGCGGGAGAAGACTTCCTGGATGGCTGCGGGGTCGAATACGCAGACAATGTCCCCCACCCCGCTCACGCGGAGGCGAAAGATGTCGCCATAACGAGCCCGACATGCCCCGACGAACTCAAAAGGACGAGCGGCTAGGAGAGCCGTCTGGGCCACCGCCGGAAGTGGCGGGCCGGGGGGGATGTGCGGCGTTCCCGAGAGCATCGGCCAATCTAATCAAGCGATTAGATTGGCGTCAAGATCGAGACAGATGAGGCAAGTCGCCAATGGCTCAAAGCAGTAACCGACAGGCCCTGCTGGAGGGGGCCCTGCAATGCATCGAGGAAAGGGGCTACGCCGAGGTGACGACGCGGCAGATTGCCGAGACGGCCAACGCAAACGTGTCCTCGATTGCCTATCACTTCGGTTCGAAGGACGCGCTGATCGCGGAGGCGTTGAGCGAGGGGTTTCGCCGCTGGCTGGCCGGCTTTGTCGCCGAGGCGGGCAAGGCCCCGAGCGACGATCCCAAGGCGCGCTTGCGACACGCGCTGGAGACCCTGGAAGCCAGACTGGCTCGCCAACGCGGGTTGGCCACCGCCTTCGTCTCCGCCCTTTCCCACGCGGTGCACCACGAGGGTTTAAGGGCCGTGCTCGCCGAATCCTTCGAGGAGATACGAACCGGTCTGGCGAGCTTTTTGGAACTTGACGAAGATGGCTTCGGAGACTTGCGGGCAAGTCTTCTCATCGCTGCTTTCGACGGACTGCTGATCCAATGGCTGATAGATCCGGAGCAACGGAGCGACGCCTTGCGGAGACTCCCGGAACTACTCGAGACGGTCCCAGACGAGTTCTTCTCGCGCTGAGATCGACACTCGGCGTCTAGTCCTCCAGGAGGAAGTCGAACACCGCGTAGCCGACCAGGGCGAAGATCAGATCGTATAGCCCGAACACCATCAGCCAGGTGCCAAAGCGCTCGTAACCGGGACCGCCCGCCGCCAGCAGCGGCTCGGTGGCGCCGGTGGCGGCGATCATCAGCGGCACCACCAGGGGCAGCAGGACCAGCGGCACCAGCAGGTCGCGGGCGCGCGAGTTGACCGCCATCGAGGAGATCAGGGTGCCGGTCGCGGCCAGGCCGATGTTGGCCAGAAGCAGGACCAGCGCCAGCGGCAGCAGGCCGTCGAGGTTCTGGAGGAAGAAGAGGGCGAAGATCGGCACCGCGACCAGCTCCAGCGCCAGCAGGTAGATCAGCAGCGCCGCCGCCTTGGCGGCGAAGAGGACGCTGCGGTCGATCGGCGCCAGGCGGATCGCGTCGAAGCCGCCCTCCTCGCGCTCGGCCACGAAGAGGCGGTTGATCCCGAGCACGGCGGCGAACAGCAGCGTCGCCCAGAGGACGCCGGCGGCGAGGCTGCCGGAGAGCTGGGTGCGGTCGAGGCCGAAGCGGAAGATGACGAAGGTGGTGACTGAGAACAGCGCCATCGCCGGGAGCGACTGCAGCGTGCGCAGCTCCGAGCGCAGGTCCTTGGCGAGGATCGCCGCGAAGGCGGCGCGCGAGGGGGTCACGAGACCGCCGCCGCCTCGCCGATCCCGAGCCGCAGCACCTGATCGGCCTCGGGCAGGAAGCGCTCGGGGTCGTGGGTGACGACGACGCGGGTGTGGCCGCCGCCAGGGCCGATCAGCCCCCGCGCCAGGTCCCGCCCCTCGGCGTCGAGGTTGGAGTCGGGCTCGTCGAGCAGCAGCAGCTCCGGCTCGTGCAGGACGCAGCGGCAGATCGCCAGCCGCTGCCGCATCCCGGCCGAGAGCTCGGCGATGCGCTCGTCG
>Ga0190275_10003758_pt1 | contig 10864 bp, 6 predicted proteins | sample Popmic550T_FD_133745 | JGI IMG/M metagenome (GOLD analysis project Ga0190275, IMG submission 133745) | Populus adjacent soil microbial communities from riparian zone of Yellowstone River, Montana, USA - 550 T | ecosystem: Environmental > Terrestrial > Soil > Riparian zone > Trees stand | place...
CCGCGCGCGTGGCTCGGCTGGACGCGCAAGCGAATATCATACGCGGGCTTCACATTCATGAGCGACGGGCCGCTCTTCATACACCAGTACACGCAGCTCTGGGCTGACCTTCGCGGCGCGCGCGAAAGTCGTTATCCATTCACAGACTACTTCGCAAACTCCGTCGCGGCCACGCGCGCGCACCGACAGTTCTGCATAGACCTCGCCTCGGAGTTCCCCGGATACGGCCCCGACGTTTGGGGCATCACGGCATCGGACAGCGCGAAAGGCTACGTCGCTTGGGGCGGGCCGCCGCGCGACCCGGCGATTGACGGCACGGTCGTGCCTTCGGCTGCGGGCGGCTCGCTCATGTTCACGCCCGACATCTCCGTTAGCGCACTGCGCGCGATGAAGGAGAAGTTCGGCGAGCGCGTCTATGGTCGCTACGGCTTCACGGACGCCTTCAACCCGAACAACGGCTGGGTCAATCCCGATGTCATAGGCATCAACCAAGGGCCGATACTCTTGGGCGCGGAAAACCTTCGGAGCGGATTCGTGTGGAAATACTTTATGCGGAACGGAGAGATTATGCGCGCGATGCGTCTGGTCGGTTTGCGGCGAGCGGGCAAGAGATAAGCGAGGCAGCCGCGTAGCGGCGGAAGAACATTAGCCCACGGCGTGAGCCGTGGGGACGAGCCGAGAAATAGAAACAAAGCCCCGTAGGGGCGAAAGAAATTCGAGACAGCGGCTTTCTCAAGAATTTCTTTCGCCCCTACGGGGCTTTGTTTTCTTACTCGTGCATGTCCCACGGCTCACGCCGTGGGCTACTGTTATGCCGCCCCTGCCGGGGCTTTGGTTTGTCTAAACTTTTTACTTCTGCCTTCTGAAAATTCTGTACCCCCACGGATCGAGCGCGACCACCGGCAGTCCTGACATACGCGCGCGGCTGGCTCGCTCCCGCGCGCCCGCGTCTGTCTTAGGTGGTTCGCGCAGGTCGGGCGTGATGTCAACGAAGCCCGCGCCCATCGGCGCTTCGACCGTGCCGACGAAGAACTGCGAAGAGAAGTTGATGGCGACGATCATCTCCTCCGCGGCGTCGCGGCGCGCGTATGTGACGACGCGCGACTCGTCGGAGTTGCGTAGCCAAACGGTCTCGCCGCCGCGCAAGGCCGCGTGCGCTTTGCGGAGTGCGATCATCTGGCGGTAGAAGCGCGGGAACTCCGGCCTGCGCTTCACAATCGGCCAGAAGATCGTCAGCCGCTCGAAGAGCGCGGGGTCGCCCGACTCCGCCGTGTCGCCGACCTCCATGCCGTTGTAGAGCATCGGCACGCCGTCGAGCGTGAGCATGAGCGCGGACGCGGCGAGCGCGGCAGGCTCGCCGAAGCGCGCGATTGCGCGACGCTCGTCGTGGTTGTCTGTAAAGCGCATGCGAAGCGCGCCGCGCGGGTACTTCGCAGCGTCCGACTCCCACACGGCGCGGAAGGCTGTCGCGGGCTTGCGTCCCTGCAAAACGTCCGTGAGCGTGCCGTGCATCGGCCACGCGTAATCGAAGTCGAAAGCGCGCACAAGAAGCTCCGGCTTGTCGGACTCCGCGAGCAGCGCGATGTCGGGCTTTATCTTCTCAAGCTCCTCACGCGTCTGCTCCCAGAAGTCGGTCGGCACTTCGCCCGCAACGTCGCAGCGAAAGCCGTCAAGGTCGAAGTCGCGTATCCAGAACTTGAGCATGTCGGTCATGTAGCGGCGCAGCGCGGGGTTGTCGTAGTTCAGCTCGGCCACGTCCGACCAGTCGTGCGGGTATGTGATTTTGCCCGTCGCGTCGCGGACGTAAAAGTCCGGCGTCTTCATCATCACGTTGTCCCAAGAAGTGTGATTGGCGACGATGTCAATGATGACCTTCATGTCGCGCCTGTGCGCCTCGCGCACGAGCCGCTTGAAGTCGTCCGCAGTCCCGTAGTCGGGGTTGACGGTGTAGTAGTCGCGCACGGCGTAAGGGCTGCCGATGCTTCCCTTCTTCTTCTCCTGCCCGATGGGATGAATCGGCATGAGCCACAGGATGTTAACGCCAAGCTCCTTCAAGCGGTCGAGCTGCGCCGTGATGCCGTTGAAGTTCCCTTCCGCCGAGAAGACGCGCGGGAAGATTTCGTAGACGACGCCGTCCCTGACCCACGCGGGGATGTCCGCGCGCGCCGACTCCTTCGACACGTCGCGCTGACGCGCGAGCGAGGCATGAGAAAGCAGCGTCGAGAACAGCAGCGCGGCGAGCATTGTGCGGAAGAGTTTGTGCATGGTCGTTGCCTTCATTTCAGCTCCCAACTGTTCGCAAAGAAGAAGCGCGACATCATCTCGCTCATCTGATTTTTGTGATGACTATCTTCACCGTCTCAGTCGGTTCGCTGAGCGTGATCCTGACCTTCTCCGCCCGCTCCATCGGCCCGTCGCGGCGGAAGTCGCCGACGAAGGGGCGCTTGCTCGACGCCTCGATGAGCAGCGTCTGGCCCGTGAAGCCTTTGAGCGTGAAGCGCCCTTGCACATCGGCCTGCGTTCCGTAATTGATGCCGGGGTCGCTGTGCGTCATGTCCTTGTAGCCCACGTTCGCCAACGGAACAGGGGTGCCGTCGGCCCAGACGACGACGCCTTTGACGACGATTTCGGCGTTCGCCTGCGGCACGCGCAGGTCGCGGTCTTTCAACTCCTCGCCCGCGCCTAGAGAAATAACCTCGGCCTGTGCGGCGTCGGCGACGCCGGGGTAGAAGGTTCGCGGGTAAGCGTTCGTGCGGTCGTCCGGCTGCGGGAAGCGGTTGAAGTTCACGGCGAGGAGGTAGCGACCGGGCGGCACACCCGAAAATTTGTAGCGCCCCTCGTCGTCCGTGCGCTCAAGCCTGCTGTAGTGCTTCTCAACGTCGTGGTCGTCGGCATCAACGAGCGCGACGAGGACGCCCGCGACCGGCTTGCCCTCGACGTTGTCCATCACCTTGCCGCCTATGCGCCCGTTGTCCGTGACCTGATAGAACACGCTCGCGCAGCCGCGGTCTGAAACCGTCAACTCCTGCTCGGTCTTGTACGTCGTCAACTCTTCGGGCAGCAGGAGTTTGATTTTGTACTTGCCCGGTTTAAGCCCCGTCAGTTGAAGCCGGCCCTCCGAGTCGGTCTTGTACTCCTTACGCTCGCCCACGCCCTCGACGACGAGCGGGGCGGAAGCCACTCCGCCGACGTGTTTCGAGTCGCCATCCTTCACGCTCTGCAAGTAACGCATGACGGCGACCGAGATGCTGACGCCCGCCCCGCGTGTGGGGAGTCCGCGCAGGAACTCAAGGTCTTCCGCCGCCGACGCGATGGGCCTCGTGCGCGTGCAGATGCTCGTCGAAAAGGGTTTGCCCCCGCCCCCGCCGTACGCGTAGACGAGATACGTCTCGCCGCGCGCGAAATTGTAGCCGCAGTCGCCGCCGCCCCTGCCCGTCGCGACCTCGACCTCCGTCCCCTCGACGCCGAGGAACGGCTGCAAGACCGTGAACTTGTAGACCCTCGGCGTCCAGTCGAACTCATCCTTATCGCCCGACTTCATCAGCCTCGTCTCCATCCCCGTGGGCGTGCCGATGAAGACCGCGGACGCGCCCCCGAACGCCTGACAAGGCTGCGCCGGCCCCGCGCACGAGCAAGCAAGCGCCCGCCCCGAAAAGAGAAGCACGACGAAAAGAGACGCGACCGCAAAGATGAACTTCCTTCGCATGGCTCACTCCCTCTTGTTGTCGCCGTCCGACTGCGGTTCGTCAATGAGTCCCGTGCTGGGCACGGGCTGCACCGACTGCTGCACCGTCAAAGGCTCGTCGGAGTCGCCGCGTATCACCGCGCGCTCCGGCACGTTCCCGTCCTCCACGTCTTTAACGAGCGTGACGCAGGCCAGCGCGGCCAGAAGCAGGAACCCGCCGCCCGCCATCACAACGTAGAGCGGCGCGGTGGTGCTGTTCTCGCCGAAGAACGCACGGATGATCCGACCGAAGGTGAACGAGGCGATGATTTCGGGAATGACGATGAAGAAATTGAAGACCCCCATGTATACGCCCATGCGCGCGGGCGGGAGCGCGGTCGAGAGAATCGCGTAGGGCATCGAAAGAATTGAAGCCCATGCGATGCCGACGCCGACCATCGTGAGGATGAGCAGGTTCTTGTCCTGTATAAAGTAGCACGAGAGCAAGCCGAGTCCGCCACACGTTAGGGCTATGGCATGCACGGCCTTGCGTGAAGTCGCACCGGCAAGTTTCGGCAGGGCGAAGGCGATGGCAAAGCAAGTGATCGAGTAAACGGCGAACATCAGGCCGCCCCACGCGCCGCCTTCGCGGAAGAGCGCGGAGTCACGGTCGGGGGCGTCAAAGATGTGGTACGAAGTCATCAGGCCGAAGAACATCCACATGCAGAACAGTCCGAGCCACGTGAAGAACTGCACGACGGCGAGCTGCTTCATCGTTGCGGGGATGCTGCCGACCGCCGAAAAAATTTCCTTGAAGCCGGCGACCATCCCGCGCTTCTCGCGTCGCATGCGCTCGAACGCTTCCAAGTCGTCGGGCGGGTACTCGCGCGTTGTGACCACCGTCCACAACACCGCGAGAACGAAGACGACCGCGCCGATCTTGAAGGCGAGCGTGACCGACGGCGGCACGACTCCGGGCAGGACGTTCGCGTCGTAACCCGTCGCGTTGAAGTAGTAGACGAGTGCGTTCGCCAGCGTCTGCCCGACGCCGATAAAAAACGACTGCATCACGAACCCCGCCGTGCGCTGACTCGCGTTCAGCTTGTCGGCGACGAAAGCGCGGAACGGCTCCATCGAAATGTTGATTGAAGCGTCGAGTATCCACAGCAACCCCGCCGCGACCGCGACACCGGCAGTGACTCCAAGAACTCCGCGCGCGAAAGAAGCGAAGGGCGCACCGAGCGCGTTCGCAAACGCCGCCGCGTCGGGCATGAAGAACAGCATGATTGATGCCAGAATCGCGCCGACGAGGAAGTAAGGACGACGACGACCGAGGCGGTTCCACGTGCGGTCGCTCATCGAGCCGATGACGGGCTGAACTAAAAGTCCGGTCACAGGCCCGGCGAGCCAGAGGATCGGCACGTCGTCGGCGCTCGCGCCGAGGTAGGTGTAAATCGCCGACATGTTGGCGAGTTGCAACCCCCAGCCGAACTGTATGCCGAGGAAGCCGAAGCTCATGTTCCCGATTTGCCAGAAGCTCAGGCGCGGTTTCTCACGCATGTTGTTTCTCCAAGAGTCTGGAGTCTGGAGTCTGGAGTCTGGAGTCAAAGCCCTCGTTCGGACTCCAGACTCCAGACTCCAGACTCCAGACTTACCTTGAGTAGATGTTGATGTCCTCTATCACAACGTTGCGGTCGAGCGAGAGCGCGTACAAAAGCGTGCGCGCCATGTTCGCGACGTGGACGAAGCCGGGGCGGGCTTCGGCGTCCGGCGCGGCGTTCTCAACGTCAACGAGTCCGGGGCAGAAGTTGAAGACGCGGACGTTCGCTCCGCCCCGTCGCACGTGGTCGCGCACGGACTCTGCGAAGCCGAGCAGCCCCCACTTCGAGGCGCAGTACGAAGGCACGTCGGCGTAGCCGTTCTTGCCCGCCTGCGACGAGACGTTGACGATGTCGCCGAACTCCTGCGCCGCCATGTGCGGCAAAGCGGCGCGCACGAGCCACATCGCGCCCTTCAAATTCGTCGAGAGAACCGTCTCCCAACCTTCTTCCGTTATCTCTTCGACCGTTTCTGGAACGGCCAGCCCAGAGTTGTTGATAAGCACATCGAGCGAGCCGAACTGCTCGACCGTGTGACGCACGACCGCCTCACACTCGTCGCGCGCGCGCACGTCGAAGGCGTAAGGGGTGACGCGCTCCGCGTCCGCCGCCGTGTTCAACTCGTCCGCCGTGCGTTGCAGCACGTCGCCGCGCCGCGAGGCGATGACGACGCGCGCGCCTTCACGTGCGAGAGCTTCGACGAACGCGCGTCCTATGCCCGTTGCGCCGCCCGTGACGAGCGCGACTTGCTCGGAAAAGGGTTTCGTCTTCCAAGCCATACGTGTTCGACCTTTTCAGTCTTTCAACAGCGTCGCCGTGATGATCGCGGCGGAGCGCGGCCCCATGTCGAGTTCCACGTCGTCGCCGCGCAGGCGCTCGGCGCGAGGGCCGCCCGTGCCGAGATAGTCATGTCTCACGCGGACGCGCGCGTCCGGTGCGAGGCCCGCGTGGCTGAGCTTGAACTTAATCGTGGCCGGCACGCGGTCGTTATTGAAAGCGACGAAGACGGTCTGGTCGCCGAGCCGCCGCGCGAAGACGGTCTGCTGCTCCTCGTCGTAGACGTGTACGAGCGTCCCGCGCCGAAGCGCCGGAAGCTCCGCCCTCGCGCGCGCGACGCGGCGCAGGTGGTTGAAGACTTCGTTCTCGTCGGCGGTGCGCCCCTTCTCGGTGAAGGCGTTGCGCTCATCACCGGGGAAGCCGCCGGGGAAGTCGCGCCGGTTGTCGGGGTCGCCGCCGCCGGGCATCGCAAGCTCGTCGCCGTAATAGAGCAGGGGCGTCCCGCGCGTCGTCATCAGGAAAGTCTGCGCGAGCTTGAGGCCCTCGATGGTCGCGCCCTTCTCCGACATGAAGCGGCCCATGTCGTGCACGCCGAGAAAAGGAACGAGGACTTCGGGGCGCGGGTACAGATGATCGTGCGCGAGAACCTGCGAGAGCTTACGCACCGACTCGCCCTTGGCGAAGGCGTCGCGCACGGCGTAGAAGAGCGCGAAGTCGTAGAGCGTGTCTATCCCTGTGTCAATGCCGTCGTGCCCGACCTTTCCCCTTTGGAAGTAAGCGAGCAGAGCAGGGTCGCCGTCGAAAAGCTCACCGAGGACGTTGACGTTCGGGTACTCGCGCTTGATGGCCGCAGACCAGTCGCGCCAGAAGGGGCGCGGGACGTGCGGCAAAGTGTCCATGCGTATCGCGTCGAAGCCCACGGTGCCGAGCCACCAGAGCGTGTTCTGTATGAGGTAACGCTTGACCTCTTCGTCCTCTTGATTGAGGTCGGGCAGGATGTCTATGAACCAGCCTTCGAGGTTGCGGCGGCGCGTCGTGTCGCTGGCGTGCGGATCCATCTGCGTCCACTTCTGCCAGTTGTTCGAGAGGTGCTGCTCGACCGTGCCGTAGAACCACGTCGGCGTCGGGCGATCCGCGACCCACGGGTGATAGGGGCTTGTGTGGTTGGCTATCTGATCCTGTATGACCTTCATCCCCATCGAGTGCGCCTTGTCCACGAGCGCTTGCAGAAGGCGCATGTTGCCGTAATGCTCTTCGACGCCGTAGAAGTCAATCGCGCCATAGCCGTGGTACGCGGTCGTCGGTCGTCGGGGGCCGCCCTCGGTCTCCGGGTACATCTCCTTCTCGTCGGGGCGGTCTGTGTTGTCGTAGACGGGGTTTATCCAGATGGCCGTGACGCCCAAGTCTTTGAGATACGGCAGGTGATCTATGATCCCCTGAAAGTCGCCGCCGTGATAGTAGCGCCCCTTCGAGCGGTCGTAGAGGCCGGGCGATTTGGCGGGGTTGTTGTTCGACGGAGTGCCGTCCGCGAAGCGGTCGGGCATGATGAAGTAGATCACGTCGTCCGTCGTGAAGCCTTGAAAGCGATTCTCACGCGCGAGCGGTTCGGAGATAACGAAGTTTGCGTCCGCCGTCCCCACGGCGACGCTGACCCTCAACTGGCGCACGCCCGGCTTCGCGTCGCGTTCAATGAACACATCAACGAAGATGTACGTGCCCGCGTCGTTGACGCGCACGAGTCCGGTCTTAATCCCCGCGCCGACGGCCTCGACGCGCGCGCCGCCGAGGTTCTGCCCGTGCAGAAGCACGCGCACTGGGTTTATGGAATGATTCGCCCACCAGCTAGGCGGCTCGACCTTATCCACGGAGGGCAGTCTTTGCGCCGCGCACGTCACGGCGGAAAGGACGACGATTGATAAGAGGAGCGTGATTCGCGCGACTACTGTGTTAGCGATTTTCATATCTACCGTTGGTTGAATGACGGGCGACGAGTGATAAAAAGTTTTCGTTCTTTCTTATCACTTATCACTCATCACTCATCACTTCTCTTTCATCCCCACGTCTGCTTCGCCTCGTAGCTCTCAGCCGTGTGTTCCGGCCTGTCGGTCATGGCGGGGTAGCGACCGTAAAGCTCCGCGAGATGAAGGAGGCGCGCTGACAACTCTTCCGTGAGCGCGCCCTGCGCGAGACGCCAAGCCCAGTTGCCCGACATCGTCGCGGGCGTGTTCATGCGCGCTTCCGACGAAAGGCCGAGCGCGTCCTGCATGGGCACGAGCGCGGTGTCGCCCGCCGAGGCGTAGACGGCGCGTATGAAGTCCCAGTTGATCTCCGCGCCGTTTGATTCGACGTAGTCGAGGCAGAAGCGACGCTCGCGCTCGATCTGCTCCGCGCTGCGGACGGATGACGCGCCGCCCGGCTCGCTTCGGAACCAGCCGACCGCCGTGTCGTTGTCGTGCGTGCCCGTGTAGACGACCGTGTTGCGGACGTAGTTGTGTGGAAGGTCTTTGTTCGTCGCGTCCGTGCTGAAGGCGAACTGGAAAACGCGCATGCCGGGAAAGTCGAACTCGTCGCGGAGCTTGATGACATCGGGCGTGATGAAGCCGAGGTCTTCGGCGATGATGGGTAGCACGCCAAGCTCCGACTTGATGGCCTTGAACAGTTCCCTCCCCGGCGCGAAGACCCACCCGCCGCGCTCCGCCGTCTTGTCGCCGCCCGGTATCTCCCAGTAGGCGGCGAAGCCGCGGAAGTGGTCAATGCGTATGATGTCAACGAGCGAGAGCATCGCGCGCGCGCGCTCGACCCACCAAGCGAAAGACTCCTGCTTCATTCGCTCCCAGTTGTAAATCGGGTTGCCCCAGAGCTGGCCCGTGCGGCTGAAGTAGTCGGGCGGCACTCCGGCGACTACGGTCGGACGCCCTTGCGCGTCGAGCTTGAACTGTTCCGGGCGCGACCAAACGTCCGCCGAGTCGTGCGCGACGAAGATGGGGATGTCGCCGATTATCTTGATGCCCTTGCCGTGGCAGTATTCGCGCAGACGCTCCCACTGGTCGAAGAAGAGGAACTGTTTGAACTTCACCTCTTCGATGCGTTCGCTCAGGCGCTCGCGCGCGATTGTGAGCGTGTCGGGGTCGCGCCGGACGAACGGCTCTTCCCAGCTCGTCCAAGCCACTTCGTCACGCTCGCGCTTCAAGGAGCGGTAGAGCGCGTAGTCGTCGAGCCACGCAGACGCGCTCTCCTTGAACTTCTCAAAACCGTCGCGCACGCCTGCGGGCTTCGCGCGCTTGAAGTTCTCGAACGCTTTCTTCAGCAGCGCGTCTTTGAACTCGATGGCGGGGCCGTACTCGACGCGCTCGTCTGTGAACGATGGCGCGTCCGAGAGTTCTTCGGGCGCGAGCAGACCATGCTCTACGAGCAGGTCGGGGCTGACGAGCAGCGTGTTTCCGGCGAACGCCGAGAAGCACTGATAGGGCGAGTTGCCGTAACCCGTCGGGCCGAGCGGCAAGACCTGCCAGAGGCTCTGGCCCGCGGCGGCGAGAAAGTCAACGAAGCGATACGCCTCCAGTCCCAAGTCGCCCACGCCGTAGCGGCCCGGCAAAGAAGTCGGGTGCAGAAGTATGCCGCACGCCCTCGGAAAGCTCACATCAACCTCCAAAACCAGTGACAGGTGACAAGTGACAGGTGACAAGAGAAAAACCGTCTTACCTGTCACCTGTCACTTGTCACCTGTCACGATCTTATAAGCCACAGCCGTGCGCGCGGGCACGGTCAGTTTCAGTGAGCCGGCTACGACTGCCGGACGGTCTTTCGCCGCGAGCAGCGGCTCAAGGTGCGCGCCGTCGCGCGCGTCAACGTAGTTTGCGGGAAACGAAATATCTTTCGGCGAGGCGGCGCGGTTGATTGCGATGATGATTGTTTCATCGGCGTCGCGGCGCGCGAAGGCGTATGAGTCGTCGTCGAATGACAAATCAATCAGCGCGCCGCGACGTATGGCCGAATGCTCGCGGCGCAGGCGCAGCAGATCGCGCGTCCACTCGAACATGCGTTGCTCTGTGGGCGTGCGCCCCGCCTTCTCGAACGCGCTCCGGCGGTCGCCGGGGAAGCCGCCCGGAAAGTCGCGTCGGTTGTCTGGGTCGTCGCCGCCCTCCATCGCTATCTCTTCGCCTGAGTAGAGCTGCGGCGTGCCGCGTATCAATGTCAGATACGCCATGTGCAGCATCGCGCCTTCGAGCGTCGCGCCCTCAAGAGACATGAAGCGGCGCGTGTCGTGATTGTTCGACATCGTGACGAGACGCGAAGCGTCCGGGTACAAAGCGTCGGAGCGGAGGATGAAGCGCAGCGCAGCGGCTGGAGTTTTGCCCGTGAATACTTTGCGCGAGATGTCCCACACGGGAAAATCGAAGACGGTGGGAAGCTCCGTGTCTATGCCGTCCCAGCCCTTGCGCCCACCCATGAAGAAGCTCGTGTGGACGGCGTCTGTGTCGAAGACCTCGCCGACCATCCACGCGCGCGGGTACTCGCGGCGGTACGCCGTGTTCAAATCGCGCATGAAGAAACGCGGCATCCACTGAATCGTGTCCTGTCGTATGCCGTCAACGCCCGTCATGCCGACCCACCAGAGCGAGTTCTGTATCTCATAGCGCGCGACCTCCGGCTCTTCCTGATTCATGTCCGGCATGTCGTCCGCGAACCAGCCGTCGAGCGCGAAGGCGCGCTGCGATGGGTGCGCGTGCGGCGAGAGCAGAAAGTCTCCGCGAAAATTCGTCCTGTGATGTTTCTCAGGCGTGCCGTGAAACCAGTTGTCGAGCGGCGCGTCCGTGTACCACGG